>Ga0255338_1001485_pt1 | contig 43968 bp, 39 predicted proteins | sample MeOH1_35cm_T4_19_FD_203715 | JGI IMG/M metagenome (GOLD analysis project Ga0255338, IMG submission 203715) | Sandy soil microbial communities from University of British Columbia, Vancouver, Canada - MeOH1_35cm_T4_195 | ecosystem: Engineered > Artificial ecosystem > Sand microcosm > Unclassified ... | reverse complement strand
CACGGTCTTCGGCGCTCAGGTGTCTGTAGTGACTCGTCATGCTGCTCCTGTCTTTGCGGTTGAGCAGTGTTGCACTTCACCCTTGAGACCGCCCTTACTTTCTCTTGGCGAAGCAAGAGAAAGTGAGTCGCCCGCCGGGGCGAGTCCCGGCCTGGTCGTGGAGGGCAATCGGGCAAAAACATCAACGACTTCGGCAAGACCAAACCGGTTCCCAGATGACGCTACAAATTCAACAGCAACTTGTGACTGTTTCTATTGCGGGCTTTGCGGCGTGCATTACGCTAGACGCCTATGCATTTACCTAATCACGAAACGCTTTCGCTGCTCAAATACCGCATGAATGCTGTCGCCATAGGGCATCTCGCACTTAAGCACAAGCTTGCATGGGATGAAATCCCGTCAATCGAGATATTCTTCAATGGCAAGCAAGTCATAGAAGGCAAGGCCACCGCTTTTACCAATGGTGCAATCGAGTCCGCCATCCTTCACTGTCGTGCACTCCTTGAGTTTCTTGGGCTGGGTGAATGCAACCAAACTACGCTCGTCGAGCGCAAACACCGCAGGAGAGGCGACGATGTCGGGGTTGAGCACTTTGGCAATCTTTCCCGAGTTTCAATAGCAGCAGCGGTACAGCCATATCCCGGCCCCAGGATTGAAGCTGAATCTGCGTTGGCTTATGTCATGTACCTTGCAAACAAGGGCTTGGCCCATACAACCACCACATTCACCCAGCACGATGAAGGGGCAAAGCTCCTTGAAATTGCGTTCCGTGGTGTGCCGGTGCTGCTGATCAACAATTTCTATGTTCCGCTTGGTTTGGAGCCACCTGCTTATGAGTTGCAGTCGAGAGCGCGCGTCGTCTAAACCTTTGCGTATGTATGGACGGCCCCACAACTCAAGCCCTCAAAAACTCAGCCTTCCCCCCCAACCACCGCTGAACATGCCGCTGCGCCAACCCGGCATGCTGATCCAGCATCACCGGCGCCACCCCCCGCGCCCAGGCCAGCAGCTGGGTATCGGTGGCCAGGTCGGCAAAGCGCAGCAAGGGCGCGCCCGACTGGCGGGCCCCCAGAAATTCACCGGGACCGCGAATCTCCAGATCACGCCGGGCGATCTCAAACCCGTCGTGGGTCTGGACCATGGCCTTGAGGCGCTCCCGCGCCGTCTCGCCGAGCCGCGGCGCGTCGCCGGTCGAATACAGCAGCACGCAGGCTGATGCCGCCGCGCCACGCCCAACCCGGCCGCGCAGCTGGTGCAGCTGGGAAAGGCCGAAACGCTCGGCATGTTCAATCACCATCAGCGAGGCATTGGGCACGTCCACCCCCACCTCGATCACGGTGGTGCTGACAAGCACGCCCATCACCCCCTCGGTGAACAGGGCCATCACGGCTTTTTTCTCGGCCACGGGCATGCGCGAATGCAACAGGCCCACCCCTACGCCCGGCAAGGCCGCGCTCAGGGCTTCATGCGTCTGGGTGGCATTGATCAGGTCGATTGACTCGCTCTCTTCGATCAGCGGGCACACCCAGTACACCTGCCGGCCCTCGGCCAGCTGGCCACGTATGCGCTCGATCACCTCGTCGCGCCGGGCATCGCTCACCACCTTGGTGACGATGGGGGTGCGCCCGGGCGGCAACTCGTCGATCGTCGAGACATCGAGGTCGGCGTAGTAGCTCATGGCCAACGTGCGCGGAATCGGCGTGGCGGTCATCATCAGCAAATGGGGTTCCTGCCCGCCCTCGGTCATCTTGCTGCGCAGGGCCAGCCGCTGCGCCACGCCAAAGCGGTGCTGCTCGTCAATGATGGCCAGCGCCAGATTCTTGAACCTCACCTTGTCCTGGATCACGGCGTGGGTGCCGATGACCAGGTTCGCCTCGCCGCTTTCGATCATGGCCAGCGTCTCGCGCCGCTCTTTGGCCTTCTGGCTGCCGGTCAGCCAGGCCGTCCTGATGCCCAGCGGCTCCAGCCAGCCAATCAGTTTGCGAAAGTGCTGCTCGGCCAGGATTTCGGTGGGCGCCATCAGGGCGCACTGCCAGCCGGCATCCATGCAGCGGGCCGCCGCCAGGGCCGCCACCACGGTCTTGCCGGAGCCCACGTCGCCCTGCAGCAGGCGGTGCATGGGAATGCTTTTTTGCAGGTCGGCGTCTATTTCTGCGCAGACCCGCTGCTGGGCCGGCGTCAGCCGGAAAGGCAGGCGCTCCAGCAGCTGCTCGTGCAGGGTGCAATGCGGCCCCTGCAGGCTGGCCCCGTCCGCAGCGGGGTGTCGCATCGACGGGCCGCCCAGGGCCGGGGCGCGCATGGCGGCACGCCCGCGACGCGCCTGCAGCTGCGACAGCTGCTGGGCCAGCAACTCCTCGGCCTTGAGGCGCTGCCAGGCCGGATGGCTATGGTCTTCCAGTGTGGCCAGCGCCGCGTCGGGCGTGGGATGGTGCAAAAACTGTAGCGCCTCGCGCAGCGTATGCAAGGGATGCGGCAGGTTTTTACTTAAAAACGGGGCGGGAATGGTCTCGCTCAGGTCGGCGCGGGCCAGGCCGCTCACCACCGCCTTGCGCAAATACGCCTGGGGCAAGCCGGCCACCGTCGGATACACCGGCGTCAGCGCACCCGGCAGCTCACCGCCCGCCAGCTTGAAGCTGGGGTGCACCATCTCGCGGCCAAAACCTCCCGCGAAGGATCCGCCCCGGATCTCGCCGCGCACCCGCACCCGGGCGCCGACGCTCAGGGTCTTCTGGTGCGAGGGATAGAAGTTGATGAAGCGCAACACGCAGGTGTCGCTGCCGTCGTCCACCGTCACCCGCAACTGGCGGCGCGGCCGGAACGCGATTTCGCTGTGGGTGACCTGCCCCTCGATCTGCACCATGTCGCCGTCCCGCGCATCGCGCAGCTGCACGATGCGGGTTTCATCCTCGTAGCGCAGCGGTAAATGCAGGGCAAGATCGATGTCGCGGCGCAGGCCCAGTTTTTCGAGGGCCTTTTGCGCCGGGGATTTGGCCGGAGGTTTTTCCGCCTGGGCTTTGGGCGCGCCCCTGTCCCCGGCCATCTCCCCGGAGGTGGCAGCTTTTCGGGCGGGAGCACCGGGTGGCGACATGGGACAATTGTGCCTTCATGAAGACGCATTTCAGCCTCAGCGATTTTGATTTCGCACTGCCCGAAGAACTCATTGCCCAGCACCCCGCCGCCCAGCGCAGCGCCTCGCGCCTGCTCGATGGACGGAGCGCCCCCCCCACAGACCGCCGCTTCACCGACCTGCCCGACCTGCTGACGCCGGGCGACCTGCTGGTGTTCAATGACACCCAGGTGGTCAAGGCCCGGCTGTTCGGCCAGAAATCCAGCGGGGGGCGGCTGGAACTGCTGATCGAGCGGGTGTTGCCCGCCCTCGCCGACGCCAGCCATGAAGTCGCGGCGCACATGAAAGTGAGTAAAAAGCCCCGGCCCGGCGCCGTGCTGCAGATGGACGGCGGCTTCACCGCCACGCTGCTGGGCCGCTGGCCGCAGGAGGACGGGCCGCTGTACCGCTTTCGCTTCAGCAGCGACCCCTATGCGCTGATGGCGCAGCATGGCCATGTGCCGCTGCCACCCTACATCACCCACAGTGACTCTGCAGAAGACGAGCAGCGCTACCAGACGGTGTTTGCCAAAAACCCCGGCGCCGTGGCCGCCCCCACCGCGGCCCTGCACTTTGACGAAGCCATGCTCGCGCAGCTGGAGGCGCGCGGCATCGCGCGCGCCAGCGTGACCCTGCATGTGGGCGCGGGCACTTTCCAGCCCGTCAAGACCGAGAGCATTGCAGATCACACCATGCATTTCGAGCGCTTTGACGTGCCGGCCGCCACGCTGCAGGCGATTGCCGCCTGCAAGGCGCGCGGCGGCCGCGTGGTGGCCGTGGGCACCACCACCGTGCGGGCGCTGGAGTCCCATGCCAAATTCGGTCCGACCTGCGACGACACCAACATCTTCATCACGCCGGGTTTTGAATTTGCCGTGGTGGACCTGCTGCTGACCAACTTTCACCTGCCCAAAAGCACGCTGATGATGCTGGTCAGCGCCTTTTCGGGCTATGAACACATCATGGCGCTGTACCGGCATGCGATTGCCGGGCGCTACCGCTTTTTCAGCTATGGCGATGCCATGTTGCTGGCGCGCAAAGCCCCGCACGCGGGCGCCTGAACACACCTGCGACAATCACAAGATGCTCGAATTTGAAGTTCTGAAGACCGACGCAAGGACCGGCGAAGGGGCCAGTGCCCACCCCGGCTCGCATGCCCGGCGCGGCCGGTTGACGCTCACCCATGGCGTCGTGCAAACGCCCATCTTCATGCCGGTCGGCACCTATGGCACCGTCAAGGGCGTGATGCCGCAGTCGCTGCATGAGATGGGCGCCCAGATCATCCTGGGCAACACCTTTCACCTGTGGATGCGCCCCGGGCTGGACGTGATGAAACAGTTTGGCGGCCTGCACCGGTTTGAAGGCTGGGACAAGCCCATACTCACCGACAGTGGCGGCTTTCAGGTCTGGTCGCTGGGCGAGATGCGCAAGATTTCCGAAGAAGGCGTGAAGTTCGCCTCGCCGGTGAACGGCGACAAGCTGTTCCTGACGCCGGAAATCTCCATGCAGATCCAGACGGTGCTCAACAGCGACATCGTGATGCAGTTTGACGAGTGCACGCCCTACGACACCAAGGGCCACATCACGACGGAAAGCGAAGCGCGCAGCTCGATGGAGCTCAGCCTGCGCTGGGCCAAACGCTGCATCGCCGAGTTTGACAAACTGGAAAACCCCAACGCGCTGTTTGGCATTGTGCAAGGCGGCATGTACCAGAACCTGCGCCACGAATCGCTGGACGCCCTGGTGGAACTGGACTTGCCCGGCTACGCGGTGGGCGGCGTGAGTGTGGGCGAGCCCAAGGAAGAGATGCAGCGCATCATGGCGCACACGCCCCATCGCCTGCCGGCCGACAAGCCGCGCTACCTGATGGGCGTGGGCACGCCCGAGGACCTGGTGGAGGGCGTGGGCGCCGGCATTGACATGTTTGACTGCGTGATGCCGACGCGCAATGCGCGCAACGGCCACCTGTTCACGCGCTTTGGCGACCTGAAAATCCGCAACGCACGCCACAAGGCCGACGAGCAACCGCTGGACAACACCTGCACCTGCTACACCTGCAAAGGCCGCGCGCTGCCTGACGGCAGCGTGTCGGGTGGTTTTTCGCGGGCCTACCTGCACCACCTGGACCGCTGCGGTGAAATGCTGGGCCCCATGCTGGCCAGCATCCACAACCTGCATTACTACCTGAACCTGATGCAGGAAATACGCGATGCGCTCGATGCGGGGCGGTTCGGCGAGTTCGCCGCGCGGTTCCGGACCGACCGGCTGAGAGGCGTCTGAGCCATGAACATCAACCTGCAACGATGGATTGACCGCTGGGTCGGCATCCCGCTGTGCGCCGCGGTCTCTGGCGTGGATGCCGTCATCAGGGCTTTGCGGGCGCCGTCCCGCGAGGCGGCCGCCACCACCGCGCCGCGGGCGATCGTGGTGATCCTGCTGTCCGAAATGGGCAGCCTGGTGCTGGCGCACGAGATGTTTGCGCGCCTGAAGCAGCGCTACCCCGGCGCCGAGCTGCATGCCCTGCTGTTCAGGAAGAACCGCGAAATCCTCGACCTCATGAAGGTAGTCGACCCGGCCCATGTGCACACCGTGGATGACAAGTCGCTATCAGGCCTGCTGTCCAGCCTCTGGAAAGCGGTGGCCGAACTGCGCCGCGCCAAGGTCGATGTGGCGATTGACTGCGAACTGTTTTCGCGCATCAGCAGCCTGCTGTCGTTTGCCAGCGGGGCACCGGTTCGCGTAGGCTTTCACCGCCACACGCAGGAAGGCCTGTACCGCGGCTCGCACATCAACCGGCCCGTACCCTACAACCCCTATCACCACATCAGCGCGCAATTTCTCGCGCTGGCGCGCGCCATCGACTCCACCGCGGTACCGAAATCCAAGCTGCCGGTGGCGGGCGCCCACAAGCCCCCGCCGCATGTGCAGCTGGACGCTGCCCTGGTGCAGGGCATTGCGCAGCGGCTGGCGCGGGACTTCCCGGCCATCGCCGGCAAGCCGCTGGCGCTGGTCTACCCGGGCGGCGGCATTCTGCCGATCCGCGCGTGGCCGCTGGCGTCCTACACCACGCTGTGCGAAGGCCTGGTGGCCGATGGCTGCGCCGTGGCCGTGATCGGGCTGAAGGACGACCAGGCGCTGGCGCAGCAACTGGTCGCCAACGTCAACCAGGCCTACCCGGCCGGGCCGGTGATTGACCTGACGGGCTACACCCGCTCGATCTCCGAGTTGCTGGCGCTGTTCCACATAGCGCGCCTGCTGGTGACCAACGATGGCGGCCCCGGGCAGTTCGCGGCACTGACGCCGATCTGGACGCTGATGCTGTTCGGGCCTGAAACGCCGGGCCTCTACGCGCCGCACACGCCGAAGTGCCATTCGTTTTACAGCCAGTGGCCCTGCTCGCCCTGCCTGACCGCCTACAACCACCGCTCCTCCTACTGCGACGGCGACAACCAGTGCCTCAAGGTCATTGCGCCCGACACGGTGCTGGCCAAGGCGCGGGAATGCCTGGCCGAAACCCGTGTGATGGCCTGATGTCAAAACTCAGATCCACCGCGGAGGCGCTGATCAGCCGCCTGCCACCCCGCATGCAGCCCATGGCGCGCTGGCGTTTCATCAAGTTTGGCGTGGTGGGCGCCAGCGGCACGGTGATCAATATCGCCGTGCTCTATGTTGCGCAGGAGTTCTTGCTCAGCTTCATCGCGGACTTCCATTCGCGGCTCAATTACTCGATCGCACTGGCCATCACCTGCGCGACCATCAGCAACTTTTACTGGAACCGGCGCCTGACCTGGCGGGACCGCAGGCACGAGGTGCATCATTCCGCGCTGTTCCTGTTCTCCAAATATGTGATGGCGGCGGGCCTGTCGATTGTGGTTCAGTCCCTGCTGACCAAATGGCTGGCCATCTACCTGCACTACCTCCTGGCCAACCTGGTGGCCATCGTGCTGGCCAGCGTGTGCAACTTCATCGCCAACGACCGCATGACGTTCCGCCGGCGCGCGAAAATCCAGGCACCCACCGCCGCCCCCACACCTACGCCCCCCGCCGATGTCCATGACAAGCCCTGAGCAACACAAGCCCCGCCTGCCCACCCATGTCCTCTGGGTGGCGCTTGCCGTCGCTGTGGCGCTGGGCTACCTGTTCGGCCTGGGCGGCGACCACATTCCGCGCAATGGCGACGAGCTGGTGTATGCCCATATTGCGCGGCTGACGGCCGGGACCGGCAAATGGCTGCCGCTGGTCAGCTCCTACGACTTCATGCGCAATACCAAGCCGCCGCTGCTGTTCTGGCAGGCCATGGTGGCGGGCGGCTGGGGCGAGCACTGGACGCTGCTCAACCTGCGCCTGCCCAGCGTGCTGTACTCCTGGGCCATCGCCGCCATGGTGGGCTTGCTGACCTGGCGGATGGTCCGCAGCGACATGGCCGCCAGGCCTGGTACGGCGTATGGCGCCGCCAACCAGGGCCGGGACCACCGCGCGCTGACCCTCGGCGCGATCGCAGCGATTGTCTACCTGTCTTTTTTTACCAGCTACCGCTACGGCCGGCCCTTTGTCACCAGTGCGCCCGAAACCTTCTGGCTGTTTGGCGTGTTCTTTGCCCTGGCCTGGTCGCCAGCCAGGTTGCTGGCTTCGCGCTGGGGGTTTCCGCTGCTCGCCGGCCTGGCCGTCGGCCTGGGCTGTCTCTACAAATCCTTTGCCATGATCGTGCCGGTGGGCTTCGGCCTGGCGCTGTGCTACCAGACGCTGGGCGCACGCCAGCCACCCTGGAAGCTCTTTCGCCCAGGCATCGTGGGGGACGGCGTCAAGGTGGCCGGCATGTGCCTGCTGGCTCTGGGCGTGTTCGGCCTGTGGTTCGTGGTCGATCCGCAGCCTGGCGAAGTGTGGCGCGAGTTTGTGGTCGGCGAGAACGTCGGCAAGATGAACTCATCGCGCGGCTATTTCAAAACCGCCTTCAGCGGCGGCAGCGGCGTGCTGACGATCCTGACGGGCTACTTCTCCAACGCCTTGTTCCTGCTGCCGGTTGCCGTGGGCTGCTTCTGGGCCGCGTGGCGCAGTTACCGGCAGCGCAGCGGTACCGGGCAGGCCATCAGCGATGCAGAAAAAGTCATGTGGCTGTGGATGCTGGCGCTGGCGCTGGTGTTCATGGTGCCCACGCAGCGCTCGACCCGCTACCTGATTCCCGCCATGCCGGCGCTGGCCGTACTGATCGCGCTGTACTGGGACCGCATCGCCCGCATCTGGTTCAGCCTGACCCTGCTGCTGTGCCTGATGGGCGCGCTGGCCATGGGCCTGATCGGCTTTGGCGGCATACGGGCCACGCAGGATGCCGGGCTGTACTCGCCGTTTTACTGGCTCTTCCTGGGGGCGCTGGCGCTCGCCTGCATCGCGGGCATGTTCAGGCCCGGCCTCACCCGCCCGGTCGCCGCGGTCAGCAGTTTCGCCGTGCTGTTTTCGCTGGCCTGGGCTACCGCGCCGTTCAACGGCGACATGGGGCACTTCAGCGCCAGGACCAATGCGCTGCTCAAGGGCCAGGCCGTGTCCGTTCCCAGCAACTTCAACGGCCATTTTGAGCGTTACGAATTCATCATTCCGGGCGCAAAAATTGTTCCCTACTTCGCGGCGCAACCGGTCGACTACCAGGATGTCAACGCCCTGTTCAACAACACGCGCTATGCCCTGGTGCAGCGACGCGTCGGGCAAAAACCCTGCGATGCGTGCCGCATCCTCGATGAACGCTGGGACCTGCGCTCCCGGCAGGATGAACGAGAAGGAACGCTGGGCGCCTTCAGATCGCCGGAAACCTACTGGTACGCCAAGGAATACCTGGTCGAGCGTTCCGCGCCCTGAGCCTTTTGCGCTCGAACATTCAGCCCTTCACGCCAACCGTCAAAGACCACCACAGGAACTGCCATGCAATACCGCCGCCTCGGAGCCAGCAACCTCAAAGTCTCCACCCTCTGCCTGGGCACCATGATGTTCGGCCAGCAGACACCTTTTGACGAGGCGGCGCGCATCGTCGCCTCGGCCCGCGAGCAGGGGCTCAATTTCATCGACACGGCCGACGTCTACAACAAGGGCCAGTCGGAAAAGGACGTCGGCAAACTGCTCGCCGGTCAGCGCCACCACTGGGTGCTGGCCAGCAAGCTCGGCAACCCGGTCAGCGAGGCCGTCAACGAAGGCCACTACTCGCGGCGCTGGCTGATACAGGAAACCGACGCAATTCTGGCCCGGCTGCAAACTGACTACCTCGACATCCTGTACCTGCACCGCGACTACCACGAGGCCAACCTCGAAGAAGCGGTGCGTGCGCTGGGCGACCTGATCCGTCTGGGCAAGATCCGCAGCTTCGGCCTGTCCAACTTCCGCGGCTGGCGCATTGCCGAGGTCGTGCGCCTGTGCAAAGAGCTGGGGGTGCCGCCGCCGGCCGTGTGCCAGCCTTATTACAACCTGCTCAACCGCGGGCCGGAAGTGGAAATCCTGCCGGCCTGCGGCCATTACGGCCTGGGCGTCGTGCCCTACAGCCCGCTGGCGCGCGGCGTGCTGACGGGCAAGTACCCGCCCGGCCAGCCGCCTGCCGAGGGCACGCGTGCCGGCACCGGCGACAAGCGCATACTGGAAACCGAGTTCCGCGAGGAATCGCTGGTGATCGCCCAGAAAATCAAGGCCCGCTGTGACGCCCAAGGCCTGGTGCCCGGGCAGTTTGCCGCCGCCTGGGTGCTGGCCAACCCGCTGATCAGCTCCGTGATCGTCGGCCCGCGCACGCTGGCGCACCTGGAAGACGTGTATGCCGCCACGGAGCTGAAGCTCACGCCGGACGACGAAGCCTTCATCAATGGCCTGGTGGTGCCCGGCCATACCTCCACCCCGGGCTTCAACGACCCAGCCTACCCCTTCTTCGGCCGCCCGGTCTGAGAACCTGTTTCAGCGGCTCAGGCCGCCGGTGCCGCTGAGCCTGCCGGCGACGCGGGCCGGGCCTGCTCGCCGCTGGCACCGCAGGCGTGGCAGAACCTGGCAAAAGCGCTCTTACGGGTGGTGCATTTGAAGCAGTGGTCAAACAGGCCGATGCCGCAATGCGGGCAAAAATCGATCTCCGGGTTCTTGAGGTCCACCGGCCGCTCGCATCCCGGGCACACCGCCTTGGACAGCCGCGTCAGCGCCGTGTCGTAACTCAGCTCTTCGCGGCGCTGCGCGTCGGGTAGCTGTTCTGCGAGCTTCTGTTTTTCGAGGTAGCGATTGAGCGAAATAATCGCCTGCCGGCCCACCAGCGCCGTCACCACAATGCCGACGATGTAACGTACATAGCCGCCGTAACTGGGCAGGTAGGGCACCAGCTCGACGAAAAAGGCAAACAGCGCAAAGATGATGAAGCCCCAGACAAAGGGCCAGTAGGTGCTCTTGCGTTTTTTCGCAAACAGCCAGCCGGCGGCCACCAGCAGCGGCAAGGTCAGCGCCAGGCGGTACAAAAAGACGCGCAGCTCGACGCGACGGTATTCGGCATTAAGCAGCTTTTGCGCCACTTCCTGCAGTTCGGCGAGTTTGCCGCGTTCGCGTGCGGCCGCCTGCCGGGCATCGAGCGCGGCCTGCTGCTGCGCCTCCACGGCCACGCCGGTGGCGCGCTCGCGGGCTTTGAGCACGTCCAGCGCCCGGGTCCGTTCGATCAATTCCGGGTCCTGGTCGGCCAGCTGCGTGGCACGGCGCGTGGCCAGCCAGTTGTTGAAGGTGTCACGGGCCGCCGCCGAGTCGGCCTGCGCGGCGCGGCGCTTGAGCTGCGCCTGCTCCAGCTCGCTTTGGGCGTCCTGCTCGGCACGCGTGGCGGTCTTGATGGCCGTGCGCAAGGCAGTCGTGGTGGCCGGGTCCATGAAGTCGTCGAGCGAGAGCCGCTTTTCCACCTTGGGCAGATCACCCACCACGGTGCCGCCCAGCCCGATCAGGAAACCGGCAAACACCAGCGCCACCAGCCACAGGCCGCGGTGAAACCATTTTTCGGAGAGTCGCAGACCTTTACTCATGATGAGGATTCCTTGTTTGAAGCATTCGTACCGGATGACGGGATGACGGAATAACAGGATTTAAAGTTTGACGATTGTCGGGGTTTGGCCCGGCGCCGCCAGCTGCGCGCGCGGCAGCCAGTCAAACACCGAGTCGACGGTGACGGTCTCGATGCGGTCCGAAAAGCGCTTGTCGTTGGGATGGTCGTCAAACGCCACATTGGCGGCCGTCAGGCGCCCGCCCAGCCGCGTCAGCGGGCCAATCCTGAGCACCGACGGCTCATAGGCCTTCCACTGCAGCCAGGCCTGGGCCCGCTGGCGCGAGTTGATACCGGGCTCCATGGCGGCGGCCAGGGTTTCAATCGCCCACTGGTTGGACTGCTGGTACTTGCGGCCCCAGGCGTAGCTCACCACGCTGTAGGGCTTATGGTGCAGGCTGAGCGCGCGGCCCGGGTCCTGCAGCAGGCTCAGCAGGCGCGCCTGCGCCTCGGGCGCGAGCGGCAGCCAGGCGGCTTCGTAGCGCCAGACATCGTCGAGAAAGAACTCACCGAGCCCCTGGCGGTAAATGGCCGACTCGCTGGTGCCGCACTCGTTGAGCTTGTGCAGCACGCGCCAGGTGCTGCCGCCCTGGCCATCGCTTTGCCGGTAGGCCAGCCCGAGGTGCGAGTAGCGCAGGCCGTACCTGCTCAGGTCCTGGCCGGCGCGCGCCAGCACCACCACGTTCTGGCCACTGGCGTTGAGCGAAGCCAGCGTTTTTTCGGCCAGCGTCAGGCCGCGCTCGACCGTCTGGGGCGTGGGTTTCCTGGCTTCGCAGGAGCGTCCGGCATGGGCGGCGGGCGCGGCCAGCAAGGCCGCCGCCAGCAGGCCGGCACCCAGGTGATTCGTGAGACAACGCGTCAGGCAATTCATGATGGGCCTTCTCTTTCTTGATGGCTTGCTTGATGGTTACTTGGGTCGGCAGCTCAGTAAGTCAGGCGCTCGTTGTGCAGCAGGGCGCGGCCCAGCGCATTGGGGAGGAAGGCAATCGCCTCGCCCGCGGCGGACAACACCACGCCGGCGCTGATCACACTGACCGTCAGGGCGGTGCCGGCCACCAGGGACGCGCCAGCCACGCCCCGCCCCACCACCTCAATGCTGGCCCGTGCGCCATCGGAGGCGCTTTCCAGCACATAGACGGTGCCGCGCGCGGTGCTCTCCACGGTCTTGACCACCAGCACGGCGCCGGCGGTGGAGAGCATGACCGGCACGGCCACCACGGCGCCGGCAGCCACGCTGGCGCCGACCACGACGGATGCCACCGGCAGGGCCGAGACCGCGCTCAGGGCTGAAACCTCCGACTGCGCATGGGCGCGGACGGGGACTGCTGCGAATGTCAACAGTGCACTGACAGCTATCAAAAGACTCACTAATTTGCTTTTCATGAATGCCTCCAGAAGGTTGATGTTGATGTCGCTACTGTCTATCAGCCCGCGTCCGCGCTGCCACGTGACGGGCGGCCGGCCAGGCGGGCTTCGCTCAGATCGGCTTCGTGTTTATCGCGCAGTGTCTTGGCCAGCGTGAAGCTGCAGGTGATCAGGTAGAGCCAGCTCACGCCCAGGAAAGCCTTGTAGGTTTCGTTGACCTCCATGCGCCACAAACCCCAGCCGGTGAGCGACATGGCCAGGAAGAAGCCGCCCCAGACCACCAGCCTGAACATCGGCGTATCGGCAAGCTGGCCTTCCGCCCGGTTGTTCTCCTGCTCCCGCACATGCTTGGCCAGCACGAAGGCCGCCGACAGGCAGAAGAAGTAACCCATCATCATGAAGGCGCGGTCCAGGTCCCGGCCGGGCAGGTACGACAGCCCCACGGCACAGAGGAAGACAGCGATCAGGAAAGAAACCCAGACCTGCAATTGCCAGGGCCGGGAGTCACGGTGTATCAGCGTCTGCATAAAAAACCTTTGAGGTGGTTGCGGTACCTCCAATGTGCCGCGGCGCCTCAAAAAACTGATGCAGATACCGATACAGTGACTGTCGAATGATCTTTCAGTATCGGTTTTTGATACTTTCAGGCATCCATCAGCGCGGCCACGCGTGTTCGCAAGGCCTCGGGCTGCACGTCGGCGGGCGCGATGGCCGGTCCGGCGTTCAGGCCGACCCGGCTGAAAAAGCCGCGCCGGAACGGCCGCACCATCGCCACCTGTTCGCCGCGCACCTGCTCCACCCGGCTGAAGAATGAGCCCCACAGGTTGGTCAGGGCCATCGGAATGACCGGTACGCTGAGGCCATCGCGCTCGGCGTTTTCGAGGATTTTCATGATGCCGGCCTTGAACACCTGAAGCTCCCCATCCCTGGTGATGCCCCCCTCGGGGAAGATGGCCAGCAAATCGCCGTCGCGCAGTACCTTGGCCGCCGCTTCGAACGCGGCTTCATAGGCCACCGGGTCTTCCGCGCGCGGCGCAATCGGAATGGCCTTGGCCAGCCTGAACAGCCAGCCCAGCACCGGCATTTTGAAGATGCGGTGGTCCATCACAAAGTAGATGGGGCGCGGGCTGGCGGCCATCAGCAGCACCGGGTCCACAAAGCTGACATGGTTGCAGGTGAGCACCGCGGCGCCCTGCGCGGGGATGTTGTCGTCGCCCGTGATCTTGAAGCGGTACACCAGGCGCGAGGCGATCAGGGCGATGAAGCGCAGCAGGTACTCCGGCACCAGCAGGAAGATGTAGAACGCCACCACCGCATTGGCCAGGCCGACGAACAGGAAGATCTGCGGAATGCTGAAGCCGGACTTGAGCAGCGCCCCCGCCAGGATGGCGCTGACGATCATGAACAGCGCATTGAGAATGTTGTTGGCCGCGATGATGCGGGCCCGGTGCGTGGGCTGGCTGCGCAGCTGGATCAGCGCGTACATGGGCACGCTGTACAGGCCGGCAAACAGGCTGAGCAGCGCCAGGTCCATCATCACGCGCCAATGGGCGGGCTGGGTCATAAAGCTGGCGAAGCCCATGACGGGCGACGTCGGCAGCCCCCTTGATGCAAAGTACAGGTCTACCGCAAAGACGCTCATGCCGATCGCGCCCAGCGGCACCAGGCCGATCTCGACGTGGCGCCGGCTCAGCACTTCGCACAGCAGCGACCCGGTCGCGATGCCGATCGAAAAAACCACCAGCAGCAGCGATGCGACATGCTCGTCGCCGTGCATCACCTCCTTGGCGAAACTCGGGAACTGGCTCAGGAAGACCGCACCAAAAAACCACATCCAGCTGATGCCCAGCATGGAGCGGAACACCACCAGGTTCTGATTGGCAAGCTTGAGGTTGCGCCAGGTCTCGGTGACCGGGTTCCAGTTGATCCTGAGGCCGGGGTCGGTGGCCGGTGCCAGCGGAATGAACTGCGCCGCGGCACGGCCCGCCAGCGCCAGCAGCACGCAGGACAGCGCCACGTAATGCGGACCCGCGCCAGGTATCGCCACGATCAGGCCGCCCACGATGTTGCCGAGCAGGATGGCCACAAAGGTGCCCATCTCGACCATGCCGTTGCCGCCGGTGAGCTCACGCTCGCTCAGTGCCTGCGGCAGGTAGGCAAACTTGACCGGGCCAAACAGTGTGGAGTGCAGCCCCATCAAAAAGGTGCAGCCCAGCAGCACCGTGGCCTGCAGGTTGACGTTGCGGCTGGTGAAGCCCGCGGCAGCAATCAGCATGATCACTACTTCCAGGTTCTTGACGAAGCGAATCACGCGGGTCTTTTCGAACTTGTCGGTGAGCTGCCCGCTGGTGGCCGAAAACAGCAAAAAGGGCAGGATGAACAGCGCCCCGATCACCAGCCCCGCCAGCGCCGGCGGCAGCCAGCTCACGCTGAGCTGGTAGGTCACCATCACGGTGAAGGCGAACTTGAACAGGTTGTCATTGGCCGCGCCCGAAAACTGCGTCCAGAAAAACGGCGCAAAGCGGCTCTGCCTGAGCAGCGCAAACTGGTTCGGATGCTCGTGGGCTGCCGGCGGGGGCGCCAGGGCGCTTGTATCAACACTCATGCTGGACTCCTCTATTCGCTGTTATTCGCTTGTTGCTTGTGGCTGATGGCTTGTGCGTTCTTGCTGTGGCCACGCAAAAGGCATGGCCGCTCGCCGTGCAGACTCTTTGCTCAGGCGGTGATGTGCAGGGATTCTGCCTTGGTTTTCTGCGCGGGGACCAGCGCAGCCACCACCGGCCAGGCGGCGCAACTCGCCACCACATGTTTCAGGCTGTGGCCCGAGACGAGTTGCCCGGTCCAGTCAAAGACCAGCTGGTCCCCGAATTCAAACAGTTTGGCCAGCGCATACAGGGCGATCACCAGCGCCCAGCGAATGGACAGGCCCTCTGACGGACGGGAGGCCTCCCCGGTCAACAGCGGCAGGCAGGCCAGCCAGACCATCAAGCCGAGGCCGCCGAATTGCAGCAAGCCCCACGGCAGCGCATTGCCGGAGGCCAGCCAGACCCCGACGCTCAAAGGCCCCAGCACCAGCACCGCCGCGGCGAGGGCGACGCCCGCGCGGGCACTGGCGCGCCCAGCAGCCGCCAGCCCCAGCAAGCCTGCAAAGGCAACGACCATGCCGAGGCGGTCAATCGCCAGGCCCGGGTCATCCGGCTGCCAGTGATACCAGGCGGACCCCACCGCCGTGGCCAGCAGGCCGACAAAGAACAGGGCCACCAGGCCATGTTGCGCCATGCCGCTAGCTGGCCCGGCAACCCGACGCCGCCACGCGAGACAGCCCAGGCCAGCCGCACCCCACAGCGCAAACGGCAGGTTGCTCAGCACATCGAGTGCAAAGGGAATACGCCCCCACGCTCGCCGATCGGCAAGGTCATGCAGGTGCGCTGGCTGTGCCACCGAGGGGCCGACCACGGCCACGACCAGCAACACCAGCACAGCGCCCAACAGCAGGCGCTCGGTTTTTTCAAGTTGGAACATGGTGGAAGTCCTTTCAATGTAAGTGGCTGCACTCTGAACGCACAAGCTCAAAATCTCCGCACATATCGATACAAACCAAATTTTTACGACCTGAAGTACCGACAATCGATACCTGAGAGTTTTCCAAGGAGTTTTTTCATGAGCACAAGCGCCGACCTGGTCATGGTCCTGAAGAAGGAGCTCAAATCTGCCCAGATGACCTATGCCGACCTGGCCCGGGCCCTCGGCATGGCCGAGTCCAGCGTCAAGCGCATGCTGGCCAAAGGCGACATGCCGCTGTCGCGCATCGACGCGATTTGCCGCGCCCTGAAACTGGACTTTGCCGAACTGGCCAGGCGCGTGGCCGACACCCAGCCGCTGCTGGCGGAGCTCACAGAAGCGCAGGAAAAGGCGGTGGTGGCCGACAAGAAGCTTTTGCTGGTCGCGATCTGCGTGCTGTCGCAATGGACGCTGGAGCAGATCACGGACAGCTACCGCCTGTCGGAGGCCGAGTGCATCAAATACCTGGCGCAGCTGGACCGCATCGGCATCATCGAACTCAGGCCGATGAACCGCTACCGGCTCAAACTCGCCAAGACCTTCCGCTGGCGCCCGCACGGCCCGGTGATGGATTACTTCCGCGACAACGCCTTGCTGGACTACTTTTCTGGCGGCTTCGATGGCGGCGGCGAAGGCCTGCTGCTGGTGCATGGCTCCATCAGCCGCAGCCTGGCACCGTCATTTCTGGAACGCATGCAGCGCGTGGCGCAAGACTTCGCGCAACAACACCAAGCCGACCAGAAACTGGCCGCCAGGGACCGCGAGGGCTACACCTTGCTGCTGGCCATGCGGAGCTGGGAATTCGAGGCGTTTGCGGCGCTGAGGCGCTGAGGGGTCAAGTAACCTGCCTCGGCGCACGCAGAGGCGGCTCAGTCCGTCGCGGCGAACACCGTGAGCACGCCGGTGTAGCCATACAGGTGGTGGCGCGCAATTTCGCCGCCCGCGAAGAAGCCCACCAGCGGCACGTCGCCCAGCGCACGCCGCACGATCTGCAGCTCGGCACTAGGCCCGCCAAAATGGGGGCCACCACGGCCCGAGCAGCTGACATAAATGGCGCCGGCGATTCGCCGGGCCGGATGCGGCGCTGCGTCGGCTTGCGCGCCGCTGAGGGCGCTGGCGACATCCAGCGTCACTTCTTCAGGCTCCAGCTCCTCGCGGATTTCGGCGCAGACCCGAATCAGGTCGGCACGCGCGGCCTGCGCATTGCGTTCGCAAAAAGCCAGCTTCATGCCCACATGGGGAATGTCGGCAATCGCGATACCTTTGCGCGCCGGGTCCAGTCCGATCACGTGGCGTACCACGACTTCCGCGCCAAACTGGCCGGCCCGCCGGCTGCGGGCGTCATGCAGGCTGTCTTCGGGGCGGCTCAGGCCCACCAGCGTCGTGCGCACCCGGGCCAGCGCCTCGCGCGGCTGGTCCAGCGATACCTTCAGATCTTCCAGCATCACATCCAGTGCCGGCTGGCCGTCCAGCCCGGTCACCACATTGCCCTCGCTGGCCGTGATGTCGTGATTCGCCGACACGGGCTGGCAGCCTTGCGTGACGCGCGACATCAGGACCATGCCGCCCGACGGGTCGCGCGCAAACGCGACACCACTCAGGCCGCCGTTGAACACGCCGCCGGCCGCGCCGTGTCCCTTGACATTGCCGTGGCCGCTGAAGGCAAACTGCACGGTGCTGGAGCGGCTCGACGCCAGGCCGCCAAAGACGTAACCGCTCTCGGTACGCTGGGCCATCTCGTCAATCAGTTCGGCGACGTCGGGCGTGCCGGCGTCGGCATGCACCAGCGCGGTATGCGCCTTGAAGCGGCCGCTGGCCGCAGGCGGCAGCGGCGACACGCCGGAGAACACGCGGTACTGGTCGTGCGGCAGTTCGCACAACATCACCGCCAGCGCGGGCTCGTCAAAGTACTCGACGTTGTTCGACGCGATGCCCACGCCCACCGTGCCACTCCAGTCGGTGATGTCGGGCAGCTCGGCGCTCAGGTGATCGAGAATATCCTGCGCATGGGTGGCGTAATGGTCGGTGATGTACAGCAGCGCCAGGGTGGGCGCATGGGCATACGCGGGCAAGGCCATGTAGGCACGCAACTGGGCCAGCACAAGGCCGGCCGCCATCTGCCATTGCGGATGGGTGGCATGGCCATAGGGGAAAAGCTTCATGGGATCCCGGCAGATGAACTCAAGGCGTGGTTTTGCGGGCCGCAGCGCGCGCGGTCTTGCGCGGCGCCGTTTTGGTTTTGGGGCTTGAGGGAGATTGCGCAGCCGACGACGCCATGGAGGCCGGTGTAGGCCAGTCCTGGGCGCTGCGCAGCGCGGTGTTCATGGCGGCGCGCGCCCCGCCCGCCACCGTTTTCCCGGCGCTCTCAGCCATGCCCTTGGCCAGGCCCGTGGCCATGTCGGTGGCGGTTTTCACCGCATCCTTGGCCAGCCCGGCGGCCATGCTCTTGGTGGTGTCTGCGGCGGTCTTTCGGGCAACATCCTTCATCGCATCCGCGGCAATGGTCTGGAACTGCTGGGTCAGCGCGCCCCACCATTGCATCGGATCGACCACGCCGCCCGGGGCCGCAGCGGTCTCAGAAGATTTGGCGGCCGCCACTTTGGCTTTTGCCTTGGCCTTTGCTTTTGCCGCCGCGGCTTCGCTGGCTTGTGCACTGGCCTGCTCACCGTTAAAAGCCGAAGGCGGGATCTCCAGCCCGGAAAACGTCCTGGCCTTGTCGGCCACGCCATCGGCGACCTTGAGTTTGAAGGCGTTGGCCACATCGCCCATGTTGAAGTTCATCCCCTTGAGCGTCGCCAGGGTCATCTTCTGTACCTCCAGCGCCTGGATGGTGGCCTTGAGCGCGGTGGCATTCTGGTCCAGCCAGAACTGCACCGCCTTGAGCTCGCCGATGCGCTTGTCCAGTTCTTCCACATTGAGCGTGGGTGCGACCCAGCTTCCCAGCTTGGGCAACTGCGGGATGCCTTGCGTCGCACTGTCGGCCGCCTGCCGGGCCAGGTTTTGCAGGAAGTCAAAACCGGGCACAAGCTTGCCGAAACCGGCAAAAGAATTGTTGTCTGCGTCACTCATGGTTGTCTCCTGCCGAGTTGGGCAATATTGCGTGGTCCGGATAAGTTGCCATGCCATGAACCTCAGGGGATGAGGCCCGGATGCGCCTTCATTGTGCAACGCCATGGCGGGACGTCAACCGGTTTTTAAGCTATTTATTTGATAGCGCATTCTGATAGCGCATTCGCCACATTGGGCACGCTCAGGCGTCGGCGGGCGCCCGCCCGCTAAACTGGCGCCATGAAAAGCCTGTTTCACTTTGCCTTCAATGTCAGGGACCTGGACCTCGCACGCAGCTTTTATGGTGGTGTGCTGGGGTGCACCGAGGGCCGCTCGACCGACACCTGGGTCGACTTCGACTTTTTTGGCCACCAGATTTCACTGCACCTGGGTGAGCCGTTCAAGACGGAGCGCACCGGCCATGTCGGCGACAAGCTGGTGCCCATGCCGCACTTCGGGCTGGTGCTGGCCCTCCCCGACTGGCAGGCCCTGGCCCAGCGCCTGCAGGCGGCCCACACCGAATTCGTGCTGGCGCCGCAGGTGCGCTTTGAGGGCCAGCCCGGCGAGCAATGGACGATGTTTTTTTGCGACCCGTTTGGCAATCCCATCGAGATCAAGGGCTTTCGCTCGCTGGAGGCGCTCTACGCCAGCTGAGCGTCACGCCCCCCGCTTCGTTCGCCCCTGATCTTCAGCCACCCATTACGCTGCCGCCATGGCCTACACCTTCGCTTCGGCCACCGTCTTGCTGCTGCTGATCACGGATCCGCTGGGCAACATTCCCATCTTTGTCAACGCCCTGCGCGGCGTGGCCCCCGAGCGCCGCATGCGCGTCGTCCTGCGGGAGGTGCTGATTGCATTCCTGCTGCTACTGGCCTTCATGTTTGTCGGCGACGGCTTTCTGCGACTGATGAACCTGAGCGACCTGTCGCTGCAGATCGCCGGCGCCGTGGTGATGTTCCTGATCGCGCTGCGCATGATTTTCCCCTCGGACCAGCCCGAGGCCGCGCCCCTGCAGGGTGAGCCGCTGATCGTGCCGCTGGCCATCCCCGGGCTGGCGGGCCCCTCGGCGCTGGCCACGGTGATGCTGCTGGTCTCGCAGGCCCCGGCACGGCGGCTGGAATGGATTGCCGCGCTGAGCGTGACCATGGTGGTCTGCGCGGTGGTGCTGGTGCTGTCCGAGCGGATTCAGCGCATTGCGGGCGACCGCGTCATGATGGCCTTTGAACGGCTGATGGGCCTGATCCTGGTGGCCATCTCGGTGGAAATGCTGCTGCGCGGCCTGAAGCTCTTTGCGGCGCAACTCGGCCAACCGTAAACCCGCCCTTCCCCGGCGGGGATTTCTGGTTGAAGCGGGTTAACGCCAATACGGTTCAGTTCAGCCCTTGCCCCTGGTCTGTCATCCCGGACTTGATCCGGGATCCATGGATTGCGGGTCGGGCCCGCAATGACAAAGCCAAGGTTTTGCATTGGGGCTAATCGGGGTTAACTGGGTCAACGCAGCGGCGCAACCTTCTGCTCAATCGCACCAAACACCGACAGCCCATCCTTGCCCTTGACCTCAATGCGGATGGTGTCGCCAAACTTCATGAACGGCGTTTTGGGCTGGCCGCCCTCGATGGTTTCAATCGCACGCTTTTCGGCAATGCAGCTGTAGCCGTGACTCCAGTCCTTGTTGCTCACGGTGCCCGACCCCACAATGCTGCCGGCGCGCACATTTCGGGTTTTGCAGATGTGGGCAATCAGCTGCCCGAAGTGAAAGGTCATCTCGGGTCCGGCCTCGCACATGCCCACCTTGCGGCCGTTCCAGGTGCTTTGCAGCGTCAAGTGCAGACGGCCCTTCTCCCAAGCATTTTCTCCGTTGAACACCAGTTCATCCAGCGTCACCGCGACCGGGCTGAAGGCCGTGGCCGGCTTGCTCTGGAAAAAGCCGAAGCCTTTGGCGAGCTCGTCGGGTATGAGGTTGCGCAGCGACACATCGTTGGCCAGCATCACCAGGCGTATGCCTTCGAGCGCCTGCTCGGGCGTGGCGCCCATCGGCACATCGGCCGTGATCACCGCGACCTCGGCCTCAAAGTCGATGCCGAATTCTTCGCTGGCAACCACCAGGTTGTCACAGGGGCCGGCGAAGTCGTCGCTGCCACCCTGGTACATCAGCGGATCGGTGTAAAAAGAAGCCGGCACTTCGGCATTGCGGGCCTTGCGCACCAGCTCCACATGGTTGATGAAGGCCGAGCCGTCGGCCCACTGGTAGGCGCGTGGCAGCGGCGCCATGCATTGCGCCGGCTCGAACGGGAAGGCATGGCGCGCCTTGCCGTTGTTGAGCGTTTCGTACAGATCCTGCAGCTGGGGCGACATGAAGTTCCAGTCGTCCAGCACCTGCTGCAGTTTGCTGGCGATGCCCGTCGCATAATGGGCGGTGGCAAGATCGCGTGACACCACAACGAGCTGGCCGTCGCGGGAACCGTCTTTGTAAGTGGCGAGTTTCATCAATATCCTGATTGGGTGGCTGGCGGGTTTTCTTCAGTGCTGCATCGCAAACAGCACACTGGATTGTGCCGTCCCCGAGAGGCTCCGGCGCTTCGCAGCACCTTGCAGAAAGCCGGCAAATGCCTCCCGACCTGAAAATCACCGTTTCGCGTTACGATAAGTGAAATCAATTTACCTAAATGTAATTCGAAATCTCCCACTTTCATGAACGCTCCTCCTGGCTCCCTCCATACCCTTGCCGCGCCGACTGCTGCGCCACTCACCGATCTGCCGCCCCAGCGCGCGGGCATTCAGTCTGTAGAGGTGGGGTTCAGCCTGCTGGGGGTGCTGGCCGCAGCATCTGGTCCGCTGATGCTGCGCGACTTGGCGGCGGCGGCGGGCATGAGCGCGGCCAAGGCGCACCGCTACCTGGTGAGCTTTCAGCGCCTCGGGCTGGTCACGCAGGATGCCGGCTCCACGCGCTACGACCTGGGGCCAGCCGCACTCAAGTTAGGGCTCGCTTCCCTTTCCCGGCTTGACAGCGTGAAACTGGCGCGTCAGCGCCTGCAGCCGCTGATGGAGCAGATCGGCCAGACCCTGGCACTGGCGGTCTGGGGCAATCAGGGCCCGACCATTGTTCACTGGGAGGAGTCGCCCCAGGCCATCACCGTCAACCTGCGCCTGGGCGACGTGATGCCGCTGCTGTCCTCGGCCACCGGCCTGTGCTTTGCGGCCTTCATGCTGAACCAGCATGCGCCGCAAACCCGGCTGGCCGCATTGCTCAAGGACGAGCTGGCACATGCGCAGAACCAGGGACGCAAGGACCTGCCCACCAGCATGGCCGAGGCGACCGCACTGCTGGACGACGTGCGCCGGCGCGGCCTGGCGCGCGTCGTGGACACCCTGCTGCCCGGCGTGGCCGGTTTCTGTGCGCCGGTGTTTGATGCCGACGGCCATCTGGCGCTGGGCATGGTGGCGCTGGGCTCGCTGGCCACGTTTGACCCGGCCTGGGACGGCGCGGTGGCCCGGCCACTGGCGGCAGCCGCCCGGCAACTTTCCAGCGATCTGGGCTTCACAGGAGGATGAGCAGCGTGCCGGCAGCACCGGGTGTGGCTTCGGGGTTCTCGCGCACAGCCCCCCCGTGGCGAACGCTGGGCCTGCTGGCCGTGCTGGTGCTCGCCGTACACACGTTGCTGCTGCGAACGACGCCCGACCGGTTTGGCCCGGAAACAGACCCGGCATCCACCCGCAGCCGCACCGCGCCGGCATTTGCCACGCGCAGCATCGAGGTTCCGCCGCCCAAGGTAGCGCCCCCGCCGGCAGCGCCTCCTGCGGTCAAGCCCCCGGTCAGGGCGCCGGTCAAGCCCAAAAGGCCTCCTGTTCCTGTTAAAGAAAGTGAGGCTGTAGCCACTGAGGCACCTGCGCAGCCTGCTATGGATTCCGCAGCGCCTCAAGGCCCCGACTCATCGGCTGGCAGCGAGCCCCCCGCCTCGTTGAGCGCAGACAGCGCGCCGCGCCCAAGCACCGATGCAGCCGCCGCAACGGATTCCATGGCCAATACACCACCGGAGTCCGCTGCGCCCGCGCCACCCGTCGGCGCCAGCCTGACACCGGTGACCGCCATGGCACTGCCGCCCAGCGCCCGACTGGCCTACAAGATGACCGGCCAGGTCAAGGGCATGACGTATTACGCGAATGCCGAACTCGGCTGGCATCAGGCGGGCGGCAGCTATGACGCGCGCATGACCGTGAGCGCGCTGTTTCTGGGCTCGCGCAGCATGGCCAGCAGCGGCCAGGTGAGCGCCGAGGGGCTGGCGCCCACCCGCTTTTCGGACAAATCGAGAAGCGAGGTAGCCGCCCATTTCGAAGCAGACAAGGCCCGCATCACCTTCAGCGCCAACACGCCCGCCGCCCCATGGGTCAAGGGCGCCCAGGACCGCGTGAGCGTGTTTTTGCAACTGGGGGGCATGCTGGCAGGCAACCCGGCCAGCTTTCCGGCCGGCTCCAGCATTTCGCTCTACACCGTGGGACCGCGCGATGCGGACACCTGGACGTTTCGGGTGGAGGCCGAGGAAAACCTCAGCCTGCCTTTCGGGGACATCGCCGCCCTCAGGCTCACGCGCCAGCCGCGCCGCGAATACGATCAGAAAGTGGAAATCTGGTATGCGCCCTCACTGGGCTACCTGCCGGTGCGCAGCAAAATAACCCAGTACAACGGCGATTTTGTCGACCAGCAGCTCAACGCGGTCAATCGGCCCTGAACATCCCGCCTTCGCCCCTGCCTGACTTTTGCCCGTACGAACGGCTGTCCGCGCCGTCACCGGCCTGCCGATGCGCAAAATATTGACGCTTACCCTGTCCTCTTGAAACCTGGCACCAACGTTGCTATGTAAAGGCGAAGGACATCACCATGCACATGCTCTACGACTCAGACTCTTTTGTAGTGGTTCAGATTCACGCGAACGCGCCTGAAGAATCCGCGCCCGCCCCGGCCGTACCCCAGCTGGCGCGCCACGGCTTTGAAATCGTGGACAAGCGATCGGGCAAAGAGGTGTACCTCGATGGTTCGTGGGCAGAAATGTTCCAGCAGCGCCTCAGTGCCTGGGCGCAAAACACGCCGACCCAGGAAGAGATCGAAGACACGCTCGAAGGCTACAGCGGGCTGGCCAACACGCCCGTGTCGTTGCACTGAAGCCCCCACGCTTTTCACTTCGTGTAATACGCTGCCCCCCGAGGGGCGCTGCGCCTGCGGCCCGGCTAAGCCGGTTCCGCGGCCCCAGCTGGTGGGGTGAGCGCCACGCTCGCTCTCTTTCCCTTTTTTTGTCACTCGGCGGGTGGGCTTTCAGACCGCGCTGCGGGGCGCTCCTGGTACATCCAGCGGTACATGGGCTCGGCCAGCAACAGCACCGCCGCCAGCCGCGTCACGTGAAAAGCCGTCACGACCGGAACGCCCAGCTGCAACACCTTGGCCGTGATGGCCATCTCGGCAATGCCGCCCGGCGAGGTGCCCAGCAGCAGCGTAGCCCAATGCAGGCTGCTGAACCGTGCCAGCAGCCAGGCAAAACCGGCACACAACACCATCATCCCGACCGTCGCCAGCGCCACGGAGCCGAGCCAGCGCGGCGCCAGATGCACAAAACTGCGGGTAAAGCGCACGCCCAGGCTGATGCCGATCACCAGCTGCGCGGCATTGGTCAGGGGCTGTGGGATGGCCGACAGCGTCACATCGCACGCGGTCAGCAGCAAGGACACCACCAGCGCGCCGATGAACCAGGGGTTGGCGCGGTCCAGTTTGAGCATGGCCCAGCAGCCGATGCCGGTCAGTCCCGCCAGCAGCGCCAGCCCCGGCAAGTGAACGTCCCGGGCACCCGGCAGCGTAGTGTCCAGCCCATGCAGGCCGGCCCACTGAAAGCCAAAAGGAATGATCAGCGTCACCAGCAGCACGCGCAGGCTGTGTGCCGACGCCACCAGGTCCGTCTGTGCGCCGTGGCGCTCGCCCATCAGGGTCATCTCCGAGGCCGCGCCTATGGGTGCGGCAAAGTAGGTGGTGATGCGGGACAGGCCCGAAACATGCAGCGGCCCGGGCCCATGGTGCACACGGTGCAACCAGGCGCCAAAGACCCATCCCAATGCCAGCGCCCAGACAATATTGAGCGCAATCGCCCACCACAAACCGGCCACCAGCGCGACCACCTGCGGCGTGAAGTATAGCCCCAGCGCACAGCCAATAATCCACTGGCCGGCATTGCGCAGCGGCGTCCAGCTGGCCGTGGCACTGCCCAGCATGGAGCATACGGCCGTCGCCAGCAACGGCCCGATCATCCACGGCAGCGGTATGCGCAGCCTGACGCACAGAGCGGCCGCAGCCCAGGCGATCAGCAGCGTCAGGATGACGCAAACCGTCGGAGATCGAAGCAAGGACGACAGGCGTTTGGCGGCGTCAGGAAACATGGACAGGTAAGCGGAGAAAACGACAGGTGGCAGACAGGTGGCAACATGCCGGGCGGAGCCGGGCCGAAGGCATTAGTATCCACCGATGTTTCATTTCCCTTTGCCCGCTTTGCCTGATTTGCCTGTCCTGTCGGTTTTATCAGGGTTCCCGGGAGCACTGGTCTGTGCTGCCGCCGTGGCGCTGACGAGCGGCTGCGCCAGCCGCCCCGGCCCTCCGGAAGCGCCCATCCTGCAGCCCGCCAGCGGCAGCGCTGCCGCAGCCACGGCCGCCCGGCTCGAGGCCCTGCTGCCCACTGATGCGCTGCTGATCGGCGAACAGCACGATGCTGCAGAACACCAGCAGGTAGCGCAGCAGGTCATCGCGCACCTGGCGGCACGCGGCCTGCTGGGGGCCCTGACGCTGGAAATGGCCGATGCCGGGATGAGTACCGCCGCCCTGTTACCCAGCGCCTCCGAAGAACAGACTCGCTATACGCTGAAATGGAACGACAAAGCCTGGCCCTGGACGGCGTACGGACCGGCCGTGATGACAGCCGTGCGCGCCGGCGTGCCGGTGCTGGGCGCCAACCTGCCGCGCGCGCAGATGCAAGGCAGCATGGACGACAGCAGGCTCGACGTTCAATTGCCCGGCCCGGCGCTGAAGGCGCAGCAGCAGCTGATTCGCCTGGGTCATTGCAATCTGCTGCCCGAAAGCCAGATCACGCCCATGACACGCATCCAGATCGCCAGGGACATCACCATGGCCCGAACCCTGAGCCAGGCAGCACTGCCCGGCAAGGTGGTGGTGCTGCTGGCCGGCAGCGGTCATGTGGATCGCACCGTGGGCGTGCCGCAGCACCTGCCCGCGGAATTCAAGGTCAGCGCCGTTCGCCTGCGCGCGGGCAATGCCACACCCGAAAAAGCGGACGCCTTCGACAGCGTCTGGGGCACGCCCTCGCTCCCCGATACGGACTATTGCGCAGGCTTGCATAAATAGGCCCCCACGCTTTTCACTTCGTGTAATGCGCTGCCCCCCGAGGGGGCCGCTGCGCCTGCGGTCTGGCAAAGCCAGTCCCGCGGCCCCTGCTGGATGAAGAGCCCTCCACGGTCGGTCGTGTAGTAATCTTGCATTCCGGTACTCTTGCGCCTCCCCGGCACCCGGGATTCCGGCCGGATCAGGCGATCGGTGGCGGAGCCTGCGACAATTCATCCCCTATGAACCACGCTTATATCCTGACCCTGTCCTGCCCGGACCGTAGGGGCATTGTTCACGCCGTTTCCGGTTTTTTACTGCAGAACGGCGGCAACATTGAAGAAGCCGCCCAGTACAACGACCATGACACGGGCCTGTTTTTCATGCGGGTGCAGTTTGCCTGCGACCAGCTGACGCACAAGGAGCTGTCGCAGCAGCTGAAGGGCTTTGCCGAACCGTTCCAGATGAACTGGAAACTGCACGCAACCACGCAGCCCATGCGCACCGTCATCATGGTCAGCAAGGAGGGCCATTGCCTGAATGACCTGCTGTTTCGCTGCAAGTCGGGCCTGCTGCCGCTGGATGTCCGCGCCATCGTGTCCAACCACCGCGAGTTCTACCAGCTGGCCGCCAGCTACAACATCCCTTTCCACCATTTCCCGGTGACGGCCGCCACCAAGGCCCAGGTCGAGGACAAGCAGCTGGAGATCATCGAATCAGAAGGCGCCGAGCTGGTGGTGCTGGCGCGCTACATGCAGATCCTCTCCAACGACCTGTGCCGCAAACTGGCCGGCCGCGCGATCAATATCCACCACTCCTTCCTGCCCAGTTTCAAGGGCGCCAAGCCCTACTACCAGGCGCATGACCGCGGCGTCAAGCTGATAGGCGCGACCGCCCACTATGTGACGGCCGACCTGGACGAAGGCCCGATCATCGAGCAGGACGTGGCACGCGCAGACCACAGCAAGACCGTGGAAGACCTGACGGCCATGGGCCGCGACACCGAAAGCCAGGTGCTGGCCCGTGCCGTCAAGTGGCACAGCGAGCACCGCGTGCTGCTCAACGGCCACAAAACCGTTATTTTTAAATGAGCCCCCACGGTCGCTCACTGCGTGTAGCTCCCTGCCCCCCGAGGGGGCCGCTGCGCCTGCGGTCTGGCGAAGCCAGTCCCGCGGCCCCGGCTGGCAAAGAAATGTCGCGCACGGCGTCCAGCGCCCTTTGATCGATATGGCTACTCCTGCCCGAATCCCACCGATTCAATGCCTGCTGACGTTTGAAGCGCTGGCGCGGCTGCGCAGCGTGACCCAGGCGGCCGAGGAGCTCTGCGTCACGCCCAGCGCGGTGAGCCACCGGGTCAAGCAACTCGAGCAGATCATTGGCACCAAGCTGTTTGGCCGCGCCGATTTTTCCTTGACCACCGAAGGCAGCGAGTACCTGGCGCATGTGCGCGAGGGCCTCGCCACGCTGCAGAAGTTCCCGGGCATGGCGGGCCAAAGCGGCACGCCCGGCAAGCGCAAACTGCGGCTGGCGGTCACGCCCACGTTTGCTCGTTCCATTCTGATTCCACGATTGCGGCAATTTACCGAGGCCTACCCCGAGATTGACCTGACCTTGCAGGTCTCCATTCCGTTGCTGGACGTGGTGGCCGAAGACGCCGACCTGATCGTGCGCTTTGGCACCGGACGTTATGCCGACCTGGAACATGTGTGCCTGGCCCATGACGACGTCGCCCCATTGGCCTCGCCGGCCTTTGTACGCGAGCATGGGCCCTTTGAGGCGCCGGAAGACCTGGAGGGCGAAAGCCTGCTGCGCTCCCCGCTGGAGCCCTGGCGCACCTGGTTCGCCGCTAACAACCTGGACTGGCCCGAGCCGCAGGACGGCTCCCAGTTCAATGACATCGGCCTGATGTGCGATGCGGCAGCGGCAGGCATGGGCATCGCGCTCGTTCGCCTCAAGCTCGGTGCACCCTGGCTGGACAACGGCTCGCTGGTGCGCCTGGGCAGCAACGCCGTCTTCGGTAGCAATGTTCCTAGCCCGCACGCCCACTACCTGTGCTGGCGCACCGGCACCATGGACCGCTGGGAATGCACGGCATTTGCCGACTGGCTGCGCAAAAGCCTGAATTGAGGTTTGCCCCCCAGTCCGGCATTTCACACGGGGATTTAAATTTCTTCAACCCGGCGGCGGGCGGCTTGCCCTACAGTTGATCTCATCCAGGAGTCCGACATGAACGCACCCGCATCCAGCCAGCAGCGAGAACACCTCGAACGATCAGAACGGCAATCACAGGTCGTAGCCGCGCTGCAGGCGGTGCTGCCCGCCCATGCGCTGCTATGGAACACCGAAGACACGACACCTTATGAATGCGATGGCCTGACGGCCTACCGGCAGCGGCCGCTGGTGGTGGCCCTGCCCGAGACCTATGACGAGGTGCAGGCCGTGCTGAAAACCTGCCACGGCCTTGATGTGCCCGTGGTGGCGCGCGGCGCCGGCACGGGCCTGAGCGGCGGCGCGATGCCGCACCGGCTGGGCGTCACGCTGTCGCTGGCCAAGTTCAACAAAATCCTGAAGCTTGATCCAGCCAGCCGCACCGCCGTCGTGCAGGGCGGTGTGCGCAACCTGGCGATTTCCGAGGCGGCGGCGCCCTATGGCCTCTACTACGCGCCCGATCCATCGAGCCAGATTGCCTGCACCATCGGCGGCAACGTGGCCGAGAATTCCGGTGGCGTGCACTGCCTCAAGTACGGGCTCACCGTGCACAACGTGCTCAAGGTCAGGGGCTTCACCATCACCGGGGAAGAAGTCGAATTTGGCAGTGATGCGCTGGATGCGTCAGGCTACGACCTGCTGAGCATCATCATCGGCAGCGAAGGCATGCTGGCCGTGACGACCGAAGTCACCGTCAAGCTGGTGCCCAAACCGCAGCTGGCGCGCTGCATCATGGCCAGCTTTGACGATTTGCGCAAGGCCGGTGACGCCGTGGCGGCGGTCATTGCGGCCGGCATCATCCCGGCGGGGCTGGAGATGATGGACAAGCCCATGACCGCTGCCGTGGAAGATTTCGTGCATGCGGGCTATGACCTGAGCGCAGAAGCCATTTTGCTGTGCGAGAGCGATGGCACACCCGAGGAGGTCGAGGAAGAAATCGGCCGCATGAGCGAGGTGCTGCGCCGCTGCGGCGCCACCGCCATTGCCGTGAGCCAGAATGAAGCCGAGCGCCTGCGCTTCTGGAGCGGTCGCAAGAATGCCTTTCCCGCGTCCGGCCGCATCAGCCCCGACTACATGTGCATGGACTCCACCATTCCGCGCAAACGGCTGGCCGACATTTTGCTGGCCATTGCCGGGATGGAAAAGAAATACCAGCTGCGCTGCGCCAACGTGTTTCATGCCGGCGACGGCAACCTGCATCCGCTGATTTTGTTTGATGCCAATGATCCGGACCAGTTGCACCGCTGCGAGCTGTTTGGCGCCGACATCCTGGAAACCAGCGTCGCCATGGGCGGCACCGTCACCGGTGAGCACGGCGTTGGCGTGGAGAAACTCAACTCCATGTGCGTGCAGTTTTCCGCGGAAGAAAACGAGCAGATGTTTGGCGTCAAGCGCGCCTTCGACGCCAAGGGCCTGCTCAATCCCGGCAAGGTGATTCCGACCCTGAACCGCTGCGCCGAGTACGGAAAAATGCTGGTGCGGGGCGGCCAGATCGCGCATCCGGACCTGCCGCGCTTCTGACACCCAGGAAGACGGACGAGAAAACGTACTGACCATGCAAGCGCTGCGCGGACTGGCCTGGCTGCTCACACTTCAGTCCGTGGGCGAGTTGATGGCGCGCGGGTGGTCCCTGCCCTTTCCGGGCCCCGTCATGGGCATGGTGCTGCTGCTCCTGGCGCTGCGGTGGAGCGTGGTGCGTGAGCCCGTCGCCGCCTGCGCCGATTTTTTGCTTACACACCTTTCGTTACTCTTTGTGCCCGTTGGCGTGGGTGTGATGACGCATCTTTCACTGGTCGGCCAGTATGGCGTGCGCATGCTGGCAGTCGTTGTGCTGTCCACGCTGGCCGGACTGGCGGTGACTGTTGTGAGCCTGCAGCTCCTGCAAGGCCGCACCGACCCCCAGGATCAGGAGGGCCCGGATGCCTAAGTTTGTGGAGTTGTGGGTCTATCTCTCAGCCACGCCACTGTTCGGACTGACCGCCACGCTGGTGGTCTATGTGCTCGCCCAGGCGGCGTATGCACGCCTGGGGCATGCGCCCTGGGCCAACCCGGTGCTGTGGACGGTGCTGTGCCTCGCCAGTGGCCTGCTGCTCACGGGCGTGCCCTACCCCCGCTATTTCGCGGGTGCGCAATTCATCCACTTCCTGCTCGGTCCGGCCGTGGTGGCGCTGGCCTGGCCGCTCTGGCAGCGGCGCGAGGAATTGCGTCGACGCTGGTGGCGCCTGCTGCTCGCCGCGCTGGCGGGCGGCATCGCCGCGAGTGGCTCGGCCCTGCTGCTGGCGTGGGCCCTGAACCTGCCGTCGGACGTCGCACTGTCGCTGGTACCCAAGTCCGTGACGGCCCCCGTCGCCATGGGCATCGCTGAAAAGATAGGCGGCATTCCGGCGCTCGCCGCCGTGTTTGCCGTCATCACCGGCCTGGTAGGGGCACTCGCCGGCAAGTACCTGTTCGATGCCTTGCGCATACCGACAAACCAGGCAGGATGGGCGGCACGCGGCTTCGCCCTAGGCACAGCGTCCCACGGTATTGGCGCAGCGCGCGCCCTGCAGGTCAATGCCGATGCCGGCGCATACGCCGGCCTGGCGCTAGGTCTTCAGGTAGTGCTGGCTTCCCTGCTGATACCGCTGGCCTTCCGCTGGTTTTAGGCTTCGCGGGCAAGCTGCAGGCGTGAGCCTCCAGCCACACCCTCCCGGGACGCCCCGAGGGTTGCAGCTGGATTTCCGCTCTTTCTCTTATGCCGTCTTATGCTGTCTTATGGCGTTTGATGGCGTTTGGAGCGCTTCATAGCGTTTTATACCGCCTGCAAACCGGGCTTGACCACGGCCACGGGCTTGCTGCCGGAGGCACCGAACTGGATCTCACCCGAGAGCTGCCCGCCCTCCTCCACCACCAGCTTGCCATAGCGAATGGTGCCGGTAACCTTGCCGGTTGAATAGATCACCAGCTTCTGGCGCACCGTCAGGTTGCCGTTGAATTCGCCGCGGATTTCGGCGACGTCAATATCGGCCGAGCCCTTGAAAGCGCCCTGCTCTGAAATCTGGATCACGCGCGAATCCATGGTGGCTTCGACCAGGCCTTCCACGACCAGGGTGTCGCAGTCGGTGATTTCCACGCCCTTGAGCTTGATGTTGGGTCCGACCGTCAGCTTGCTGCCGCCTTCCTTGCTGCTGGAGGCTGCCGCATCATTGACGGGTTTGGCGTTGCTTTGCTGATTGGCAGCCGCAGAAGCGGACTGCAGCGCGCCGGAGGTCCCTGATGCACCAAAACCACTGGACGCACCATGACGCAAATTGGGGGACGTGGTAGACGTCTCATTTTCTCGCTTGCCAAAAAACGGTGTTGCCATGTGACTTCCTTGAAAAAGAACGCATGGTACGTCTGCGGAAAATAAAAAGCTTCGCCCTTGTGCAAGAGAGGTAACGAAATTATTTTGCAGGACACGGCGGTGTCGCATCCGGCATTGCACGCGTGGCGTGCACATCGGCTCTTCCGCTAGAAATTGCCGGAGTCAGCCCACTGGGATGAGGGACCAAAGTCCTCTTGCGAATCCGGCGAGACCAGATCGACCACGAAGACCACTTCGCCGCCGAACTTGCCCACGCCCAGCGTCTTCATCAGGGCCTGTTCGTTTTCGGGGGAATCGAGGCGCAGAAAGCAGATGGCCTGCTGCTTGCCTTCATGCATGGCCGTCAGGATGTCCAGCCTTTCCACATGACCAAATCTCGAGCACAGGGCCTGAAGAGCAGGTTTCAGTGTGGCAACATCAGGACATTGCCGCAATTCCTGCATGGAATTCATGGTGCATCTCTCCCTGTACTTTCTACCGTCAATGCGGCGCAACAAAAAAGCCTGGCTTTAAATATACTCGGCACAATGCTAACGCCATGTGACACTTAACACAAGAATCCAACACAATCCCGAGGCAGTGCCCCGGTGGAACGCATAGCGTCGCTGGACGCCGATAGCAGGTTAAGTCAGGTTGAATCAGGTCGCGTCGGCAACGTTTTATTCAAGGCCCATCATGCACCACTTATGCACCCGGACTGGAGCGAACGCCTTGTGACATCCAACCCGCCCGCCATCCCCCCCAATGCAGCAGAGGCCGGAGCAGCTGGTGCCAGCATGGCGCCCCTCTGCGCACCTGACTTTGACGGGCTGGTGCAGCTGGCCGCAACGTTTTGCGGAACCCGTGCGGCTGTCCTGCAACTCGTGGGCGATGCAGCGGCGGCCCCCTCCTGGTCGGTGGGCCTGCCTGAGGTGGCGGCCGGTCTGACCGATTTTTGCACCCGGGTGCTGCAGTCTGGCGGAAAGCCCCTGGTGATTCCCGACGCCGCAGCGGACCCGGGCCTGTCCGGCCAGCCGATGGTGACCGGCCCGGCAGGCCTGCGCTTTTTCGCAGCCATCCCCCTCGTTGCGGCCGATGGCACGCCGCTGGGGGTGCTGGCCGTCATGGACCCCGCTGTTCGCCTGTGCCGGGAGGCTGACCTGAGCACCCTCGACATGCTGGGCCGGCAGGTGGTGGCACAACTCGATCTGCGGCGCCAGCACCGGCTCCTTGCGGACCTCAGCGCCGAACGGGAACAACAAAGCCAGAGGCGCCTGCACATTGCCATGCGCACCGCCCAGATGAGCAGCTGGTCGATGGAAGTCGCAGACGGCCGCCTGACCTTGTCCCCAGAGTTCGCAGCCATGCTCGGCACAGGCGCTGCCGTACCGGGCACGCTCGAAGAGTTGCTGCGTCACTACGCGACGGAATCGCGCGCCAGGCTCCGCCAGGTCATCACGGAATGCGCGCGCAGCGCCGTGCCCTTCGACGAGGAAGCCCAGCTGCTGACCGCACCGGACGGGCGCCGGTGGGTGCGCATGATCGGCGAGGTGGTGCGGGACGCCCATGGGGCAATCATCCGCATCCAGGGCACCTTGCAGGACATCAACGCCCGGAAACAGGCGCAGGAGGAAACCGTGCGCCTGGCGATGCGCCTGACCACGACGCTGGCCAGCATCACCGAGGCTTTTGTCACACTGGATCGGGAGGGCCGCTTCACCTACCTCAACCAGGAAAGCGAACGCCTGCTGCAGCGCTCGACCGCCGAATTGCTGGGCCAGGAAATCTGGCAGGATTTCGGCGAAGAGGTGAGCAACCGGCTGCGCCAGCACATCCAGCAGGCGCTGGCCAGGAACCGCCAGGTGGAGTTCGAGGATTTCTACCCCCCGCTGGGCAAATGGCTGGAAGTGCGCGCCTATCCGTTTGCCGAGGGCCTGGCAGTTTACTTTCGCGATGTCAGCGAGCGGCGCAACTCCCAGGAGCAGTTGATGCTGCTGGAAACCGGCATCGCGCGGCTGAACGACATTGTGGTCATCGTCGAGGCGTCGCCGCGCCATGGGTCGGGGCCGCAGATCGTCTTTGTCAATGACGCCTTCGAGCGGCATACCGGCTACACGCGCGACGAAGTGCTGAGCCGGATGCCGGGCATGCTGCAGGGGCCCGAGACGCGGGAGGACGAGCTGGCCCGCATCTTCAGCGCGCTGCGCCAATGGAAGCAGGCGCGTGGCGAACTGGTGATCTACCGCAAGGATGGCGGGTCGTTCTGGGTGGACCTGGAAATCGTGTCGGTAGCAGCCGAGACCGGCGAGCTGACCCACTGGATTGCCGTGGGCCGCGACATCACCCAGCGCAAGACGGCCGACGAGAAGATCCATCATCTCGCCTTCTACGACCCCCTGACGGAATTGCCCAACCGCCAGTTGCTGCTGGACCGGCTTGAACAGGCGCTGGAAGACTGCGCCAGCACCCGGCAGGAAGGCGTGCTGATGTTCATCGATCTGGACAACTTCAAGATCCTCAACGACACGCTGGGGCACTCCAAGGGCGACCTGCTGCTGCAGAAGGTGGCGGTACGCCTGAAGGGCTGCGTGCGCAAGCTCGACACCGTGGCGCGCCTGGGTGGCGACGAGTTCGTGGTGATGCTGCAGGACCTGGGCACGCAGCCCGAAGCGGCAACCCGCAAAGCCCAGATCGTCGCCGAAAAAGTGCTGGCCACCCTGCGTGAGCCGTATGACCTCGCGGGCTATCAGCACTACAGCACCTCCAGCATCGGCGTGACCCCGTTCAACATCCGGCAGGGCAGCGTCAGCGAACTGCTCAAGCAGGCCGATCTGGCGATGTACCAGGCCAAGACCATGGGCCGCAACACGGTCTGCTTTTTCGATCCGGACATGCAGGCTTCCGTCAGCGCCAATGCCGCCCTCAGCACCGACCTGCGCGCGGGCCTGCGGGAACACCAGTTCCTGGTCCACTACCAGCCGCAGGTCGACCGCGATCAGCGCATCACCGGTGTCGAAGCCCTGCTGCGCTGGAACCATCCGCAACGCGGTCTGGTGAGCCCCGCGGAGTTCATTCCGGTGGCCGAAGAAACGGGCCTGATACTGCCGCTGGGCCAATGGGTACTGGAACAGGCCTGCCGGCAGCTGGCGGCCTGGCAGAAGCGGCCTGAAACGGCAGGCCTGAGCATTGCCGTCAATGTCAGCGTGCGGCAGTTTCGCCACCCCGACTTCGTCGACATGGTGATGGCCGCGATCAAGCATACCGGCATCAGGCCCCACAACCTCAAGCTCGAGCTGACGGAGAGCCTGCTGGCCGACCGCATGGAAATCGCCATCGCCAAGATGGGCACGCTCAAGGCGCTGGGCGTGACGCTGGCGTTGGACGACTTCGGCATGGGCTACTCCTCGCTGTCCTACCTCAAGCGGCTGCCGCTGGACCAGTTGAAGATCGACAAGAGCTTCATTGCGGATGTCTTCAGCGATCCGAACGACGCCGCCATCTGCAGCGCCATCATTTCACTGGCGCAAAGCCTGGGGCTCGATGTGATTGCCGAAGGCGTCGAGACCGAGGCGCAGCGCAGCTTTCTGGCCGAGCAGGGTTGCGGCTACTACCAGGGCTTCCTGTTCTGCCCGCCGCTGCCCATTGCCGAGTTCGAGGCCTTCATGCAGGCCGCAGCAAGCTCGCAGTAAGCTGACACTGTGCGCGATGCCGATGCCGGGCACCGTGCGCGCCCATCGCGTCCCATCGCGCCATGCGGCTGGACCAGCACCAAAGCAGCCTCAGCCACGGGTTCGCTTGCCTTTGCCTTTGCCTTTGCCTTTGTTGCTTATTTTTACAATAGTTTTAAACTGAAGTTTCCCTGGCTTTCATGTGGAGGTTGTCATGGATACCCTCAACCGTTGGCAGGACCGACTGGAAATCGCCGCCGGTCTGTGGCTGTGCATTTCACCCTGGGCGCTGGGCTTGCCGCCAGCCGCCGCCTGGTGTGCTGTGGTCGTCGGCGTTGGCATCATCCTTCTGGCCTCTGAAGACCTCTTTTTAACCACCCAGATTGATGACTGGGGCAATGCCCTGCTGGGCATCGGGCTGATGATCTCGCCGTGGGTCTGGGGTTATGCGAATCATCAGACCGCCATGATCAACGCGCTGGCCGTGGGCCTGCTGGTTACCGCGATGTCGCTCTGGGCCCTGGAACGCGTCATCTACGACAAATTCAAGGCGTGGAGAGCGCATCACCCGGCCCACAGCTGAGGGCCCGCTTTCCCCTTGGGTCAAACCTTGCCCGCAGGGGGTGGGAGGCCCTTTGCATGAACTGCAGGAGCCCGCCCCCGGCCGTCAGATGGCTGAGGCCAGCAGCGCTGCGTTGCCCCCCGCCGCCGTGGTGTTCACCGTCAGCGTCTGCTCGGCGCAGAAACGGTACAGATAGTGCGGCCCGCCGGCTTTCGGGCCGGTGCCGCTGAGGCCTTCGCCTCCGAAGGGCTGCACGCCCACGACCGCGCCAATCATGTTGCGGTTGACATAGATGTTGCCCACATGCGCGCCACTGGCCAGGGCCTGTGCGCGCGAGTCGATGCGGGTCTGGATGCCCAGCGTGAGGCCGTAGCCGAGGGCGTTGATCCGCTCGATCACGGCGTCCGGGCTTTTGAGTTCGCCGCTGCCCCAGCGCACGATTTGCAGCACCGGGCCGAAGATTTCGTCCCTGACCTCGGCCAGGCTGCTGACCTCAAATGCCGCAGGCGTGATGCTGTTCGCCATCAAATCCGGGGCGTCCACTCCATTTTCCTTGCGCGCCGACAGCACTTTTGCGCTGGAGCCCAGGCGCGTCAGATGGCGCTGGATGTTGTCGAAGGCTTCGCGGTCAATCACCGGGCCGACATCAGTGGCCAGCTCGGCCGGGTTGCCCACCACCAGCTCCTGCGCCGCGCCCTCAATCATTTCAATCACGCCATCGGCAATGCCTTCATGCACGCACAGCAGGCGCAGCGCCGAGCAGCGCTGGCCGGCCGAGCGAAACGCGCTTTGCACCACCGCATCGGCCACCTGCTCGGGCAGCGCGGTGCTGTCAACCAGCATGGCGTTGATGCCCCCGGTCTCGGCGATCAGCGGCACGATGGGACCATCTTTGGCGGCCAGCGCCCGGTTGATGATTTTGGCGACCTGGGTGGAACCGGTGAACACCACACCCGCCACCTGCGGTGCCGCCACCAGCGCGGCGCCCACGGTTTCGCCCGGCCCGTGCAGCAACTGCAGCGCGCCTTCGGGCACACCAGCCGCATGCAGCAGCCTGACGGCCTCCCAGGCCACGCCCGGCGTTTGCTCGGCGGGCTTGGCCAGCACGGCGTTGCCGGTGGCCAGCGCGGCAGCGACCTGGCCGGTAAAAATCGCCAGCGGGAAATTCCAGGGGCTGATGCAGACCCAGGCGCCGCGCGCCGTCAGGCGCAGTTCATTGGTCTCGCCGGTCGGCCCCGGCAGGGCAACGGGCGCCATGATGCGCTCGGCCTCATTGGCGTAGTAGCGCAGGAAATCCACCGCCTCGCGCACCTCGGACACGGCGTCACCCCAGGTTTTGAACGCTTCCTTCACCAGCAGCGCGCAGAACTTGGGCATCTGCTGCTGCAGCGCATCGGCGGCGCGGCGCAGGATGGCGGCGCGTTCGGCCACCTCCACTTTGCTCCATTTTTGATAGCTGCCTGCCCCCCTGGCGACCGCGCTGGCAGCCAGACTGGCATCGAATTCCGGCACTTTTGGAACCTGCACGGCTTCAAACGCAGCGAACAGCGGCGCGCGCATGCTTTCCACCGTCAGGTCCAGCCCGGCGCTGTTTTTCCGGTTTGGGCCATACAGGGCAAACGGCAGCGGCAGGGACGGCTCAGGCTCCAGCCGCAGCGGCGAGATCAGCAACTCGCCCATGCCCACCGACTCGTCCGCCAGCTGGTGCACAAAGGAGGAATTGGCGCCGTTTTCCAGCAGGCGGCGCACCAGGTAGGCCAGGAGGTCGCGGTGCGCGCCGACAGGCGCATAGACGCGGCAGCTGATCAGCGGGTTCTTCAGCACTTCGCGGTACACGCCCTCGCCCATGCCGTGCAGGCGCTGCAGCTCGAACTGGGCCCCCATGCCCGCCGCCGGCGATGCCGCTTTCACGCTGCGCGCAGCCATTTGCAAAATCGCCGCAATCGTGGCGGCATTGTGGGTGGCGAACTGCGGGTAGATCGCATCGGGCGCGTCCAGCAGCGCACGGGCGCAGGCCAGGTAGCTGACGTCGGTATGGTGTTTGTGAGTGAACACCGGGTAATGCGGCAAGCCCTGCTCCTGGGCACGCTTGATTTCCGAATCCCAGTAGGCACCCTTGACCAGGCGGCACATCAGGCGCAATTTGTATTTGCGGCCGATGGCGGCAATGTGTTCAATCAGCTCCAGCGCGCGCGTCTGGTAGGCCTGCATGGCCAGGCCAAAGCCCTGCCACTGCGGATGATGCTGCGCCACCCGCGCGGCGAGCGCTTCGAACACGGCGAGCGACAGCTCCAGCCGGTCGACCTCCTCGGCGTCTATCGTGAGGTTGATGTTGGCCTGGGCCGACAACTCGCACAGGCCCCAGACACGCGGTACCAGTTCCGCCAGCACGCGTTCGCGCTGGGCGTCTTCGTAGCGCGGGTGCAGCGCGCTGAGCTTGATGGAAATCCCGTCGTTTTTCTCGCAGGCGCCCGCCTTATTGGCGTTGGCAGCGATTGATTTGATGGCTTGCGTGTAGCTGTCGAGGTAGCGCAGCGCGTCGGCATCGGTGCGTGCGCCCTCGCCCAGCATGTCATAGCTGAAGCGCAGGTTGGCAATTTTCTTGCGGGCGCCATCGGCTTCGGCCATGGCATCGCCAATGGTCTGCCCCAGCACGAACTGGCGGCCCAGCAGCTGCACGGCCCGCAAGGTGGCGGCCACGACCGTGCGTGCACCGAGTTTGCCCATCAGGCCGGGCTCCGCATCCGTGCGCCCTGCGCCTGCCTGCGAATGCGGCAAAAACTTCTTGGACATGGCAATCGCGGTGGACGACAGGCGTGCCAGCGTCGAGTCGCCCGCCCCTTCAAAGTCGGCGCGGCCCAGCTGGTCGGCCGTGAGGGCGATCGCGGTCTCGGCATCGGGCACGCGCAGCAACGCCTCGGCCAGGCGCATCAGGGCCAGCCCTTCGGCGCTGGAGATCGGGTATTCCTTGAGCAGACTCTCCATGGCCCAGAACGGCGGCGGGTTCTCGCGCACGGCCTGCACCCAGGGGCGGGCAGCTTGTGCCGCGGCGGGCCAGTCCAGCACCCCGCTCAAGACGTCCAGACGGTGGGAGACGATGTCGGCCTCGGGCCGGTAGGGGAAAGGTAAACGCATGGAAACCTCGAAATATTTGGTAGATACTCGATGTTGAATCGTTTTTTGATTAATTTTTCACTGTATTTTTAACAATATGATGAATAAATCAAACCACCCAAGGCCCAAGCCGGTGAAGCATGCACTGTTGGCACCCGGCTATCCCGGCGTCAGGTCGGCAGGCTGCTTTGCGACTTGATCTCTTCCATGCAAATCATCGATCGCACGCCGGAAACACCCGGCACCTGCATCAGGCGGTCCGTCAGGAACAGGGACAGGCTTTTCAGGTCGGCCGCCACCACCTTGAGCAGGTAGTCAAAGTCGCCGGAGATGGTGTGGCATTCGACGATTTCTGAAAAAGCCATCACATTGCGCTCGACCTCGCGCACATTGCGAAACTGCTCGCGGTCCAGCGACAGGCTCACAAAGGCCGTGACCTCCAGCCCGATGGCCGCGGGCGACACCAGGGCGGCGTAGCGGCGGATCACGCCTTTTTCTTCCAGCGTGCGCACGCGCCGCAGGGTTTGCGGTGCCGACAGGTGAATGCGCTCGGCCAGCTCCACATTGCTCATCCGGCCGTCGTCCTGCAGCCATTTCAGAATATTTCTATCGTAGGCGTCCATCAATCTCTCCAGAATCATAATTTTGATTTTTATGAAATTTTATTTCTTTAATCATCATAAACATGCATCAATAGGAAATCAAATTTCCAGCCATCCGGCCTAAGATTGCGTATCGCCACCCGCCAGGCGGGCCCTGTGCAAAGGCTTTCGCAGCCGGGTGGTTTGCCTGACAAAGAAAGAAAAATGATGGTTGCTTTTATCGGTACGAATGATTTGCAGGAACACCTGGCGACGACCCGCCCCGAAGGGGCCATCGGCGAATTGGTGCGCATGATTGGCGAGGATTTCCGGCGCTGGCCGCAGTTCGACAAGACGGCCCGCGTGGCCAGCCACTCGCCGATTGGCGTGATCGAGCTGATGCCGATTTCCGACGGCCGCCAGTACGCCTTCAAATATGTCAACGGCCACCCGCAAAACACCCGCGACGGCCTGCTGACCGTCACGGCGTTTGGCGTGCTGTCCGACGTGGACACCGGCTACCCGCGCATCCTGTCCGAGCTGACGCTGACCACGGCGCTGCGCACGGCAGCCACCTCGGTGCTGGCTGCCCAGCACCTGGCCCGGCCCGACAGCCGCTGCATGGCCCTGATTGGCAACGGCGCGCAGAGCGAGTTCCAGGCCATTGGCTTTCACTGCCTCATGGACATCGAAGAACTGCGGGTCTACGACGTGGACCCGCAGGCCACCGACAAGCTGGTCCGCAACCTGCTCGCCTACCCCGGGCTGCGCATCTACCGCGCCAGCTCGACCGCCGACGCGGTCCGCGGCGCCGACATCGTGACCACCGTGACGGCCGACAAAACCAACGCCCTGATCCTGACGCCCGGGATGATAGAGCCCGGCATGCACATCAACGCCGTGGGCGGAGACTGCCCGGGCAAGACCGAATTGCACGCCGACATTCTTCACGCAGCGAAAGTGGTGGTCGAGTACGAACCCCAGTCCCGCATCGAAGGCGAGCTGCAGCAAATGCCGCCGGACTTTGCGGTGACCGAGCTGTGGCAGGTGCTGAACGGGCAGACGACCGTGCGCACCGAGGCCGCCCAGGTCACGGTCTTTGATTCGGTGGGCTTTGCGCTCGAAGACTTCTCCGCCATGCGTTACCTGGAAAAACATGTGCTGAAAGACAGCGCACGGGTGCTCGACCTGATTCCCGAACTGATGGATCCGAAAAACCTGTACGGCATGGGCATGGCCCGTACCGCGTCCGCACCGGCCACCGGCCCCGCCGCCGCAAGCACCCCGAACCGCAGCGCGGCGGCGGCGGCCTGCTGATCGAACCCGAACCGCACACCCGATTGTGAAAACCATCCACCTGATCGGTGCGCCCACCGATATTGGCGCCAGCGTGCGCGGCGCGGGCCTGGGGCCCGACGCCCTGCGCGTCGCCGGCCTGCCGCAGGCGCTGCGCGACCGCCAGCTGCACGTCATTGACAGCGGCAACCTGCCTGGCCCCGCCAACCCCTGGGAGCCGCCACGGGACGGCTTTCGCCACCTGCCTGAAGTGGTCGCCTGGAACCAGTCCATCTACACCGCCGTCAACGACGCGCTGACGGCCGGCCAGCTGCCGGTGCTGCTGGGCGGCGACCACTGCCTGGCCATCGGCTCCATCAGCGCCGTGGCGCGCCACTGCAAGGCCGCCGGCAAGCAGCTGCGCGTGCTGTGGTTTGACGCCCACGCCGACACCAACACCGCCCACATCACGCCCAGCGGCAACATCCACGGCATGCCCGTGGCCTGCCTGCTGGGCCACGGGCCCGAAGCGCTCACCCACCTCAGCGGAGAAGTTGCCTTGCAGGCACGCGAGCTGCGCCAGATCGGCGTGCGCAGCGTCGACGCCGAAGAGCGCGCCTTTGTCACCGAACTGGGGTTTGAAGTGTTTGACATGCGCTACATCGACGAATTCGGCATGCGCGCCACGATGGAGCGGGCGCTGGCGGGCGCGGACGGCAATACCCACCTGCACGTCAGCTTTGACATGGATTGCATGGATCCGGAAATTGCGCCCGGCGTGGGCACCGCCGTGCGCGGCGGGCCCACCTACCGCGAGACCCAGCTGTGCATGGAAATGATTGCCGACACCGGCTTGCTCGGCTCGGTCGACCTGGTCGAGTTGAACCCGGCGCTCGACGTGAGAAACCAGACCGCCGAACTGGCGGTCGACCTGATCGAGAGCCTGTTCGGCAAGTCCACCCTGATGCGGCAGACGTCAGCCCCTGGGCTCTGACACCGCCCGGGCTCCGGGCGACACATCACCCTACCACTACATACAGAGAACAAACCGAAAACAAGCCGGGAAAAAGAGGAGACAAAAGCGACATGTTTGCAGAAACCAAAGCCGAAGCCTGGTCCGGGCGCTTTGCCGCGCCCATGGACGAGTTGCTGACCGACTACCAGCAATGCCTGGACATCGACATCCGCCTGGCCAGCGTGGACATTGACGGCTCCCTGGCCCATGCCGAAATGCTGGCCAGCATCGGTGTGCTGTCCGGGCAGGACCTGGCCGACATCCAGCGTGGCATGGACCGCATCCGCGAGGAAATCAGGGAAGGCGCCTTTCCCTGGTCCGTGGAGCGCGAGGACGTGCACATGAACATCGAGCACCGCCTGACGCAGCTGATCGGCGATGCCGGCAAGCGGCTTCACACCGCGCGCTCGCGCAACGACCAGGTGGCCACCGACCTGCGCCTGTACACCCGCCATGAACTCGATGGCCTGTGCGACGAGCTCAAGGAACTGGTCAGCGTGGCGCTGGACCTGGCCCGCACGCATGCCGCCACCCTCATGCCGGGCTGCACCCATCTGCAAATTGCGCAGCCGGTGACGTTTGGCCACCACCTGATGGCCTATGTCGAAATGTTCCTGCGCGACATCCAGCGCGTGCGCCAGGCCCGTGAGCGCCTGAACGAGCTGCCGCTGGGAGCGGCCGCGCTGGCCGGCACGTCCTTTCCGATTGACCGCCATTTCGTCGCCGGGCGGCTGGGCTTTGCCGGGGTCTGCCAGAACTCGCTGGACGCGGTGTCCGACCGGGATTTCGTGATTGACGCCTGCAGCGCCGGCGCGCAGATCATGATGCATGTGTCGCGGCTGTCGGAAGAGCTGGTGTTCTGGTCCAACCCGCTGATCGGCTTCATCGAAATCGGTGACCGTTTCTGCACCGGCTCGTCCATCATGCCGCAGAAGAAAAATCCCGACATTCCAGAGCTGGCGCGCGGCAAGGCCGGCCGGGTGTTCGGCAACCTGGCCAGTGTGCTGGCCGTGATGAAATCCCAACCCCTGGCCTACAACAAGGACAATCAGGAGTCCAAGCAGCCGCTGGTCGACACACTTGAGACCGTGCGCAGCTCGGTCCGGGTGTTCAGCCGCCTGCTGCCGTCGCTGGGCGTCAATGAGGCGCGCATGCGCGCAGCCGCCGGTGCCGGGTTTTCGACCGCGACCGACCTGGCCGACTACCTGGTTCGCCGCGGATTGCCATTTCGCGAAGCCCATGAAGTGGTGGCGCTGACGGTTCGCCGCTGCATCGAATCCGGCAAGGATTTGAGCCAGCTGACGCTCGAGGAATTGCGCCAGTTTTCACCCCTCATCGAGGCCGACGTTTTCAGCGCGGTCACGCTGGAGGGGTCGGTGCTGGCCAGAAATCATGTCGGAGGAACTGCACCCGCTGCAGTCACCAGCGCCATTGAGAGTGCCCGGCAACGGGTCGCAGCGGCCTGACCGGCCGCCGCATGCAGGTTTTAGTTTTCCATCCCACGTTGACATTATTTATATTTATTCACCGGAGAATTTCATGAGCTTGAAACGCCTGGCCAGTCTTGCCTTCACCACCCTTGTGCTGTGTGCCTCAGGCCTCAGCAACGCCCAAAGCCAGGAGCTGGTCGTCGGCTCCAGCGCCACGTACCGGCCGTTTGCCTACGAAAGCCCGAGCAAGGAGATCGTCGGCTACGACGTGGACATGATCAAGGCCATCGCCCAGAAGGCGGGGCTCAAAATCAA
>Ga0255338_1001484_pt1 | contig 43970 bp, 36 predicted proteins | sample MeOH1_35cm_T4_19_FD_203715 | JGI IMG/M metagenome (GOLD analysis project Ga0255338, IMG submission 203715) | Sandy soil microbial communities from University of British Columbia, Vancouver, Canada - MeOH1_35cm_T4_195 | ecosystem: Engineered > Artificial ecosystem > Sand microcosm > Unclassified ... | reverse complement strand
CGGGCTACGAAGCCTATATCGTGGGCGGCGCGGTGCGCGACCTGCTGGTCGGCCTGCGCCCCAAGGATTTCGACGTTGCGACCGATGCCACGCCCGAGCAGGTCAAGGGCCTGTTCCGGCGCGCCTTCATCATCGGGCGGCGTTTTCGCATCGTGCACGTGGTCTACGGCCGCGGGCGCGAGCATGAGGTGATCGAGGTCTCGACCTTCCGTGCCTACATGGACAACGCGGCGGCCGAGCAGGTGGCCGGCAACGAGCGCACCAGCAAGAGCGAACTCGCGGGCATGAAGCATGCCGTGGACTCCAGTGGCCGTGTGCTGCGCGACAACGTCTGGGGGCCGCAGAACGAAGACGCCACGCGGCGCGACTTCACCATCAACGCCATGTACTACGACCCGGAGACGCAAACCGTGGTGGACTACCACGGCGGTTTCAAGGATGTGAAGAAGCGTGCGCTGCGCATGATCGGCGACCCGGCCACGCGCTACCGCGAGGACCCGGTGCGCATCATCCGCGCCGTGCGTTTTGCCGCCAAGCTCAGCGCCCTGGGCTTCAAGCTCGACGCAAAAACCGCCGCGCCGCTGGTCAAATCGCACGAACTGCTGGCCGATGTGCCGCAAAGTCGCCTGTTCGACGAGATGCTCAAGCTGCTGCAGACCGGCCATGCGCTGGCCTCCATCGCGCAGCTCAAGGCCCTCGGTCTGGCGCGCGGCATCTACCCCTTGCTCGACGTCATCGTGGAGCGCGCCGAGCAGCCCTTCGTCAATGCTGCTCTGCAGGACACCGACCGCCGTGTCGGCGAAGGCAAGCCGGTGGCGCCGAGCTTCCTGCTGGCCTGTGCCCTGTGGGCCGACGTGCGCGACGGCTGGGCCCGGCGCATCGCACAGCGCCAGCACTCGCACCCGGCCTTGCAGGACGCGATTGATGAGGTGTTCGACGCCCGCATCGGCGATGTGTCCGGCCGCGGCAAGCTGGCCGCCGACATGCGCGAAATCTGGATGATGCAGCCGCGCTTCGACAAGCGTGTCGGCAGCGCGCCTTTCGGTCTGGTGGAGCAACCGCGCTTCCGTGCCGGCTTCGACTTCATGCGCTTGCGTGCCGATGTCGGCGAGATCGACGAACTGCTGGCTGACTGGTGGCAGGAGTTCAGCACGGCCGATGACAATCTGCGCCAGGACCTGGTGGACCAGGTGCGCGAGGAGCAGCAGTCGCGCCAGCGCACGCGTGCACCGCGCGTGCACACGTTGCCGGCAACCGAGCGGCCGGAGGCTCCGGTTGAGCAGGCTGCTTCCGAGGCGCCGAAAAAACGGCGCCGCCGTCGGCGCTCGGGCGGCGCCAAAAGCGGGGGCGAGCGCGCCCCGGATGCCGGCGAGTGAGCCCATCTGAGGCCCAGCCGGTCACGGCTTACATCGCTCTCGGGGCCAATCTCGGCGATGCCCGCAGCACGGTGCGGCAGGCCGTTCAAGCGCTGGGTACCTTGCCGCAGACCCGGTTGGTGCGATCCTCGTCGCTGTACCGCACCGCGCCGATCGATTCCAGCGGGCCGGACTACATCAACGCGGTGGCTGAAGTTGCAACAACCCTGAGTCCGCAAGCCTTGTTGACCGAATTGCAGCGCCTGGAACAGGCGGCTGGTCGGGAGCGGCCGTACCGCAACGCGCCGCGCACGCTGGATCTGGACATCCTGCTGTATGGCGATATCACGCTGGATACGCCAGCGCTGACGATTCCGCACCCGCGCATGCACGACCGGGCTTTTGTACTGCTGCCACTGGCGGAGATCGCCCCGGCACGCGTGGGTTCAGACCTTTTGCAAGCTGTGGCGAATCAGGCGGTTAAACGCCTGATTGAATATTGAAGCCAGGGTTTTTTTGTGCATCTGACGGGTTTTCTGCGCCCTAAAATGACACGACTTTCGTCAAGGGACTTCACATGAATTTCAATAATCTTCGCGTCTCCACCAAGCTTTGGCTCGGTGTCGGCGGCATTCTGCTGACGCTGTCGGTGTTGATTGGATTTGCCACGGCGCGTTTGATCGGTTTGCAGGAAGAGGCGGATGCCAAGTTGGAGTCGCTCCACACGCGTGTCAAGGATGCCAACGCCTGGGCCGGCTTGACCGAGGCCAATGCCGCACGCACGGTGGCGGCCATCATGACTTTCGATCCGGGTGTCGAAGAGCGGCTCAAGTCCGACATCGCCGCCACCACGGCCAAGATTTCCAAATTGCAGAAGGAAATCGAGGAGTCGGGACTGGGGGCAGATGAAAAGGCCCAGATGCAGAAGGTCGCGACCCTGCGCAAGGCCATGATCGAGATGCGCAACGAGGCGCAGAAATTCAAGGCTGAAGGTAACAGCGAGGAGGCGACCAAGGTCGTCAACGACAAGTACGCACCAGCTGTGGCGGCCTACGTTGGTGCCCAGCGTGAATTCGGGGCGATCGAGGAGAGTTTGCGGACCAAGACCGCGGTTCGGATTGACGAAGCGCGCGCCTTGCTGCTCAAGGTCTCGGGGGGGATCCTGCTGGCGCTCTTTGCTGCCATCCTTGTTGGCTCTTCCTGGTTGATCCGTTCCATCCGCCGCCCGCTGGACCAGGCCAATGAGCTGGCTTCCCGCATTGCGCAGGGCGATCTGAGTGCCCGCATCGATACCTCGCGTGGCGACGAGTTCGGCGACCTCATGAAGTCGCTGGCGCGCATGAACGAATCGCTCGGGCGCATGGTGCAGCAGGTGCGCCAGAGCACCGACAGCATCGCCACCGCCAGCGCCGAGATCGCCACCGGCAACCACGACCTGTCGGTGCGGACCGAGCAGACCTCCAGCAACCTGCAGTCCACCGCCGCGGCCATGGAACAGCTCACCAGCACGGTGCAGCACAGCGCCGACAATGCGCGCCAGGCTTCCCAGCTGGCGGCCAGCGCTTCGACGGTGGCGCAAAAGGGCGGTACGGTGGTGCAGCAGGTGGTCTCGACCATGGACGAGATCAACACCAGCAGCAAGAAGATTGCCGACATCATCGGCGTGATCGACGGCATCGCCTTCCAGACCAACATCCTGGCACTCAACGCCGCGGTGGAAGCCGCGCGTGCCGGCGAACAGGGCCGCGGCTTTGCCGTGGTGGCCGGTGAAGTCCGTTCCCTGGCGGGGCGCAGCGCCGAAGCCGCCAAGGAAATCAAGGGCCTGATCAACACCTCGGTCGAGAAGGTCGAGTCGGGCACTCAACTGGTCACCGATGCCGGTGCCACCATGAACGACATTGTCCAGTCGGTGCGCCGCGTGGCCGATGTGATTGGCGAGATCACCTCGGCCTCCACCGAGCAGAGCGCCGGCATTTCGCAGGTCAACGACTCGATTGCCAACCTCGACCAGATGACGCAGCAGAACGCAGCACTGGTGGAACAAAGCGCGGCAGCGGCGCAAAGCATGCGCGAGCAGGCCGATCAGTTGGCCCAGGCGGTGGCGGTGTTCAAGATCAATGCGGCGATGCCGCAGCGCCCGACCAGGGACATCACGCCGCGCTCCGAGCCGGTACAAAAGCTGGCCAACACCGCCCCGCCGGCAACTGCCCTGCCGGCAGCCAAGGCGGCAAGCAAGCCTGTTGCTGCGCCGGCTGCGGCAATCGCCACGGCCAAAGCCGATTCGGATGACTGGGAAACCTTCTGACGCTCCGGGTTTCCGGTGATTCGCGGGCCTGCTTTGCAGGCCCGTTTTGTTTTCAGGCCAGTTCGGCGATCAGCTCGATCTCGACACAGGCGCCCAGCGGAATCTGGGCCACGCCGAAGGCGCTGCGCGCATGCGCGCCTTTCTCGCCGAAGACCTGACCCAGCAGCTCGCTGGCGCCGTTGGTCACCAGATGGTGCTCGGTGAAGTCGCCGCTGGAATTGACCAGCGACATCACCTTGACGAGGCGCTTGACGCGGTTGAGGTCGCCCACGGCCGCATGCAGCGTGCCCATCAGGTCAATGGCCACGGCGCGCGCGGCCGCCTGGCCCTGCTCCGTCGTCATGGTCTTGCCGAACTGGCCGACCCAGGGCTTGCCGTCCTTCTTGGCGATATGGCCGCTCAGGAAGACCAGATTGCCGGTCTGCACATAGGGCACATAGGCAGCGGCCGGCGTGGCGACCGGGGGCAGGGTGATGCCCAGTTCTTTCAGCTTGTCGTAGACGTTCATGGGAAGACCTTTCAATTCGCAATTCAAACCCGTCGATTGTCGGGTATTGTTGCAGTTGAAAGTCCCCGTCTCCCATGCTGAACAAGCTTGCCTCTTTACCGCGCGACAGCCGCGACACCTTGTTTCTGCTGGCCGTGATCGCCTGGATCATGCTGCCGCAGATGGCGCACCTGCCGCTGTGGTGTAGCGCGCTGGCTGTGGTCCTGCTGCTGTGGCGCAGCTGGCTGGCCGTGACGCTGCGGCCGTTGCCCGCCAAGTGGTGGCTGTTCGGCTTCTTGCTGCTGACGGTGGCGGCCACCCTGGCCACGTACCGTACGCTGCTCGGACGCGATGCCGGCGTGACGCTGATCGTGGTGCTGCTGGCGCTCAAGACGCTGGAGTTGCGCGCACGGCGCGATGCCTTCGTCATCTTCTTCCTCGGGTTTTTCACGCTGCTGGCGCAGTTCTTCTTTTCGCAGTCGTTGCTCACCGCGCTGGTCATGCTGGTCGGCCTGCTGGGCCTGCTGACGGCGCTGGTCAACAGCCACCTGCCGGTGGGGCGGCCCTCATTGGGCCAGTCGGCGCGGCTGGCCGGGCGCATGGCGCTGCTGGGGGCGCCCATCATGCTGCTGCTGTTCCTGCTCTTTCCGCGCCTGGCGCCCTTGTGGGGCACACCCGGCGACGCCATGAGCGGGCGCAGCGGGCTGTCCGAGCGCATGCAGGTCGGCAGTGTGGCCCGCCTGGCGCTGGACGACAGCGTGGCCATGCGCATCCGCTTCGACGGTCCCCAGCCGCAGCCCGCTGAGCTGTACTTTCGCGGTCCGGTGCTTTCCAGCTTCGACGGGCGCGAATGGCAGTCGCTGCGCCCGACCTTCCCAGTCCAGATGCAGCCGCCGGCCCAACTCCAGGTGGCGGGTGCGCCGCTGCGTTACGAGGTGACGCTGGAGCCGAGCGGCCGGCCCTGGCTGCCGGTACTCGACGCCACGCCCGAGCCACCGCAACTTCCTGCGTACGCGCCGCGCATGACGCGCGAACTGCAGTGGCTGGCCAGTGCGCCCTTGCACGACATCGTGCGCTACCAGGCCGAGAGCTACCCGCAGTTTCGACACGGCCCGCTGCGGCCGATGGCCGGCCTGCAGGATTACTTGGACCTGCCGGCCGGCTTCAACCCACGCACCTTGCAACTGGCGGCCGAGCTGCGGCGCGACCATGCCGATGCCGCGTCTCTGGTGGCGGCCGCGCTGGCGCGGCTGCGCAGCGGTGGCTACCGCTACACACTGGAACCCGGCGTGTTCGGCCCGCACAGCGCCGACGAGTTCTGGTTCGACCGCAAGGAGGGCTTTTGCGAGCACATTGCCGCCTCCTTCGTCATCCTGCTGCGGGCTGCGGGCATTCCGGCGCGCATCGTCACCGGCTACCAGGGCGGCGAGCGCAACATCGTCGACAACTTCTGGGTCGTGCGCCAAAGCGATGCCCATGCCTGGGCCGAGGTCTGGCTGGCCGGCCAGGGCTGGCTGCGCGTGGACCCGACCGGTGCCGTGGCGCCCGGGCGCATTGGCACGCTGCAGCGCCTGCAGGCACCGGCTGGCGTGGTGGCCAGCGCCATCAGCACGGTGAGCCCGACGATGGTGCTGAACCTGCGCGCTGCGTGGGAGGCGCTCAACAACCGCTGGAACCAGTGGGTGCTGAACTACACCCAGAGCCGCCAGCTCAACCTGTTGCGCGAGCTTGGCTTCACAGCGCCGAGTTGGGAAGACCTGGGGTACCTGATGGCCGGCAGCATCGTGCTGCTCAGCCTGGCGGGGGCGGCCTGGGCCTTGTGGGAGCAGCGCCGCCACGACCCCTGGCTGCGGCTGTTCGACGCAGCGCAGCGGCGCCTGCGCAAGAGCGAGACTGTGCCCGGCGTGACGCCGCGCGCACTGGCCGAGGCATTGCTCCGCCAGCATGGCGCTGCCGACCCGCAGGTGCAGGCGATCCGCCGCTGGCTGTTGCGACTTGAGGCACTGCGTTATGCCCCCGGTAGTTCCGGCGCTGCAAAGCGTGGCCTGGCTGCGCTGCGGCGCGAGTTCAAGCAATTACACTGGCCGGCGTGATGACGAAATTCCTCCGTATTGCTCTTTTTTTGATAGCTGCCTGCGCCGTTTCCACGGGGGCTTGGGCCGAAAAACATGCTAAAAAACACAAGGTGAAAGCGAGTCGGCCGCAGCCGGCTTTGCTCTATGACAGCCGGCCTGAGGCCATGGCGCTGGCCGACGAGATCGCCGAACGGCGCGGCCTGAACCGCGCCTGGGTGCGGCAGGCCATCGGCCAGGCCCGCCTGCTGCCGCCGGTGGTCAAGCTCATGACGCCAGCCCCGGTGGGCGTACCCAAGAACTGGCAGATCTACCGCAGCCGTTTCATCGAACCCAAGCGCATTGCCGCCGGGGTGCGCTTCTGGCAGTCCCAGCGCGAGACGCTGGCACGCGCCGAGGCGGTCTACGGCGTGCCGGCCGAGATCATCGTCGGCATCATCGGTGTGGAGACCATCTACGGCCAGCAGACCGGCAGTTTTCGCGTGATCGATGCGCTGGCCACGCTGGCCTTCGACTTCCCCGCCGTTCACCCGCGGGCCGCCGAGCGCAGCCGCTTCTTCCGTGCCGAACTGGAGCAGTTGCTCAGCCTCAAGGGCCAGAAGGGGCTCGATCCTTTGAGCGTGCGCGGCAGCTATGCCGGTGCCATGGGCATGCCGCAGTTCATGCCGTCGAGCTGGGCCAAGTTCGCGGTGGACTTCGATGGCGACGGCCGCATCGACCTGTTCGACAGCCCGGCCGACGTGATCGGCTCGGTGGCCAACTACTTCAAGACCTTCAACTGGCAGCCCGGCATGCCGACCCACTACGCCGTCGGTTTCGATGTCGAGCGGCTCGACAAGGACGCGCTGCTGGTGCCCGACATCCTGCCCACCTTTTCGGTGGCCAGTTTCACGGCCAAGGGCGCCGTGCTCGACGCTGCCGGCCTGCAGCACCCGGGGCCGCTGGCCCTGGTGGAGTTGCAGAACGGCGAGGAAGCGCCGAGCTACGTGGCCGGCACCGAGAACTTCTACGTCATCACGCGCTACAACTGGAGCAGCTACTACGCACTGGCGGTGATCGAACTCGGCCAGGCGGTGGCCACAGCCATGCGGACCAACTGCCTTGTGAGCGAGGCCGCCGTTCAGGCCAGCACCACACCCTCGAACACCGGGTGCAGCGCATCGACCCAGTGATCGACTTCTGCCTCGCCGATCTGCAGGCAGGCCAGGCATGAGGTACCGAACTGTTCCCACTCGCGCTGCGGCTGGGCCCCTTCGAAGTCGGCCACCAGGTGTTCGGCCAGCGCGGCGATCGCCACCAGGCTGCGGATCTCCGCCGGCACGGCCGGGTCCTTCAGGATGGTGAAGTCGTGGTGCAGGCGCACGGCGATGGCGACCACCGGCGGCAGGTGCCAGGTCTTGGCCACGATGGCGCCGACCACCGCGTGATCGGTGCGGTGCACCGCATTCTCGGTTTGCGTAAAGCTGCGGTCCTGCCGCGCCAGGGCCTCGGCCAGCGTGCCGGCGTAGCCGCGCACGCCCTGCAGCATGATGGGAATGCCGACGTGCATGAACAGGCCGCAGGTCTGGGCCACCTCGGCATTCATGCCGTAGAGCTGGCGCGCAATGAAGGCCATGGCCAGCGAGCGGCGGGTCGAGGTTTCCCAGAAATGTTCGACCAGCGGCGAGTTGATGCGGATGGCATGGCGCGTCAGAAAACCGGTGAGGATGGCCACCGCCTGTCCCATGCCCAGCAGGGTGACGGCCTCGCCGACGGTGTTGGCCGGGCGTGAGCGGGCATAAAGCGGGCTGTTGGCGGTGCGCAGCAGCGCCGCAGCCATGGCCACGTCGCTGCCGGCAATGCGGGCAATCTCGGCTGGGTCGGGGTCGGTCTGGCGCGTCTCGGCCTGCAACGCGGTCAGCAGCTCGGGGCAGGGCGGGATGGCGATGTCGTGTACTGGTCCTTCACGCCTGGCTTGATCGAGTTCCCGATCGATGTCCGCAACTTTCATCGCAATGTCTCCAATGCGGCCATTATGCGGAAAAAAACAGGGTCCATTCAGGGCGCGCGGTGTTGCCAGTAGCGCCGCCCCACCTCGCGCTGGCAGTCCACTTGCTGCGGCTGCGCCGACTGCCAGTGCGCCGCGCCGCAATGCACCGAGTCGATCACTCGCACCTGGCGTTCGGCATAACGCGCCAGCACGGCCGGTGCCGGGTGGCCGAAGCGGTTGCGGTAGCCGGCCTGCACCAGGGCGATCTCAGGCGCCACCGCATCGAGAAAGGCGGCGCTGCTGGAGGTCTTGCTGCCATGGTGCGGCACCAGCAGCACATCGGCGCGCAGCGGCGCGTCCATCGCCAGCAACTGCGCCTCCTGCGGCTGCTCGATGTCGCCCGTCAGCAGCACGCTGTGCGCACCATTGGCAATGCGCAGCACGCAGGACAGGGCGTTGGAGCGCCGGGCCAGCGCATAGTCTTCCTCCGTCGGGTGCAGCACCTCGAAGCGTACGCCATCCCAGTCCCAGGCCTGGCCGGCTTCGCAGCGGCTGGCACGGCGCAGGGCCTGCAACTCATGGTCGTCCTCGATCGAACTCAGCAGCGTGGCGGCCGGTTGCATGGCCAGCACGGCGGCGGCACCGCCGCTATGGTCGCTGTCGCGGTGGCTCAGCACCAGGCGGTCGAGCCGCACGTCCAGCGCGCGCAGCAGCGGCACCAGCACGCGGTGGCCGGCGTCGCTCTCGCGCGAGTAGCGCGGCCCGGCGTCGTACAGCAGCGCATGGGTGGCCGTCTGCACCAGCACCGCGTTGCCCTGGCCGATGTCGGCCGCCAGCAGCTCGAACTGACCCGGCGCCGGGCGCGGTGCTTGCCACAGCAGCACCGGCAGCAGCAAAGGCAGGCCAAGCAAGCGCAGGCTCCACGGCAGCCGCAGGACCAGCAGCACGCCGCCAAGCAGGCCCGCCACGCCGGCCCACAAAGGCGCCTGCGCCACCGCCAACGTGGCCAGCGGCAGGCGGGCCAGCAGCCCGAGGTACACCACCAGCCACTGCACCGCCAGTGCAGCCGCGTCCCACAGCGGCGGCAGCAGCACGCCGAGCAACGAGAGCGGCGTCACCACCAGCGTCACCCAGGGGATGGCCAGCGCGTTGGCTGCCAGGCTCACCAGCGAGACCTGGCCGAACAGCAGCAGGGTGAGCGGTGTCAGCGCCAGCGTGATGATCCACTGCTCGCGCAGCAGGGCCAGGGCGCGGTGGCGCAGGCTGGCCCGAGCCGTCAACTGGTGTGCTCCCGAATCGGTGGCGAACAGCACGCCCACCGCCACGAAGCTGAGCCAGAAGCCGGCCTGTAGCAAGGCCCAGGGGTCAAAGGCCGTGACCACGGCGCAGGCCAGCAGCCAGACCTGCGGCCAGGGCCAGCGCCGCGCCGACAGGCGCAGCAGGGTGACGGTGGCCAGCATCCAGACCGTGCGCTGCGCCGGCACGCCCCAGCCGCTGAACAGCGCGTAAGCCGCGGCCAGCAGCAGCCCGCCCAGCAGGCCGGCGCTGGGGGCCGGCAGGGCCAGGCACAGCCTGGGTGAGCGCCGCCACAGCCAGCCGAGCGCGATGGCCGACAGCCAGGCAAATAGCGTCACGTGCAGTCCCGAGATGCTCATCAGGTGCGCCACGCCGGTGGCGCGAAACACGTCCCAGTCGGCCCGGTCGATCGCCTGCTGGTCGCCCACCACCAGCGCGGCCACCACGCCGGCCAGGCGCGCGAGGCCACGCTCCTCCGCGTCGCTGCCGGCCGGAGCCAGGCGTTGAAAAATGGCATCACGCACCTGCTGGCGCGCCCACTCCACCGGATGCCACCATGTCTGCGCCAGCCGCTGCGGCGCGGTGTCGCGCGGGCCGGCGCGCACATAACCGGTGGCCTGCAGCCCTTGCTCCCACAACCAGAGTTCGAAGTCGAAACCATGCGGGTTGCTGCCGCCGTGCGGCGCCTTCAGCCGCACCGTCATGCGCCAGCGCTCGCCGGCCTGCAGCGGCTGCGGCGCGCGTTGCAGGTCGGCCAGCAACTCGCCGCCACCCCAGACGCCGCCGTACCAGCCGAGGTACAGGCGCGGCGGCAAGTCGATTGGTTGGCCGTTCAGCTCGGCCTGTTCCACGTCAAACCGGAAACGGGTGCCGGCCTCGCTGTACTGCGGCATGGCGGCCACCTGGCCGGTGATGGTGATGTCTTTGCCTTCCAGTGCCGGCGCCAGGGCGTGACGGTTGAAAGCAGTGGCGCGCAGGCCGGTGCTGGCAAAGCCGAGCAGTGCGAAGGCCAGGGTGATGCTGAGCACGCGCTGCCAGAATGCTATGTTTTTGATAGCTGATGGTGCAATCAGGGCAAGGGCTGAGGCCAGAAAAATGCCATAAACCAGGGTGGACCAGAGTTCGGGCTGCTCCAGCTGCAGGGCCACACCGGCGACCCAGGCCAGCAGGGCGGGGGCCATGAGGTTGGCTTTGTGCTGGCGAGTGATTGGCATGTCGGGATGCTAACTGGGTGCTGTGGTCTTGAGGTGGGTTTGTGTTGTTGGAGGTGTTTCGTTGTGTGAGGGGCCTGACCGGGCAAGGGTGTCGGGATGTGCGCCCGACAGCGCAGTAACTTTCTTTTGCTTCGCCAAAAGAAAGTCACTAAAGAAAAGGCGATCCGGATTCGTCGGCCCTGCGGGCACGCTGCGTTGCTCGGGTCAAGCGGGAGCCGCAGAAACTCGGCTAACGCCTCAAACATCTGCGGCTCTTGATCCGCTTGCCCCTGCGCTACTCGCGGCGGGGGAAACAGGATACCGAAAACCACAAGGACGCGCCGTGGCGCGTTCTTGGATCATTCTGAATGTGAAGCGGCTATTGCCTCACCTAACCGAATGGCGTTGTTAACGTGAAAGCAACTTGCGTCCAAGGGACGAATGCCGCGAAGCGGCAAGCCACCCTTAGGCGTTCGCGTTGACTAGCATGTTAAGGAGCGTCATCGCAGGTTTACGAATACACAAGAGTCAGTACCGCAAAGATCGCCATCAGCACGACCAATCCAACGAGCCGCGAGAACTGAAAGAACCCCAGGTGGAAGATGTTCTCGTGCAACCACATGCGCACGGGATTGTCAGTAGCAAAGAACCAGCGAGCACCAAGAACAACCAAGCCTGTAACTGCCACACCAAGTAAGCTGAGCAGGACATACGTAGGGTTTCCTTCTTGCATTGGTAGTTCTCTTCTGTAATTTAGGTCGAAAAGTGCGAAATAACATGGTTGGATGTTCACCCTGAGTGTCTCTCTCGGGGCATCTAAGTGCCTGTTTTATAACAACAATCCATGTGACCGTCCAGACGACCGGAGCAAATGAAAAACGGCAAACCACGCAAAATTTTAAGTTGAGGGGGAGTTTGGTTTTTCCGCCGTTATGAGGAGGCGAGTAGCACAGGGGCAAGCGGATCAAGAGCCGCAGATGTTTGAGGCGCTAGCCGAGTTTCTGCGGCTCCCGCTTGACCCGAGCAACGCAGCGTGCCCGGAGCGTTAGCGGAGGGCCGACGAATCCGGCTCGCCTTCTTTTGCTTACTTTTCTTGGCGACGCAAGAAAAGTGAGTGCGCAGTCGGGCGCATATCCCGACACCCACGATGTAGCCGGAGAAAAAATCAGTCCCGTGGCCGGAACGTAATCACCAGCGCCGGCGGCACCCGCCCATCGGTGTCGCGCGGCAGCACCTCGGTCTTGTCGATGGCCTTGAGCACGGCCTCGTCCCAAGCCTTGACGCCGCTGGACTTGAGGACCTTGCGGCCGACGATGGTGCCGTCGGGTGCGGTGCGCACTTCTACTTCCGCCACCGGGTTGCCGCTGATGTCGTCGGTGAACACGATGTTGGGCTTGATGCGGCCGATGATGCGCCCGGCGTAGCTGGCCGAGGGGCCGGCGGATTTGAGTGCCGTGCCGGTGGAGGACGGGCCGCCGGTGGCGCCGGCCAGGCCAGCCATGCGCTTGAGGTTTTCCTGGCGCATCTTCTCGCGCAGCTTGGCTTCTTCCTGGTCCTTGAGCTTGTCCTTCTTCTGGGCTTCCAGCTCTTTCTTTTTCTTTTCTTCGGCCAGTTTTTTCTCTTGCTCGCGTTTTTCCTGCTCACGCTGGAGCTGGGCGAGTTTTTCTTTTTCGCGCTTTTCCTGTTCGAGTTTTTCCTTGGCCTTGCGCTCTTTCTCGCGCGCCAGCGCGATGTCGGCTTGCGACACCACCGGTTCGGCTTTCGGCGGCGGCGGGGGTGCCGGCTTGGGTTCGGGCTCGGGCGGTGCTTCCACCAGTTTGGGTGCCGCCTGCTGCGGCACGGCAGACCAGAGTTCGGCCTCGACCGCCGGTGTCTGCGCATCGCGCTTCCAGCTCACGCCCCAGGTCAACGCCGCCAGCAACAGCAGGTGCGCCACCACCGCGAGCGAGAAGGCGCGCATCAGCCCCGGCGGGGGCGGCGGCGCGAACTCGAAGCGGTCGGCAGCGGTGTGCATGGGCAGGCGATGTTCTCAGTTGGCCAACTGGACCGACAGGCCGACGCGCTGGATGCCGGCGCGCTGCAGGGTGTCCATGACCTTGACCACGGTTTCGTATTTGACGGTGCGGTCGGCGCTGATGACCACGGCGGAGTTGGCGGCGGCGGCGCTGTCGCGCGTGCCCTGGGCTTGCCGGACCGCGGCGGCCAGTTCCTTCAGGTTGATAGAGCTGGTCTTGTCTTCCACCTTGAGTTCCAGCGTCTCGTTCTTGTTGACCACGATCTGGATGATCTGGTCCGGCTGCTTGGCGGCCTTGCCGACGCTGGGCAGGTCGATCACGCTGGGCGTGATCAGCGGCGCCGTGACCATGAAGATGATCAGCAGCACCAGCATCACGTCGATGAAGGGCACCATGTTGATTTCATTGATGGTGCGGCGGCCGCGACCGCGGCTGGCGACGGAAGGCATGGCCGTGCTCCCTTAGCGGCCCGCGGGCGAGGCCATCGCGCCGGAGCCGATGTTGCGCTGCAGGATGTTGGAGAACTCCTCGATGAAGGTCTCCAGGTGGATGGCGACACGGTCGATGTCGCGCGCGAAACGGTTGTAGGCGATCACGGCCGGAATGGCGGCGAACAGGCCGATGGCGGTGGCCACCAGCGCCTCGGCAATGCCGGGGGCCACGGTGGCCAGCGTCACCTGCTGCATGGAGGCCAGGCCGGTGAAGGCGTGCATGATGCCCCAGACGGTGCCGAAGAGGCCGATGTAGGGCGAGACCGAGCCGACCGAGGCCAGGAAGGACAGGCTGGACTCCACGGCATCCATCTCGCGCTGGAAGCTGGCGCGCATGGCGCGGCGGGCGCCGTCGAGCAGGGTGCCGGCATCGCTGATACGGCGTTCGCGCAGCTTCTGGTACTCGCGCATGCCGCTGGCGAAGATGCGTTCCATCGGGCCGGCGGCGCGCGCGTTCTGCGCAGCGGCGGCAAACAGGTCGTTCAGGCTGGTGCCGGACCAGAAGTCGCGCTCGAAGATGTCGTTGAGCGATTTGACGCGCTTGATCGAGAACAGCTTGCGGAAGATGGCCGCCCAGCTGGCGACCGACATGGTGAGGAGGATCAGCATCACCAGCTGGACAACCCAGCTTGCGTGCAGCACCAGTTGGATGATGGACAGTTCTTGGTTCATTTCAGGACATCCAGTACAGATTGCGGAATTCTTGCAGGTTTCATCGTGGCCGCTTCCACCCAGCCGATGCGGATGGTGCCCGCGCACAGCAGTTCGGGGCCGGTGGTGGTTTTTCGAAAGGCCTTTTGCTCGATTGTCAGCGAAGCACGGCCGTTTTCCAGCAGGCGGGCTGTAACCAACAGTTCGTCGTCGAGCCGGGCCGGGCGCTGGTACTTGAGTTGCGTTTCGCTCACCACGAACATGCCGCCGCTGCTCTCGCGCAGGGCCTGCTGGCCGATGCCCAGCGAGCGCAGCCATTCGGTGCGGGCGCGCTCGAAGAACTTCAGGTAGTTGGCGTAGAACACGATGCCGCCGGCATCGGTGTCTTCCCAGTAGACGCGGATCGGGAATTCAAAAGTCATGCGTGCCTCAGCCCAGCAGGGTTTGCAGCCGCGCCGCCGCTTCCTGCAGTTGCGGCAGCGAGTTGGCGGTGGAAAAACGGATGAAACGCCCGGTGTCGGCGTGGCCGAAGTCGCGCCCCGGCGTCACGGCCACATGGGCCTGCTGCATCAGTGCGAACGAGAGGTCCCAACTGCCCTGGACGCCCAGTTTGGCGCAGGCTTGGGTGCAGTCGGCCCAGGCGTAGAAGGCGCCGTCGGGCATCACCGGCACGTTCAGTCCCATGGCATTGAGGGCCGGGATGAAGAAGTCGCGCCGGGCCTTGAATTCGGCACGGCGGCGCTCGTACTCGGCCAGGCTCTCGGCCTCGAAGCAGGCCAGGGCGGCATGCTGCGCAATGGTGCTCGGGCAGATGAACAGGTTCTGTGCCAGCCGTTCCACCACCGGCACCAGCGTCTCGGGCAGCACCAGCCAGCCCAGGCGCCAGCCGGTCATGTTGAAGTACTTGGAGAAGCTGTTGATGCTGATGATGTCGTCGCTGAGGGCCAGTGCGGTCTGGCCATAGCGTTCGTCATAGCTCAGTGGCAGGTAGATCTCGTCGATCAGCGTGATGCCGCCGCGCGCGCTCACCACCTCATGGATGCGGCGCAACTCGGCCGGGTCGATCGAGGTGCCGGTGGGGTTGGACGGCGAGGCCAGCAACACGCCACGGGTCTTGTCGCCCCAGGCCGCTTCCACCTTGTCGGCGCTGAGCTGGAAGCGCTCGGCCGCCGTGGTGGGCAGCAGCACCGCGGTGCCCTCGGCGGCACTGACGAAATGCCGGTTGCAGGGGTAGCTCGGGTCGGGCATCAGGACTTCGTCGCCGGCCTCGATCAGGGCCAGGCAGGCCAACTGCAGGGCGGCCGAGGCGCCGGCGGTGACCACGATGCGGCTGGCGGGCACGTTGACGCCGAAGCGCTGGCCATACCAGGCGCTGATGCGCTCGCGCAGCGCCGGCAGGCCGGTGGCATCGGTGTACTGGGTGCGGCCGTCGCGCACCGCCTTCTCGGCCGCCTGCTGCACCAGCGGCGGTGCCGTGAAGTCGGGCTCGCCGATGTTGAGGAAGATCATCGGCGCATCGCTGTGCGCCACCTCACGGGCCAGGGCGGAGGCGGCCTTGGCCACCTCCATCACGTAAAAGGGTTCGATGCGCTGGGCGCGGCTCGCGATTCTCATGCGTGGCGGCAGGCCCGACTCACGCGCGAGGCTGGCTGGCCGTGCGGTCGGCGGCGACCTCCGACGCACGCAGCGTCGGTGCCAGGCCGTTGAGCACGCCATTGACGTACTTGTGGCCGTCGGTGCCGCCGAATTCCTTGGCCAGCTCGATGCATTCGTTGAGCACCACGCGCCACGGCACGTCCAGGCAGTGCAGGAACTCGTAGGTGCCGATCCACATCACGGCGTGTTCGATCGGCGAGATTTCAGCGATCTTGCGGTCCAGCAGCGGCGTGATCAGGCGGTCGAGCTCGGCCGCCTCGGCCACGCAGCCATGCAGCAGCGCGTCGTAGTGCGCGGCATCGGCCTTGTTGAAGCCGGCCAGGTCGCGCGTGAAGGTGTCGATGGCGCTGGCCTCGTTCTTGCCCACCAGGTGCTGGTACAGCGCCTGCAGGGCGAATTCGCGGGCGCGGCTGCGGCCCGACTTGGCTGCGGCCTTGCGCGCGCCGGTGCTGGTCAGGCCGGTGCGCGACTGGCGCGGCGGGCGTTTGGAGGCAGGTTGGTTCTCGCTCATTGAATGTCGTCCAGCAGGTTGGCCATTTCCACGGCAACACGGGCGGCATCGCGCCCCTTGTCGGTCTGGCGTGCAATCGCCTGTTCCATGTTTTCGGTGGTGAGGATGGCGTTGGCCACGGGAAGCTGGTAGTCCAGGGCGATGCGGCTGACGCCGGCACCCGATTCGTTGGCCACCAGCTCGAAGTGGTAGGTCTCGCCGCGGACGATGCAGCCCAGGGCGATCAGGGCGTCGTAGCGGTTGCGCTCGGCCAGCGCCTGCAGCGCTACCGGCACTTCCAGTGCGCCGGGCACCAGCACGTGGTCGATGTGCTTGTCCTGCACCCCCAGGGCCGCAAGCTCGGCCTTGCAGGCCTGGGCCAGGGCGTTGGTGATGGGCTCGTTGAAACGTGCCTGCACGATGCCGATGTAGAGCTTGCGGCCATCGAGCCGCTGGTCGTTGGAAGCCAGTCTTCCCTTGTCTGCGCCGAACATATGGATTTCCTTTGTGTTTTTATTTGGTGACGTAGCCGACAACTTCGAGACCGTAACCCGTCATGCTGGGCAGGCGGCGCGGGTTGCCCATCAGGTTCATCTTGTGTACGCCGCATTCGCGCAGGATCTGTGCACCCACGCCGTAGGTGCGCAGGTCCATGCGGCCGCGCTCCGGCCCGTGGCTGGCGCGCGCCGTACCTTCGAACTGGGCCAGCAACTGTTCTGCGCTTTCGCCGCAGTTGAGCAGCACCACCACGCCACGGCCTTCGGTGTTGATGCGCGACAGGCAGGCATCCAGGCTCCAGGAGTGCATGGCGCGGCCCACTTCGAGGGCGTCGAGCACGGACAGCGGCTCGTGCACGCGTGCCAGCACGGTGTCGGCCGGACTCCACTGGCCCTTGACCAGCGCCAGGTGCACGCCCTGGCTGGGCTTGTCGCGGAAGGCATGGGCGGTGAACTCGCCGAAAGCGGTGTTCAGGGTGCGGGTGCCGACCTTTTCGATCAGCGACTCGTTGTGGCTGCGGTACTTGATGAGGTCGGCAATGGTGCCGATCTTCAGGCCGTGCTCGGCGGCGAACAGCTGCAGGTCGGGCAGGCGGGCCATGGTGCCGTCGTCCTTCATGATCTCGCAGATCACGGCGGACGGCGAGCAGCCGGCCATGGCGGCGAGGTCGCAGCCGGCTTCGGTGTGGCCGGCGCGCATGAGCACGCCGCCATCCACCGCCTGCAGCGGGAAGATGTGGCCGGGTTGTACCAGGTCTTCGGGGCGGGCGTTGGGGGCCACCGCGGCCTGCACGGTGCGCGCGCGGTCGGCGGCCGAGATGCCGGTGGTCACGCCCACGGCGGCTTCGATCGAGACGGTGAAGGCGGTGCTGTAGACGGTGCCGTTGCGCGCGGCCATGGGCGGCAGGCGCAGGTACTCGCAGCGTTCGCGCGTGAGCGTGAGGCAGATCAGGCCGCGACCGAAGCGGGCCATGAAGTTGATGGCCTCGGGGGTGACGTGGTCGGCGGGGAGGACCAGGTCGCCTTCGTTCTCGCGGTCTTCTTCATCGACCAGGATCACCATGCGGCCGGCCCGCATCTCGGCCACGATGTCTTCGACCGGGGAAATCGACACAGGGGCCACGGGGTTGAGGGTGCTCATGCGTTGGCTTTCTCGAAGGTGGGGGCGCTGCCGAGCATGCGCTCGACGTAACGCGCGATCAGATCAATTTCAAGGTTGACGCCGGAGCCCGCTTGCAGCGAGCCCAGCGCAGTGTTCTGTACCGTGTGCGGGATCAGGTTGATGCTGAGCTCGCAGCCATCGGCCTGGTCCTGGATGCGGTTGACGGTCAGGCTGGCGCCATTGACAGTGACCGAGCCCTTGTAGGCCAGGTACTTGGCCAGCGCCAGCGGGGCCAGAATGCGCAGCTCCCAACTCTCACCGACCTGGGCGAAGTGGGTGACGCGGCCGATGCCGTCCACATGGCCCGAGACCAGATGGCCGCCCAGGCGGTCGTTGGCGCGCAGGGCTTTTTCGAGGTTGATGGAGCCGATCTGGTCCAGGCCGCTGGTCTTGGCCAGCGATTCGGCCGAGATGTCGACCGTGAAGCGGTTGGCGGCGGGGTCGGCGGTGGTGACGGTCATGCAGGCGCCGTTGAGGGCGATGCTGTCGCCCAGGCCCACATCGGCCAAGTAGTCGGCAGGGCACTCGATGGTCAGGCGCTTGCCGTGCGTCAAAGAGCTGCCGAGCGCGTGGACGGCGGCGATGCGCCCCACTGCGGTGATGATTCCGGTGAACATCCTCGTATTTTCGCAGGGAATGGGGCCGCCGGCCGGGGCAGCCTCTGAAAACCGGGAATTAGAAGCGGTCTCGCCCTGGAATCCGGGCCAGGATGCGCAAATCCGGGCCGATCATGGCGGTTTCGCGGAATTCCAGCTCGACCGCCTGCGACAGTTCGGCCAGGGGGCCGATGTTGACCATGCCGCGCCCGGCACCCAGCAGCTTGGGGGCCAGGTAGAGCAGGAACTCGTCGACCAGTCCTTCGCGCACCAGGGAACCGTTGAGCTTGTGGCCGGCTTCCACGTGGATCTCGTTGATCTCGCGCGTGGCCAGGTCGCGCAGCATGGCGGCCAGGTCCACCTTGCCTTCGGTGCCGGGCTGGCGGCCGGGGCAGTAGACGACGCTGGCACCGCGTGTTTCCAGCGCTGCTTTTTTGGCATCATTTGGCACTGCGGCATAGATGGTGATTGCGCGGCCCGCTATGAAAAGATGAGCGTCGAGCGGCGTTTCCAGCCGGCTGTCCACCACCACCAACTGGGGCTGGCGCGGCGTGTCCACCTCCCGTACGTCCAGCCGCGGGTTGTCTTCCAGCACGGTGCCGATGCCGGTCAGCACGGCGCAGGCGCGGGCGCGCCAGGCGTGGCCGTCGGCACGGGCCGGCGCAGAGGTGATCCACTGGCTGGCGCCGTTGGCCAGCGCCGTCTGACCATCAAGCGAGGCGGCCACCTTCATGCGCACCCAGGGCGTGCCGCGCACCATGCGACTGAAAAAGCCGATGTTGAGCTCGCGAGATTCGGCGGCGCCCGGGCCGATGTCGACCTCGATGCCGGCGGCACGCAGCCGCTCGAAGCCCTGGCCGCCGACCTTGGGGTTGGGGTCGGTCAGAGAGGCCACCACTTTTTTGATGCCGGCGGCGATCAGGGCGTCGCAGCACGGGCCGGTGCGGCCCTGGTGGGAGCAGGGCTCCAGCGTGACATAGGCGGTGGCACCCGCCACGCTGTGGCCTCGTTCTTGTGCATCGCGCAAGGCCATGATCTCGGCGTGCGGGCCGCCGGTGCGCTGGGTGTGGCCCTGGCCGAGCAAGGTGCCGTCGGCAGAGACGATGACGCAGCCCACGGCGGGGTTGGGTGGAGAGATAACTCGTCCGCTCGCAGCGAGTTGAAGGGCGCGGTCAATCACAGGCGTTCAGAGAATTTACGCATAGGTGAGGCGAAGTCTACCGTCTGGCGGGGTAACCAAGCCATACGTCGGGCGATGGGAGCCGGCCCAGCCACCCACCGTTAAGCTCCCACTCATGAAAGTGCGTCAGTCCGGTTTCACCTTGGTTGAGTTGATGGTGGTCGTCACGATCGCCGTGGTCCTTCTTTCCTTGGCGGCACCCAGTTTCCGGTCAATGCTTGTCAAGCGTAGCGTTCAGTCCGCGGCCGATGTATTGGTCAGCGACTTGCGGTACGCACGATCCGAAGCACTCAAGCGGTCTTCTACGGTCATTGTGTGCAATTCCCTGAACGGCTCAAGTTGCATGACGCTGTGCAATCCCGCTGTGCCGAATGTGTGCGCGCCCACAGCAAGCTGGAAAGATGGTTGGATCGTTTTTGCGGACAGCAACAGCAACGGCACGGTCGATGCTGGCGAGATTCTTCGTGTTCAAGACACTTTGCCTTCGATTGCGTCGATCGCGAGCACCAATCCGGCCAATGACCGTCTGAATTTCGTCTATCTGCCGAGTGGTTGGGCGAGAGCCTCCTCGCAGACGTTCATTCTTACCCCCTCGGGGGGGGCAGCTAGCGCTACGCGCATGGTCTGCGTGTCGAGTCAGGGACGTGCGGCCCTCAAGGCAGAGGGGGCAACATCATGCGCTTGACGACCGGCTTCATGGGGGCCGAACGACGGCGTCGGCAGGTCCGGCGCGATCGCATGGCCGGCGCTTCAATGGTCGAAGTGCTGGTATCCATTGTTCTTGCCTCATTTGCCTTGTTGGCGTTGGCGGGCGTCAATGCGGCTTCCGTGCGCTACACCAAGATGGCGCAGTACCGTGCCACAGCGACGCAACTGGCCAATGACATGGGTGAACGCATCCGGGCGAACAAGGGGGTTACAAACCCTGCGCCGACAGGTTTTTTTGCCGGTAACTACGACTTCACCACGGACTTTGCTGGTCAGGCGACCGCGGCTACTTTGCCGACCCAGCTGTGCAATACAGCTGCCAGCAATTGCACGGCGGCCGAAATTGCCGATCTTGACCTGCGGCAGTGGCGCATTTTGGTTCGAGAACAGTTGCCCGAGGGGGCCGTTTTCTTGCGGCGTCAGGCGGGTGAGGTAGCCATGGACTTGTGGGTCATCTGGCGCGATCCGGCAGTGGCTGCCGTCGATGAAGCGCCGGCACTGGCCGCAGAGTGCCCGGACAGCCTGAACCGAGGCAGCGATCTCAGTATCCGCTGTAGCTATTTCCGGATCAATCTATGAAGCAGCCGGCATTCCGTTCTCGTATGCAGGGGATGTCCCTGGTCGAGCTCATGGTCTCTTTGGTCATCGGGCTGGTGGTCATCGGTGCCGTTCTGGTCAGCTATCTGGGGGCAGGGCGGACTGGGAAATTGCAGGTTGCCTATGCTGAAATGAATGAGAATGCACAAGTCGCGATGAGTATGCTCAACCGTGATTTGCTGCAGGCAGGGTATGCATCGCCTACCGGGGTCAGTGGCAGTGCCACGTTTGTGCGCTCTTACTCGGCTAGGCCTGTCATGGGATGCGACAACGGCTTTGTTTCGCCCAATACCACGAGCGATGTGGTCTGTGCGGTCGGCACGGGAGGGCCTGCCATCGAAGTGGTGTATGAGGCGGATGCCACCAATACGGTGCCGACTTCTGCTGGCGTACCTTCGGATTGTCTGGGCAATGGCTTGCCCGCCACGCCCATTGGAACGGCGACGTTCTATTTTTCTTACAACCGCTACTACCTTGCCACGAGTGCGGTGGGACGTCCGGAACTCCACTGTGCCAGCCGCCAAGGCGCGACCGGTCAGCCACTGGTCGACAATGTGGAGGCCTTGAAGATCTGGTACGGCGAAGCCAATGCAGCCAACCCGCGGCAGGTCGTGCGCTATGTCAGCGCCGCAAACGTGACTGACTGGGGCATGGTGATCAGCGTTCGAACCTGCATGCTCATGCGTAGCAGTGAGCCTGTGCTCGAAGCCGAAGACCCTCTCAATTATCTGGATTGCGACTCCGCGGCACAGACCTCGGCGGATCGTTTTGCCCGTCGCGCGTATTTCACGACGACGACCTTGCGCAACAAGATGGCTTTCTGAGGTTGTCCATGCAATTCAAGTCTACCTGTCAACCTGTGCCGCCAGCTTGGAAGCAGGCCGGGGTTTCACTCATCATTGTGCTGGTGATGCTGGTCATTATCGGCATTACTTCTGCTGCTGCGATCAGGAACGCCACTTCCAGCGAAAAGCTGACCAACAATATCCGCGTCCAGAATCTGGCGCAGCAGTATGCGGAAGCAGCCCTGCGTTTCTGTGAAGCCGAGTTGGCAAAGGCCGATGCCAGCCGGGTTGTCACGCTGGCGGAGGTCAACATTGTTCAGACAGCCTATGGCGCGAATCCGGCCTGGAATCAGGCGGTTACCTGGACCGGTGGAGGTGGTGCATCTGCTTCCAAAACAGTGTTGCCGGAGTCCCAGGTCAAATCGACAGACAGTTCTTTCAAACCCTCCGTCATGCCGGAATGCGTGGCGGAGAAGCAGGTCATGGCGGATGCCAACATGGCTTATGTCATCACCGCCCGCGGCTTCAGTCCTGACTACACGGCTGATGCGGCGACCGGGACCACGACCTCCGGATCGGTCGTTTGGCTGCAATCAACGGTCATATTGAACTGAAGGAAGCGTGAACATGTCTTTCCTATCCAAATTGCTTTCTGTGAAAGCCGCACTCATGCTGGCTATGTTGGTCGGAGCTGCCGCAATGGCACAGACCGCACCGTCCCAAGATCCCTTGCTCAGTCGTGATGGCGGCGGCGTGCCACCCAACATCATGCTGACCATGGACGATTCAGGGTCCATGACGTGGTCCCATATGCCGGAGGTGACGGTTTATGCCGGGGCGTACACGATTGCAAATCCGATCGGTAGCAACGGTGCTCGGATGGATCCCGGCGAGAGCTCATCGAAGATTGTCAGTTTTATCGGGACGGTGGCCGCTGTTCCGGGGTCTTCCAACTATCGTCAGCGTTTGCTGCGTTCGCCGGATACCAACACCATCTACTACAACCCGGAGATTCGCTATGACCCGTGGGCCGTGGCAACCGGTGGACGAATGACAGCGTATTCCGCGGCTGCGGCACCTCTGGATCCAATGAATCCGAGCACAGGCGGAACGGTCAATCTAACCAATTCGAGGAGCATCACTAACAACGGTCTGACTTGGTGTTACCGCACCAGTTCCTCATCCAGTTGCGGTACAACGAGTTCCGCTGTGTCTTACGACCCGGGGCTTTACTACCGGCTGAAAAAAGATGGATCAGGTGCCTATCTGGATCCCTCCAACGCGGCAAACTACACCGAGTTTTCCATCAACACGGGAACTAGTTTCACCAAATATTCTGGCCGTACCGATTGTGCTGGAGCGTCCTGTACTCAGGCGGAAGAGCGCCAGAATTTTTCCAATTGGTTCACTTATTACCATACCCGTAATCTGCTGGCCCGCGGCTCTATTTTGGAGGCGTTTTTCGATGCAACCAACACGTTTCGCCTGGGCTGGGGGCGCATCAATCAGGGCAGCAGTCGCAGCATCGATGGCGTCAATACTACGGTGATTGAGTCGGGAGTCCGGGCATTCGACAGCACGGCCAAGGCCAATCTATTCAACTGGGTACAGGCCTTGCCAGCCAGTGGTAGCACGCCGTTGCCGCGTGCCATGCGAGCCGTCGGCGAGTATTACAAGCGCTCGGACAACAAGGGCCCGTGGTCTGACAACCCGGGGCAGACCAACTCCACCGTCGATAAATCCTGCCGTCGTGCCTATCAAATCGTGGTGACTGACGGTTATTGGAACCAGACGACGACCTCGGTTGGCAATTCCGACAATACGGATGGCGCTGTCATCACGGGGCCGGGACGTACTTACCAGTACGTGTCTCCCCGTCCGTACCGAGACGGTTATTCCGACCGTTTGGCGGATTACGCCATGGAGTACTGGAAAAATGATTTGCGCACCGATCTGACCAATAACGTGGTGCCTTCGGCTGACAATCCGGCGTTCTGGCAGCACATGGTCAATTTCATGGTGGGTCTGGGGGTGCGCGGCACGCTGGATCCCGCTGTGGACCTACCGGCACTGACAGCTGGTACCAAGGCCTGGGGAACGGACGAGATTGATGACCTGTGGCACTCGGCGCTCAACAGCCGGGGGGTTTTCTTCAGCGCCAAAGATCCCAAGGAATTGGCGGATTCCATCAAGAACTCAGTAGGGCAGGCCCTGGAGCGCGAATTACGCGAGGCCGGCGTGGCGACCGCATCAACGATTTTGCAGGACGGCAACCGCAAATACATCCCCATGTACCGGACCTCCGACTGGAATGGGGACATTCAAGCCTATCTGCTCGACTCAGCAGGTCAGGCTGGTGCGCTCAGTTGGACGGCCACCTCCAAGTTGCCCACCTGGAGCAGTCGCAATATCTATACGTGGCGGACGGATACCGTGCCATCAACGGCAGTGCCTTTCACATGGACTGACATGGGGGCCGACAACCAAGCCGCTCTCGGCAGCGTGGGTAGTACCTATACCTCATCCTTGGTGGACTTTCTGAGGGGCGACAGGAGCAAGGAGGGTGACAGTCAGCCATTCCGTGTGCGCAAGGGTATTCTGGGGGACTTCATCAATTCCAACCCGGTCCTGGTCAAGGATGCCGTGAATATGGGATACATCAGCTTGCCTACCACCCAAGGTGGCGGAGCTGCTTACTCCTCATTTCTGACGCAGAAGGCTGCGCGTCCTGCAGTTCTGTTTGTTGGAGCGAACGACGGCATGCTGCATGCTTTCAAGGACACCCTGGGAGCCGTACCGGCAGACGACGGTAAGGAGATCTTTGCCTATGTGCCCCGGGCGGTCTATCCCAATCTGTCGAAGCTGAGTGACAAGACCTATGGAACAGCATTGCTCTATCACCAGTTCTTTGTCGATGGTCCTCTGATGGAGACGGATGCTTACGTCAAGGCGCCCGGAGCCTCCACGCCCAGCTGGCGCAATTACCTGCTGGGTACCTTGGGCGCGGGCGGGCGAGCCGTGTTCGCGTTGGACGTTACTGACAATGTCAATTTGGGCGCTTCCAGCGTACGGTGGGAGTTGTCCAGCGCCAGCAATGGTGATATGGGCTACATTTCCGCGCCGGTACAGGTGGGGGTCTTGCCCAATGGCGAATGGGTTGCGATATTTGGCAATGGAAGCTACAGCACCTCGGGCAATGCCGTGCTGTTTGTGGTCAATCTGGAAACAGGCGTTGCGCAGACACTGACCGTGGACTCTTCCGGTGCCAATGGCTTGGGTGGGGTCGGCGTTGTACGTAACAGCAGCGGGCAGATTACGACCCTTTACGCCGGCGACTTGAAAGGCAGCCTGTGGAAGTTTGACTATCTGGACTCCGCATCCAGCCGCTTTCAAGTGTCCGGCGGAGCCGCCTTCTTCGCGGCCGCCAGTTCGGGCGGGACGCCGCAACCCATTACGCAGGCGCCAATTGCTTACGATTTCTCCAGAGGCGGCAAGCTCGTGGTATTCGGTACAGGCGTTCTGAACACCACGGCCGATGCCAACTCGACAGCCGTGCAATCCATCTACGCTGTCTGGGACAAGGCGGCCGACACGTTGCCTCGGCCTATGGGGCGGAGTGTGCTGGAACCCCGGACGATCACCGCCGTTACTGGTGTCGGTGGTGCCGTCTTCTACTCGCTCGCAGGAACAGCGGTCAACTGGGCAACTCAGCGTGGTTGGGTGCTAGACCTGGATGTCATCACCGGCTTGCGTGTGGTTTATCCCTTGCAAAGCGTAAGTTCGTCCGTGGTCTTGGTCAGCGCTGTTGCACCTGCTCGCAATGTGCAGGTATGCGACACGGCGGCCGGCTCCGGCATGAATCTGATGTTTGGCGTGGAGGATGGGGTGAACCCGTCATACCCGATGTTTGATACCAATGGGGATGGTATTTTTGGCAGCGACGATACCCGGGTTGCCGGCTATGCAACCGGTGCGGATGGTATCGATGCGGTGGTCAGGGGGGAAAAGACCTGTGTCTCAGGCATTTGCACGACCAAGCTCAGTATCCAAAACACAGCGGGTCAGTTCGGCGCTTCTATTCAGGAAACGCAAAGCTCGGTAGGCGTCAGAGTGATGAAGGATCGGGTCTGGCGGCACATTATCAACCCACCCATTCGTTGAATCTGAACAAGGCTTTCATCATGTTCTCAAGGAACTATAAATACACTCATCCCTACCGCACGAGCATGTCGGGCTTTACACTGATCGAGTTGATGATTGCGGTGGCGATTGTCGGCATTCTGTCCATGCTGGCGTATCCGAGCTATGTGGAGCACGTGCGTAGAGGCTACCGCGTCGAAGCGCGCACGGCCCTGCTGGAAGCACAGCAGTTCATGGAGCGTTTCTACGCTGCCAACAGTCGCTATACGACAGATGCTGCCGGTACGACGAGCCCGACGCTACCAGCTCGCTTGCAGAACGTCCCAGCGGGGTCGCCGCGCTATACATTGAGCGTGGCTGCTGCGGTCAATTCGTACACCTTGACAGCGACAGTCGTGGACACTGACAAATGCGGCAATCTCACGCTGACCAATACGGGCGTCAAGGGGCGTAGCGGGACGGAAATGTCGGTGCAGGACTGCTGGAAATAAGGTCGGAATTCAGGCCTAGCGCCTGACCTCGTCCACCAGCGTCTTGAATTCGTCGATGTCTTCAAAGCTACGGTAGACGCTGGCAAAGCGTACGTAGGCCACTTTGTCGAGTTTCTTGAGCTCGCGCATCACCAGTTCGCCGATGCGGGTAGAGGGGACTTCGCGCAGACCGAGATTCAACAGTTTTTCCTCGATACGCTCGATGGCACTGTCGATCTGCTCGGTGCTGACCGGGCGCTTGCGCAGCGCCAGATTCATGGAGGCTTGCAGCTTGGCGCGCTCGTACTCGATGCGCCGGCCGTCCTTCTTGACGATGGCCGGGAAGTTGACGTCGGGACGTTCGTAGGTGGTGAAACGCTTGTCGCAGGCGCCGCACTGACGGCGCCTGCGGATGAAATCCCCGTCTTCGGAAATCCGGGTTTCGACCACCTGGGTTTCAGAGTGGCCGCAGAACGGGCATTTCATCGTTCAGTTCAACCGTAGACCGGGAAGCGGCTGGTCAGGGCGTTGACCTTGGCACGCACGGCTGCGATGTTGGCCTCGTCGCGCGGGTTGTCGAGCACGTCGGCAATCAGGTTGGCCGTCAGACGCGCTTCCTCGTCCTTGAAGCCGCGCGTGGTCATGGCCGGGGTGCCGATGCGCACGCCGCTGGTGACCATCGGTTTTTCCGGGTCGTTCGGAATGGCGTTCTTGTTGATCGTCATGTGGGCGGCGCCCAGCACGGCCTCAGCTTCCTTGCCGGTGATGCCCTTGGCGCGCAAATCCACCAGCATCACATGGCTCTGGGTGCCACCGCTGACGATGCGCAGGCCACGCTGGGTCAGGGTCTCGGCCACGATGCGGGCGTTGGTCACGACCTGCTGCTGATAAGTCTTGAACTCGGGCGCCATGGCTTCCTTGAAAGCCACGGCTTTGGCGGCGATCACGTGCATCAGCGGACCGCCCTGCAGGCCCGGGAAGATGGCGCTGTTGATGGCCTTTTCAAACTCGGACTTCATCAGGATGATGCCGCCACGCGGGCCGCGCAGGCTCTTGTGGGTGGTGGAGGTCACCACGTCGGCGAACGGCACCGGGTTGGGGTAGACGCCGGCAGCGATCAGGCCGGCATAGTGGGCCATGTCGACCATGAAGATGGCGCCGACGTCCTTGGCCACCTTGGCGAAGCGGGCGAAGTCGATGTGCAGGCTGTAGGCCGAGGCGCCGGCGATGATCAGCTTCGGGCGGGTCTCGTGCGCCTTCTTTTCCATGGCGTCGTAGTCGATCTCTTCCTTGGCGTTGAGGCCATAGGAGACGACGTTGAACCACTTGCCGCTCATGTTCAGTGCCATGCCGTGGGTCAGGTGGCCGCCTTCGGCCAGCGACATGCCCATGATGGTGTCGCCCGGCTTGAGGAAGGCCAGGAAAACCGCTTCGTTGGCCGAGGCGCCGCAATGCGGTTGCACGTTGGCGGCATCGGCGCCGAAGATGGCTTTGACGCGGTCGATGGCCAGCTGTTCGGCCACGTCTACATGCTCGCAACCGCCGTAGTAGCGCTTGCCGGGGTAGCCTTCGGCATATTTGTTGGTGAGCTGCGAGCCTTGGGCCGCCATGACCGCGGGCGAGGCGTAGTTTTCGCTGGCGATCAGCTCGATGTGGTGTTCTTGGCGGGCGTTCTCGGCCTGGATGGCGGCCCAGAGTTCGGGGTCGGTTTGTTCGACGAGGATGTTTCGGTTGTACATGACAGTCGGATAAAACGCTGGTCCCCCGTCGGGCGGGGGCTGCCCAGGCGAACGGCTGAACACGGAAACCAGGGTGGTTCCGCGGCACGCTTCCCTGTGGTGTCCCACGTCAGCACAGCCGGCCTGCAAGGGCCGCGCGCCTATCGCCAGTCGCGTACCCCTCAAGTGTAGCTGACAGGCGGGGGCAGGGGCTGCCCCATCTTGCTCCGCCTCAGCTGAGGGCGAGTTTTTCCAGTGTGGCGTCGGGTTTGGCCGGGGTCATGACCGGAATGACCTGCGGAGCCTGGAGGGGGACGGCACGGCCGCTGGCGACCTGCTGCAGGCGGGCATGTTCGGCCAAGACTTTGGCGCCATAGCCGCTGTCATCGTCCATGTTGGCGGCACCGACATAGAAACGCAGACCGCCTTCGAGCGAACCGGCGCGTTCAATGCATTCCTGTAGTACCTTGGCGCCCACGCGCAGGTTGGTGACCGGATCAAAGGCGGCGAACTTGCCGCCAAAGCTCTCGTATTTGTCGCTGTGGATCCGGGTCATGACCTGCATCAGCCCTTGGGCACCCACCGGGCTTTGGGCAAAGGGGTTGAAGCCGGATTCCACCGCCATGACGGCCAGCAGCAGCGTGGGGTCGAGCTGGGTGTGCTTGCCGATTTCATAGGCCTCGGCGACCAGGGCACTCAAGGGCTCGGGCGCCACGCGGTATTTCTTGCTCAGCCAGTAAGCCACGGCGGCCTGCTGTTTGGGCAGGTCCTTCGGGTTGGCTGCGGTGGCGCGGTCGATCGCATCGGCCTCCACCGCAAAACCGGTGATGGCGATCTGACGGCTTTGCAGCCAGCTCATGAGCTTGATCTCGCCGGCCTGGCGCAGTTCCGGGCGGGCGACCAGGGTGATCGTGGCAAACATCACGGCCAGCCCGAGGAGGGCAAAGCCGTTGTGGGTAATTTCAAAAAAGCCCTGGGCGACATCGGAGGCGAAAGTTCGCAGGCCCAGACCAAATTTTTTGAACGCTGTCATAGCACTTCCTCTTCTCGCGTGAGCCTGCGCTTTGGCACTGCAGTAAAGGTAGCAGCGTCAAAAAGCGGGCGTCACGTCTGGGTTGGTTACGCCATCAGAATCCTGCAAGTCGTCTTCAACGAGGGCAGCGATCTGATGTAGCCGGGGGTCGGCAGCGAGTTCGGGTTGTCCCTGACTTAAGGCAGGATTGAGCGAATTTTAAGTGCTTCAATATATCAAGTCAATAATAAAAAATTAATTCGTTATTCATTTTGACGCCATAAAAAGACCTGTTCAAGCCAATCAAGCGGCCTGGATTCATTGAAATTCCGATTTGCAATCGCCTTTGGGCGGGCTAAATTGAAAAAGCCTGTCACATCAGGCGGCCTTGTCGGTAGTAAGCGGTCTACATCCGAATTGGGTGCTCTGGACTGACAGAACCCGGCGATTCATGGGGGCAATCTCTTGCCTCCTGCGCATTGGGGACTCGACTCTCCCCTTTGTGTAACCCAGACGGCATGGGCCTCGTGCCAGCCGTCAAGCCCGGCGGGCAGGCTACAGGCCGACCGTCCGGGCTTTCTTGTTTTTACCCTCAGTCAAACTTTTTTCAGCTTGGGAATTGACCTTTGCTGTCTCCCGGTCAAAACTCAGTCGCATGACGCTCGAATCGGTGAAGAAGAATAAATGGGTGCGGCGTGCTGTCATGGTCGTCGCTGGGATTGTGGTGTTGTGGGGGCTGGCTTGGGCTATCGTGCCCGGCCTGATCAAAACCCAGCTGGAAAAGCTGGCCAGCGAACAGATGGGGCGTCAGGTCAGCCTGGGCGCCGTGCAGTTCAGGCCCTGGTCGCTGGAAATCACATTGGACGATCTGGCGCTGGCCGGGACGGCCGGTGCGCCGCCGCAGTTGCAAATCAAACGTGTTTACCTGGATGCGGAATTGCAGTCTCTGCTGCGACTGGCGCCGGTGGTGGATGCGCTGCGGGTCGAGGGCATGAACCTGCGGTTGACCCATTTGGGGGAGGGGCACTATGACGTGGACGACATCCTGGTGCGTCTACTGGCGCCATCTACCCCCCCGGCAGCGCTGCCCCGGTTCGCGCTCTACAACCTTGCCTTGCAGTCGGGTTCTATCGACTTCGTGGACCAGCGTGCCGGCCGCACGCACGAAGTGCGCGAATTGAACCTCAGCATTCCGTTTTTGAGCAGCCTGGATTCGCGGCGCGAGGTCGTCACCGAGCCCCGGCTCACCTTCCGCCTCAATGGCAGCAGTTTCGATTCCAGTGCGCAAACCACGCCCTTTGCCCCTTCGCGCAAAACCGACGCCACGCTCCATCTGGCGGGGCTGGATCTGCGGCCTTATCTGCCCTACCTGCCGGCCAGCCTGCCGGTGAAGCTGCTAGCCGGGGTGGCAGGGGCGGATATGCGGCTGCATTTCGAACAGACGCCGCGGCCGGCGGTGCGACTCAGCGGGGTGGTCGAGCTCAAGGGTTTGCAGTTGGCCGATGCCAAGGGGCAGGACCTGCTGGACCTGGAGGCTTTGCGGGTCGACATGGCCGATGTCCGTCCGCTGGAGCAGATCGCCAAGCTGGCCTCGGTGGAGCTGACTGGGCCGCGGCTGGAGGCCCGCCGCGACAAGGCCGGCACCATCAACTTGCTGAACTTGGTTGCTGCCAAGAAAGGCGTTTCCCAGGAGGGGGGCAAGGGGCAACCCACGGCGCAGGCGGACGCCTGGCAACTGGCACTCGCCAAGTTCACGGTTCGCGGCGGCCTGCTGCGCTGGAGCGACGCGTCGGTGACGCCTGCCGCCCGGATCGAGGTGCGCGATCTGGCGCTTGATGCGGCGGCGTTGGCCCTGCCTTTGCGTCAGCCGGCCACCTTCACCGGTTCGCTGGCACTGGCGGGGGCCAGATCCAGTAATGGCCGCAGCAACCATTCCGCCAAGGCCAGTGCGGCTCGGCTGAGCTTCAACGGGGAGGCGAGCGAACAGGCGGCCACGGTCAGTGCCGAACTCAAGGATTTGCCCTTGGCGCTGGCGGCGCCTTATGCGGCACAGTTCATCGAGCCGGCACTGGGTGGCAGCCTCAGTGCTCAGATGGCCTTGCAATGGAAGGATGCGCAGTGGCAGCTGCAGGTTCCCCGCCTGGAGGTCAGCCAGCTGACGCTTGGGACCCAGAGCCGGACGGACCGCAGCTGGCCGCTGTCGGTCCACAAGATCGAAGTGCAGGGCGCCGTGCTCGATTCCGGCGCGCGCAGCGTGACGCTGGCCAAGCTTGCCATCAGCCAGCCTTCCGTGGCGGTGGAGCGTGACCGCGAAGGCCGCTGGATGTTCGAGCGCTGGCTCCCGCCGGCCGCAGGAGCCCCTGTAAATGAAAACAGTGCAACCGCTATTGCGACCAAGCCTTCGCAAGCCGCCGCGCCATGGCGTGTGGCCGTGAACGATGCCGCGCTGGAGGGTGGCCAAGTCCGCTATGCCGATCGGGCCCCGGCCCGGCCGGTGCTGCTGGATGTGTCGGCGCTGTCGCTGCAACTCAAGGAATTTGCCACCGACAGCCGCAAACCTGGGCCGCTCAAGGTCTCGGCCCGGGTGCGGAGCCGGCGCGGCGATCCGGGGCAACTCAGCTTCGTCGGGCGTTTGGGGCTGCAACCGCTGGCGGTGCAGGGTAGGGTGGAGGCGGTTGATTTGCCTGTGCATGCCCTCTCGCCCTATCTGGGGGACAGGAGCAACTTCCGCTTGCTGCGCGCCGATGCCGGCTTCAAGGGCAATGTCCGTTATGCGCAAACGGCCCGCGGTCCGGTTTTGCGGCTTGCTGGCGACGCCCTGTTGGAGGATTTGCGTGCCAACACCGCGCCGGGGACATCGCAAGCGCAGGACTTGCCGGTGGGCGAGGAACTGTTGAACTGGAAGACCCTGAGCCTGCGCGGCCTCACCGTGGCGCTCGTGCCGGGGCGCGCGACCCGCGTGGCGGTGGCCGAGACGGCGCTGAGCGATTTTTATGCGCGCGTCATCATCAACGAGAGCGGACGCATCAATCTGCAGGACCTCATGAAGCCGGCAGACGCGGTTGCAGTGCCGGCGGATGCTGCTGCGGCGCCCAGTGCTCCGGCCAGCACAGAGGAGTCCGCTGCGCTGGCACCGGTGATCGAGATGGGCCCGGTCAGCCTGGTCAATGGCCGGGTCCTGTTCTCCGACCGCTTCATCAAGCCGAATTACAGCGTCAATTTGTCTGAGCTGACCGGCCGGCTCAGCGCGTTTTCTTCCGCACCCGCCAGCGGCGAAGCCGGTACGGCACCGGCTATGGCCGATCTGGAGTTGCGTGGCCGCGCCGAAGGCACGGCCACGATCGAAATCCTGGGCAAGCTCAACCCGCTGGCCAAGCCGCTGGCGCTGGACATCGCCGGCAAGATGCGCGACCTGGAACTGCCACCGCTATCGCCTTACAGCGTGAAGTACGCCGGCCATGGCATCGAGCGCGGCAAGCTGTCCATGGACGTGGCCTACCAGGTGCAGCCGGACGGGCAACTGGTGGCCCACAACAAACTGGTGCTCAACCAGTTGGCCTTCGGCGACCCGGTCGAGGGGGCCCCCAACAGCTTGCCGGTGCGGCTGGCCGTGGCGTTGCTGGCCGATAGCAATGGCGTGATCGAGATCAATCTGCCGATCAGCGGCTCGCTCAATGACCCGGAGTTTCGCCTCGGGCCCATCATCTTCAGGATGATCCTAAACCTGATAGCCAAGGCCATCACCTCGCCATTTGCCCTGCTGGCCTCAGCCCTGGGCGGGGCGGACGAGGAGCTCGGGACGGTGAATTTCGCGCCCGGTTCGGCGACGCTCGGTACTGAAGCACGCGCCAATCTGGACAAGATGGCGCAGGCGATGAAGGCGCGTCCGGCACTGATCATGACGGTGGCCGGAACCGCCAGCCTGGAGGCCGAACGTAAGGGTTATCAACGGGAGCAACTGAGTGCGCTGATGCTGGCCGAAAAGCAGCGTGCGGCCGTGGTGGCCGGCAAGCCGGCCGACGCGGTCATACCTGTCAGTGAAGCGGAACGGCCAGAGTTGCTCAAGCTGGTGTACCGGCGCGCCCGGATCCCCAAGCCGCGCAATCTGCTGGGCTTGGCCAAAGACCTGCCGCCAGCGGAGATGGAAACGCTGCTGCTGGCCAGCATCCCGGCGACGCAGGAGCACATGCGCGAACTGGCGCAGGCGCGCGGCGTGGCGGTCAAGGATTACCTGAGCAGCCGCGAACTGGGGGTGGATCGCCTGTTTCTTGGCGCCTCCAAGATGGAGGTCGCCGACGGCAAATGGGCCCCTCACGCCGAGCTCAGCCTGACGATGAAGTGAGCGTCCATCGCAAAAACATGTACCGGGCCTGAAGCCGGGCGCCGTTCGGGGCGACAATACGCGGCTCAACCCATTCATCCACCTTGCTGCCGAGCTCAACGTGAACTCCTCCGTGCCTGCCAAACCGAACGACCTTCAACAACTCGACGCCCTCACCGGCGGCGCTTTTTCTGCCGCCACCTCGGGCGAGCGCGCCGCGCGCGTGCGCGAATGGCTGGCTGGTGAGCCGGCACCTGAGCAATTGCAAGCAGTATTCAAGGAGCTCAGCGTCAAGGACAAGGGCGCGGCCAAGCTGCTGCGCGAGCGCCTGGACGATATCCGCCGTGCCAAGGGCCAGGAGGCGATGGCCGCCGAATGGTCTGCCAAGGCGCAGGCGCTGCTCGAGGCCGGCAAGCTCAACATCGCCGATGCCCTGGCCTGGCAACGCGACGCCGCCAAGGCCGGTGCGCCGCTGAGCCGCGAGCCGCTGGCCGGTCTCAAGGTGCAGCTGGCAGAGCGGGTCAAGGTGATCGAGGACCTGCAGCATCGCGTGCAGGTGCAGCGCGAGGCCGCGGTGTTGCTGGCCCAGCGCATCGAGGTGCTGTCCACCAAGTCGTGGAAGGATGCCCAGGCCGCGGCTGACGCCTTGCGTACCGACGTCGCCAACTGGCAGGAACAGGCGGCAGCCTTGCCGAGCGATGCCAACTGGCCCAGTGTCGATGCACGTTTCCCGCCGCAACTGGAGACGTCACGCGGGCAACTGACGCTGGTGTGGGAAGCCTTCAGCGCGGCGCTGGCGCAAGCCGTGGCCGCAGCGGCTGATGCGACGGTGGCTTTGCCGCAAGTGCCAGTCTGGGCCGACGAGCTGCGCCAGGCGCGCGGTCTGCCGCCTGAAGCGCCGCCGCAGCCGGCCAAGCCGAAAGTTGACCCTCAAATCCGCGCCCAGGCCACGTCGGCTGTGCGCGAGGCGCTCTCAAAACTGGAGCAGGAAGTGGCCGAGGGCCACGGCAAGGCCAGCACCGGTGCGGCCGCCAACTTGCGCCAGGCGCTCAAGGAGCATGGCCGCCATATCGACGACGCACTCGACAAGCAGGTCCATGCGGCCCTGGCGGCGGCCGGCGAACTCGAAGGCTGGCAGCGCTGGCGTGCCGACCAGTTGCGCGAGGAACTGGTGGGCAAGGCCGAAGCGCTGCTGAACCGACCCGAGGGCCAGACGCTGGGCGGGCGCAAGATGCAGGAAACCCTGCGCGCTTTGCGCGATCAGTGGAAACAGACCGACCAGGGTGGCGTACCCAACCATGCACTGTGGAAGCGCTTCGACGAGGCCTGCAATCAGGCGCACAAGGTGGTCGAGGCCTGGCTGGAAAAGGTGCGGGCCGAGGCGGCTGAGCACCGGGCCAAGCGACTGGCCTTGGTGGAGGAATTGAAGGCCTGGGCGGCTGCGAACACGACCGCGGCGGGCGATGACTGGAAGGGCTTCAACCGCGAACTGCATCAGTTTGCCGAGCGCTGGCGCGAGGCCGGCCACCTGAGCGAAAAGGCTTTTGCCGAGATGCAGCCGCTGTGGAAAAGCACCATGGCGGCGGCCGCCGCGCCGCTGGAAGCGGTGCAAAAGGCGAGTTTGCAGCGCCGCCAGGCCATGATCGAGGAAGCCGGCGTGCTGGGTGCGGCACCGGTGTTGCGCATCGACGCCGTCAAGGCTTTGCAGCAACGCTGGCAGGCCGAAGCCCATGCCGTGCCGCTGGAGCGGCGCCAGGAGCAGAAGCTGTGGGATGCCTTCCGCAAGCCGATCGATGACGCTTTCAACCGCAAGACGGCCGAGCGCGAGAAGGCGACCAGTGTCATGAGTGAGCGCGACCGCCAGGTGATGGACGCGGCCAAGGCGCTGGAAGCGGCCAATGCCGGTGGCGATGCGCAGACCATCCGTGCCGCGATGAACGCGTTGGAGAGCGCACTGCGTGCTTCGGAGGGTGCTCCGGTTTCAGAGGAAAAACAAGCGAAAGCCCCCGTGGAATCTGCGCCAGCCGCTACAGAAACAGGAGCGGAAGAAGCGCCGGGCGAAGCTGCTGCGCCCGCCGCCGAGCCGCCCAAACCGCGCAAGCCGGTGGTGGCCGTGCGTGGCGACGACCGTCCCGGCATGAAGAAGGCCGAGCCGACCGCGCCGGCTGGCCGGGGCCGGCCTGGCGAGCGGCGCGAAGGTGGCCGCCGGGACGAGCGTGGATTCGAGCGTGGCGTGGAACGCGGCGGCCGGCGTGAGCCCCTGCGCGAGTCCTACCGTGATCAGCCGCGTCTGGGCGATGCCGCTTTCCGCGCTCAGCGCGAGGCGCTGGAGCATGCTCAGATGGCGCTGAAGAAGCTGGCGGCCCAGGCGCACGGCGAATCACTGACGCATCTGCTCTCTGCCTGGGAGCAGCGCGATGCAAGCCAACTGCCGACGGCGCAGGAACTCGGCAGCCGGATTACACCGGCGGTGCGCACGCTGTGGAGCCAAGCCTTGTCGGCCGCGGCTTCTGGCGAGGCGGCTACCGCCTTGCTGCGCCTGGAGATTGCGGCTGAGGTGCCGACGCCGGCGGCTGCGCTGGACGCCCGTCGTGCCCTGCAGCTGCAGTTGCTCACCCGACGCAACGACCCGACGCCGGTGCAGACCTGGGGCCAGGATGCGACGCGCGTGCTGGGTTCGGCCTTCGAACCTGAGCAGGCACGGCGCCTGCAGAATGTGCTCAAGGTGCTGCTGCGCCGCTGATCTTCACGACCGGCGCCTTCAGGCGCGGGGCTGGAAGAAGGCGTCGAACAGCGGCATGAGCACGGCGAAGTCGCGAGCGAACTGCAGGCGGTTGACGAAGTAGGCCTCGCTGGCCACGGCAAAGAATTCGTCGATGGTCTCGGCCCCATAAGGGTCGAGCCAGGGCGGCGGTGCGCCGAAGCGCTCGGCCTTGATCACTTGGTCGCGAAAATCCTCAAAGCAGGCTTGCAGCGTGGCGCGCCAGTGCTCGCGCGCCCGGCGTGCGCTGCTGATGCCCAGAAAGCCGGCGGTCAGGGGCGGGCAGCCATCGGGTTGGCCATCGCGCAGGTCGAGCTTGTGCACGAACTCGTGGATGACCACGTTGTAGCCGCTCTCGCAGGAGGCGGCAGCCACATCCTGCCAGCTCAGCATCACCGGGCCGCCTTGCATGGCCTCGCCGGCCAGCACTTCGTCGTAGTGGTGCACCACGCCGTCCTCGTCCATCACTTCGCGTTGCGCCAGCACTTCGTCCGGATGCACGACGATGCCGACAAAATCGTCGTACCAGTCCAGCGGCTGGCGGCCGGCGCCGAAGTGCAGCACCGGCAGGCAGGCCTGGGCGGCAATCGCCACCGCCATGGCATCGGTGATGGCCAGTCCCTGGGCGCCATGAAACTCTTTCTCGGCCAGAAAGAGGGCGCTGAGCTCGCGCAGGCGTTGTCGCTCAGCTTGCGTGCAAGCAGCCAGAAACGGGTAATCGCTCAGGGTGGCTTGCCACAGCGCATCCGGAATGCCGCTGTGTGCGCGGGCGCTGCGCCCCAAGCGCCGCAGCCAGCTCCACATGCTCAGTGGTCCAGCACGGCCTGGCTGGCGGCCAGGCGCTGGACCTGCACGGCATCACCGCCCAGCCGCAGGCGCAGCACTTCGGCCCGTGGCGGTGTGGCAGCGGCGTCCCAGTCGCTCAGCACGCGGCGCTGCAGGTCCGTACCGAATGCATGGTCGGCCGGCTTGTGGGTGTGGCCGTGGATCAGTTCATGCGCCTGGGCGGCTTGCAGCCAGCTGCGGGCGGCCGCGGCGTCCACATCGGCGTAAACGGCGCCACTTTTCTTGCGCGCCTCGCTCTGGGCGCGCAGGCCGCGCGCAATGGCGCGCCGCTCGGCCAGCGGCTGGGCCAGAAAAGTCGCTTGCCATGCAGGACTGCGCACCTGGGTACGGAATTGCAGGTAGTCAGTGTCGTCCAGGCACAGCGCATCGCCGTGCGTCAGCAGCCAGCGCTGCGCGCCGAAGACCAGGGCCGTGGGGTCGGTCAGCAGTTGCAGGCCTGCGGCCTGGGCGAACGCGGCGCCGAGCAGGAAGTCGCGGTTGCCGTGCATGAAGAACACGGCACAGCGCTGCGCCGTGGTGCGCAAGATGTGTGAGCAGTGCGCTTCGAACTGCGCTTCGGCATCGTTGGCGCCCAGCACGTCGTCGCCGACCCAGACCTCGAACAGGTCGCCCAGGATGAACACTGCATCGGCGCGGGTGTGCGCCATGTAGTGTTCCCACGCCGCCACCGTGGCGGGCTCGCTGGCCTGCAAGTGCAGGTCGGAAATGAAATCGACCACCCGCCAGGCCGCAGGAGCGGTGAGCTCCGCGATCCGGGGGGGGGTCGGGTTCATGGAAGGAGGGGCAGGCCGGCCTTCAGGCCAGGGCCACGGCCTTCTCGATCACCACGTCGTCCTTCGGCACGTCGCCGTGGTAGCCCTTCTGGCCGGTCTTGACGGCGGCGATCTTGTCGACCACATCGGTACCCGAAATCACCTTGCCGAACACGGCATAGCCCCAGCCCTGGGCCGAGGGGGCGGTGTGGTTGAGGAAGCCGTTGTCGGCCACGTTGATGAAGAACTGCGACGAGGCCGAGTGCGGGTCGTTGGTACGGGCCATGGCAATGGTGTACTTGTTGTTCTTCAGGCCGTTGTTGGCTTCGTTCTCGATCGGCTTGTCGGTGGCCTTCTGGCTCATGCCGGGTTCGAAGCCGCCGCCCTGGATCATGAAGCCGGGGATGACGCGGTGGAAGATGGTGCGGTCGTAATGGCCCTTGTTGACATAGGCCAGGAAGTTTTCCACCGACTTCGGTGCCTTGGCGGCATCGAGTTCGAGCGTGATGACGCCGAGGTCGGCAATGTGGAGTTCGACTTGGGGGGTGCTCATGGGGCAGCTTTCTTATTTCAGCAGGGTCGCCGAGTTGATGAGGATGGGGGTGAGCGGCACGTTCTGGTGCATGCCCTTGTTGCCGGTGGCCGTGGTGCGGATCTTGTCGACCACATCCATACCGGCCACCACCTTGCCGAAGACGGCATAGCCGTAGCCGTCGGGCATGGGGGCGTTCAGGCCGCGGTTGTCGACCACGTTGATGAAGAACTGTGCCGCGGCGGAATTCGGGTTCGAGGTCCGGGCCATGGCGATGGTGCCGCGGTCGTTCTTCAGACCGTTGTTGGCCTCCAACGGGATCGGCTCGCGCGTGGGCTTTTGCTGCATGTCAGGCGTGAAGCCACCACCCTGGATCATGAAGCCGTCCATGACGCGGTGGAAGATGGTGCCTTCGTACTGCCGCTCGGCCACGTACTGCAGGAAGTTGGCCACAGTCTTGGGGGCCTTGTCCGGATAGAGCTCGAGCACAATGTCGCCCGCGCTGGTGGCGAGCTTGACGCGCGGTGCAGTCTGGGCTGACGCCGTGCCGTGCAGCAGCAGGGCGGCCGCGCCGGCCAGCAGGACACGCCGCAGGAGGGAGGAGGGCTGGGAGGTCATCCGAGGTTACCTTCGTAAAAAATCTTCCACTGGCTGCCTTCGCGGATCCAGTACTGGCGTTTGGTCGGGCCGGTGCGTGTTCCGTCGGGCACTTCGCCGAAGGTCACGACCATGGTGTCGGCGGCATCGGTCCAGCGCAGGTAGGACAGGTCCTTGAGCTGGATGGCGCGGCCACGCACGCGGTCGACCTCGCTGCGCAGGGCGGGCGCCCATTCGCGCAGGGTCTTGCCGTGGCTGTTGAAGTCGGCCGTGTAGAAGCTCAGCAACTGATCGACGTTGCCGCTGGATTTGGCGTTGCGCCAGGCGGCCAGGGCTTCCTCGAAGGTCTTGCTCTGCGCGCGGGCGCTGTGCGGTGCCACCCAGTCAATCCGCTGGGAGATCACCACCGGTGTGGTGCGGACCTCCACCGTGCGGATGATGCGGTCCAGATCGGGGTTGGCCATCACGACGCAGCCGTCGGTGGCCAGCGGTGGGCGCGAGAACTGGTTGGGCGGCGTGCCGTGCAGCCAGATGCCGCGGCCGGTCTTGCCACGCTTGCTGTCAAGCACATTGGGGTAGTTGATCGGCAGGGCGCCCGTGCCGTAGAAGTCGCGCAGGGATTTGGGGTCGAGGTTGCTGGTGATGAAGTACACGCCCAGCGGCGTGCGCGCATCGCCTTCGACCGCTTTCTCGATGCCGGACTTGCCGACCGAGATGTAGTAGTCGGCCACCAGATTCAGGCCGCGCTCGCTGTTTTCGAACAGGTACAGGCGCGAGCGCGAGGCGTCCACCGCAATCGCATGCTTGTTGCGCGGCGACAGCGCCAGGAACTGCGAGGGGATGGTGCCGGCCGGCGGACGCTCGCGCAGGGCCTTCAGACGCATCTGCGATTCATCGCGCAGTTCGGCCATGGTGGCACTGGCACTGGCGCTGTGGGCCAGCGTGTCGGGCACATCGCCGAATTTGCGCAATGCCCGCGTGCGCGCGGTCAGCAGATCGCCATAGACTAACTGGGCCAGCTGGAAATGGGGGTAGTCGCGCACCAGGCTTTCGGCCCGCGCCAGCGCTTCGCGCGTTTTGCCGCTGCCGGTCAGGCGGTAGACCTCGATCAGACGCGCTTCGGCCACGCCGTCATTGGTACTGCTGTCGCGGGCAGCGGGGAGGGAGTCGGGTTTCTGGCTTTTTTTGCCGGTGTCTGCGCCGGCCGATGCCGTGAACAGGCCGGTGGCAGCAATGAGCAAAAAGGCAAAGAATCCTTGGGTCATGTCAATTCAAAAGCAATGTTGAGGGTCCTGCAGATATGCCACATGGGACCCGGATCATGGCTTCAGGTTCCCGTCGACTCTTTGACGATCAACCAGCGTTCACCCGATTTGACCAGATCGAGCGTTTTTCGGCTGGAAACCGCCAGTGTGTCAGCCTTGTAGTCCTGGCGGAATTTTGCCACTGCCTTGGCCCCGTTGACGCTCACGCTCAGGTTTTCCAGCCGGACGCTGATGTTCGATTTGCTGGTGATGCGCAGGCGGCGCTCGCTCTCCCAACTGCTGCGCGACTGCTTGCCCGGCGGATTGAACTCCTTGCCATAGGCACCGAGATAGCCATTCATGTCCTTGGCGGCCCAGGCCTTGGCCCAGGCGCGCACGGCACCTTCCACCTCTTTGCTTGCATTGTTGGCGGCGACCGGCTTGGCTGCAGGGACCGGGGCCGCGGCCGGAGCGGCTACCGGCGCGGTGGCCACCACGGCCGGTTTGGACGCAGGGGCCGCAGCGGGGGCGGGCGGCGCGGTTTGCGGGGTGGCGGGCGCTGCCGGTGTCGTGGCGGGCGGCGCCGCGTTCGGACGCTGGCCCTTGGCCGTGGGGTCGAACAACTCGCGGATCAGGGCCAGCTTGGGTTGGGCCGTGGTGGTGCCGTCGAGCTGTAGCGCCTTGTTGTAGGCCTGGCTGGCGAGCTTGGCATAGACGTCGCCCAGATTCTCGTGTGCCGTCGAGTAGCTCGGGTTGGTACGGATCGCCATTTCCAGCGCGGCGCGCGCCTTGTCGTACTGGCCCTGGTTGGCATAGAGCACGGCCAAGTTGTTGTAGGGCTCGGGCAACTCGGGGTAGTCCTCGGTCAGCTTGGTGAAGGTGGCGATGGCGTCACTGGTCTTGCCGGTTTCGCGCTGGATCACGCCCTTGATGAAGCGCATCTGCGGGTCGCGCGGCTTGGCGGCAAGGTACTGGTCGGCCTTGGCCTGGGCCTCCGCCAGCTTGCCGGTACTGACCAGTTTGCTGACATCGCCGTAGTCGTCGGCATGAACGGCGGTGAGGGCCAAGCTACCGACCAGAGCGGCCAGCCGGAGGAAATGGGATATTTGGGCGCTACCGTACTTCATAGATGTCAAGGATGGAAGCCCGCACAGAATGGGCTGGATGGGGCTTTATACTGCGCTGGATTGTAGCCCTGCCAAAGTACCCGACCGGTCACGCCGGTGGTTTGGCCCGCTTTAGAAATATTCATGAGTTTGCGCATATACAACACGCTGTCGCGTGCGCTGGAACCTTTTACCCCGATCGAGCCCGGCCATGTCCGCATGTACGTCTGCGGCATGACGGTCTACGACCTGTGCCACCTGGGCCATGCCCGTGCCATGGTGGCGTTCGACGTGGTACAGCGCTGGCTCAAGGCCAGCAGTTACCAAGTGACCTATGTGCGTAATGTCACCGACATCGACGACAAAATCATCAAACGCGCGCTGGAGAACGGTGAGACCATCCGTTCGCTGACCGACCGCATGGTCGACGCCCTGCACCAGGACGCCGATGCGCTGGGCATCGAGCGCCCGACCCATGAGCCGCGCGCCACCGATTACGTGCCGCAGATGCTGAACCTGATCGGCACGCTGGCGCAAAAGGGGCTGGCCTACCAGTCCGGCAATGGCGACGTGAACTACGCGGTGCGCAAGTTCCCCGGCTACGGCAAGCTGTCCGGCAAATCGCTCGACGAGTTGCGTGCCGGCGAACGCGTGGCGGTGCTGGACGGCAAGGACGATCCGCTCGATTTCGTGCTGTGGAAGTCGGCCAAGCCGACCGAGCCGGCCGAGGCCAAGTGGGACAGTGCCTACGGCCCCGGCCGTCCGGGCTGGCACATCGAGTGCTCGGCCATGAGCTGCGAGATGCTGGGCGAGAGCTTCGACATCCACGGCGGCGGCGCCGACCTGCAGTTCCCGCACCACGAGAACGAGATCGCCCAGAGCGAGGGCGCCACCGGCAAGCCGCTGGCCCGGGTCTGGATGCACAACGGCTTCGTGCGCGTGGACAACGAGAAGATGTCCAAGTCGCTGGGCAACTTCTTCACCATCCGCGAGATCCTGGCCCAGTACGACCCGGAGACGGTGCGCTTCTTCATCATCCGCGCCCACTACCGCAGTCCGCTGAACTACAGCGACGCCCACCTGGACGACGCGCGCGGCGCGCTCAAGCGCCTGTACACCGCGCTGCACAGCGTCAAGCCGGCCACGGTCGAGATCGACTGGCTCAACCCGCATGCCGCGCGCTTCAAGGCGGCGATGGACGAGGACTTCGGTACGCCCGAGGCAGTGGCGGCGCTGTTCGAGCTGGCGACCGAGGTCAACAAGACCGGCTCGGCCCAAGCGGCCGGCCTGCTCAGAGCGTTGGGCGGCTGCCTGGGGCTGCTGCAGGACGATCCCGAAAAATTCCTCAAGGCCGGCTCCAGCCTGGACGAAGCGGCGATCCGTGTCTTGATCGAACAACGCGCTGCGGCCAAGCAGGCGAAGAACTTCGCCGAGGCCGACCGCATCCGCAACGATTTGCTGAGCCAGGGCATCGTGCTCAAGGATTCGCCCGCCGGCACCACCTGGGAGGCGGCGCAATGAGGGCCGGTATGATGGCTTTTTCCGTCGGACCCCGAAAGGCGTGATGTGGCAGCGACCAAAAGCATAGCGCCCAAGATCTTCACGCCCGACTACTGGGACGAGGCCTGCAAGCACCTGATGAAGAAGGATCGGGTGATGAAGCGGCTCATCCCGCAGCATGGCGACGTCTGTCTGCAGACCCGGGGCGATGCCTTCACCACGCTGGCGCGCAGCATTGTGGGCCAGCAGATTTCGGTCAAGGCGGCGCAGACGGTGTGGGATCGCTTCGTCAAGCTGCCGCGCAAGATGACACCGGCCAACGTGCTCAAGCTCAAGGTCGACGACATGCGTGCGGCGGGTTTGAGCGTGCGCAAGGTTGAGTACCTGGTGGATCTGGCGCTGCACTTCGACAATGACCTGGTGCAGGTGGCCGCCTGGGAGGGCATGGACGACGAGGCCATCATTGCCGAGCTGGTGGACATTCGCGGCATCGGCCGCTGGACGGCCGAGATGTTCCTGATCTTCCACCTGATGCGGCCCAATGTGCTGCCGCTGGACGATGTGGGCCTGATCAACGGCATCAGCCGCAACTATTTTTCCGGCGAGTCCGTCAGCCGCAGTGATGCACGCGAAGTGGCCGCCGCCTGGGCGCCCTATTGCAGCGTGGCAACTTGGTATATTTGGCGCTCCCTCGACCCCGTGCCGGTGGAGTATTAGTCGTTGGCGCGGCTGGCACCTGCCTGTGGCAGTTGATTCGCAGGTCTGGTGTGCGCGCAAAGAACAAGGAGTTAGTCGATGGCGAAAAAGACATTTCTCGATTTCGAGCAACCGATTGCCGAACTCGAAGCCAAGATTGAAGAGCTGCGCTATGTGCAGAACGAATCGGCGGTGGACATCACCGCGGAAATCGACCAGCTCGGCAAGAAGAGCCTGCAGCTGACCAAGGATGTCTACAGCAACCTGACGTCGTGGCAGATCACCAAGATCGCGCGCCATCCGGAGCGTCCCTACACGCTCGACTACGTCAACGAGCTGTTCACGGATTTCATCGAACTGCACGGCGACCGCCACTTTGCCGACGACCTCAGCATCGTCGGCGGCCTGGCGCGCTTCAACGGCAACGCCTGCATGGTGATCGGCCAGCAGAAAGGGCGCGACACCAAGGAGCGCGGCATGCGCAACTTCGGCATGAGCAAGCCCGAGGGCTACCGCAAGGCGCTGCGCCTGATGAAGACGGCCGAAAAATTCAAGCTGCCGGTGTTCACCTTCGTCGACACGCCCGGGGCCTACCCCGGCATCGATGCCGAGGAGCGCGGCCAGTCGGAAGCCATCGGGCGCAACATCTTCGAGATGGCGCAGCTGGAAGTTCCCATCATCACCACCATCATCGGCGAAGGCGGCTCCGGCGGCGCGCTGGCGATCTCGGTGGGCGACCAGTTGCTGATGCTGCAGTACTCGATCTACTC
>Ga0255338_1001483_pt1 | contig 44029 bp, 43 predicted proteins | sample MeOH1_35cm_T4_19_FD_203715 | JGI IMG/M metagenome (GOLD analysis project Ga0255338, IMG submission 203715) | Sandy soil microbial communities from University of British Columbia, Vancouver, Canada - MeOH1_35cm_T4_195 | ecosystem: Engineered > Artificial ecosystem > Sand microcosm > Unclassified ... | reverse complement strand
GGCACGTAGCCGAACGCGCCGGCCAGCTCGGAGTCGGCCTGCATCGACATCAGGTTGGTGAGGTGCTCGCGGTACTCGTCGCTCATCTCGGACAGCTCGGTGATCTTCTGGCCTTTGGCGATCTTGGCGAGGAGCTTCTCTTCGCGGACGCGGTTCGGTTCGAGGGTCATCTCATTCTCCTTTGAACTGGGCGGGGCGCTTCTCGAGGAACGCGCTCACGCCTTCGGCGTGGTCGGACGTCCTCCCGAGGACTTCCTGGAGCTGGGCCTCGTATTCCATCTGCTCGTCGAGCGAGGCGGCCTCGAGCGAGCGGTTGACGGCGCGCTTGGTGAGCGCGAGGGCCAGCGGCGGCATCTTCACGAGCTCGGCGGCGAGCAGCTGGGCCTCGACGAGGACGGACTCGGCGGGGACGACCTTGTTGACGAGGCCGCAGGCGAGGGCCTGTTCGGCGGTGACGGGCCGGGCGAGCCACATGTGCTCGAGGGCCTTGGAGTAGCCGACGAAGCGGGGCAAGGAGTAGGTCATGCCGGAGTCGGGCACCAAGCCCACTCTGACGAATGCGTTGAGAAACGTCGCCTTTTCGGCGCACACCTTCAGGTCGGTCGACAGGATGATGCTGGCGCCGGCGCCGGCGGCGAGGCCGTTGATGGCGCCGATGACGGGCTTCTCGAGACGCTGGATCTGAGCGACCAACGGATTGAAGTGATCGCGGAGCTCGTCGCCGAGGGAGAAGGAGGAGACGGACTGGCGCTTCTTGAGGTCGCCGAGGTCCGCGCCGGCGCAGAAGGCGCGGCCGCTCGCGGTCAGAATGACGGCTTTAACGGACTTGTCCGTGGAGGCTTTTTTGAGCGCTTCGCGGATGCCCTTCATCATGTCGAGGGTCAGCGCGTTGAGGACGTCGGGGCGGTTCAGGGTCAGAGTGAGGACGCCGTCCTTCTGCTCGTTGAGGAGATCCATGCTATTTGCCGGTCCAGACGGCTTTACGCTTCTCGGAGAACGCCTTCATGCCTTCCTTCTGGTCGCTCGTATCGAACAAACGGAAGAAAGACTGGCGCTCGAATACCAGACCTTCCGACAACTTCGAATCGACGGCTTCGCGGACCGAAGCTTTCGCCGCTTGCACGGCGAGCGGCGGTTGAGCGGCGATGGTGTGGGCCAATTTTTTAGCTTCGCTTAAAAACGATTCGACGGGGACCACTCGATTCACCAGACCGAACGACAACGCTTCGCGCGCGCTGAGCTTTCGGCCCGTGAGGTTCATCTCCATCGACAATTGCTTGCCCACGGCCTTGGTAAGCCTCTGCGTTCCGCCCGCTCCCGGCATCACGCCGATCAACACCTCCGGCTGGCCGAAAACGGCGGTTTCCGACGCGATGATCATGTCGCAGGCCATGGCGAGCTCGCAGCCGCCGCCGAGAGCGAATCCGGAAACGGCCGCGATCACGGGTTTCTTCAATAAACCGATCTTGTCCCAGTTCGACAGGTGGCGGGCGAGCTGCTTTTCGGCGGCTGCGCCGCCGGTGATATCTTTCATCTCGCCGATGTCGGCGCCGGCGGCGAAGGCGCGGGGGAGGCCGGCCAGCACCATGGCGTGGATGCTCGGATCGCGATCGAATCCGCCCAACGCCTCGACCACGGCGTCCATCACCGCGATCGACAGCGCGTTGAGAGCCTGAGGGCGATTGATCGTGACGATCCCGACCTTCCCGTCGATCTCGACCAGGACCTCGGCGGCGGCGGCGGTCGTCATCTTAGTTGAGGTCCACCCAAACCGACTTGAGCGCGGTGTAGTTCTCCAACGCGTACTGCCCCTTCTCCCGTCCGTAGCCGCTCTGCTTCACGCCGCCCCACGGCGCCGCCGCGTCGACGAAGTGGTAGCAGTTGATCCAGACCGTGCCGGCCTTGAGCTTGGCGGCGGCCTGATGGGCCTTCTTGACGTCCTTGGTCCAGACGGCGGCGACCAGGCCGTAATCGGTGGAGTTGGCGCGGGCCATGACCTCGTCGAGCGTGTCGAACGGCATGACGGAGACGACCGGCCCGAAGATCTCCTCTCGGGAGATCTTCATCTCGTCCTTGACGCCGCCGAACACCGTCGGCTGGACGAAGTAGCCGGGCCCCGCGGCGGCCGCGCCGCCGGCGAGCAGCTGCGCGCCTTCTTTTTTGCCGGACTCGATGTAGGAGAGGACGCGGTCGCGCTGCTCGGCGGAGACGAGCGGGCCCATGTGAGTCTTGGGGTCGAGCGGGTTGCCCTGCTTGACCGTCTTGGCCCGGTCGGCGAGCGCGGCCACCATCTTGTCGTAGGCGGGGCGTTCGATGAAGACGCGGGAGCCGGCGGAGCAGCACTGGCCCTGGTTGTAGAAGATGCCCATGAAGATGCCCTTGGCCGCGGCCTCGAGGTCGGCGTCGGCGAACACGATGTTGGGGGACTTGCCGCCCAGCTCCATCGAGATGCGCTTCATGTTCCCGGCGGAGGCCTTCACGACCTCGCGGCCGACCTCGGTCGAGCCCGTGAAGGTGACCTTGTCGATCCCCATGTGCTTGGAGATGGACGCTCCGGCCGTCGGTCCGAAGCCGGGAACCACGTTCACGACGCCGGCGGGGACCCCGGCCTCGAGCAGGAGCTCGCCCAGGAGCAGGGCGGAGAGCGGCGTCTGCTCGGCGGGCTTGAGCACGATCGCGTTGCCGCAGGCCAGGGCCGGGGCGAGGCGCTCGACGGCCATCAAGAGGGGGAAGTTCCACGGGATGATCGCCCCGACGACGCCGACGGGCTCGCGCACCGTGTAATGGAGGAACTTGGCTCCCGGGAAGTACGGCACGGAGACGGGGGTCGTCTCGCCGTGGATCTTCGTGGGCCAGCCCCCGAAGTAGCGCAGCAGGCCGATGGCCAGGGGCAGGTCGCCGTTCTTGGCCTCGCGGATCGGCTTGCCGTTGTCGAGCGACTCGAGCTGGGCGAAGGCCTCGGCGCGGGCCTCGAGCAGGTCGGCGGCCTTGTGGAGGACCTTCTCGCGCTCGGCGGGCGACATCTTCGACCACGGGCCTTCGAGCGACTTGCGCGCGGCGGCGACGGCGCGGTCGATGTCGGCGGAATCGGCCTCGGCGACGGTCCCGAGGGCCTCGCCGGTCGCCGGGTTCAAGGTCGCGAAGGTCTTGCCGGACGCCGCGTCGACGGGCTGGCCGTCGATCAGGAGCTTGTGGACTTTACGCCCGAGGAAATCCTTGAGGAGGGGGTGGACGTCGGGGAAGGCGGCGGTGGTCATGGGATGATCTCCGTCGAGAGGGATTCGGTGTTTCTTGAGGATAGCAAATCTCGGCCGATACGCCCATTGACGGAACGGAGGAACGGGGCTAAACTGACCCTGTGAAGAGCGAGGCGGCGCCGGCGCACTCCCCGTTCAAGTTCCAGGAGATCGCCTTCTCGATCTGCATGGGCGCGGTGGCCGTCCTGGGCCGGGACAACCCCCATTTCTCCCCGCCGAGCATCCTCTGGGCGTTCGCGGGCCTGCTGGCCTTCAACCTGGCGTACCAGCTCGCCCTCCGCCGGCGCGGCGAGGTCTGGTTCGTCCCGATGATCTCGATGGCGGTCAACACCGTCCTCGTGACCGCCGTGCTGGCCTACTCGGGCGGGGAGGACTCGGGCTTCTGGCCGATGTACCTCCTGCCCATCTTCACGGCCTGCCTGTACCTCCAGGCGCGCCACGTCGTCATGGCCGCGGTCTTCTCCTGCGCCTTCCTCGGCGCCCTGCATCTCAGCCCCGTGGACGGAGAGCCCCTCGCATTGACGTTCGCCGAGCTGGCCATCAAGGCGATCGTGCTCATCATCTCCGCGGGGGTGACCTCGCGGTTCGCGCGGCGCGAGCGCAGCGCGCGCGAGGCGCTCGCCCTGGCGCGCGCCGACCTCGACCGTCTCAGCGCCGAGATCGAGCGGGGAGAGCGCTCCCGCTTCGACGGCTCCGGGCGGGCCGGGTTCATGGAGGGCATCATCTACGACGTGCACGCCCGGCTCGCCGTGATCCTCGGCAGCGCGGAGGTCCTGCGGCGGGAGCTCGGGGAGGCGTCGCCGCTGGCGGGTGACGCCGAGCGCATCGAGTCGGCCGCGCGCTCGCTCGGCCGGCTGACCGCCGACGTCCTGCGCCGGCGCCAGGGGGAGGAGGTCGCCGAGTGCCGCCTGGACCGCATGACCGAGCAGGTCCTGACCTTGGTCGCGCACACGATCAACGACCGGCGGCTCGCATTGGAGACGAACATCGCGCCGGAGCTTCCGGCCGTTCGCGGGAGCGCGCCGCACATACAGCAGGCCCTGCTCGAGCTCGTCACCATCGTCTGCACCCGCGCCAAGCCCGGCTCGCGCCTGACGGTCGCCGTCCAGGCCGAGGAGATGGAGGTGCGGGCCCGCCTCAAGTTCACGGCGCCGGAGGAGAGCACGCCTCCTCCCCTGGCCGCCCAGCGGCGCGCCCTGGCCGCGTACGGTGGCGACGTGCGCGCCTTCGGCGCCGGACGCAACTGCGAGCTGCTCGTCAGCCTCCCGGCCCCGAGCCCGCGCGGCGTCGACGCCGCGTCCTGACCCGGGCCGGACTGTTGCGCCTCGGTAGCGGGGGCTTGACGCCCTCGCGCACATAGGATATAATTAATCCGTTAATAATTATTATCCACAGGGAGAGCCCATGATCCGCCTTCTCGCCTCCGTCTTTCTAGCCGCGGCCTTCCTCGCCCCCGCCGCCGGGGCCTTCGACGGCCCCGAGTATCCGTACAAGGTTCCGCTCGGGCTCAAAGCGCCGGACGTCCCGGAGGACAACCCCGTCACGGACGCCAAGGTGGCGCTGGGCAAGACGCTCTACTTCGACAAGCGCCTCTCCCGCGACGGCACGGTCTCCTGCGCGACCTGCCACGCCCCGGAGAAAGGCTGGACCGACCAGGCCCCGGTCTCCACGGGCATCAAGGGCCAGAAGGGCGGCGTCTCCGCGCCGACCGTGCTCAACTCGGCCTACATGGACCGCCAGTTCTGGGACGGCCGCGCCGCGAGCCTCGAGGAGCAGGCCAAGGGCCCGATCGAGAACCCTCTCGAGATGGGGTTCACTCACGACGAGGTCGTCGCGCTGCTCAAGACGATCAAGGGCTACGCCCCGCTCTTCAAGAAGGCCTTCGGCGACGAGGCCATCGACATCGACCGCGTGGCCAAGGCCATCGCGACCTTCGAGCGCACCGTGCTGACCGGAGACTCTCCCTACGACCGGTGGCAGGCGGGGGACAAGAAGGCGATGAGCGCCTCCGCCGTCCGCGGCTTCAACCTGTTCCACGGCAAGGCCAACTGCGCGATCTGCCATGACGGCTTCAACTTCTCGAACTCCGACTTCCACAACATCGGCGTCGGGATGCAGGCCAAGGAGCCGAACCTCGGCCGCTTCGCCCAGACCAAGGACCCGAACCACACCGGCGCCTTCAAGACCCCGACCTTGCGCAACCTCAAGTACACCGCGCCCTACATGCACGACGGCTCCGAGGCGGACCTGGACACCGTGGTGGAGTACTACAACAAGGGCGGCACGAAGAACCCGCACCTCGACGGCCGCATGAAGCCCCTCGGCCTGACCGCGGAGGAGAAGAAGGACCTCATCGCCTTCATGGAAGCGTTGAACGGCGACCCGGTGGCCGTCAAATTTCCTAAAATGCCGGAATGAAACAGACCCGCCCCTCGCCCTGGCCCCTTCCCGGTTGGGAGGAGGTCCAGCCGTTCCCGTTCGCCGCGGCGAGGGGGGCCTTCGCGGGGATGACCGGCACCGAGGGCCGCATCGTCCTCAAGTACTACCGCCGGGAGGACGGGTCCTTGGTGGCCACCGCCCGGTTCGGCGCCCTCTCCGAGGGCGCGCCGGGCCTGGTGCACGGCGGGGCGCTGCTGACGGCGCTCGACGAGGCTCTGGGAGCCGCCGCCTGGCTCGCCGGCCGCCCGGTCATGACCGCGCGCCTGACGACCGAGTTCCGCAAGGGCGTGCCCGTCGGGGCGACCATGCTGGTGGAGACGCGCCTGATCCGGGAGCGCCATCGCCTCGTGCTCCTCGAGGGCACGCTCAGCGACGCCGACCACGTCGTCTACGCCTACGCCGACGGCCGCTTCATGGTCCTCGCCGATTCCGACCAGCGCCGCATTTTAGGCAGGGCGGCGTGAGGCAAAACCGCATCAAAAAGGTTAATATCCCGCTATGAGACTCGCCAAAAGCTTTTCCCGCCTCGGAACCGAGACCGCCTTCGAAGTCCTCGCCCGCGCTCGCGCGCTCGAGGCCCAGGGACGCAAGATCGTGCACCTCGAGATCGGCGAGCCCGACTTCGACACTCCCGCCAACATCCGCGAGGCGGCCAAGAAGGCCATCGACGCGGGCCACACCCACTACGGACCCTCGGCCGGCCTGCCCGACACCCGCAAGGCCATCGCGGAGTACGTGAGCAAGTCCCGCGGCGTCTCGTATGCCGCCGAAGAGACCGTCATCGTCCCCGGCGGCAAGCCGATCATCTTCTTCACCATCCTCGCCTTGGTCGAGCCCGGCGACGAGGTCATCTACCCCAACCCCGGCTTCCCGATCTACGAGTCGATGATCAACTACGTCGGCGGCAAGCCCGTGCCCCTGCCCATCCGCGAGGAGCTCGACTGGGACTTCGACGCGGCCGAGTTCGAGAAGCTGCTCACGCCGAAGACCAAGCTCGTCATCCTCAACTCGCCCGCCAACCCGACCGGCGGCGTGATGACTCAGGAGACGATGGACCGCGTCGCCAAGGCGCTGGCCAAGTTCCCCGACGCGATGCTGCTGGCCGACGAGATCTACTCGCGCATCGTCTACGAAGGCAAGCACCTGTCCTTGCTGGCCTACCCCGGCATGAAGGAGCGCACCATCCTGCTCGACGGGTTCTCGAAGACCTGGGCCATGACCGGCTGGCGCCTGGGCTACGGCGTGGGTCCGAAGTGGCTCATCGACGCGATCGCCAAGCTGTCGACGAACGACCACTCCTGCGTCCCCGCGTTCTCGCAGTACGCCGCCATCGAGGCGCTGACCGGCCCGCAGGATTCCGTGACCGCCATGGTCGCCGAGTTCAAGCGCCGCCGCGACGTGATCGTGAAGGGATTGAATTCCTTGCCGGGAGTGACCTGCAAGACGCCGAAGGCGGCGTTCTACGTCTTCCCCAGCATCAAGGGCACGGGCCTCAAGTCCAAGGTCCTGGCCGACGCCCTGCTGGCCGAGGCGGGGGTGGCCTGCCTTCCCGGCACCTCGTTCGGCGCCATGGGCGAGGGCTACCTGCGCTTCTCCTACGCCAACTCGGTCGCCAACATCGAGACCGCGCTGGCGTCGATGAAGGCGGCCCTGCCCAAGCTATCGGCGGTCGCCGCGAAGTGAACGCGGACAGGAGGTCGCTCGACCGCCTCCTGACCTACGTCAGGCCGCACCGCGTCCGCCTGCTCCAGGCCACCGTCGTCATGGTGTGCATGGCCGCGCTCAACGCCACCCTCGTGAGGGTGCTCGGGCCGATCACGAACAGCCTGTTCATCGACTCCGACCCGGTGAAGCTCAAGCGGGTCGCGCTGCTGATCCCGGCGATCTTCTTCCTCAAGCTCATATTCCAGTACACGCAGAGCTACCTGATGAGCTGGCTCGGGCAAAGGATCACGCAGGAGATCCGCGAGGACCTGTTCACGCACCTGCACGCCCTCTCCATGGACTTCTTCTGGAAGTCCAAGGCGGGAGAGGTCCTGGCCAAGCTGACCAACGACATGACCGCGCTCCAGTCCGCGCTCCAGTTCGTGCCGCTGTACGCCATCCGGGACTCCCTGACCATCGTCTTCGTCCTGATCATCATGATCACGACGAACCCGAAGTTCGCCTTGGTCGCCCTCATCGTCATCCCCGTGGCGGGCGGGGTCCTGGGCGTGCTCGGCCGCAAGCTCCGCTCCTCGGGACGCCGCGGCCAGGAGGTGATGGGGGAGATATACCACCGCTTCCAGGAGAGCCTGCAGGGCATGCTCGTGGTGAAGTCCTTCAACTACGAAAAAGGCTCGATCGCGAAGTTCCGCGTGGAGAACGACGAGTTCTTCCACCAGATGATGCGCTACTTCCGCGCCACCGCGCTGTCGGGGCCTCTGATGGAGTTCCTCGGGTCCTTGATCATGTCCGCCATCGTCTGGCTCGGCGGCTCCGCCATCGGCGCGGGACGCATGACCGCCTCGCAGTTCGCGGTTTTCATCGGTTCTTTCTTCATGGCGTACGGACCGATCAAGAACCTGGCCCAGATGAACTCCACCCTGCAGCTGGGCCTCGCCGCCGCGGAAAGGATCTTCTCGATCCTGGATGAGAGCCCGTCCGTCGTCGAACCGCTCCATCCGTTGCCGTTCCCTCCACTGACGAAGGGCGTGACGTTCGAGAACGTGTCCTTCAAATATCCGTCCCGCGAGCTCTGGGCGTTGAAGGACGTGTCGCTGACCATCAAACCGGGAGAGGTCGTCGCGTTGGCGGGACCTTCGGGTTCCGGCAAAACGACCTTCGTTCATTTGCTCCTGCGTCTGTTCGATCCGACCGAGGGGCGCATTCTCATCGACGGCATCGACCTGAGGGACATGTCCTCGCATGAGATCCGCAAGAGGTTAGGGCTCGTCTCCCAGGAGACCATTCTTTTCAACGACACCGTCTACGGCAACGTCGTGATCGGCCGCGAAGGGGCGTCCCGAGACGACGTGCAGAAGGCCCTCGAGATCGCGGACGCCGCGGAGTTCACCGGCGCCATGAAGCAGGGCCTCGACACGCCGCTCGGCGACCGCGGCGCGCGCCTGTCCGGCGGCCAGCGCCAGCGCCTGGCCATCGCGCGCGCCGTGCTCAAGGACCCGAAGCTCCTCATCCTCGACGAGGCGACCTCGAACCTCGACGCGGGCAGCGAGCGCGCCGTCCAGAACGCGATGGAGCGCCTCTACCCCGGCCGCACCGTCGTCATGATCGCCCATCGCCTCTCCACCGTGCAGAAGGCCGACCGGATCGTCGTCATGCGCCACGGGCGCGTCGAGGAGGCCGGGACCCACGGGGAGCTGATGGCCAAGAACGGCGTCTACGCCACCTTGACCCGCTATCAGCAGCTCGAGGCCCCCGAGCCCGCATGAAAGCCGTCATCTTCGACATGGACGGCGTCATCGTCGACTCCGAGGCTCAGTGGAAGGCCGTCGAGGCCGAGTTCTTCCGGGAGACGGTGACCGGCTGGAAGGAGGCCGACAACGACCGCATCACCGGCCTCGGCGTCGAGGACCTGCACCGCTTCCTGGTCAAGGAGTACGACTTCACGATGGGCAAGGTCGAGTTCCTGGCCCACTGCGACGTCTCCGCGGCGAAGGTGTACCGCGACCGCGTGGACTGCTCCGAGGGGTTCCTCGAGCTGGCGCGCCACCTCAAGCACAAAGGCGTGCGCACCGCGATCGCGTCCTCCTCGCCCGAGCGCTGGATCAGGATCGTCGTCGAGCGCTTCGAGCTCTCGCCCCTGCTCGACACCATCGTCTCGGCCGACGACGTGGGGGGAAAGACCAAGCCCCTTCCCGACATCTACCTGGAGGCCGCGTCGCGCCTCGACCTTCCGCCCGGCGAGTGCCTGGCCATCGAGGACTCCTCCATCGGCCTGCTCGCCGCCAAGCGCGCCGGGATGAAGGTCGCGGCCTTCCGCACCGAGCACAACGAGGGCCAGGACATGTCCGGCGCCGATTTCGAGCTGGGCAGCTTCGCCGGCCTCAACTACGACCGTCTGATCTCACGCCTGCGGCGCTGAGCCGCTTCCCCGAAAAGACGAAGGCCGGCGCCGCTTTAGCGGCGCCGGCCTTCTTTCGGTTTATGAGGTCTAGTCGAACTTGAGGTTCGACGCGTCGATCGCGGAGGCCTTCTCCAGGATCACGTGGCGGTCGCGGCCGCGAGGATAGTCCGGGATGCGGGGCTCGCGGTGGTTGGGGCGGCACCACTGCGTGTAGCGGCGCTCGTTGCACTGCGTCGCGTAGCGCGAGGTGAAGGACCCGAGCTCGGCGCCGGAGACGGAGCGGAAGCCCACGGTCCAGTTCTCGTCGCAGGGGTCGTAGGAGACCTCGACCATGCAGGTCTGCATGCCCTGGTCCTCCCAGTGCGACCAGCGCTGGTTGGGGCCGGTGATCGCGTAGGAGCGCGCGCTGGCCATGTCCACGGGCTGGCCGATCTCGGAGCCCTTCAGCGTGAAGTTCCCGGTCCGGTAGTCGCCGGAGACGGCGGCCTCGAGGTCCACGTCGGGGCGGCCGCTCTGCTTGACGCGGATCGCGATCGACTTGTCGGCGGAGCCCTTCTTGAACGTGATCTCGGCGGAGCCGGCGACGAGCGTCGCGGGCCCGGCCTTCCCGTTCAGGGGGATGCCGGCGGCGCCGGCGGTCAGTACGATCTGTCCGGAACGCGTTTCTTTGAAATCGCATCCGGCGACGACGAGGAGCAGGGCGACGAGGGGTAGGTATCGGCGGGTCATGCGAATTATTGTAGCACAGCCAAAAAAAAGCGGCGAAGGAATTTAGGCCTTAAGGCCCGGAATTTTTCGGGCCCTATAGCACCACTTCGCGGCTCAGGCGCTGGACGGACTCGACGAAGCTCGTCCACTCCGCGCGGCGCCTGGCGCGGGCACCCTCATCCGACCTCGGCGCGAAGGTCTTCTCCACGCGGGCGTCGGCCATCTTCTCCGGATCGGGAAGGCCCGCCGCCTTCGCGGCGAGGATCGCGGCGCCGAGCGCGGTCGCCTCGACCTCCTTGCGCCGCTCGAGCACGGCGCCCAGCGCGTCGGCCTGGAAGCTCATCATCGCGTCCGCGCGCGACAGGCCGCCCGCCACTCGGGCGCGCGTCACCGGCGAGCCGGAGGCCGTCATGACGGAAGCCGCGTCGGCGAGGAGCATGCACAGCCCTTCCGCGGTGGCGCGCACGAGGTCATGCTTGGTCGTCTGAGAATCGAGCCCGAAGAAGGCCGTCTTCGTCTTGTAGTCCCAACGAGGGGCGCCGAGGCCGCCGATCGCGGGCAGCATGAGCACCCGCCTCTTCGATCTCTTGAACGCCTCGTCGATGGCTTTGGCGTCCTTCATGAGACCCAGATTGTCCTTCAGCCACTCGAACGAGGTGCCGGCCGCGTGGACGGTCCCCTCGAGGTAGTAGCCGCGCAGGTCGCCCACGGTCGCCGCGGCGGAGGCGAGCAGGCCGGGCGCGCGCTCGGGGCGCGGGCCTGTGTGCCGCAGGAGAAAGGCGCCCGTGCCGTAGTTGGCGACGGCGTCGCCCTCGTTCGCCGCGCCGAGGCCGATGGCCGCCGACTGCTGGTCTCCGACCGTGGCCATGAGCGGGATCTTGCGGCCTTTGCGCTCGATGACGCCCCAGTCGCCCGCGGAGGAACGGATGGAGGGGAGAAGCTCCGCGGAGAGCCCGAACAAGGCGAGGAGGCCGGGGTCCCAGGCGGCCGTGTCGAGGTTCATCAAGAGCGTGCGCTGGGCGCACGTGGGGTCCGCCGCGACGACCGCGCCCTTGGTCAGGCGGGCGGCGATGAAGGTCGAGACGGGGGCGCACAGCAGGCGGCCCGCGTCGGCCAGCGCCCGTACCTTGGCGTCGCGGTCGAGGAACCAGCGGATCTTGGGCGCGGAGTAGTAGGGAGTAGCGTAAAGACCCGAAAGCCCATGGACCTCTCCCTGGCGCTCCTGGAGCGGAGCCACGAACTCGGCCGCGCGGCCGTCCATCCACGACGGAGCCGGGGCGGCGGGCTTGAAGGTGCCCTTCTCGCAGAACACGATGGTCGAGCGCTGCACCGCGAGGCCCGCGGCGAGCACGCGGTCCTTGGGGCCGAGCTTGGAGAGGACGGCGTCGAGCGCGGACTCCAGCGTCCGCGCGAGCTCGAGAGGGTCGTGCTCTGCCCAGCCGGCCTTCGGGCGCTTGGTGCGCACGGGCCGCTGCGCGAGGGCCACAATCTTGCCCTTCAGGTCGAAGAGCACGGCGCGGGAGGAGGAGGAGCCCTGATCGAGAGCGAGAAGAAGGTCGCGAGTCTTCATATCACGGACTCCAGCTTACGACATAACTATCCTCAAGGATAGCCCGCCTGACTCGCACCGGTGCGAGTTCGATCATGACGACACCCGTCAGAGGCCTTTCAGCTTGAGATCCGTCGATTCCACGCGCTCGCCGAGCTCGGTCAGGCGCGCGCGCAGGTCCGCGTCCACGGCCTTGTCTTCGAGGAGCTTGTTGACGAGCGGAGCCGAGGGGGCGAGGACCTTCTCGTAGAGGCCGGCGGCCTTCAGCATGTCGAGGACCTTCTTCTTGTCCGAGAACTCCCATTTCACGGCGGGGGACGACGAGACCTCGAAGCGCTCGCCGAAGGCGCGGACGAAGTTCTTCTTCTTGAGGGAGGCGGCCAGCTCCTTGGCGGCGGCGGCGGCCTCGGCCTGGGCGGCCGCGACCTTTGCCAGCGCGTCGCCGTACCTGTCCACGAGCGCGGCCAGCTCCGGCTCGCCGGAGGGCTTCGCGGCGACGGCGGGCATGCCCGCGTACTGGTCCTTGTAGATCGGGCACAGCGGCTTGTAGTCGCACCAGCGGCAGGCGTTCTCGGTCGGCTTCGGGTCGAAGCGCTCCTTCGTGATGCCCTCGGCGGTGTCCACGATGCGCTGCGTCAGCTCCTTGACCAGCGGCGCGCCGCGGCGCACGGTGCGGTGCTCTTTGAGGGTCGGGAGGTGATAGAAGATGAGCTCGCCGACCTCGGCGCCCAATTGGCTCTCGCACGCGAATTGATACATCGTGAGCTGGGCGTCGATGTCCAGCCGCCCGGCGGCGAGCTTCTTGCCGGTCTTGTAGTCGAGGATGGACAGGCGCCCGTCGGGGAGCTTGTCGATCCGGTCCACCTTTCCCGTGAGAGGCACGCCCTCATGCTCGAAGTTGAAGTTGTACTCGACGGAGAACGGCACGTGATAGGACTTGGCGTGCTTGTCGTAGAAGCGGGTGAGAAGCTGGCGGCCTTCCTCGAACAGCTCCGCTTCGTGATTCTCGTCGCGATAGCCGGTCTTCACCCATATCTCGCGGAAGTGCTTCAACAGGTCTTCCAGGGAGGGCGCCTTGGGTTCCTTGGACCCGTAGAAGTATTCGAGCGCCAGATGGACGCTCTGCCCATAAGAGAAGAAGTGCTTGGGCTTCTCCGGGATCTTGTCGACGTACTTGAACTTGAACTTCTGCGGGCACTCGCCATAGAGCGTGATGGAAGAGTGCGACAGGGGCCGGGGGAGATTCACCGAGGCTATTTTACCAAATCCCCGTCGAAGCGGCTGAGCTCGGTGTTCGGGTTCTCGAAGCCGGGGCCGCCGATCGTGGTCTTCACGCGGCCGACGCCGGGGCAGTAATAGTCGTAGCGCCAGGAGCCCTTGAAGGCGGAATCCTTCTCGCGTATCTTGAGGCAGCCGGTGAAGGTCCCGGCGGCGGCCGTGACCGTGGTCGAGGCCGAGACGACGAGGTACTCGACCCTCGACTTGCCGCGCTTGGCGCTCCAGGCCATCGCCTCGGTGTAGGGGTAGCGCAGGATGTCCTCGCGGCCGTCCTTGTCCACGCGCCAGACCGCCCAGTCGGCCTTCTGGTAATACTCGGTCTTGACCTGGATGCGCTTGTCGCCGGCGTACAGCGCCGCCGAGATCGAGCCGACCGTGCCCGAGGAGGCGCGGGCCTCCCATTCGAGGCGCATCGCCTTGCCGCGGCTGGCGCTGTCCACGTACACCCAGGTCCGGCCCGTGTCCGTCGGGAAGTAGTCGGGGCAGCGCAGGAGGCCGGTCTTGGCCCGCTCCAGGCAGGCGGAGGCCTTCGGGAAATCGCGCGCGGCGGCCTCGTAATGGGCGCGGGCCTCGGCGCAGCGGCCGAACACGGTGCGGTACAGCTCGGCGGCGCGCAGGCGCACCTCGCAGGCGCGGGGATCCGTGGGCCGGGAGGCCAGGAATTTCTCGTACTGCTTCACGGCCTGCACCGGGCGCCGCGCGTCCTCCTGGATCGTCCCCGAGAGGAAGTGATAGGTGTCGCAGCCCGCGAAGAGGACGGAAGCGGCGAGGACGGCGAGCCGGAGGGGGTTCATCGCTTTTTAGAGTATGCCACTTTCAGGCGGCGGACCAATACAGGCACGGCGATCATCGCGCCGAGGACGATGAACATCGTCGTGTTCGGGTCCTTGAAATAGGCGTTCAGGCGCAGGGTCGAGAACGCGATCACGGCGTAGTACATCATGTCGCCGGCGATCGCGATCGCCCAGCCCGCGACGAAGCCGTGCCCGGCGGCCATCGCCGCCGCGCGGCCCGTCATCGGGTCCACGCCGAAGGCGACCAGGATCAAGGTGAACGGCCCCGCACCCTTGCCCCCGTAGTGGGCCGCGGCGCGGTCCATGGCGGTCTTCATCGCTTCGCCCACGCGGGCCAGGAAAGCGAACCTTCGGGCGATCGCCGCGAGCAGGCGCAGGATGGGCTCGAAGGCGACGGCCAGGATCAGGTCCGACACGAAATACAGCCCCGCAGTCACCGGCCACGCCAGCCCGGTCTGGCGCGCGAGCAGGACGCCGGCGGGGATGCCGCCGCCGACGGGGATGAGGAAAAGCATGAGAACGGGAAGCATGTTTGATTTTAACTGTTTCCGGAAACAGTCGGACCTGCGACTCGCACCGGTGCGAGTTCGAGTTCTAGAGCAATCCGCTCTCCCGGAAGCTGAAGAACGAGGACTCCGACACGATCACATGGTCGGCCAGCGGTATGCCTAGCAATTCGCCCGCGCGCTGAAGCCGTCTCGTCGCTTCCCGGTCCTCGGCCGAAGGGGACGGATCCCCGGACGGGTGATTATGGACCGCGACGACGGCCGCCGCCCCGTGGGAGATGGCGGGGGCGAACACCTCGCGCGGGTGGACGAGGCTCGCCGACAAGGTCCCGACCGAGACCGTCTCGATGCGCAGGAGCTGACGCCGGGCGTTGAGGCACAGGACCAGGAAGTGCTCCTTGCGGGCGCAGCGCGCCTCGGACGGCACGAGCCCCGCCGCCGCGCGCGCGCCGTCCACGACCGGGCGCGGGTCGAAGGCCCGGCGGCGCTTGGCGTATTCCTCGAGCGCGGCCTCCCGGCCGCGGCCGCCGCCTTCCTTCACGATGGATTCGGCCCGGCGCGCGGTCACGCTCAGGATCACCGACACCAGCTCGGCGTCGGTGAGCGCCTCGGGGCCGCGGCGCGCCAGCTTCTCGCGCGGACGCTCCGTGTCCATGGAGCTCACCGGCCCGCCGTCTCGAGGACGCGCGCCGCGTCGTCCTCGGCCAGGTCGCCGGTCACGACGGCTTTCCCGCCGACGGTCCGGACCTCATAGCTCTCGAGGCCGTTCGACCAGAGCTTCGACCCGCCCCGCTCACCGACGAACACGAACCCGTCCGGCGCCCACGGCCCGGAGACGGGCGCGATCTTGAACGAGGCCTGGACCGGGGCGGGAAGCTCGAGCTTCACGATCCGCTCCCTTCGCCGCAGCGTCCCGTCGTCGCGATACGTCTCGCGCTTCATGAGCAGGCCGCTGTCGCGGTCGACCCACAGCGCGCGGCGAAGGACCCCGGACTTCAGACGCAGCTCGAGCTTCCAGGTCTTGCGCTTGGCCACCACCCCTCCGGTGGACACCGATATCTCGTAGAGCGCGCGGAGGCGGGCGAGCCCCGCCTCGGGCTTTTCCGGGTCGCGGACCTCGATGAGCGGCGACATCTTCTTCTTCGGAGGAAGAACCTCGCGACGGACCTGCCCCCACGGCTGCGCGGTCACGTTGACCTTGAGCGCCTTCGGCTTCTTGCCGGGAATGAACACCTGAACCCGCTGCACGGCGAAATAGCCGGTCGCCGGGCCGGCGAGCGCCTTCGACAGCAGCGCGTCGGCGCCGGGCCGCGCCGAGCGCGGCTTGGCCTGAAGGGGGAGGGCGGCGAGGAGCACCGCGACGACGAATTTAAATCTCGTCATCGTCGCCTCCGTCGTCGTCCGACCACAGGTCCGACAGGGCCTGAGGGGCCGCGCCCTCGATCGCCCGGACCGGCCGCTCGGCCACCGCCGGGGCGCCCTCGCGCTCCGGGACCGCCCGCAGGATGAAGACGCCGACGGCGGCCGCGGCGAACGCGGCGCCCGCGCCGTACGCCCAGGCGCCGCCGCTCATCGCCTCCCGGAGCCCGTCCCAGAGCGATTCGCCGGAGGCGAATCGAGCGGGCTTCCGGTTCCGGGCCAGACGCTTGAGGTCCGCCGTGAGGCTCTCCGGAGCGGGGACGTGCAGGGACTTCATCGCCGCCTTCGACAGGCGGGCTTCGTCGTCTTCGTTCATAGGGTGACCTCCAGGGCCAGCAGTCGTTCCTTCAGCGCCGTGCGCGCGCGCACGATGCGCGAGCGCAAAGTGTTCAACGGGCAGCCCATCACCGCGGCCGCCTGTTCGTAGCCGAGCCCTTCCAGATCGATCATCATCAGCACCGCCCGGGCGTCCGGGGTGAGAGCGCGCATCGCCCGGCGGACCAGCCTCGAGTTCTCCTGTCGTTCCAGGCGCTCGAGGAGGGACATCTCCCGGGTGTCGGCCACCGCGTCGGCCACCGTGAGCCCGGTCTCGTCGATCGGGTGGTCCAGGGATTGGCCGTAGCGTCTCTCGTGCCTGCGGGCCCCATCCAGGTAAAGATGCTTCAAAACGGTCAAAAACCAGGCCTCGAACGGCTGGGAGGCGTCGTGGGTGCCGATGCGGCCCATGGCCTTGGCGTAGGCCTCCTGCACCAGCTCCTTGGCGTCCTCCTCGTTGCCGCACAGCCCCAAGGCGAAACGGTACGCCTTGGCGGCGGTCGCGTCGATCAAAGCGTCCCAGTCGATTTCGGTCATCCCACCTATCATACGATCGAGGGGGTCGAAAAGTTGCATACCCCGGATGTAAGTTTACTCGTAATAACGGCGTAACACGATAGGGTTATATAACCGTCATGGACGCGACACAGCCGCAGTGGGAGGACATGGTCATCCGCGAGGCCCCGGCTTTCGAGCTGGCGCCCGCGAAGCCCGCGGCCAAGGCCCAGGCCCCCACGGCCCTCCGCCGACCCGACTCGAAGGTCCAGGCCGCCTATCTGGCCCACGAGCTGCGCGCGCCGGTGACCTCCATCCGCCTCGGCCTCGAGATCCTCTCCGAGCAGATCGAGGGCCGCCTCCAGGGCGACGAGAAGCAGATGCTTTCCTTGGCGATCCGCAACACGATGAGGCTCGAAGGTCTCGTGAACGACATCATGGATTACAGCAAGATCGCGGCCGGCAAGCTCGCGATCGTCAAGGAACCCTGTGACGCCCGCACCCTCGTCGACGACGCCGCCGACAGCCTTCGCGCCATGGCCACCGCCAAAGGCGTGAAGATCAACAAGGACTTCGCGCCCCTGCTGCCGCGCTGCGCGGCGGAGAACCGCCGCGTCGTGCAGGTCCTCATGAACCTGATCTCCAACGCGATCAAGTTCACGCCCGCCCGCGGCACGGTGACCATCACCGTCTCCGAGGGCAAGTACGAGCACGCCGGGACCTTGCTCTTCAAGGTCAAGGACACGGGCTGCGGCATCGCTCATGACGAGCTCGAGAAGATCTTCGGCATGTTCGAGCAGGCCGGCGGCGCCCAGGCGCGCCAGGCGCAGGGCACCGGCCTCGGCCTGACCTTGGCGCGCGCGATGGTCGAGCTCCACGGCGGCCGCATCTGGGCCGAGTCCTGGAAGGGCTCCGGCTCCACCTTCTGCTTCACCATCCCGATCGCGACCGTGGACATGGTCCGCCCGGTCGAGGTCTACGCGGAGCCGCTCCAGCTCCACGGCCTGCTGCTCGACGTCGCCCGCCGCCTCAACGCCTTCGTGGCGATGTTCGTCTAGCGGACACACCCAACCTGTTACACCGCGGCTATCGCCCGCGCGACGGGTCCCCGTTTACAATGGTGGCATGGCCACCGGTCCCCTGAAGGAACCCGACTTCCGCGCCCTGTTCGAGGGGGCGCCGGGCCTCTATCTGGTCCTGACGCCGGACTTCCGTATCATCGCCGCGAGCGACGCCTACCTCCGCGCCACGATGACGAAGCGCGAGGACATCTTGGGGAGGGACATCTTCGACGTCTTCCCGGACAACCCCACCGACCCCGGAGCCAACGGGGTCAGGAACTTCCGCCGGTCCCTGGAGAAGGTCGTGCGCCGCGGCCGCCCGGACACGATGGGCGTCCAGAAGTACGACATCCGGCGTCCCGCGGCCGAGGGAGGGGCCTTCGTGGAGCGCTATTGGCGCCCCGCCAACTCCCCGGTCCTCGGCCCCGACCGGAAGGTGCGCTTCATCATCCACCGCGCCGAGGACGTGTCGGAGCTCGTGCGGCTCAAGCGCCGGAGCGTGGAGGAACTGGAGAAGGAGATCGCCGAGCGCACGAAGAAGCTCCAGGCCACCGTCGCGTATCTCGAGGCCTTCTCGCACACCATCGCCCACGACCTCCGCGCCCCGCTGAGGGCGCTGGAAGGCTACTCGCGCATCCTGCTCGACCGGCTCGGTCCCGCCGCCGCCCCCGACACGGTGGACCTGCTTCAGCGCATCAGGCGCGCCGCCCTGTGGATGGACCGCCTGACGCAGGACGTCCTCGACTACAGCCGCCTCGCGAGAGAGGAGCCGAACTTGACGGAGGTCGATCTGGAGAGGGTCGTATCCGGCGTCGTCGAGAACTACGCCGGCGCGTTGGAGCGCGCGCGGGTCCGCATCCGCGCGCCGCTGCTCCCGGTCCGGGGGCAGGAGACCTGGCTGAGCCAGTGCGTCGCCCATCTCCTCGACAACGCGATCAAGTTCGTGCCCAAGGATCGGACGCCGGAGGCGGAGATCTGGACGGAAGCCCGCGACGGGACGGTCCGCCTCTGCGTCGCCGACAACGGTGTCGGGGTCGATCCGGATTCGCGCGAGTACATCTTCCTTCCCTTCGAGAGGCTGCACGCGGACCGGAACTCCCCGGGGACCGGCATCGGCCTCGCGATCGTCAAGCTGGCCGCCGAGCGCATGCGCGGGCGGGTCGGGTTCGACTCGGAGCCGGGCCGTGGAAGCCGCTTCTGGATCGACCTCGAGGCCGCGCCGCGATGATCCCCGAGGGCGCGTCCATCCTCATCGCGGACGACAACGAGGATGACCGCTTCCTCCTGACCGAGGCCGTGCGCCTCGCGGGGATCTCCGCCCCGGTCCGCCTCGTCGAGGACGGCCGGAAAGCGGTCGAATACCTCTCCGGCGCCGGCGGCTACTCGGACCGGACCCAATTCCCCATGCCCAGCCTCGTCATCCTCGATTACAAGATGCCCTTGAAGAACGGCCTCGAGGTGCTGGGGTGGATCCGCGCCTCGGAGCTCAAGCGCCTTCCGGTCCTCATCCTGAGCGCCTCGTCCCTGCCGGGAGACGTCGAACGCGCCTACGACCTGCACGTGAACGCCTACCTCATGAAACCCTCCTCCCTCGAGGACCTCACGCGCCTGATGCGGGCCGTGGACGCCTTCTGGCTCGGATTCAACGAGTATCCGCGCGTGTCTTAAAACCGCGACTTTGCTAACATAGACCCACAATGAGAGGCTGCCTTCCCGTCCTTGCGTGCGTCCTGTTGTCCACCGCCGGCTCCGTCCGCGCCGAGGAGGGGGACGCGCGGCCCGTCGGAGTGAAGGCGGCGGCGCGCGGCACCGTCGGCACGGGCGGCTACCTGGGACGCGGCGCCTCGCTCCAGTACGGCGACGCCTGGAAGATCAAGGGCAGCTACTCCGACTACCGCTTCGACGGCTCCACGGGCACGACGCGCACCGCCGGCCTGCGCGCGTCCTATCAGGGGGAGAACCTCTCGGCCGGGGCGTCGTTCTCGGTCACCCCGCGCAACAACAACTACGCCAACCGGAGCTTCGGGGCCGACGGAGGCTGGACCTTCCTCCTCGACGATTCCGACGAGCCGACCGGCATCGAGGAGCTCGAGCTGGGAGCCTTCTGGTCGCAGACCCGCCACTCGCAGATCGTGCCCGCGACGCCGGCGCTTCCGACGGAGCGCAACGTGGTCATCAACCAGCACGACTTCGGCGTCAACGCCGCGGTCACGGCCTGGGACCTGACCTTGTCCGTGGACGGGTCGCGCTCGGTCTATGACCAGGTCTTCGACGCCCTGCCCGCCGCCTCCCGCCGCCGCCCTCGCCTGGCCCAGACCGCCTCGCTCGTCAACGGCTTCCCCGAGCGCAGCGGCAGCGTCCGCCTCGACTACTCGCGCTGGCGCGCCTTCAGCCCCTACGCGTCCGTCTCCGCGACCCGGTACGCGATCCAGCCTCAGCCCGCCTCGACCACCGGGAGCGCCGGCGCCTCGTTCCGTTACGAGGGCATCGTCGTGGACCTCGGCTACGAGCTCGTCCGCCAGAAGGGCGTGGACGACACCAAGTACTTCAACTTCGGCGTCAGCTTCAAGTTCTGATCACCGATTCGCCCGCCTTCCGCCAGAGCCGCCCCGTCCTGCTCACGACGTTCACCAACAAGGTCGGCTCGATCGGCCTCAGCCTCATCGCGATCCTGCTCGTCGAGCGCGGGGTGTCGACGGGGGAGGGCTCCTTCGTGCTCTCCATGCTCAAGGGCACGATGCTCGCCGGGACGCTCGCGGGCGGCGCGCTGACCGACCGTATTAACTCGCGGACTATGGTGCTCGCCGCCCTGCTCCTGTCCGCCGTCGGCCTCGGCGCTCTTCCGTTCGCCTCCTCGACCGCGCTGATACTCCTTTTCGGCATGCTCGCGCAGTTCTCCGAGGCGCTGATGAACGTGGTCCAGCGCCTGCTGCTGATGGACCAGGTCGAGCGCGGCCACCAGAAGGAGGCGCTGGGCTGGATGCGCATGGTCAACAACTTCGCCCAGGTGTTCAGCTTCTCGGTGGCGGCCCTCGGCGCGCGCCTCGGCCTGCTGCCGCTGTTCCTGTTCGACGCGGCGACCTCTCTGACCGCGTTCTTCATCGGCCGGAGCATACTGCCCCGGAAGGAGCCGGCGCCCCGGGACGGCGGGAGCCTGAGCGGGGAGAACGCCGGGGGCTCCGCCTCCCGCTGGGCCTTCTTCCGCTGCGCGCTCGTCCTGATGGGCTGGTCGTTCTTCTACGAGCTGTTCATGGAGGGCGGGGCCGGGCGCCTGGAGGTCCTCCACCCCGGCGAGGGCCTGCACCGCTTCTCGACGATGATGATCCTCAACACCGTCCTGTGCGCCGCCTTCGCCGTGCAGGCGACGAGGCTGTTCCGCCGGCCCTGGCTCACGATCGCCGGCGGGATGCTGCTGACCGTGCTCGGCATCCTGCTCGCGGGCTGGGGCATGGCGTCCCAGGTCTGGGTGTTCGGCGGCATGCTCCTCATCACTTTGGGGGAGCTCATGGTCGGCTCGACGGCGCAGTTCACCTTGATGCGCCTGACCCCGGCGGGGGGGAAGGCGGGCTTCTACTATTCCCTGGGCATCGGCCTGATGCAGGGCGGGCGCATCCTGGGCGCCGCCGTGGCCTTTCCGTTGCTTATACACGCTTCGAGACTGGGTCCGTTCACGGCCCTCATGATCGGCGTGTTCGCGGTCCAGCTCGCCGTGCTGTGGTCTCTGCGCGGCGAGATCGGTCGCCTGGCCTGACGCGAATCCTTTTCCGGCCCCGAGCATCTCAATGAAGAGGAGAAAACCATGGAGATGAAGATCCGCTTTCCGGGCAACAAGAAGGTGACCGCCGAGTTCGACGGCTTCACCGTGACCACCGACCAGCCGAAGGAGGCGGGCGGCGACGGCACCGCCCCGGCGCCGTTCGAGCTGTTCCTCGCCTCGCTGGGCACCTGCGCGGGCATCTTCGTCCTGAGCTTCTGCCGCAAGCGCGACCTGCCGACCGAAGGCCTGGAGCTCACGCAGACCGCCGTGTGGGACGACGCGGAGCACCGCGTCTCCAAGATCGTCCTCAAGATCCGCCTGCCGAAGGGCTTCCCCGAGAAGTACCGGGACAGCGTGGTCTCGACGGCGAACCTGTGCACGGCCAAGAAGCACATCCTGAACCCGCCCGCCTTCGAGATCGTCACCGAGGCGTCTTGATGGACGCGTCGTCCCTGGAGCCCTTCCTCCTGCCGGCGCTCGTCGCCGGCTGGTTCGGCTGGCGCTTCCTCAAGTTCCGCGCGGCGAAGGCGCGCCTTCCCGAGCTGCTGCGCCGCGGCGCCGTGGTCGTCGACGTGCGCGGCCCGGAGGAGTACGCCGCGGGGGCGGCTCCCGGCAGCCTGAACATCCCGCTCGGAGAGCTCGAAAGCCGGACGAAGGAGCTCGACGCGTCCAAACCCGTGATCGTCTGCTGCGCGTCCGGCACGCGCAGCGCGATGGCGGCCGGCGTGCTGAAGCGCCGGGGCTTCAACGAAGTCGTGAACGCGGGACCCTGGAGGAACACGCTCACCGATCGAGGATAGCTCTCGGTCTCCCATGGCGCCGGTCCTATGGCCGCTACCTCGGTGAAGGTGCCCATAGCGTAGGAACGATGGCCGGTCCGATGCCTCGGCTGGTCTTGAGTATAGTCAATGACGCGAAACCGGATATTTAGCATTCTATACACATGAACATCCTCGTCCTCAACTCAGGCTCCTCCTCGATCAAGTTCCAGGTCGTGCAGACCGACAAGGACCTCATCGAACGCGACGGCGACCGCTGCCTGGCGAAGGGGATCGTGGAGCGCATCGGCAGCCTGGCCCTGGTCCATTTCCAGGCGACCGGCCGCGCGCCTCTCAAGGAGGACGCGCCGCTGCGGGACTACCGCTCCGCGCTCGACCGCATCGTGCGCTGGGTCATCTCGCCGGAGTCCGGCATCGAGGGGATCAAGTCGATGGCCGACATCCACATCATCGGCCACCGCGTGGTCCACGGCGGGGAGAAGTTCCGCTCCTCGACGGTGATCGACGACGCCGTGCTCGAAGGCATCGAGGACTGCATCGAGCTCGCGCCCCTGCACAACCCCGCCAACATCCGGGGCATACGGGCCGCCGCCGAGGTCTTCGGCCGGGGCGTGCCGCAGGTGGCCGTCTTCGACACCTCCTTCCACGCAACCATGCCGGAGACCGCCTACCTGTACGGCATCCCCTATCACCTGTACCGCCGCTACAAGATCCGCCGCTACGGCTTCCACGGGACCTCGCACCGCTACCTCGCCTACCGCTACCGCGTCCTCAACGACATCCCCAAGGAGAAGGTGAACATCATCACGATGCACCTCGGCAACGGCTGCTCGGCCTGCGCCATCAAGGGCGGGGACTCGGTCAACACGAGCATGGGCTTCACCCCGCTCGAAGGCATGGTGATGGGCACCCGCGCCGGGGACGTGGACGTCTCCGTCATCGAGTACCTGTCGCACAAGGAGGGCCTGAGCCTTCCCGATATGATCACGATGCTCAACAAGCAGTCGGGCCTGCTCGGCCTGTCGGGGCTGACGAGCGACATGCGCGAGCTGCTCGAGGAGGAGAAGGAGAACGGCGACCGCCGCGCGACCTTGGCCATCGAGGTGTTCTGCGCCAGCGCGCGCCGACGCATCGGCTCCTACCTGGCGGAGATGGGCGGGGCCGACGCTTTGGTCTTCTCGGGCGGCATCGGCGAGAACTCGCCCGCGATCCGCCGCCGCATCTGCCTGGGGCTCGAGGCGCTCGGCATCGTCCTCGATGAGGGGCGCAACGCCGCCCTCAAGAAGGGCCAGACCGGCGAGGTCTCGAAGAAAGGCTCCCGAGTCAGGATCTTCGTCATCCCGACCAACGAGGAGCTCCTCATCGCGCGCGACGCCTACCGCGCGGTGGCCGGCCTTCCCCAGCCGACCTACACGCCGCGCAAGGCCCGAAAAACGGCTTAGGCCGGCCGAAGCCCCGGCGCGAGCGGCGTCAGCCGTGCGTCGGCATCGTGAACTGCGCGCCCTTGCGGATCCCCGCGGGCCAGCGCGAGGTCACCGTCTTGGTGCGCGTGTAGAAGCGCACGCCGTCGGTCCCGTGCTGGTTGGCGTCGCCGAAGGCCGAGTTCTTCCAGCCGCCGAACGAGTAGAACGCCAGCGGCACCGGGATCGGCACGTTGACGCCGACCATGCCGGCCTGCACGCGCGAGGAGAACTCCCGCGCGGCGTCGCCGTCGCGGGTGAAGATGGAGACGCCGTTGCCGAACTCGTGGTCGTTGGGCAGCTTGAGGGCCTCCTCGAAATCCTTCGCCCGCATGACGCACAGCACCGGCCCGAAGATCTCCTCGTTATGGATGCGCATCCCCGGCTTCACGCCGTCGAACAGGCACCCGCCGAGGAAGAACCCCTTCTCGTGTCCGGGGACCTTCACGCCGCGCCCGTCCACGACGAGCTTGGCGCCCTCCTTCACGCCCGCCTCGATGTACTCGACGACCTTGGCGCGGTGAGCGCCGGTGACGAGCGGCCCCATGTCGGAGTCCTTGTCCGTCGGCAGCCCGACCTTCAGTCCCTTGAGCCGCTCCTTGAGCAGCGCGATCAGCTTGTCGGCGGTCTCGTCGCCCACCGCCACGGCGACGGAGATCGCCATGCAGCGCTCGCCGGCGGAGCCGTACGCCGCGCCCATCAGGGCGTCCGCGGCCTGCTCGAGGTCGGCGTCGGGCATCACGATCATGTGGTTCTTGGCGCCTCCCATCGCCTGCACGCGCTTGCCGTGCGCCGACGCCGTCGAGTACACGTGACGCGCGATCGGCGTGGAGCCCACGAAGCTCACCGCCTGGACGCGCGGGTCGGTGAGCAAGGCGTCCACCGCCTCCTTGTCGCCGAGCACGACGTTGAGCACGCCGGGGGGCCCGCCGGCCTCGAGGAACAGCTCCGCCATGCGGAGCGGACAGGACGGGTCCTTCTCCGACGGCTTGAGCACGAAGGTGTTGCCGCAGGCGATGGCGACGGCCGACATCCACAGCGGGACCATGGCGGGGAAGTTGAAGGGCGTGATGCCCGCCACGACGCCGAGCGGCTGGCGCATCGAGTACATGTCGACGCCCGTGGAGACGCCGGGGGAGAACTCGCCCTTGAGCAGGTGCGGGATGCCGCAGGCGAACTCGACGACCTCGTTGCCGCGGATCAAAGAGCCCTTCGCGTCGGCGTGGACCTTTCCGTGCTCGGAGGAGATCAGGTCGGCGATCTCGTCGGCGTGCTTCTCGAGCAAGGCCTTGAACTTGAACATCACGCGCGCGCGCGCGATGGGGGAGGCGGCGGCCCAGGCGGGGAAGGCCTCGGCGGCGTTCGCGATGGCGGCCTCGACCTCGGACTTGGACGCGAACGGGGCGCGCGAGGCGACGAGCCCCGTCGACGGGTCATAGACGTCGCCGAAGCGGCCGCTCGTTCCGGCTACCTTCTTACCGCCGATGAAATGCCGAAGCTCTTGGGGCATGAGTCCTCCAGGCGGCGTTGCCCGCCGCCTGGATTATTGTACTCCAACTCAGGTGCAGCCGCGGACCAGAAACAGGACGGCGAGTATCGGCAACGGTATGCCGATCAGCCACAGAAGTCCCCAGCCCATCGCCCCGCCCTCGGACCGAACGACGCTGATAAGGTTTTTCATGGCGTTTCACCTCCGACCCTGTCTCAAGGATAACAGCCGGGGCGGACGGTTCCCATGCTGATTTTGTAGACTTCTCGCGTAGCACCCCGACGCATCCGCAGGAAGCCGGTGAGAATCCGGCACGGTACCGCCACTGTAAACGGGTAGCCCGCCGCAACGTCACTGTCCTAGAAAGGATGGGAAGACGCGGCAATGGGCGACGATCCGTAAGTCAGGAGACCTGCGTCGGGCAACCTCGAGTAAGGAGGACCAACCATGGTCCCGTCACGCATAGCCGTCCTCGCCGCCGTCCTGTCCGTCCTTCCCGCCGCCGCCCGTCCCGCCGCCCTGACGGGAGACGCTCTCTTCCGGGAGATCCGCGCCGCCGCGCGCCTTCCGGACGCGCCCATCGACGAACGCCGTTATCCGGGCACGGCGCGGATCCTCGACGCCGCCGACCTGAGCCGCCTCGGGGGGGACACCGTGGCCGACGCCCTCGGCCGCCTGCCGGGGGTCGTCCTCTATAACCAATCCGGGAACCCGTTCCAGCCCACGCTCGACCTGCGCGGCTGGAACGCCTCGCCCGGGCCCGCGACCATCGTCCTCGTCGACGGCGTGCGCGTCAACGAGGCCGACCTGGGCCAGGTGAACTGGCAGCTCATCCCGCTCTCGAGCGTCGAGCGCATCGAGGTGCTCCCCGGACCGAACACGATCTACGGCAAGGACGCCTTGGCCGGGGTCGTGGCGGTCTTCACCAAGCGCGGGACGGCCAAGACCGAGGCGACGGCCGCCGCGGGAGTCGGTTCCTACGGCCGCGCCGACGCGGACGCGTCCGTGCGCGGCGCGGCGGCCGGATACGATTACGCCGCCTTCGGGAGCCACGCCCGCGAGGACGGGTATCGCCGCGGCGCGTCGTCGCGCATGACCGCCGTGTCGGGCAACCTCGGGCGGCGGACCTCCCGGGACGACGTGCGCCTGACCTACGCCTTCGCCGACGACCGCCTCGACCAGGGCGGCTCGCTGACCCAGGGGGAGTTCGAGGCCGACCCGCGCCAGCGGATCAGCCTCGTCAAGACCGACAGCCTGCTCAACGCCGCGGCCCTCAACGCGCGGCGCACCTTCGTCGACGGCGTCTCGGGCGCGGTCATCGGGCAGTTCCGGGAGCGGCTGGAGCACACTCCGCTCAACCGCGGACGCACCTCGACCTCGGCCTCCCGGGCGCGGCTGCGCAGCGCCGGAGGCGCCGGCCAGCTCACGGCGGACGGGGAGCTCGCCGGACGCCGGCTGACGCTCAACGGCGGCGTGGAGGGCGCTCGCGCCGAAGCCGAGTCCTCCTCCGCGGGGGATTTCAGCGGGACCCCCTTCCGCTCCGCCAGCGGCACGCGCGACACCCGCCTCGGCTCGTGGCTGACCGGCACGGCTGACCTGTGGCCCTCGGGGCCGGTCCTGACCGCGGGCGCGCGCTGGGACCGCACGACGATCGACTACAAGAACCGGGTCACGCCGGCCAACGACGGCCTGCGGTCGTACGCCCGGACCTCGCCGCGCGTGGGCCTCAACTGGGAGCCGGGCGCCGGCGCGAGCCTGCGCGCGTCGTACGCCGAGGCCTTCCGCGCGCCGACCTCCGGCGAGCTGTCCGCGCTGGGGCCGTTCTCCTCGAACCCGGACCTGCGGCCGGTGAAGACGCGCAGCTGGGAGGCGGGGGCGGGCTGGCGTCATCCGGCGTGGGGGGAGGCGGATCTCGCGGTCTACCGCGCGACGACGGTCGACGAGATCTACGCGATCTTCGACCCCGTCGCCGGCTTCGGCAAGAACCGGAACATCGACCGCACCCGCCGCCAGGGCGTCGAGGTCTCTCTGCGCCCGCGCGTCGGGAAGGCCGACGTCCACGTCGACTGGTCGTACACCGAGGCGACCTTCCAGGGCCGCTTCCAGCTCGACAAGGCCCCGTTCCCGGCGACGCAGACGGTCACCCCGGGCTCCGAGATCCCGATGGTCCCGCGCCAGCGCCTCTCGGCCGGCGCGTCCGTGCCTTTGCCGCGGGGCTTCCGCGCCGGCGCCGAGGGCCAGTGTGTGGGCTCGAGCCGCTTCTTCGGCGACGAGGCGAACCTCGAGAGGAAGCTGCCGGGGTACTGCACGCTCGACCTCGACGCCTCGCTCGAGCGGGGGGACTGGACGGTCAGCCTGGGGGCGAGGAACGTCCTCGACGAGGGCTACGCGACGCGCGGCATCCTGTCCTCGTCGGGCGGGCGCCTCGAGCGCTTCGTCGTGCCCGCCGTCGGGCGCACTGTCTCCGCGCGCCTGCGCTGGAGGTTCGCCGCGCGCTGATCCGCTGAGGGCTTGACAAGCCCGGCATCTGTGACTATAATGGTTACAGTTGCCGGGCCCTTTTTTTAGGGGTTCATATGTAACAGACCTGGTTGCGTAAGGAGGCTGGCCATGAGAACGGTTCTTTTCGGAGCGACGGGGATGATCGGGCGGCGGATCGAGGCGGAGCTCAAAGCGCGCGGGCACGAGGTGAACGCGCCGCGGCGCGACGTCCTCGACCCGGGTTCGATCGCGGCGGCGGCGAAAGGCGCCGACGCCCTGCTGAGCGCCTACGGCCCTGGCTTGGAGGGGGACGTCTCTCGCGTGGTGAAGGCCGCCGAGGCCCTCGTCGCGGGGGCGAAAAAGGCGGGCGTCCGGCGGCTGATCGTGGTCGGCGGCGCGGGAAGCCTCAAGGCGGGCGGCGCGGACCTTATCGAATCGCCGCAGTTCCCGGCGGCGTGGAAGGGTATCGCCCAGGCCCATCGCGAGGCGCTCGCGGTCTTCCGCGCCTCGGGCCTCGACTGGACCTTCTACGCCCCGCCCGCCCTGATCGAGCCGGGGGCCCGGACCGGGAAGTACCGGACCGGCGGCGGAGACCTGCTCTCCGACGCTCAAGGCGTGAGCCGCATCTCCGCCGAGGACTACGCCGCGGCGTTCGTCGACGAGCTCGAGACGCCCCGGCGAGCGGGGAGCGTCGCGACCGCCGCCTACTGAGGACGAAAGGAGGATATGATGATCACGATAGACCAAGCTGCGGAACTGCCCGCCCCCGCGGCGGCGCCCGAGTGCAAGCGTCCCGTGTTCCGCTGGACGGAGGATAGCCGGATCGTGCGCGGCTGCGAGGATAAGGGCGCGAGGCCGCCGCGATGAAGCGCGCGCCGGTCCTCTTCGTCGGCCACGGCAGCCCGATGCACGCTCTGGCGGACAACGCCTTCACCCGGGCGCTGGCGCGGCTGGGGCGGGAGGTCGGCCGGCCGAAGGCCGTCCTCTGCGTCTCGGCGCATTGGTTGACGGAGGGGACGCGGGCGACGGCGATGGAGAAGCCCCGGACGATCCACGACTTCTACGGCTTCCCCGCCGAGCTGGGCACGATCGAGTACCCGGCCCCGGGCAGCCCCGCGGTCGCCGCGCTCGCCCGCGAGGCCCTCGGCGGCGCGGTGAAGCTCGACCAAGCGGATTGGGGCCTGGACCACGGCGCCTGGGCCGTACTGCGCCACATGTACCCCGACGCAGGCGTGCCCGTCGTCCAGCTCAGCGTGGACATCGCGCGCCCGGGCGCCCATCACCTTGCCTTAGGAAGGAAGCTGGCGGCGCTGCGCGAGAAGGGGATCGTGGTCCTGGGCAGCGGCAACGTCGTCCACAACCTCTCGAAGCTGGTGTGGGACGAAAGAGCCGAGCCGCACGCCTGGAACGCCGAGTTCGACGACTTCGTCAAGCGCCGCACCGAGAAGGGCGACGCCGCCGCCCTCGCGGGAGACCCGCGCGGGATGCCCGGAGGAGCGCTCAGCGTCCCCACGCCGGACCATTGGTATCCTTACCTGTACGCGCTCGGGGCGGCGGACGGGGACCCCGTCCGCTGGGAGTACGAGGGCCTGGAGTACGCGTCTCTCTCGATGCGCACCGCGAGCTTCGGGCTCTAGCCCGGAGTGACGCTTGTCACAGACGCTTGTAACTCCGGCGACATGGCGCCGCCGCGAGATCCGATTATAATCTCCCCGATGCCGAACCGAGACTCGGCCGTCCTGACCGTCGTCCTCGCCGCCCTCCTCGCCCTGCCGCTGCGGGCCGACCCGCCGGTCAACGCCTACGCGCCCCAGCCGCGCGTGGAGAAGGCCTCCATCATCGGCTTCTCCGGCTCACCCCAGGTCCAGCGCGCCGGGAAGGCCGCCCGCGAGACGGTCAACGCCCTGCCCGTGCCCCTGTCGGCCGGAGACACGGTGCGCACGGGCAGCGCCGGGCGCGTCTTCCTGCAGTTCCGCGACGGCTCCCAGTCCACGGTCGACCGCGACGCCGTCTTCACGATCGAGGAGGAGGCCGACGCCGCAGTGACGGTGGGCCTGACCCTGGGCAAGATCTGGTGCGCCGTCTCCAAGCTCGCCAACCGCCGGTTCCAGGTGCGCACCCCGACCGCGGTCGCCTCCGTGCGCGGCACCGAGTTCACGGTCGAGGCCTTCGGAGACAGGAAGACGGCCGTCGAGGTGTTCGGCGGGATGGTCGCGGTGCGCGGCGCGCTCGGCGACGAGGCGCTCGTCGGCGCCAGCCAGCGCGTCGAGTCCTCGGCCGGGCGCCTGGCCCCCGTGCAGCGCTTCGAGGCCCGGCCCGACCCGCGCATGCCCCCGGCCAAGGGAGGGGAGGCTCCGGGAGAGCGCAAGGGCGACGCGCCGCCCGACAAGCGCGGTGCGGACAACCGCAAGGAGGACGGACGCCGTCCCCAGCCCGGCTTCAACCCGGACCGGATGAAGGAGTTCGTCAACCGCGAGGCCGGCCGCTTCGAGGCGCAGAACCAGCGCGAGTCGTCGGCCGCCTTCGACCAGCGCAACGAGCTCTACCAGGCCGGCAAGTCCATGATCGACGCCTTCGGCCGGCGGGTGCGCGTCGAGGAGTTCATCACGCGCCCGGCCGCCGACGCCTTCAAGTTCGTCTCCGTCAGCCACCGCGACGACCGCACCGACGTCGCCACCGTCGAGGTCCGCGCGAACGCCGCGCTGCCCGCCGACCTCAAAGCGGCGGGCAACCTTTTCAGCGCCCCCGGCGGCGCCGCCCCGCAGTATTGGGCCGTCCAGCAGAAGACGGTCCTGCGCAACCTCTCGACCGGAGCGTCCTTCGTCCAGATGGGGGTGGACGGCGCGCCGCGCTATTTCAACCTGCCCGGCCAGGCCTACTTCGACCCGGGCCTAAACGCCTTCGTCACGCCGAGCTCGGTTTTCTGGAAGACGATGTTCGGCAACAGCTACGAGTTCCAGAACGGCAACCAGGGAGCCGTCGACCGCATCTGGAGCGACGCCGCGTTCCGCCCGTTCGACAACGTCCTCACGCTCGGCACTCAGGTCGCCGGCATGACCGCCCATTTCCAGGCGGTTCACGTCGACGTACGCAAGGACCCGGGGGCGGGCGTCAACCCCAACGGCCTGCTCGGGACATATTGGGTGGACTCGTTCGTCTCGCGCGATCCGACCGACCTCTCCGGGACCCGGACCGGCCTGGCGTTCGCGACCTACCGCAACGACCCCCTTCCGGGCCTGGCCTGGACGACCAAGCGCGTGGATTACCTCGACTTCACCGACACCAACGGCAACGGCATCCTCGACTTCGGCGAGGCGCTGGCGTTCGACGGGCGCTTCGGGGCCCAGGTGTATCACGACATGGTCGAGCGCGCGAACGGCACCGTCCTGACGGCGATGGGCGGCGCGGCGACGCGCCAAGCCGCCGGGGACAACGCCTTCACCGGCAAGGACCTGGCCGGAAACCCCGTCGCCTCGGGCGCGATCCTGACCTACGGCGGCGCCGGCGCCGTGGACCTGTCGCCCCTTCTCGTCTTCGGCCTGAACAACCCGCGCGAGCGCCTGCTCATCGACGACTTCGTCATCGACAACACCGGCGCCCTGGTCGCGGGACAGGGCAACATCGGCCAGAGCGGCGGCATCCTCGGCCAGAACTACGAGCGGCGCGTGCGCGGCACGCGCTACCTCGGCGACATCGACGTCGTCGTCAGCCCGTCCTTCCTGATCCAATCCGGCGCCGCCAACTCCGGCGGAGGAGGGGGCGCCGTCCGCGCCCCCGGTCAGTCCTTCTAGGCGCATGAGGGCCCCTCTCCTGCTCGCCGTCCTCGTCCTCGCCGCGCCCGCGCGCGCCGTGGAGGTGATCCCCTCGGCCAAGGTCTCCGTGATGGGAGGCCAGTTCTTCTTCCAGGGCCAGAGCACCTCGTTCAACGCCAATTCCGATTGGAGCTTCACGCCCGGCCTCAAGCTCGGCGAGCGCGACCTGCTGATCCCGATCGTCTCCGGCCAGTACCGCCGCACGCGCGAGGTCCAGGAGCTCATCGGCGGCGGCTTCCTGACCCAGGAGACGCTCGACAACACCCTCGGCCTGCGCTGGATCCGCCTTCTCAACCAGGAGTGGAACGTCAAGTCGACGCTCTCCTACAAGAACGAGCTCCTCACGGAAAGCGCCTCCGAGAAGCTCGGCGCCGGCCTCTTCGACTATCACAAGGCCGCCGCCTCCATCGAGTTCGAGCGGCTGGGCCAAGGGGCGGTGCGCTCGGTCCGGCAGAGCCTGGGCGCTTACGCGGTGCGCTTCTACCACTACCGGGCCCTCAGCGCCGAGACCGCCGACCTCGGCGCCGAGGTCAACGCCGGCGACCGGGTGCTCGACTTCAGCGCCTACGAGTACTCGGCGGCCGTCGACGTCGTGCCCGACGAGCGGACCTTGCTGTCGTTCTCGGCGATGGCCTCGCTGCGGCCGTACCGCGACCAGAAGGTCGTCACCGTCTCCGGGACCTATCTCGGCCGCAACCGCTTCGACGCCTACATGGCGGGCGCCGCCTCGGCCCGGAGGAGCCTTCCGGACTGGGGGACGCTCGAGTCGAGCCTGGGGCTCAACGCGGCCTACTCCCGCCTCGAGTCCGACCAGCACAACTACGACGCGCAGAACACGCGCTTCAACCCCGGCTATTACGATTACGGCGAGCTCTCCGCCGGCCCCTTCGTCGCCGCTCGCTGGCGCCGCCGCCTCGGCGCGACCCTGAGCTACGACTTCTCGCGCCGCGCCTACGACCACCGGCCCGTCCAGGACGCGACGGGCTCCTACGGCGGCGACGCGATCCGGCTGAACACGCACACCGTGAACCTGTCCGCGAGCTGGCTGCTCGGGCGGGGGTTCTCCCTGATCGGCCAGGGCACCTACCGCCGCTCGACCTCGAACATGCTCTACGAGAGCAGCTACCGCTACAACTACTGGACCGCGAACTATTACGCGGGCGTCAGCTGGGCGCTGTGACCCAGGACAGGACGCGCTCGGCGGACTCGCGCGGCGAGGAGCCGAGCACGTTGTGGTCCGCGGAGCGGATGATGACCTCGCCCTTGTAGCCGGGGCATTCGCGCGCGAGCCAGCGCGTGACCAGCGGCCACGGCACGAGCGGGTCGATCAGGCCGCCGAGATAATGCACGGGGCGGCGCGTCGCGCGGGCGGTCGCGCGCGGGTCGCTGGTGGCGATCAGGCTCAGGCGCCAGCTCATGGCCGCCCACTCCTTGCTCCCGCGGTTACGGGCGAAGGCCAGGAGCTCCTCGGCCTCCTCGGGGCCCCGGCGCGCGACCGTATTGCACGCGACGGTGTACGCCTGATAGGCGGGATTGACGATCCCCGAGGGCACGGCGGAGAGCAGAGCCCGGAACAGGCGCGCGCCCCAGGGCCAAGGGTGCCTCACGAAGCCGCCGGCCAGGACGACTCCGTCGGCACGGAACCCGCGCGCCATCAGCGCCCAGCCGACCTGCGAGCCGAAGGACTGCCCGAGCAGCCAGCCGGAATCGATCTTATTCGTTTTCAGCTCGGCGTGGACGAGCTCGGCGAGCCGCTCCAAAGTCACCTCGTCCTTCGAGTACGCGAACTCGACGAAGCGGACGCGTCCGTCGAGCGCGCGCCGGAAGGCGCCGATCAGGCCCCAATCCCCGTGGATGCCGGGAAGGTAGATCACGGTCGGGCCGGCGCCGTCGTGGACTCTGATCGAGACTCCGCTCACACGGATAGTCTACGAGATTGGGAACTTTCCGGACCCCTCGATCGTATGATAGGGAGGGGGGATTGACAATCATACACAATGCTATATACTAATGAGGTGAGACGAACGCAGGTCCTTCTCGAAGACCGCCAGCACCGCGCGCTCCTGTCCTTGTCGCGCCGGACGGGCCGCGGCATCTCCGAGCTCATACGGGGGGCGGTCGACCGGCTCATCGGCGGCGAGACGGCCGCCGCGCCTTCGCGGAAGCTCTCGGACATCCGCGCGCTGGCGCGCGACCCCGGGGGACCGTCGGCTTCCGACCACGACCGCGCCCTCTACGGCAAGGGCTCATGAACCGGGCCTTCGTGGACACGTCCGGCTGGTACGCCTACGCGCGCGCGGACGACCCGTCCCATGAACCCGCGCGCAAGGCGCTCGAGCGCTGGGAAGGGCGCCTCGTCACGACCGACTTCGTCTTCGACGAGACCGTCACCCTCGCGCGCCTGCGGCTCGGGTCCACGCACGCCGAGCGCATCGGCGAGACCTTGCTCGACCCGGGCGTCGTCGAGCTCGTGCGCCTGCTGCCGGAGGACTTCGAGGACGCCTGGACTTTGTTCAAGAAGAACAAGGACAAAGGCTGGTCCTTCACCGACTGCTCGTCCTTCGCCGTGATGAGGCGCCTGCGGCTGTCGGGGGCCGTCGCGACGGACCGGCACTTCAAGCAGGCCGGCTTCGAGCTCCTGGCTTAGCGCGCGGCGGCCCGCTTGTCGTAGGCCGCGCGGGCCTCGACGGCGAAGCGGTAGGCGGCCTCGTAGCGGGCGGAGACGTCCTTCGACGGCGCGCCCAGGCCGGCGAACCAAGTCAGCGGGTTCCACCAGACGCGGCGCAGCCGGCCGAGGTTCGCCTCGGAGTGGTACAGGTACTCGAAATACACGATCATCCCGTCGATCTTGATCTCGACGAGCGGGTTGTCCGCGGAGGAGTGCGCGACGAACTTGATCTCGACGCCCTTGGGCAGGGGGCCGACGGAGACGCGCGCGGCGATGACGGCGGCCATGGCCTCGGGACCGAACTCGCCGGTCAAAGTGACTCCCTCGGTGGTTCGGCCCGACGGCGCATCCTCTTCGAGCGATTTCATGAACGCGTCCTCGCTGGGCTCACGGCCGAGGAAGGCCTTCAGGGACTCCTCCTCGGATCGCTCGGAGCCGGTCTCGAGGATGTCGCGGCGGTAGCGCCCGCCGACGGCGGGGTTCAGAGGGCCCTCGGCCTGGAAGGCGGAGTAGATGTCGGAGGCGAAGACGAGCGACCACAGGTAGGAGTAGTAGCCCGCGCCGTAGCCGCCCATCAGGTGGCCGAAGCTCGCGGCGGAGTTGCCGCCGGGGGCGCCGGGCATGCCGGTGATCTCGGCGACGACGCGGTTGAACTCGGCCGAGGGGTCCGAGGGGACGAGCGAGTGCAGCGCCATGTCGGCGGCGGCCATCGCGATCTGCTGGAGCGTCTGCACGCCCTCGTTGAAGCGGCGCGCGGCCGTCATTTTCTTATAGAGGTCCGAAGGAAGCTTCTCGCCGGTGTCCCAGCGTCCGGAGATCTCGTCGAGGACCTCGCGCTCCCAGGCGAAGTTCTCGAGCATCTGCGACGGGGCCTCGACGAAGTCGAGGGCGACCGAGGTGCCGGAGAAGGACATGTGGCGCGCCTTCGTCAGCGTCTGGTGCATCAGGTGGCCGAACTCGTGGAAGAAGGTCTCCACCTCGGCGTGGGGCAGGAGCGCGGGCTTGCCCGGGATGGCCTTGGGGAAGTTGGCGACCATCGCGGCGGCGGTCTGGTCGTAGCCGCCGGGGATCGCCCGGCCCATCAGCAGGGGGAACGCGGCCGCGTGGGTGTACTTGCCCTCGCGCGGGTACAGGTCGAGGTAGAAGTGGCCGATGAGCTTGGCGGTCTTCGTGTCGACGATCTCGAAAAGGCGCACGTCCGGGTGCCAGACGGGACCGCCCTTGACCTCGCGGAAGGTCACTCCCAGGATGCGCTGGTAGACTTTCATCACGCCGGAGACGACGCGGTCCACGGGGAAGTACTGGCGGACCTCCTCGGCGTCGTAGGAGTACCGCTCCTCGCGCAGGATGCGCGAGTAATAGCCGCGCTCGTGGTCGCCGACCGAGGCCGCGGCGGGATCGTCGCGGCGCTTGACCTCGAGCACGGCGGCGAGCTCGGCCTTCGCGCGCTCGCGGACCTTGTCGGTCAGGCGGGACAGGAAATCGGCGACGCGCTGCGGCGTCTTCGCCATGCGGTCCTTGAGCGCCATCGTCGGGTAGTCCTTGTGACCGAGCAGGACGGCCAGCTCGCGGCGCAGCTCGAGGCCCTCCTTCAGGATGGGGAGGTTCTCGGGGACGGCCCGGTTCTCGTACTTGTGGTTGAGGGCGCGGCGCAGCTCGCCGTTCTTGGCGTAGCGCATGAACGGGACGTAGCTCGGGTAGTCGAGGCCCACCTTGTACTTGCCCTCGGCGGTCTTCTCCAGGCCCGCCTTGTAGTCGGCGGGCAGGCCGGCGAGACCGTCCTCGTCCACCTCGAGCCAGTCCTTGCTCTCGTTGATGTTGATCTCGAAGCGAGAGGAGAGGTCGTTGAGCTTGGTCTGGATCGCCTTGAGGCGGGCCCGCTTCTCGTCGTCGAGGCCGAGGCCGTTGTCGCGGTAGTCGCGCAAGGTCTTGTCGAGCAGCTTCTGGTCGGCGGCGTCGAGCGCCTCGCCCTTCGCGGCGGCGGCTTCCACGCGCTCGTAGAGGTCCTTGCGCTGGGACAGCTCGACGAAGCGGCGGTTCATCACCTTCTCGATGGCCTGGGCGGTCATGCGCACGCCCTTGTCGGGGGAGACGTGGGCGTTGAAGACGAGGGGGATCATGGCGCGGACGTAGTCTCCGACCGCCTTCTCCTGGGCCAGCACGGTGTTGGCGTAGGTCGCCTGCGGGACGGGGGCGGCGACGATGCCGGCCAAGGCGCCGTCGAGGGTCGCGGACGCCTCGCGGTACGCCTGCCTCATCTCGGGGCGGGTCAGGTCGAAGCGGAGAGCGGGGACGGAGGGCGCGCCGCCGGGAACGGCCGAGGCGGACTGGCCGACGACCTGCGCCGAGGCGGGCAGGACGGGGGAGAGGGCCAGCAGCAGCGCGAGAAAGAGGGGGAGCTGTTTCATGGCGTCATCCTATAAAGAGGACGGCCGCGCAGGATGAGCCGGAGGGCCCAACGCGTCCGCGTCAGAGGACCTAGGCCGGAAATTGCTATCCTCAAAAGATGAGCATCGCCCTGTCCGCGCCGCGCAAGGCCTCCTACGCGCTGTTCGCGCTCGCGCTCGTCATCATCGCGCGGTTCAACCTCGGCCCGTGCGCCCTGGCCGGGCTCGTCTCTTTCATGATCATGGACCTGACCGAGCGCGGCCTGCGCCGCCGCGGCGCCAAGATCCGGGTCGCGCGCTGGGCCGCCCTGGCGATGTTCGCGGTCATGGCCGTCGCCCTGTCCTGGATCTTCGTCGCCTTCGTGCGCGTCGGCGTGGTCCGCCTGCCGGTCCTGCTCGACACCGTGCTGCCGCGCCTGACGACGCTCGCGACCGAGTGGGGCTACGAGCTCCCGGTGGACAACGCCCTCGAGCTGCGCGACCTCCTCGTCACCTCCGCCAAGGAGAACTTCGCCTCCGTGAGCAAGACCAGCGGCCTGCTCACGCGCGGCTTCTTCCTGGTCCTCGTCGGCGTGTTCGCGGCCGCGATGAAGTTCCTGTCGCCGAGCGAGGAGGGCGGAGGCGCGAACCTCTACGAGGCCCTGCGCGAGGAGTTCTCCGCGCGCGTGCGCCTGTTCGTGCGCAGCTTCGAGCTCGTCGTCGGCGCGCAGGTCGCGATCTCGACGATCAACACCATCCTCACCGCGGTGTTCCTGCACGCGATGGGCTTCCCGTTCAAGACCTTCCTCATCCTGACCACCTTCGTCTGCGGCCTGGTCCCGATCATCGGCAACGTGATCAGCAACATCGCCATCGTGACCGCCGGGCTCACCGTCTCCGTCCACCTCGCGACCTTCGGCCTCGCCTACCTCGTCGTCATCCACAAGCTGGAGTACATCCTCAACAGCCGGATCATCGGCGGCTCCATCGACACGCCGATGTGGATGACCTTGCTCGGGCTCGTCGCGGGCGAGGCGATGATGGGCGTGCCCGGGATCCTGCTCGCGCCGGCGCTGCTGCACTACGCGCGCGCCGAGCTGCGGGACCTTCCCGCGCCCGCTAAGCCCTGATCCCGAGCAGGCTCCCCAGGCTGGCGGCCTCCGGCGAGGGCTGGGGCAGCGACTTCAGCCAGCGGAACACGCGCACCTGCGCGGCCGGGCGCCAGTCGTGGAGGCCCGCGACGTCGGCCGCCGCGGCGGCCTCGATGAGCTCCCGGCAGGAGGAGTCGGCCGAGCCGTTCTCGAGGCCCGAGAGGAGGCGCTCCACGCCGCGCGCGAAGGCCTGCTCCGCGCGGGCGGCGGGGACGGGGAGGCCCGCGGCCTTGGCCCGCGCGACGACCGACTTCAGCCCGTCGAGGGCGCCGAACGCGTCCTCCTCGAAGCGCCGCGCCGCGTCGGAGAGCGCGTGGCCCAGGGACAGGCTCGTCTCCTCGTCGAGGCCGGGAGGCAGGGGCAGGCCGAGGCCGCGGAACTGCTCCGCGAGGGTCAGCGCGTCCTCTAGCTGATCGCGCCCGGCGGCCTCCCAGCGGGTGAGGCGGCGCTTGAGCACCGTGGTCAGGACCTTCTCGCGTTCGTCGGGCCGCAGGTCGCGCAGGAGGAACAGGCGGCCCGGCGGGAGAGCGGCCTCCGCGCCGCCCGCGGCGGCGTGGAGGAGGCTGTCGAACTTATCGTCCGGCAGGTCGCCCGCGCAGACGAAGGCCTGCACGCGCTGGCCCTTGAGGACGGCCGCGAAGAAGGTCCGGGTCCAGCGCGCGCCGGTGCAGCCGTCGGAGAAGGTCGCGCGGCCCGCCGCCACGGTGATGCCGCCCTCGACGCGGCGCGTGAAGCGTTCGCTGTCGGCGCGGTGATGGTGCACGAAGGCGGGGGGCTGGTCCTCGAACAGGAGCGACACGGCGTAGTGCGCGGCGACGTGGTCCGGGGTCACGATCTGGGTCTTCACGAGCTTGTCCCATATCCCGTCCTCGTCCTTCAGCGCGGCGACGAACCCGGCCTCGTAGTCGGCGCCGAAGCCCCGCGCGAGCTCGAGGGCGCGCGCGGCGTAGAGCAGGACCTGGACGGGCTCGATGCGCGAGAGCTGGTCGAAGAACCAGCCGCAGCTCGTGAACATCATCAGCGAGTGGCGCTGCAGCTCGAGGAGGCTCAACGCCTTCACGCGCGCCGCCTCGTCCTTCGCCGCGGGGGCGTGCCGTGCCAGGAAGGCCGAGACGTTCTCCTCGGAGCGGTCGGGCACGACGGAGATGTAGGCGTCGCGCGCGGCCCAGGGGTCAGGGAGCAGGCCCGAGGACTCCTTCTCGTACAGGGCGTCGAGCTTGTCGCGCAGGCCCTCGAGCGCCGAGCGCAGGGGCGCGCGCCACTCGAGGCTGGCCCCGTCCACCGCGCCGCAGCCGCAGGCGGAGCGCCAGCGCTCCACGCCGTGAGGGCAGCTCCAGGAGGTGCCGCCCTCGCGCAGGCGCACCTCGAATCGCGGCGGGTGCTTGGCCAGCCACCAGCCGAGGTTGACGGGCGTGACCGCCTTCTCGGGCAGGGCGTAGCGCAGGAAATGGGCGAGGCCCATCTCGGCGAAGGACTCGTGGTGGCCGTAGGACTCGCCGTCGGTGGCGAGCAGGGCCAGGCCGTCCTCGGCCGTCGGGGGGAGGCGGGAGACGACGCGTCCGGCGAAGGCGTTGCTGTCGCTCATCGCGCGCTCGAAGGCCACCGAGCGGGACAGCGGGCCGTCGTAGAAGAACACGGCCAGCTTGCTCTCGCCGTCGGTCCACTGGTAGGCCGTGCCGGGGCGCAGGGCGTCGGTCGCGCTTTTAAATACGCCCCCTGAAAGGGGGCGTACCGCGTCGGCCTGGTGCGGCTCGAGGATCACGAACTTGACGCCTTCCGCGGCGACGGCGGCCATGGTCGCGTCGTCGGTCGCGCATTCCGGGAGCCACATCCCCTCGGCCTCGCGGCCGTAGCGCCTCCGGAAATCGGCCAGGCCCCAGCGGATCTCGGTCAGACGGTCGCGGGGGGAGGCGAGAGGCAGGATCGAATGGTGGTAGGACTGCGCCAGGGCGTTGCCGTGGCCCTCCAGGCGCTCCGCGCTCTCCTGGTCCGCCGCCAGCAGGCGGGAATAGCCGTGCGGATGGGCGTACTCGAACCAGGTCAGCAAGGTGGGCCCGTAGTTGAACGACATCCAGGCGTAGTTGTCGACGATGTCGGTGATGCGGCCGCCGGCGTCGACGACGCGGGCCTCGCCGTTGGGGACGTAGCACTCGCGCGCGATGCGCGCGTTCCAGTCGTGGTCGCGGCCCGCCGACGGCTGGCGCTCCACCGCCCCCGTCCAGGGGTTCTCGCGGGGCGGCTGGTAGAAATGGCCGTGAACGCAGGCGAAGCGCTTCATCCGCCTATTTTACTTATTCCGGACTGCTATAATCGCCGGGTGGAACCGGTCCGTCTCGAGCAGACCTTTCATCTCGCCTCGGCGCCGCCGGCGCTATGGCCGCTCGTCTCCAACACCGACCGCCTGAACCGCGCCCTCGGCCTGCCCCCGACCTCCTCCGTCGGCGCCGACCCCGACGACTACTCCCGGCAGGTCAGCGCCCGCCTGCTCGGCTTCCCGCTGCGCTGGAGGGAGGCGCCGTTCGACTACGTCGACGGGCGGGGCTACGAGGTCGTCCGGGAGTTCCACACCGGCCCCTTCACCCGCTTCCAGGGCGGCCTGCGGATGGCCGCCGAAGGCGAGGGGACCTCGGCGACCCTGTACGGCGCGTTCTGGCCGCGGAAGGAATGGGCGCGCCCGCTCGTCGCGCTGTTCTCTCGCAAGGCGATGAGCGACATGGTGGGCATCTACCGCCGCATCGACGGCTCGCTCCGGCGCCTCGGGAGCTTCCCGGCGCCGCCGCGCACCTTGACCCCGGTGCGAGAGGACCTGTTCGCCTCGCGCTCCGCCGCCCTCCTCGGGCGGAGGACCGACAAGGCCGCGGCCGAGCGCCTGCTCGCGCACATCAAGGATTCCTCCGACGACGAGCTGAGGGGCATGCGCCCCTTCGAGCTCGCCGACCGCTGGGGATTGCCGCGCCTCGCGACGCTCGGCGCTTGCCTGCACGCGGTCAAGGCCGGCCTGCTCGACCTCAAGTGGGAGGTGCTGTGCCCGAACTGCGCGGCGCCGAAGGAGACGCTCGCCTCCCTCGCGGACCTCAAGGGGACCTCGCACTGCGGCTCGTGCGACATCGAGTACGGCGTGAGCCTCGACCGGTCCGTCGAGCTGCGCTTCTCGGTGCACCCGAGCGTGCGGGACGCGAAGGGCGCGGTGTTCTGCGCGGGCAGCCCCGCGCACTCGCGCCACGCCGCCGCCCAGCTTCGCCTCGACGGCGTCGCGGTCCGGGCCGTGGAGCTCGACCTCGAGCCGCGCTCCTACACCGTCCGGCTGCTCCAGACGAAGCGCTCCGTGCGCCTGAGGCCCTCGCTCGGCGGACCCGCGACCGCGTCGGTCGATTTCGCCCGCGCCCAGGACGGAGACGAGATCGCGTTCCGTCCGGGTCCCGTCAAGCTCCTGTTCCAGCCGACCCTCGCGCCGGGGCTCGCGCGAGTCGAGAAGGAGAGCTGGAAGGACGCAGCCGCCACCGCCGAGCGCGTCACGACGATGCAGGAGTTCCGAGACCTGTTTTCTTCGGAAGTTTTAGCTCCCGGCGTGGAAATCGGCATCAAGAACCTGGCCCTGCTGTTCACCGACCTCAAGGGCTCCACGGCCCTGTACGAGCGCGTGGGCGACGCGACCGCCTACGGGGTCGTGCGCGACCACTTCGACTGGCTGACCGCGATCGTCGCCGCGCGCGGCGGGGCGGTGGTCAAGACGATCGGCGACGCGGTGATGGCCGTGTTCCCGGCGGGCGAGGGCGCGCTCGAGGCGGCGCTCGACATGCAGGAGCGCATCGGGGAGCTGTCGGCGCGCCTGGCGCCGCGCGAGCCCGTGGCGCTCAAGATCGGCGTGCACCAGGGTCCCTCCATCGCGATCAACGCGGGGGGGCATCTCGATTACTTCGGGACGATGGTCAACGTCGCCGCCCGCGTGCAGAACGAGAGCGTGGGCGGGGATATCGTGGTCACGACGGCGATCACCGCGGACCCGGCGTGCGCGGCGGTCCTCGCGCGCCGCGTCGCCGCGACGGAACGCTTCACGATCCCGCTCAAGGGCCTCAGCGGCGAGTTCGAGCTCTGGCGCCTCGCCGCCCGCCCCGCCATTAATAAGTAGAATGCGGGGCATGAAGGCACTCCTCTGCGCGCTGCTCCTCGCGGTCCCCGCCTCCGCGGCGGAGCCGGACATCCGCGACCTCGTCGACAAGGCCAACAAGGCCCTGCGCGGCGACTCCAGCCACGGCCGCCTGACGATGACGATCGAGACCCCGGAGTGGAAGCGCACGCTCGAGATCGAGGGCTGGAACAAGGAGCGGACCTACGCCTTCATCAAGATCCTCGCCCCGGCCAAGGAGCGGGGGAACACCACCTTGCGGCGCAAGACCGAGATGTGGGTGTGGCTCCCGAAGGTGGAGCGCGTCATCAAGATCCCGCCCACGATGATGCACTCGACCTGGCAGGGCTCGGACTTCACCTACGAGGACATCGTCAAGGCCGACTCCATCGTCAAGGACTACACGCACAAGCTCCTCAAGACGACGAAGGAGGAAGGCCGCACGGTGTACCACATCGAGGCCACGCCGAAGGCCGACGCCCCCGTCGTCTGGGGCAAGGTGCTGACCGACGTCGCGCTGTACGACGAGGATCAGGCCGTCGTCCCGCTCAACGAGCTCGACTTCTCCGAGCGCGGCGAGCTGATCCGCACCATCACCCTCTCCGACATCAAGGTCATGAGCGGCCGGCGCGTGCCCGCCCGCCTGGAGTGCGTGCCGGCGAAGAAGCCGGGCCAGAGAACGATCCTTCACTACAAGGAGCTCGAGTTCGATATTCCTCTCGAGGAGAAGTTCTTCAGCTACCAGCGCCTGCAGAAGGGCGGGAGCTGACTTGCTCCGGCTCGCCTGGCGCAACGTCTGGCGCAACCGCCGCCGCAGCCTGATCAACGTCGCCGCGATGGGCTTCGGCCTGGCCGCGATCATGCTCGGCCAGAGCATGATCCGCTCCCTGCAGGTCCAGCTCGTGCAGAAGGCGACGGGCTCGATCACCGGCCACATCCGCGTCCAGCGCAGCGACATCGACGAGCCCAAGTTCCCCGACAAGTTCATCTCCGCCCCCGAGGCCGCCGAGAAGGTCCTCGACGCGGACCCCCGGATCTCCGTCTGGGGCCGGCGCATCCACATGACCGGCCTCGTCTCCTCGCCCAACGCCTCGCTCGGCGCCCTGATCTGCGCCGTCGACCCGCTCAAGGAGAAGACCCTCACCGACATGTCCTCCTACATCAAGGAGGGGACCTACCTCACCCCGGACGGCAAGGGCATCGTCATGGGCCGCAAGATCGCCGGCCGCCTCGACGTGCGCCTGGGGGAGAAGGTCGTGATCATGGCCCAGGCCGCCGACGGCTCGATGGGCGCGGAGGCCTTCCGCCTCGTCGGCATCCAGGTGACCGGCTCCGAATCCTTCGACGGCCAGATCGTCTGGATCCCGCTCAAGGCGATGCAGGAGATGCTCGGCCGCCCGGGCCAGGTGAACCAGCTCGCCATGCGCCTCAAGGATGTCGAGCTCGTCGACGAGGTCGCCGCGGACCTCGACAAGCGCCTGCCGCCGGGCAACGTCCGGCCGATCAGCTGGAAGGTCATCGACCGGGAGATCATCGGCATCCAGGCCTTCCAGAACGGCATCCTCACCGTCGTCCTCTTCATCGTGTTCGCGATCGTGGCCCTGGGCATCCTCAACACCCAGCTCATGAGCCTCTTCGAGCGCGTGCGGGAGTTCGGCGTGCTGATGGCCATCGGCGCGCGCCCCCGCTGGATCGTCCGCCTCATCCTCGCCGAGTCGCTCGTCCTCGGTCTCGTCGGCGTCCTGCTCGGCGTGACCATCGGCGCCGTGATGATCGCGTACTTCGGACGCCACGGCCTGCACCTCCCCGTGGGCCAGGCCTTCTCCTACTTCCTGCCCTTCCCGTCGGTGATCTACCTCCGGCCCTCCTGGCACCAGCACGCCTTCGCCTGCGCGTCCGTCTTCGTCATCACCTTGCTCGCGTCCTTGCCCCCGGCCCTGCGCGCCGGGCGCCTGAAGCCCGCGGAGGCCCTGCGCCATGTCTAAGCTCGTCGAGGTCTCCAACCTCCACAAGACCTACCCCGGCGGCTCGAAGGTCGCCGCGCTCAAGGGCA
>Ga0255338_1001482_pt1 | contig 44045 bp, 15 predicted proteins | sample MeOH1_35cm_T4_19_FD_203715 | JGI IMG/M metagenome (GOLD analysis project Ga0255338, IMG submission 203715) | Sandy soil microbial communities from University of British Columbia, Vancouver, Canada - MeOH1_35cm_T4_195 | ecosystem: Engineered > Artificial ecosystem > Sand microcosm > Unclassified ... | reverse complement strand
AAGTCGCCTGATTGCTGCCACCCGGTGGTTGTCCGACGTGTCTCGTCTGGCGCAGCTGCCGGTCGGCTATTTCGGGGCCAGCACCGGTGCGGGTGCCGCGCTGCTGGCGGCGGCGAGCGAGCCGGCGCGGATCGGCGCGATCGTTTCGCGCGGGGGACGGCCGGATCTGGCAGGATCGCCGGCCTTGGCCCATGTCCGCGCGCCGACTCAGCTGATCGTGGGCGAGAGGGATTTGCCGGTGATCGAGCTCAATCGCGAGGCGATGCGACATCTGCGTTGCGAGCACGAGATCGTGATTGTCCCCGGCGCGCATCACCTGTTCGAAGAGCCGGGTGCGCTCGACTTGGTGATTGGCCACGCGACACGGTGGTTCAGCAACCACCTCGCTGCCTGACGGTCGGCAGATGTACGGCCGCCCCGCCTTTCACGATCGCCATGATGCCGGCCGCAGGCTGGCTGCCGCGCTCGGCCATCTCGGTGGCCGCAACCCGCTCGTCCTGGCGCTTCCCCGCGGTGGCGTCCCGGTCGCCTTCGAGGTTGCGGTGGCGCTCGGTGCGGAACTCGACCTTCTCTTCGTCCGCAAGCTTGGCGCACCCGGCTATGAGGAGCTGGGAATCGGCGCGGTGGTGGATGGCGCCGAGCCGCAGCTCGTCCTCAATGACGATATCGTGCAGCAGCTTGGCGTACCTTCCGACTATATCCGGGCCGAGCTCCACCATCAGCTCGGCGAGATCGAACGCCGGCGCGGCGCCTATGTCGGCGGGCGGGCGCCAATGCCGATGGCGGGCCGGACGGTGATCATTGTCGACGACGGGATCGCCACCGGCGGCACGGTGAAGGCGGCGCTCAAGGGCGCGCGCAGGAACCGTCCGGCGCACCTCGTGCTTGCCGTGCCGGTCGCGCCGAGGGAGACGCTCGAGGAACTGCGCGACGATTGCGACGAGATCGTTTGTCTGGTCTCCCCGGACCCCTTTGGCGCGGTTGGCGCCCACTATGTCGATTTCACGCAGACGAGCGACCAGGAGGTGGTGACGTTGCTGGCCCGTGCCGCAACCGCCCACCAGCTCAATGCAATCGCCTCGGCCGATCCCGCCCCGGGCACCCCGAAGGGAGACCAGCGATGACGATGGCGTTCGATCCGCGGGATATCCGGCACCTCGTGATCCTGGGGCATCCGGCCGGGCCGAGCTTCAACCACAGCGTGGCGGAGGCATATTGCGCCGCCGTGGAGGAATGCGGGCAGACCGCCATATTGCGCGATCTCTACGCCTTCGGGTTCGATCCGCTGCTCAAGGCGGGAGAGCGGCCGGGGGTCGGATACGCGCCCGGTGCCGATGTGCTGCCCGAGCTCGATCTGGTGCGGGACAGTGCGGTGCTCGTGCTCGTCTACCCGATCTGGTTCGGCATGCCGCCCGCCATTGTCAAGGGATATGTGGAGCGGGTACTCGGTGCCGGCCTAGCGCCGCGCGATATCAGGATGGGGATGCCGCATGCATCGCTGCGCGGCAAGTCGCTGGTGATCCTCAGTTCGTCCGCCTCGACCCGGCCATGGCTGGAGGAACAGGGGCAATGGGTGTCGCTGCGCCAGGCGTTCGACACCTATCTCACCACGGTTTTCTCGCTCGAGGGCAATGATCACCTGCATTTCGACGCGATCGTCGAGAATCTGGACGAGCGCGTCGTACGGGAGAATCTGGCGCTGGTGCGAGAGCAGGCGCGCAAGACCTGCAGCATCATGTTGTCGGAGCGCCGTGCACGCCACGCCGAGGCTGCGGAACGGGCCGAGGCGGGCAGATAGGCACCGTTCCCGCGTGACGGTCGTCCGCTTCTACCGGTCAATGTGCCATCAACACGGGCAGGAAGGGGCTGTCGATCAGCGCGCGCGTCACGCCGCCCAGGACGATTTCGCGAATGCGCGTATGCGCGAAGCCGCCGACTGCCAGCAAATCCGCCTTGTGGCGAACGGCAAAGGCCTGGAGTTGATCCTCGGGTTCGTCGCCGTCATTGATCCGGAACATCTCCACGGCGAAGCCATGTCGCGCGAGATGCCGCTTGATGCCGCTCCCGGGCAGTTCCGCCGGTTCTCCTTCCGGCGCGGGGCCGACCGTGACCACGTCGATGCGCGCGCCCGGCTCGGCCAAGGCGACCAGGTCATGGACCACCCGGTTCGCCTGTGCAGAGGGCTTCCAGCCCAGCACTGCGTGGCGCACCCTCCCGATTTTCGGCGTGCCGGGGAGCAACAGGATCGGCGTACCCGCCGAGAGCAGGAGCGTCTCGATCAGCTTGCGGCGCAGCCACGGCACGTTCCAGCTGTCGGCATCGCCGATCGCGATCAGGTCGGCGATCTGGCGGCTGTCGCGAACATCGGCCGCGAGCCAGCCGACACTGTCGTGATAGCCCCATATGTCGACGCGATCCGCCGCCGCCGCGACGAGCCCCCGCGCCCGACCGATCTGGAGTTCGCCATCTGCGCGCAAGGCGATTTCGGGAAGGTACAGGCTGCCGAACGGCGCGAGTTCCGGCAGCATCATGGGGGCCGCGGTCAGCACGCCGATCTTGATGTGGGCGCCCAGCCGTGCGCCGATATCGACCAGTGCGGTGACATGCTGTGCGCCCTTCTCGGCATCGTCGATGAAGGAAAGGATTTCCCGGATCATGCATCTTCTCCTGATGCTTCCATCAAGGCCAGATCGCGCGCCGCCGCATTTCGGTAATCTACGTATCCTGTGCCGTCGTCGCGGAGGTCCCCGCGCGAATGCCCGGAAAAAGCTTCTTGATCGCCTCGATCAACAGAAGCAGGCCGCACCCGGCGCCACCGGCGATCAGCAGGTCGAGCAGGGACAGGGGCGCAAAACCGAATAACCGGCGCGGTCCCGGCACCCACAGGATCACGGCGAGGACAGTTGCCAGGATCGCAAGCACATAGCGTAGTGCCACATTCTTTCGTCGCACGGCGGTCGTGAGCGACGCGCTGAACGATCGGTTGGCGAGGATCAGCGCAATGATCGTCGCGACGAGGGCGATGAAGGTCAGTCCGCGAACCTCGGTCGCGGGCATCGCGTTCAGGCTGGCCGTCAGGAAGATCGCCGCGAGGATCGCGAAGGCCGCGCCGCCCTGGAACACGCTCCATGCGACGACGCGCACCGTCAGCAGCCGCTCGTCCCGCCCGCGTGGCGGGCGCCGCATGATGTCCCGCTCGCCATCCTCTGCCTCGAATACCAGTGCGCAGACCGGATCGATGATCATTTCCAGCAGGGCGATGTGCAGCGGCCCGAGCAGGATCGGCAGGCCGGTGAACAGCGGCAGCAGGGCTAGTCCCGCGATCGGCACATGCACCGCGAAGATGAAGGCGATCGCCTTTCGCAGATTGTCGTAGATTCGGCGCCCGAGCGCGACCGCGGCGACGATCGACCCGAAATCGTCGTCGAGCAGCACGATCGCGGCCGCTTCGCGGGCGACGTCGGTGCCGCGCTTGCCCATGGCGATGCCGATATGGGCGGCTTTGAGCGATGGTGCATCGTTCACCCCGTCGCCGGTCATCGCCACGACTTCGCCGCGCTGCTTAAGCGCGGTCACGATGCGCAGCTTCTGTTCGGGTTGGGTTCGCGCGAATACCGCCACATTGCCGAGGCGCGCGGCAAGCGCCGTATCGTCGAGCACCCCAAGCTCCGCACCGGTCATCACCTCGCCGTCGCCGATCCCGGCCCGCGCAGCGATCGAGCGCGCGGTCGCGGCGTGATCGCCGGTGATCATCACGACTCGGATGCCGGCGGCACGGCACAGCCGCACTGCCTCGGGCACTGTCGCGCGCAGCGGATCCGCAAGGCCGATCAACCCGAGCAGCTCGAAACTATAGGCTCGCGGTGAAGGCGCGCGGGCCGGATCCCGGGTCGTCGCGGTGGCGACACCGAGCACCCGAATGCCCTCATCCGCCATCGCCTTCACCGCAGCCTGCATCGTTTCCGTATCCGCGGCGGACAGGTGGCACAGCGAGGCGATTGCTTCCGGCGCACCCTTCGCGGCGACGTGCAGGGCGTTGCCGTCCGCCGTCTGCCATACATTGGTCATCGCCATCAGGTCGGGCTCGAGGCCATGGACATGGGCAAGCGTCCAGCCCTCGCCATCTTCTCCGCCGCTGGCGATATCCTTGCCGGCCCGGTGCAACGCGACTTCCATCGGGTCGGCCGGCACGGGCGGGCTGGCGAAGACGCCGTTGCGTATGAGGTCGCCGAAGGTGGCAGGAAAGGATCCGTCGGGCGCGGCGCGCGCCGCGCCGGCGGTGGGCGTCCAGAGCTCGGCGACCGTCATCCGGTTCTCGGTCAGGGTGCCGGTCTTGTCGGTGCACAGCACCGTCGCCGACCCCAGCGCTTCGATCGCGGCCGCGCGTCGCGTGAGAACGCGGGCCTGGCCGATCCGCCAGGCACCCATCGCCAGGAACACGGTCAGCACGACCGGGAATTCCTCGGGCAACATCGACATGCCGATCGCGATCCCGGCAAGCAACGCTTCGATCCAGCCCCCGCGCAACAGGCCGTCGAGCACCACCACCGCGGCTGCCACGATTGCCCCGCCGAGCGCGCATATCTTCACCACCGCCGAAATCTCCTGGCGGAGACGCGGCGCCTCGGTCTCGAGGTCGGCAAGGCTGCGGCCGATACCGCCGATCCGCGAGGCATGGCCCGTGGCGGTGGTCAGCGCCATCGCGCTGCCGCGCGTTACCAGCGTGCCGGAATAGACGAGATGGCGTTCCTCCCCGTCCGTCGCCGCGACGGAGCCTCGCACTGCCTTTCCAACCGGCAGCGATTCCCCGGTCAGGAGCGATTCGTCGACCTCCAGCGCCTTGCAGTCGACGATTTCGCCATCGGCCGGAATTCGGTCGCCCTGGTCGAGGATCAGGAGATCGCCGCGCACGACGTCGCGGCCGGCGATGCGGATCGGCGCCCCATCGCGCAGGACCAGGGCGCGCGGCGCGGAAATGTCGCGCAGCGCCTCCAGCACGCGTTCGGTTCGTGCTTCCTGCACGATCGTGACAAGGATCGAGAAGCCGGCAAAGGCGCCGAGCACAAGCGCCTCGATGGTGTCGCCGAGGATCAGGTAGAGCACTGCACCCGCCAGCAGGAGCGCGAGCATCGGTTCGCGAATGACTTCCAGGGCGATCCGAAACGGCGACCGGGCCTTGGCACGAGCGATCTCGTTCGGCCCGTCCGCAGCAAGGCGGCGTTGCGCCTCTGCGGTGGACAGGCCGACAGGCGTGGCGCTCGGGGTCTGATCCTGGGCATCCGTCACATTGACTGTCCTCGCATGGCTGAGCGGCGGCGCAGAATTCCTACGCCATCGTCTTCAGGAGTTCGTCGACGTTCACGGTCGCGAAGGCGGTGAAGCTGTCCGCCACGGCATAGGGCATCAGCAGCGTTCGGTCGCGGAGCAGCGAACCGCAACTGTAGATCACATTCGGGACGTAGCCGTCGCGCTCGGCCCCGGCCGGCCGCAACAGGGGGGCGGTGGTGCGCGCCAGCAGTTTTCCGGGATCTTCCTTGTCGAGGAGGCAGGCACCGAGACAATAATTGCGCACCGCGCCGACGCCGTGCGTGATCACCAGCCACCCTTCGGCGATCTCGATCGGAGCCCCGCAATTGCCGAGCTGCACGAACTCCCATGGCCAGCGCGGCGCAATGGCGATCTGGCCGCCACTCCAGTGGTCCATGGTATCGGATTGGACGAACCAGAGATTTTCGTGATCCTTCCGGGCCAGCGCGGCATATCGTCCGTTCACCTTGCGCGGGAACAGCGCCATGCCCTTGTTATCCGCCGCGTCGCCGGTGAGGGGGTTCAGGTCGAAAGTCGTGAAGTCGTCGGTCCGCAGCAGTTCCTGCCGGATGCCGATGCCGCTGAACGCCACATAGGTGCCGCGATAGCTGGCCTGGCCATCATCCTCGATGAACCGGATCAGGCGAAGGTCCTCGATTCCGTGCCGCTGCTCGGTGGTGATGGGGAAGATCACCACTTCGGAAAGGTCCCGGTCACGATCGAACGTCAGGCGGATATGGCCGTCGTCCGGTTCGCCTGTCGGCAGGGACGCGATCCGTGGTGACAGGGCGAGCGGGCTCGGAGCATCGAGCGCGATCGCGCCCTCAGCGGTCCAGATGCCGGTACGGAAGGTAACCGAGGAGACTCCGCCTTCGCCGATGCACCGTAGCGACAGGATGAAGCGGAGCGCCCCGGCTGCGACATGGGTCTGGTCGGGGTGGACGACGATGCTTGGGTTGAGCACCGCGCCCGCCTCGAACGAATATTCCTCGCTGAAATAGGCGCCGATCAGGCGCGCCTGGTCGACGCTCGGGGTGCAGCGCGCGATGATCGAGCCGTTTACGGCGTCGAAGCGCTCGAGCAGCACCCGGTCGACATCGGGGTGGCGCGTAGCAAGGTCGGACACCACCTGCGCCAGTTCCAGGGCCAGTGCGTCGCGGTCTAGACCCAGTACCCTGCCGGCGACGCGGTCTGCGCGGCCCGAAGGCGGGTCGATCTCGGATGGCTCGAACGGCCGGATCACGACGCGCCGGGGATCGGGCACGACATGAATCGGCAACTGGGTGATCGTTTCCCGCTTCGCGCCGGCTGGAGCGGATTCATATCCGGGGACTGGCGCCACTCGATCTCCTCACGAACAATGCATGATCCGCCGCGCTACCCGCTTGCTCCGGGCGGTGGCATTCGTAGCTTCACGTATCCCGCTGGTCGGAAGCGGCCGGAACACCAACCCGTCGATGGCGCGATCCTTGATCGGCGCGCCGCGGAACGTGCAAGTATAAGATATTTTCGCCGAAATCGCTACGCTCACCGCACTCGATGGCGCCGCGCCTGCGATTTGGGCCGCACATGAACCCTGCCTCCGCGCTCGACACGCCGGACTTTGGCGGCGACCTCAATTGCGATAGTCCGCCTCACCGTCCTTATATCCACCAAGGAATCCTCCTCATGAAATTGCTGCGTTACGGACCTGTCGGCCAGGAAAAGCCGGGCCTGCTCGATGCCGGGGGGCGCATCCGTGACCTTTCCGGCCATGTCGCCGATCTCGGCGCCGCGGAGATCTCGCGCGAGGGTTTGGCGAAGCTCGCGGCCATCGATCCCGAAACCCTCCCGCTGGTCGAGGGCACGCCGCGCTACGGCGTGCCTGTTGCCGGCACCCGCAAGTTCCTCGCGATCGGGCTGAACTTCGCCGACCATGCAGCCGAATCGAACATGCCGATCCCGGCCGAGCCGATCTTCTTCACGAAGGCGGTATCCTGCCTCCAGGGCCCGAACGACCCGGTGATGATCCCGCGCGGATCGGAGAAGACCGATTGGGAGGTCGAACTGGGCGTCGTGATCGGCACGCGCGCGTCCTATGTCACCGAAGCCGAGGCGCTCGACTATGTCGCGGGCTATTGCACGATCAATGATGTCTCGGAGCGTGCCTATCAGCTCGAGCGCGGCGGCACCTGGGACAAGGGCAAGGGCTGCGACACCTTCGGGCCGGTCGGCCCCTGGCTGGTCACCGCCGACGAGGTCGGCGATCCGCAGGATCTCGCCATGTGGCTCGACGTGAATGGCAAGCGTGTCCAGGACGGCAGCAGCCGGACGATGATTTTCGGCGTGGCCCGGCTCGTATCCTATCTCAGCGAGTTCATGACGCTTGAGCCCGGCGACATCATCACCACCGGTACGCCGCCCGGCGTCGGTATGGGGCAGAAACCAGCGCCCTGGTATCTGAAGGCGGGTGACGTGATCACGCTCGGCATCGAGAAACTCGGCGAGCAGCGCCAGCAGGTCATCGCTTATGCCCCGGATGGCGGAGCGGCTGCGTGACGTTGTAGCGGAGCCGGTTCGGTCGCGGGCACGGCGGGCGCCCCCAATGCATCGCCCTGCTCCGCCTCGGAGGCGACCGGCTCGATCTGATCACCTCGCTCGGCAGGGAACAGGCGACGCATGGGGTGACTGCCGACGCGGTCACCCGGCGGGCTTCGTCAGCCCGATCCCGGAATCGCTGCCGCTAAGCCGGGTCGGTTGCTAGATTGGGCGCGGCGCCGCGCGCTCGACCGCTACGATGCCCGCGCCAACGGACTGCGGAGTGCCCCGGTCGAGGCAATTGTCGCGGACAAGATCCATCCGCCGATCGCTGAGGGAAGTCGTTCCACGGCGCCAACCACCTGAAAAGAGATGCCCTCATTCCGGGGGCATGTACTTGGCGCTCGATACCCCGCATGCGATCACCCTCCCGCCGACGATTGGCCTCATTTGTCGTCCGCGGGGGATCATGAGCTACTGTCAGGCACCCATCAGGCAGAGCTTCGATGCGATGAAATCGGATCTGGATGCGATTGCGATCGTGTCGGTCGCCTGCACCTATCCGGGCGGGTGCGACAGCCCGGAAGCGCTCTGGCAATTTCTCAGCGAAGGCCGCTGCGCGCTCGGCCCCGCGCCGGCGCAGCGCTGGCCGCGCGATCTCGATGCGCTCCGTCGTGGCGGAGGCAGGGCGGGCGGCTTTCTTGATGCGCCCTTTCCCTGGTCCTTCGACGCACCTTTTTTCGATATCTCGCCGGCCGAAGCGCTCGCGCTCGATCCGCAGCAGCGCCTGCTGCTTCAGACCGGCTGGCGCGCGCTCGAAGGCGCCGGCATCGCGATCGAGCCGATGGCTGGCCGGCCGGTCGGCGTCTTCGTCGCGATCAGCACCGGCGACTATCAGAAGGCGAAGCTCTGGCAGGAAGCCGCCGTCGACTCCTTTACGGCGACCGGCGTCTCGCCTGCCGCCGCGGCAGGACGCCTGTCCTACAGTTTCGGGTTCGATGGGCCGAGCATGGCGGTCGATACCGCCTGCTCCTCCTCGCTCGTGGCGATCCATCTCGCGCGTCAGGCGCTGCGCAACGGCGAATGCGAGGCGGCGCTGGTCGCCGGGGTCAACGCGCTGTTGGCGCCGAACCTGTTCGATTGCCTCGACACGATGAACCTGCTGTCGCCCGACGGCGTCTGTCGCGCCTTCGATGCCGACGCCAATGGCTATGTCCGCGCTGAGGGCTGCGGTGCGATCGTGCTCAAGCCGCTCGGCGCTGCGTTGCGCGACGGCAACGAGATCCTGGCGCTGATCCGCGGTTCGGCGGTCAACCAGGATGGTCGCACCGGGGGGCTGACCGCGCCGAGCGGCGTCGCCCAGGGCAAGGTCGTCGCCCGCGCGCTCGCCGATGCCGGGCTGGCGTCCGACGAGATCGATTATGTTGAGGCGCATGGCACCGGCACCCCGCTCGGCGATGCGATCGAACTCAACGCACTGGCCGAAAGCTATGCGAAGGGCAGGGAAGCGACATCCCCGCTGCTGATTGGCTCGGTCAAGACCAATATCGGTCATCTCGAGGCCGGCGCGGGCATGGCGGGCGTGATCAAGACGGTGCTGTCGCTCCGCCACGCCATGGTTCCGGGTCACCCCCGCCTCGCGAAGCCGACGCAGCACCTCGCCTGGGATCAGGTTGCGATGCGGGCGCCGACTCAATGCACCCCATGGCCCGCCACCGATCGTCCGCGGCGCGCCGGGGTGAGTTCGTTCGGTTTCAGCGGCACCAACGGGCATGTCATCCTCGAACAGGCGCCGGCGGTCGAACGGGCCGATCGTGCATCGCCCGGCGCGGTGGTTCTCCCGATTTCTGCCCGTACGCCCGTGGCGCTTGAAGAAATGGCGATAGCCCTCGCGGACTGGCTGGAAGCTCAACCGCGCGACCTGCGCGATGTCGCCTTCACCCTTGGCACCGGCCGCACCGCTTTCCCCCACCGCCGCGTTGTCGTCGGCGACGACGCGGCGGACCTCGCCCGCCTGTTGCGCGGCGCGACGTCCGATCGTCCGGCCCAAGGGGAAGGCGCGCCGGCGTTGCAGCGCCTGGCGGACCTTGGCGCGATCTGGGCGTCGGGCGGCGATGTCGACTGGGCGCGGCTCTACGGTCAGTCCGGCGGGCGGATCGTCCCGCTTCCGGGTCACCCCTTCCACCCGCAGCATTACTGGCTGGAGACTTCGCGTATGGCCGAACCCGCGCTTCCCGCTCCGCCCCGGCCCGATGTGCTGCCGAGCCGGCCGGAGGAGTGGCGCGCCCTCGTCGCTGCGCAGGCCCGCACGGTGCTGGGGGATGTCCACGCCGCCCCGCTCGATCTCCATCTGCCATTGGTCGATCAGGGCTTCACCTCGCTGCTCGGTCTCGAACTGCGCCGTGCGCTTGAGGTCGCGACCGGCCGCCAGCTCCCGGCCGCCCTGCTCTACGACTATCCGACGCTCGATCGGATGGCCGCCTTCCTCGCGGGCGCCGGCCCGGTGACGTCGCGTCGCGCGCCGGCACCGCCGCCGCAGCCCGTCGCCGACAAGGACTTCGACTTTCTCGACACGCTCTCCGCCGCCGAGCTGGCGGACCTCATCGAACGCGAGATAGACAGATGACGCCTGAATCCACACAGCCCGATTCGTCCGCCGAAACGCTGAAGAAGACCTTCATCGCCCTGAAGCGCGCCCAGGCGCGCGTCGAGGCGCTCGAGGCGCGGCGCGTCGAGCCCATCGCCATCATCGGCATGGCCTGCCGCCTTCCTGGCGGCGCGAACGACCCGGAAGCTCTGTGGGACCTGCTCGGTCGCGGCGTCGACACCTGCGGCCCGATCCCGGCGGATCGCTGGTCGAGCGAGGTCTTCTACAATGCCTCGGCCGACGCGCCTGGCCAGACCCACGCCGCCCGCGCCAACTTCCTCGACGTGCCGGTCGGTGCCTTCGACGCCCCCTTCTTCGGCGTCTCGGTCAAGGAAGCCACCAGCATGGACCCGCAGCAGCGCTTGCTGCTTGAGCTGGGCTGGGAAGCGCTGGAGGATGCCGGGCTCGATCCGGCCGGGCTGCGCGGCAGCCGCACGGGCGTGTTCGTCGGCATCTCCAGCGACGATTACGCCCAGGCGCATCGCCACTCCGGCCGGCTCGAGCTGATCGACGGCTATGCGCTGACCGGCACCTGCCTCGCCCCCGCCGCCGGCCGCGTCTCCTATACCTTCGGCTTCGAGGGGCCGAGCATGGCGGTCGACACCGCCTGCAGTTCCTCGCTCGTCGCGATCCATCTCGCCTGCCAGAGCCTGCGCGACGGGGAGACCGATCTCGCCATGGTCGGCGGCGTCAACCTGATGCTGTCGCCGGTCTTCCACATCGCCTCGTCCAAGCTCGGCACGATCTCGCCCGACGGCCTGTGCAAGACCTTCGACACCGCCGCGGACGGTTATGGCCGCGGCGAGGGCTGCGGCGTGATCATGCTCAAGCGCCTCGCCGACGCGACGGCGGACGGCGACCGCATCCTCGCGGTGGTGCGTGGCTCGGCGGTCAACCAGGACGGCAAGAGCAACGGCCTCACCGCGCCCAACGGCCTCGCCCAGGAGCGCGTGATCCGCGACGCGCTCGATCGCGCCGGGCTCCGGCCGGACGAAATCGACTATATCGAGGTCCATGGCACCGGCACCTCGCTCGGCGACCCGATCGAGGTCGAGGCGATCGGCCGCGTCATGGCGGATCGTCCGGCGGACCGGCCAGTCGTGCTCGGCACGGTCAAGTCCAATATCGGCCATCTCGAGGCGGCGGCCGGCATCGCCGGGCTGATCCGTGCAGTGCAGTGCATGCGCCATGGCGAGATTCCCGCGCATCTTCATCTCGACAATCCCAGCGATCATATCCCCTGGGGCCAATATCCGTTCCGGGTGGTCACCCAGCATACCCCCTGGCCGGCCAGCGCGGCGCCGCGCCGCGCGGGCGTCAGCTCGTTCGGCTTCAGCGGCACCAACGCGCACGTCATCCTGGAGGAGGCGCCGGCGCCGGCCGCGCCATCGGCCGCGGCGGACCGTGCCATGGTGCTGCCGCTGTCGGCGCGCACTCCGGACGGGCTGAAGGAACTCGCCCGGCGCTGGCGCGACTGGCTCGGGACGCCCGGCGCGACGCTTGCCGATGCCGCCACCACCGCCGCCGCCGGCCGCAGCCACATGGCCCAGCGCCTCGCACTGGTCGGCCGGACCCGCGAGGAGGTCGTCGCCGGGCTCGACTCCTATGTCGAGGGCAAGCCCGGTCGCGGCATCGCGCTCGGCACCGTCGGCAATGGCCGTCCCAAGGTCGCCGGCCTGTTCACCGGCCAGGGCTCGCAATATCCGGGCATGGGCCGCGATCTCTATCTCGGCGAGCCCGTGTTTCGCGACGCGATCGACGCGGTCGATGCGGCGATCGGCGACCGGCTCGGCCGCCGCCTGGTCGATCTGCTCTATGGCGAGGATGCCAGCGACGCCGAGCTCCAGCAGACCGGCTTCGCCCAGCCGGCGATCTTCGCGATCGAGCTCGCGCTCTACCGCCTGTGGGAAAGCTGGGGCATCGTGCCCGATATCGTCTGCGGCCACAGCATCGGCGAATATGCCGCGGCGCATGTCGCCGGCATCCTCTCCTTCGCTGATGCGGTCGACATGGTGTGCGAGCGCGGACGCCTGATGCAGAGCCTCCCCGCCGGCGGCGCGATGGCAGCGGTCTTCGCGGCCGAAGCGGTGGTCGCGCCGATGCTGCGCGCCGAGGACGGCGTCTCGCTCGCCGCGGTCAATACGCCGAACGACGTCGTTGTGTCCGGCCCCGCGCCGGCCGTCGCCGATCTGCTCGCCCGGCTTGAGGCGGCCGGCATCCAGTCCCAGCCGCTCAAGGTCTCGCACGCCTTTCATTCCGGCCTGATGCGTCCGATCGTCCCGCAGTTCGAAGCCGTCGCAGCGCGCGCCTTCGGCACCGCGACGCTGCCGATCGTCTCGACCGTCACGGCGCGCAAGGCCGCGTCGGGCGAGCTCGCCAACCCCGGCTACTGGGCCCGCCAGATCGAGGCGCCGGTGCGCTTCGCCGCAGCGGCAGGGGCGCTTGCTGAAGAGGGCGCGACCGTCTTTCTCGAATATGGTCCCTCGCCGGTCCTCGCCGGTCTCGCCCGGCAGAGCGTGCCGACCGAGGGCCGCCAGTTCCTTGGCTCGCTGCTGCGCGGGGGGGACGACGAGCGCCAGATGCTCGACAGTGTCGCGCGGCTCTACGCCGCCGGCGCCGAGCTCGACTGGAAGGCGATCGTCCGCCACGCCGGGGGGCAGCGCGTCGCCGCGCCCGCCTATCCGTTCCAGCGCAGGGATTATTACCGCGCGCCGATCGTCGATGCCGGCCGCAACGCTGCCCCGGCCGCCGTCGCCGGCACCAGTCACCCCTATCTCGGGCAGCGCGTCCATTCGCGCCTCCTGCCGGCCGGCGCGGCGCTCTATCAGGCGCTGTTCACTGCCGAGGAGCCGAAATTCCTCGTCGAGCACCAGATCTTCGGCAAGATCATCTCGCCCGCCGCCGCGCATCTCTCCATGGCCTTTGCCGCCGCGGGCGGGCGCCGCACGCTCGAGGATGTGTCCTTCACCGCGCCGCTCGTCGTCGAGCCGGACTCGCCCCGGATCGTCCAGCTCACCATCGAGGGCGACGCGGCGTCCAGCTACACCGTGGCGAGCCAGCCGGCCGACAAGCCGGGCGACGCCTGGACCGTTCATTCCGCCGGCCACATGTCGGCCCCGGCGCGCGCGCCCGCGAAGATCGATCTCGACGCCGTCCGCGCCCGCTCCACGGGCACCATGGCCCCGGCCGATTTCTACGCGCTGATCGAAACCCTTGGCTACAAGACCGGCGAAGGGTTCCAGTGCATCCGCGAAATCCACAAGGGGGATGGCGAGGCGCTGTGCCGGGTCGAGGCGAAGGACGGCATCGACGATGGCGCGATCCACCCCGGCCTGATCGATTCGATGCTGCAGACCGTGCTGCCCGCCTGCGAGGGCGCTGCCGCGCATCTGCTGGACGGTGAAAGCGTGCTGATCCCGCTGCATATGGGCCGGGTCAGCCTCCACGCCAGTCTCGACCAGCCGCTCTTCTGCCACAGCCGGGTCACGGTCTCGGGCGAGCTCGTCAAGGCCGAGATTACTGCCTGCACCGCTGACGGCACCGCCGTGCTGGCGATCGGGGACTTCCTGCTCAAGCGCACTGACCGCAGCACGCTCTACCAGGAACTGCGCGATGACGATCGCGGGCTCGTCCACCAGATCGACTGGCAGCCGCTGACGGTCGCCGAGCCCGAGGGCGAGCCGGCCGGCTGGGTTATCCTCGCCGGCGAGGATGGCTGGGGCGCCGCCGTCGCCGCGCAGCTGCGCGAGCGGGGCAGCCCGTGCTTCGAACTGGGCGCGGCCGAGGCGCCCGAAGCGATCCCGGCCTGGCTCGCCGCGCAGGGCCTGAAGCGCGCCCATATCCTGTTCGCGCGCACCGGCTCGGGTGCCGACCCCGTGGCGGAGAGCCGGCGGACCCTGGCCGATCTGCTGCCCGCCGTGCAGGCGCTCGGCAGCGGCATCTGGCCGGTTCGGGCGCGGCTCTGGCTGCTGACGCGCCAGGCCCAGCCGGTCGTCCCCGAGGATGGCGGCGCGACGCGGCCGGCGCTCGACGGCGCCATGCTCTGGGGTTTCGGGCGCGCGATCGCGACCGAGATGCCCGAGGCCTGGGGCGGTCTGGTCGATGTCGATGCGAGGCCGGGCGCCGGCGCGGTCGCCGCGCTGCTGGGCGTGATGGCGATGCCGCGTGGCGAGGACCAGCTCGCCATCCGCCGCAACGGCCAGGTCTTCGCGGCGCGGCTGGCCGAAGCCAGGCCCGCCACCCGGTCGCTGCCCGATCTCGAGGAGCGCCAGAGCTATATGCTCGATCGCGGCCCGCTGCGGACGCTCGACGATCTGCGCTTCGTGGTGCGCGAGCGTGGAACGCCCGGGCCGGGCCAGGTCGAGATCGAAGTGCTGGCCGCCGGCCTCAACTTCCGCGACGTGCTCAATGCGCTCGGCCAATATCCCGGCGAGGCAGGGCTGCTCGGCTTCGAGGCCGTCGGCCGGGTCGCGGCGCTGGGCGAGGGCGTTACCGATCTCGCGCTCGGCGATGTGGTGATCGCGCTGGCCGCGCCGGGCTGTATCGGCAGCCATGTCACCGTCACGCGCGCGCTGGTGGTGCGCAAGCCCGCCGGCCTCACCGCGGCGGAAGCCGTCGCGCTGCCGGCGGCGTTGCTCACCGCCTGGTATGCGCTCCATCATCTCGGCGGCATGAAGCGCGGCGACAAGGTGCTGATCCACGCGGCGGCCGGCGGCGTCGGCATGGCGGCGGTCCAGCTTGCCCTGGCGGCCGGGGCCGAGGTGTTCGCCACTGCCGGATCGCCCGAAAAGCAGGCCTTTCTGCGCGCGATGGGCGTCGACCATATCATGAGCTCGCGCACCCTCGATTTCGAGGCGCAGGTGCGGGCGGCGACCGGCGGCCGCGGCGTCGATATGGTGCTCAACTCGCTCAACGGCGATTTCATCGCGTCGAGCTTCGCCGTGCTCGCGCCGAACGGCCGCTTCCTCGAAATGGGCAAGATCGGCATCTGGGACGAGGCGCGCGTCCACGCCCAGGATCCGAGCTGGCTCTATCGCCCGTTCGATCTCGCCGCCGTCGCGCTCGAGGATCCCGCCACGCTGACCGCGATGTTCGAGGATCTGCTGCGCGAGGTCGAGGCCGGCCGGCTCGTGCCGCTCCCCGTCACCATCTTCCCGATGGCGGAGGCGGAAGAGGCGTTCCGCTTCATGGCGCAGGCCAGGCATATCGGAAAGATCGTGCTCAGCCGCGAAGACGAGCAGCGCGTCGCGCGCCTGCGCACGCACGGGCTTGTCAGTGCCGACGCACACTATCTCGTCACGGGCGGCCTCGGCGCGCTCGGATTGCGGGTGGCGCGCTGGCTGGTCGAAGCGGGCGCGCGGCATCTGGTGCTGACGGGTCGACGGTCGCCGGGTGAGGCGGCCCGGGCCGTCATCGCCGATCTCGCGGCCCAGGGTGCCACTGTCACGGTGGTGGAAGGGGACATATCCGTCGCCAACGATGTGGAGCGTGTCGTGGCCGCGGCCTCCAGCCCGCCGCTCGCCGGCATCGTGCACGCCGCCGGCCTGCTCGATGACGGCATGATCGCTGACCTGGATCTTGCAAGGCTCGATCGCATCATGGCGCCGAAGGTCGCGGGCGCATGGCATCTCCATGCCGCGACGCAGCATCTCGATCTCGATTTCTTCGCCCTGTTCTCGTCGGTCGCAGCGATCATCGGCAATCTCGGGCAGGGCGGCTATGCCGCCGCCAACGCCTTCATGGACGGTCTCGCTGTCCACCGCCGGCGGCGTGGTCTCGCCGCGACCAGCATCAACTGGGGCCCCTGGGCGGAATCGGGCATGGCTGCCGAACTGGAGACTGACCGCTTCGCGGCGCAGGGCATCCGCCCGCTCGCGCCGGTCCAGGCGTTGAAGACGATGGGCCGGCTGCTGGCCGAGCAGCCCGTCCAGGCGGTGGTCGCGATGATCGACTGGGCGGCCTTTGGGAAAAGCCACGAGCTCGACGGCACGACCGGGCTGTTCGCCGGTCTGGTCGATGCGCCCGGCCGCGCCGCGCCTGAGGCGGCGGCGGAATCGGTCGCGTGCGATATCCTCGCTGAGCTCCAGGCCGCGCTGCCCACCCAGCGCGAGGCGCTGCTGCGCTCCTATCTCCAGGATCTGGCCCGCCAGACGCTCGGCTATGCCCAGGGCGAGCAGATCGCTCCGGACAAGCCGCTTGCCGACCAGGGCTTCGACAGCCTGATGTCGGTCGACATGCGCAACCGGCTCAATCGCGGGCTCGGGCGGATGCTGCCGGCGTCGCTGCTGTTCGACTATCCCACGCTTGACCAGATCGGGCGCTACCTGCTGGCGAGCGTGATTCCGGTCAATGATCAGGCGCCGGCCGAGGCGCCGGTCGCCGCCGCGGCCAGCGCCGCCGACATCCTCGACGAGATCGAGAGCCTGATCGGCCAGTCGCCCGCCTATGCACCGGCCGCGGAATAGATCTTGCCGAAAATACTTCTGGCCCTGCTGAGCCGCGAAGCAGGGGAATCACGGCGCGACATTCTTATCGCGCTCCTGATCTCGGGTATCGCCAACACAGCGATCCTGATCATCATCAACAAGGCCTCCGCCTCGATCGCGGACGGAGGCTTCAACCTGCGCCTGCTCGGCTTCTTCATCGTCGCGCTCGGGCTCTACATCACTGGCCTGCGCTATACCTTCGATGCCGCCACCCGGATTTTCGAGCAGATGCTCACGCGTATCCGGGTGCGCCTGACCGAGCGGATCGCCAATTCCGAACTGTTGCTGCTCCATGCCGTCGGCCGGCCACGCATCTTCCAGGCGATCACGGTGGATATCGCGATCATTTCGGAATCGCAGGGCCTGCTGGTTGCGGCGGCGCACTCGGTCGTGATGATCGCGTGCACCGGCATCTACGTGTTGCTGGTCTCGGTACCGGCTTTCCTGACCATCGTCGGGGTAATCGGCGTCGGCATCCTGCTCTACCTGTCGCGTGCCGAGGAGCTGAATCAGCTGATCGGGGCGAGCGTCAGCGAGGAAGTTCGCGTCATCGCCCTGATCAGCGACGTGATCGACGGGCTGAAGGAAGTGAAGCTCAGCCACGCCCGGCGGAGCGAGATGGTCGAGGAACTCGGCAAGGTCACTGACCGGCTGCGCGACATCAAGATGCGTACCGCCGGCGTCTATAACCGCAACGCAGTCTTCTCGCAGAGCTTCTTCTACGTCCTGCTCGCGGTGATTGTCTTCGTGCTCCCGCACATGCTGGATGGCTTCGCGCCGATCGCGCCGGAGCTGGTCGCGACGGTGCTGTTCATTTTCGGCCCGATCTCCACTGTCGTCACCGCCATCCCCGCCGCCGCCAAGGCGGACCGCGCGGCGGCGTCGTTGCTGTCGATCGAGCTGGAAATCGATCGGGTGGCGGCCACGCCGGCGGCGAGCCGTGCGCCGCGGCGCCTGCCGTTCAGGCGGACGATCGAATGCCGCGGCATCGAATTTCACTATCCCGGTACCGATGCCGGGCAGTTCAGCATCGGCCCGATCGACCTCACGCTGCGGCACGGCGAGATCACCATGCTCGTCGGCGGCAACGGGAGCGGCAAGACCACCCTGCTCAAGGTCATCGCCGGCCTGTATCCGGCGGCCAGGGGCGTCCTCGCGGTCGACGGCAAGCCGGTAGCGGTCAGCCGGCTGCCCAGCCTCCGCGAACTCTATGGCGCGATCTTCAGCGACTTCCACCTCTTCGGCAAGCTTTACGGCATCGAAGCGGAAGAGGACGCGATCGCGGCGCAGTTCGATCAGATGCAGATCGCCGACAAGGTCGGCTATACGGCGGAGGGTTTCACCACGCGCGATCTCTCGACCGGCCAGCGCAAGCGCGTCGCCATGATCGTGGCGTTGCTGGAGGATCGCCCCGTGCTGATCTTCGACGAATGGGCGGCCGAGCAGGACCCCGAATTTCGCCAGTATTTCTACGAGGAACTGCTCCCGGAGCTCAGGAGCCGGGGCAAGACGCTGATCGTCGCCAGTCATGACGATCGCTATTTCGGCGTCGCCGATATGGTGGTGAAGATGGAGCTGGGGCATATCCAGTCCGTGACACGACGCGAGGACAAGCCATGAGCGATACCGTCCTGAAGCTTCACCAGTTCGATCGTCCCGCGAACGACGGGCTGCCCCCCGCGCCGGTCGTCACACTGCCCGAGCGCTTCGGCATGTCCAGGCTGCGCTTCCGACTGACGGTCGCCGGCCTGCTCGCGCTCGCGCTGCTGCTGCTGCTCTGGCGCAACATCTTCATCCCGATCGGATCCGGCCAGTCGGGCGTGCTCTGGTCGCGGCTCGACGGCGGCACAGTGATGGATCGTCGGTACGGCGAAGGATATTGGATGATCTGGCCGTGGGACCGCATGGCGGTCTACGATCTGCGGCTGCAGGACATGCGGGACACGGTCAGCGTGATGACCAGCGATGGCCTGCAGGTCTCGATGAAGGTCACCGTCCGCTTCGCCCCGCTGCCGGAGGAACTGACGGTGCTTCACCGGTCGGTCGGGCCGAAATACCGCCAGACGGTGATCTGGCCCGATGTGATCGCGGCGGTCCGCCACGTCGTCCGCCAGTTCAAGCCGGAGGACCTGACCGTGCTCGGTGAAGCGGAGCTGGCCGCCAAGGTCGAGGCCGCGGCCCGCAACTCGGTGCAGGGGCACTGGGTCAGGCTGGACAAGGTGCTGATCACCGAGATCACCCTCCCGGCGCGGGTCCAGGCGCAGATCCAGGAAAAGCTCGCGGACGAGCAGAAGGCGCTCGCCGGCCCGTTCCAGCTGCGCCAGGCGGAGCTCAGGCGGCAGAGCTGGCGGATCGAGGCCGAGGGTGCCCGCGAGTTCGAGGATCGCGCCCATGTCTCGTTGCTCAAATGGCGCAGCGTCGACGCGCTGGAAAAGCTCGCCACGTCGCCCAACAGCAAGGTCGTGGTGCTGGGCGGATCGGGGGCGACACCCTTCCTGCTCGATCCGGGCGGCTCAGCGCCGGTCGGGCAGCCCAAACGCGTCGAGAAATAGGCCGAAGGTCAGCACCAGCATCAGCACGTCGGTGTCGAAGGTTGCGTTCGGGCGCGTCCCGGTGCGTTGCTGCGCGCGCAGCCGCTGCACCGCATCGGCGTTGAAATAGCCCTGCCGTCGGAGCGTTTCCGGTGAGAGCAGGTCGTCGATCCAGTCAACGCCCTGGTGCAGCAGATAGGCCGCGCCCGGGGCGACGAAGCCGAATTTCTCCCGCTTCGCCAGCGCCGGCGGCACGTGCCGCGCCGCGACCTGGCGCAGCAGCCATTTCTCGGTGTCCTCGCGCACCAGCAGCGCGGGCGGGATCGTCTGCACGAAGGCGATCAGGTCGGCGTCCAGAAAGGGGTAGCGCGCCTCGATCGAATTGGCATAGGCGACCCGGTCGCCATGGTCGGCGAGCAGGTGATCGGCCATGCGCAGCTTGAAATCGGCATAGGATCGCTGGTGCAGCTTGTGCCGCCCCGCCATCCGCGCCGGATCGACCATCGGCTCGCGCGTGCAGTCGAAGCCGGGCAGCATCGATGCGACGCCCGGCGCATACAGCCCCTCCTTCGCCTCGCGGAACAGGGCGTAGTCGCGCTCGTAGAAGAAGTCGCTGTCGCCCCATAGTTCGGCGCGCAGCTCTTCCTCCAGCATTGCCTCGATCCCGTCGGCCACGCCGCGCGACTGGCCGCCTGCCGCATCGAGCCGATAGCCGACATAGCCGCCGAACAGCTCGTCCGCGCCCTCGCCGGTCAGCACCACCTTGTGTCCGCTGGCGCGGACCAGCCCGGAGAGTGCGAGCGAACAGGTATTGTAGGATTCCTTGAGCGGTGCCTCGGCTGCGACGATCACGTCGCGCAGCCGCCCGACGATCTCGTCCGGCGAAAATTCGATCTCATGATGCTCGGTGCCCAGTGCCGCCGCCATCTGGCGCTGCGCTGCCCGCTCGTCGATCGCCGCATCGGCAAAGGTGATCGAGAAGCTGTGGAAGCGATGGTCCGGCCGGGCTCGCTTCGCGAGCGCGCCGATCAGGCTCGAATCGAGCCCGCCGCTGATATAGAGCCCGACCGGCACATCGGCCTCGAGCCGCCGTCGTACCGAGGCGAGCAGCAGGTCGTCGAGCCGGTCGACATAATGGCCGATGCTCTCCAGCGGGGGGGCGGGGTCGGCGACCGGATAGGCCAGATCCCAATATTGCCGCAGCGCCGTTCCTTCCGCATCGGCGATCAGCAGATGGCCGGGAGGCAGGGCATGGATGCCCTCGAACATGGTGGTCGGGCTGCGCAGCCCGGGAAAGGTCAGGATCTGGTCGAGGCCGCGCAGATTGACCCGACGCTCGACGCGCGGATCGGCAAGCAGCGCCTTGATCTCCGACCCGAACAGCAGTTGTTCGTCCACCATGGTGTGGAACAGCGGCGCGATCCCGGTCTGGTCGCGGCCGAGGATCAGCCGGTGGCGTCGCCGGTCGTAGAGCGCGAAGGCGAACTGGCCGTTGAGCCGGGTCGCAAGGTCGAGGCCATGCTCCTCGTAGAGATGCACCAGCACCTCGACATCGCAGTGCGTCCGGAACCGGTGCCCGCGCGCTTCCAGTTCGGTACGCAGCGCACGGTGATTGTAGATCTCGCCGTTGCAGACCGAGACGATATCCCCCGCCTCGTTACTGTGCGGCTGGTTCCCGGTCGCCAGGTCGACGATCGAGAGGCGCGTGAAGCCGAACGCCACGCCCGGCGCGGCAAAGTCCCCGGAATCGTCGGGCCCGCGATGATGCAGCGTCGCCGCCATGGCGGCGCGCGCTGCATCATCGATTGGCCGTTCGCGGTCGGCACTGAAAATTCCGGCAACGCCGCACACGTAGCCTGAGGTCCTATCGAGTCTTGAACTGCCAGGTCGGGCCGATGATCAGCGGCATGGCGATGCCCTCGGGTTCCTCGGGCTGCTTGGGCCAGTGATAGCCGGGCGTCACCGTGTCGACACGCCAATAATAGGTCGTTCCCGGCTTCACCTTGATATTGGCGGAAAGGCCTTTCACGCTCAGCCGCTCCACGCCCGGATGGCTATCGGCGCTGGCGCTATCGACCGCGGCGGGGCTGGTGCCCCAATAGACGTCATAGCTGTCGCCATAGACCCGGCCCGCCTGCCACGCGACATGCACTGCGCCGCCCTTGGCCGGGCCGACTCCGGCCGCCTCGTTCAGCGGTGTGGGTGTGGTCACCGCCGAGCTTACCTGCGGCATGATCTCGTCGAGCATCGTCACTTCCCATTCGTCGTCCCAGGTATTGGAGGCGAGCACGAAGGACGTCTTCTGGTCGTAGAAATAGTAGAGCAGCGTCTTGTAGCCGGGGAAGGCGCCGCCATGGCCACGCGCCGTGCCGTAGGAGCGTTCGGGCTGCATCAGGCCGCCCACGCCATATTGCATCACCTCCCAGCCGATATGGATGTCGGCCGAGACGAAGGTGAACCATTTGTTCTTGGTTCCCTGGTTGAGCAGCGTGTCCGTCCGGAACATCGCATCCTCGAACTTGAGAAGATCCCAGGGGGTGGAGACGATCGCGCCCGCCGTCCAGGCATAGCTCGGGTTGATCTTGGTGACGTCGCACCAGTTGTTGAACACCTGCACCGGATAGGGGATCGATCCCCATTTGGTGTAGCCGTGGATCGAGGGGAGTTTCTTGTCGTCGGTCGCGAAATAAGTGTCCTTGAGCCCGGCCACGTCGAACACATAGTGCTTCAGGATGTCCGGCGCGGCCTTGCCGGTCACCTGCTCCGCGATCAGCCCGAGCAGGATGTAGTTGGTGTTGGAATAATTCCATGCCGGATAGGGTGGTGGCAGCGGAGGTGCCGGGGGCTGCTGCTGCAGCACCGACTCCCAATAGGGATTATTGTAGGTCAGGCCCGGCGGGAAGAGCGACGGCACGAGCGGCTTGCCCGAAGGCTGGCCGGTGGTGCTGACCGCGGCCGCCAGGTCAAGGCCGGAGAAATTCTTGTCCGGCGTGATCTGGGGCGAGAAGCCGATATGCTGGTCCTCGAGATAATTGTTCACGCCCGATTTCATCTGCAACAGGTCGGCGACGGTGACCTTGTCGATGAACGGGATGCCCTCGACGATCTTGTTGCCGCCGAGATAGGTCAGCACCGGATCGCTGAGCTTGATCTTGCCTTCCTGCTCCAGGCGCAGGATCGCCTGGGCGAGGAAGGCCTTGCTGACGCTGCCGACGCGGAATTGCAGGTCGGGCGCCATCTTCTCGCCGGAAACCAGGTCGGCCTTGCCGGTCACACCGACGCGCACGCCCCAGTCGGGCGACTTCACGATGATCACCGCGCCCGGGATGCTGCCATTGGCGACGAGCGCGTCGATCGTGCGCTGCCACGTGGCGGGGAAGGGGCGATAGGGTACCGCGTTGGTGCCATGGCGGGGTGCCGGCCCCGCCGTCGTCGGCGCCGGGGCACAGACGGCGGGCGGATAGCCGGGCGGAACGGGCTGGGCGCCGCCGCCGGTCGGCGTTGGCGTTGGCGCCGGGGCGGGTGCCGGGGTCAGCGCCTTTTCCTGCGCGACGGCGGCGAATTGGCTGGTCGTCATCGCCAGCAGCGGCAGCAGCGCAAACCAGCGAAGCCTTTTTGGATTCTTGTGGGCGATCATCATGCTATCCCCTCGTTCACCAGGTCCCGCAGAGGCCCTGCGGCCGGCTCATTCGAAATCGCGTCGATCAGCGCGCGCATCCTTGCGGGCGGCTGAAACTCCGGCGCGTAGCGGAGGGAGACGATCAGCCGTCCCCCGGTCCTGGCCGCCTCCAGCTCGATCGCGCGAGTCCGGCGCAGGCCTGCGCTGGTGACGGCGGGCAACCGGTCGCTGGGGGCGAAGCGGCAATCGGGCGGCATGTCGGTATCGCCCAGATAGTTGAGGCTGAGTTCCGGCTCGGCGAGCGGGATGGGCGCGGGCGAAAGCCAGCGCAGCACGCTCCAGCCGACGCCTTCCGACGGCACTGCGGCCAGCGCCGTCTCGATCGTCTCGGCATCGGCCTCGCAGTCGAGCAGGAAGGGAAAGTCCGCTGTGAACCAGCCGACCGTCCGGCTCAGGTCAAGCCCGCGTGTCAGCGGTCGCCGGCCATGGCTCGACAGCAGCACATGGGTTGCCGAACGGCCGTCCAGTATCCGCAGCGCTGTGCCGAGCCGGGCCAGCAGGTCGGCGAGGATCCGCCGGTCGGACAGGCCGGTCGTGACCGGGCCGAGGTCGGCGGTGTGCAGCGCGGTGTCGGCATAGCCATGCGCCGGGGCCTCCGGCGGCGGCGAAAAGGGGGCGTTCGCGACCGCTTCCCAATAGAGCCGCTCCCGTCCGGCTGCCGCCTGCGCCTCGGGGCCGGCAAGTGCGGTCGCCCAGTCGATGCAGGAACTGGTCCGTGCCGGCAGTCTCACCGGCCGGCCGGCCGAGGCCTGCCCCAGCGCGTCACCGACATCCTCGACCAGGATTCGCCACGACACGGCGTCGACGACCAGATGATGCGCGGCAAGCAGCAGGTGATCGGCTTCGGGCAAATGATACAGCGTCGCGCTGAACAGCGGTCCGTCGCCGGCCGCGGGCGGGGGCTGGTTGGCGTCGGCGTCGGACTCGACCAGCGCCCAGGGATCCGCTGCGGTGCGGCAATCGACGATGCGCAGCGTGAAGCCGTCCGGGGCGGCGCAGGCCGCCGTCCAGCCCGGATCCTCCCGTCGGAAGCGCAGCCGCAAGGCGTCGTGATGGCGCCACACGGCATCGAGCGCTGCCGCAGCAGCGGCCTCGTCTAGCGGCGACCGCAGCGCACGCAGTAGCACCAGATGGTTGAGTTGTGCCGTGCCCATGGGATCGACCGAAAAGAACCAGTGCTGGGTCGGGGTGAGCGGCATCGGCCCCGTCACCGGCCGCTCCTCCTGCACCACGACGCGCGAGCCCGCCTGCGCGATCCTCGCCACGGTATCTGCGTCGAGCATGTCCTTCAGTTCGAGCAGGAAGCCGTCCCGCCGCAGCTGGCCGAGCAGCCGGATCGCGCGAAGCGAATCCCCGCCGCACGCTGCGAACGAGCTGTGCCGTCCGAACGGTCCGCCCCCCAGCACCGTCGCAAAGGCCTGGGCGACCACCGCCTCGTCGGCCGCGAGCGGCGTATCGTCCTGCACTGCGACCGGCTTCAAGGCGGCGAGCGCTCGCCGGTCGACCTTGCCCGCGATCGTCCTCGGCAGTTCGGCGAGCATCAGGATCTCTGCCGGCACCATCCAGGGCGGCAGCGTTTCACTCAGGCCGAGCCGCAGCGCATCGGTGTCGATCGGTCCGTGCGGCACGACAAAGGCGAGCAGGCGGGGCGGATCGGTCGCAACCGTCACCGCGGCCTGCGACACTTGGGGATGGGCACGGAGCCGTTGTTCGATTTCGCCGGGTTCGATCCGGTGGCCGTTGAGCTTCACCTGCCCGTCGAGGCGCCCGAGATAGCGAACCGTCCCGTCTTCTTCGACCGTCCCGGCATCGCCGGTTCGGTAGAAGCGTTCGCCGTCGAGCACGGGAAAGCGCTCGGCGGTGAGTTCCGGCTGGCCGACATAGTCGCGGGCGAGCCCGTCGCCCGACAGCCAGATCTCGCCTGTCGCGCCCGGCGGCATCAGCCGGCCGAGCGGATCGCGCACGCTCATGCCGGTGTTGGCGATCGGTCGGCCGATCGGGATGCCGTCCGGATAAGGCGCGCCTGGATCGATCCGGTGCCAACTCGCGCAGACCGATGCCTCGGTCGGGCCATAGGCGTTGAATGCCGCGAGGCGTGCGGCATAGTGGCGTGAATCGTCGCGGTCGGGCGCCTCGCCCGCCGTGATCAGCACCCGCAGCTCGGCCAGGTCGGCGCCATCCAGCGCGCGCAGATAGGAGGGCGGCAATGTCGCGACGGTCACGCCTTCCGTCGCGAACAGCGCCAGCAGGGCCGTGCCGTCGCGGATCGTTTCTTCCGACGCGATCACCAGGGCGGCGCCACATAGCAGCGCCATGAAGATCTCGGACAGCGAGGCATCGAACGAGCAGGAGGCGAACTGCACCACGCGGTCGTTCGGTCGGACGTCCCAGTCCCGGATCTGCGCCTGGATCATGTTGACGAAGCCGCGATGCCGGACCGCGACGCCCTTGGGCCGCCCGGTCGAGCCCGAGGTATAGATGATATAGGCGATGTCTTCGGCGGTCGCCGCGCCGGCGTCGTGGCCAGTGGCGGGCAGCGCCGCCAGGGTCGGTTGCAGGGCTTCGATCCGCGCCAGCCCCGCCTCGTCGCCGAGTATGCGGACACAGGCCGAATCCTCGATCATCATCGCGATGCGCTGGTCCGGCAGCGCCGGGCTGATCGGCAGATAGGCCGCGCCCGCCTTGAGGATGCCGAGCAGCGCCGCCACGCGCCCCGCAGTCCGTCCGCACAGCACGCCCACCACCGTCCCGCGTCCGATCCCGTCGGCGCGCAATTGCGCGGCGATGGCCTCCGCCGCCTGATCGAGCGCGCGATAGCTCAGCCGCTCGGTGCCGGCGACGAGCGCCAGTGCCTCCGGCGTCCGCTCGACCTGGGCCTGCCACAGCCGGGCAAGCGTCGCGGTCCCGTCGCGCTCGACCGCCGGGCCGAGCGCGGCCTGCGCCAATGTTGCCCGCTCGCCCGCCGGCATTGAATCGATTTCGGCCAGTGGCGCTCCGGGTGCCGCCAGCACCGCCGCCGCCAGCGTCCGCCAATGCTGTTCCAGCCGCGCGATCAGCGCTGGCGCGATCCGGCTCGCATCATGTTGGAGATTGATTTCCAACAGGTCACCGACGTGCACGATGATCCCGAAATCATAATTGGCCCGCTCGTCGGCGCTGCTGTCGGACACGGTGAAGCCGGTCGCATCGGCCTCCGCCTGGCCCGCGGGAAAATTCTCCAGCACGAGCAGATGGTCGAGCAACGCCGATGAAAGCGCCGAGCCGGCCTGGATCGCCGCAAGCCCCGCCTGGTCGTGCGCGCTGTCCGCATCCGCCTGCCGCTGCAGCCGCCCGAGCAGGTCCCCGATCGTCTCCCCGGCGTCCCACCGCACCCGCACCGGCACGGTGTTGATGAACATGCCGACAAGCCGCTCGATCCCCGCCGTCGCCACGCTCCGCCCGGAGGTGACGATCCCGAACACCACATCCTGCCGCCCCGTCCAGCGCGACAGGATCAACCCCCACAGCGCCTGCAGCAGCACCCCCAGCGTCGTCCCGTTCGCGGTGGCCAAATCCAACAGCGCGACCGTGGTTGCTTTGTCGAGATGAAAGCGATGATCGACCTGCCGCGACGGCCCCGAACCCGCCGGTAGCCGGGGCAGGGTCGCCAGTTCGTCATAGCCCTCGAGCAGGTCGGCCCAGTGTCGCGCGGCCGCCGCGCCGTCCCGCGCCGCGATCGTCGCCATATAGGCGTCCGGGTCGGTCGCCGGCGGCAGGTCCGGCGCGCTGCCCCGCCGGGCGGCGGCGTACAGTTCGGCGAACTCCTCGGTCAGGATCGCGCCGGACCAGCCATCGATCAGGATATGCGGGTGGGTCCACACCATCTCGAACTGGCCCGGCGCATGCCGGAACAGCGCGACCCGCATCAGCCGGTCGCGCCGCAGGTCGAAGCCGCGCGCGGCGTCTGCGCGTCGCCAGCGCGCCACGGCGTCCCCGGAAGAATCCCCGGCATGGAACTCGATCGTCTGCGTCTTCAGCACGATCTGCAGCGGCTGCGCCGTCCGCTCATAGTCGAACACCGATCGCAGCATCGGATGCCGGGCGAGCAGCGCGTTCCACGCCGCCTCGCAATGTCCCGCGTCGACCTCGCCCTCGAGCATGAACGACATCTGCCGGTAATAGGGCGAGTCGCCCGGCGCCATCAGGTCGTGGAACAGCATGCCGGCCTGTAGCGGACTCAGCCGGTAGACCCGCTCGACGGCGTCGCGCGCCAGGGGGGCGGGCGCGTCACTCAACGCTGAACAGCCCTTCGACATCGGCGAGATCGACCCGCGCGCTGGTCGTCTCGGGCGCCGGCTCGGCGGGCTCCGCCAGCAGCGCCGCAATCCCGGCGACGGTCGGCGCGCCAAGGAAGGCGCGCATCTCGATCGCATGGCCGGCCGCGCGCAGCAGCCCGACCACCTGGATCGCGCGGATCGAATCCCCACCCACCGTGAAGAAGCGGTCATGCCGTCCGAACCCGCCCCGGCCGAGCACGGTGCGCCACGCGCCCGCGACCAGTTCCTCGCGCTCGTCCGCCGGCGCGACCTCGTCGGCGGCGCTGTCGTCGGGCTCGGGCAGCGCCTTGTAGTCGACCTTGCCGTTGGGGGTCATCGGCAGGGCCTTCAGCATCACCCAGCGTCCCGGCAGCATGTGCGTCGGCAGCGTACGCCCCAGTTGTTCCTGAAGGGCCTCCGCCTTCAACCGCCCGTCGGGCACAACAAAGGCGGTCAACTCGTCTCCGGTCGGCCCTTGCCGGATCGCCACGGCGACATCGGCCACGCCACGCAGCCGGCCGATGGCGCGCTCCACTTCGGGCAGTTCGATCCTGTACCCGCGCAGCTTCACCTGCCGATCGCTGCGGCCTGCAAAGCTGACGGCACCGTCCTCGCCGACCGCGCCCCGGTCGCCGGTGCGGTACAGCCGCGCGCCGGGTGCGAAGGGATGCGGCACGAATGCCGTTTCGGTCAGTTCCGGTCGCCCGAGATACCCCCGGGCAAGGCCGACGCCGCCGATATGGATCTCGCCCGGCACGCCGATCGGGGCGGGATTGCCGAAGCGGTCGAGCACGATCATCGCCATGTTGCCGATCGCCCGCCCGATCGGGATCGCCCGGCCGGCATCGGTCGCCGGATCGACATGGTGCCAGCTCGCGCACACGGTCGTCTCGGTCGGGCCATACGCGTTGACCGCGGTCATTGTCGTCGCGAGCCTTACTGCCCGCGCCGCGTCCGGCTTCTCGCCGGCGGTAATCAGCAGCTCGAGCGGGGCCAGCGCGGCATCGTCCAGCTCGGCGAGATAGGTCGGCGGCAACGTTGCCACCGTCACCTCCTCCGCGGCGAGATAGGCGGCGAAGTTGCGTGGATCGCGGACCTGTTCGGGCCCGGCGACCACGAGGCAGGCCCCGTTGAGCAGCGCCATCACCATCTCCCACACCGAGGCGTCGAAGGAGGAGGGGGCGAATTGCAGCACGCGATGGCGCGGCGCGATGCCGAGCCCGTCGCGCTGTGCCAGCGCCAGGTTCACCGCCCCGCGATGCTCGAGCAGCACGCCCTTTGGCCGGCCGGTCGAGCCCGAGGTGTAGATCAGATAGGCAAGGTCGTCGGGGCCGGGCGGCGCCGGGTCGGCCACGGGGCCATCTCCGAGCGCGCCGATGTCAAGCACCGGCACGCCGGCATCGTCAAGTGCGCCGGCATGCGCTGCCTCGGTCAGCAGCACCCGCGTCGACGAATCCGCCAGCATCATCTCCAGGCGCTCGGCCGGATAGGTTGGATCGAGCGGCAGATAGACTGCGCCTGCCATCAGGATGCCCATGAAGGCGACGACCAGCTGTTCCGACCGATCGAGCAGCACTGCGACGATCTGGCCCCGCCCTATGCCCTGCCCGGCCAGCGCCAGCGCCAGCGCCGTCGCCCGCGCCTCCAGCTCGGCATAGCTCAGGGTCGTCCCAGCGCAGGAGACCGCCCTCGCTTTGGGCTGCTGTGCGACCCAGCCCGAGAACATTGCCGGCACCGTCGCCGCTTCGGGCAGGTCGATCGTCGGGCCGGGCGCAAGCAGCAGCGCGCGCTCCGCAGCGCCGAGCAGGTCGAGCCTCGATATCGGCTGTTCGGGCTCGTCCAGCGCTGCAGCGAGCAGATGCCGGAAATGCCCCGCCATCAGCTCGATCCGGCCCCGGTCGAACAGGTCGGTGGCATATTCGAGATTGAGCGTGACCCCGGATGGTGTCTCGACGAACTCGAAGGTCAGCGGATATTTCGCCACGCGTGGCTCGCCGCCCATCGGCGTGACGGTGACGCCATCGAAGGCGAAGCCGCGCTGGCTCGAATCCTGGAACACCATCGCCACGTCGAACAGCGGCGGCCGGCTGTCGTCGCGGTTCGGCGCTAGCTCATCGACGAGCAGGTCGAACGGGTAGCCGCGATGGTCGATCGCCGCCATCATCGTCCCCCCGACGCGCTTCACCAGCGTACCCAGGTTATCGCTATCCGCGAGCGCGATACGCAGCGGCAGCAGGTTCACATAGAAGCCGACCTGCGATTCCAGCTCGGGATCGTCGCGGCACGACACCGGCATGCCGACCACCAGCTCGTCGCATCCGGTGTGACGCTGCAGCAGCGCGGCGGCGATCGAGACCAGCCCGGCGAACAGGGTGCCGCCCGCTGCGAGCGATGCTTGCCGCAACCCGGCAATGGCCGGCGCGTCCAGGTCGATGCGGACGCGATCTCCGTCATGGCTGGGCAGGCCCGCCGGGATTCGGTCGAGCGGCAGGTCGAGCCGGTCAGGCAGGCCGGACAGTTGCCCGTGCCACCATGCCCGCGTCGCCTCCGCTGCCGTCGTCCCCAGCCAGGTGGCTTCGGCGGCGGCATAGTCCTTGTAGTGGATGCGCAGCGGCGGCAGCCGCGCGCCCTGCGCGGTGCGCGCGATCTCCTCCACCATGATCGTCACGGAGACGGCGTCGCTGACGATGTGATGGACGGCGAAGAACAATAGATGCCGGTCGCGGCCGAGTTTCATCAGGCTGGCCGAGAGCAGCGGCCCTGTCGCGAGGTCGAAGCCGCTGCTTGCGTGCGCCTCAGCCAGCGCCAGGGCGGCACTCTCGGGATCCGGCTCGCCGCTCAGGTCGATGCGGTGCACCTGGAAATCGGCCCGGGGCAAGACGCGCTGGCGAAGCCCGTCGCCGGTCGCCACGAACACTGTGCGCAGGGCTTCGTGTCGCGCCGGCAATGCCTCGATCGCGTTCGCCAGCGCATCCGCGTCGAGCGGTCCTTCCAGGCGATACGCCGCGGACAGCGTATAGGCGGCCGGATTGCCGCCCATCTGCGCCAGCACCCACAGGCGCTGTTGCGCATGCGAGGCAGGATAGTCGGGCGCCGCGGCAAGCGCCGGGATCGCGCCCGACTTCTCCTCAGCTGGCCGCAGGGTCGCGGCCATCGCGCGGACGGTCGGTGTGGCGAAGAACCCCCCAATGGTCAGCGTCCCGCCAAATTCGGCATTGGCGCGGGTCAGCACGCGGATCGCGCGCAGCGAATCCCCGCCGACATCGAAGAAGGAGGTGCAGGCGCCGACACGCTTGAGGCCCAGCACTTCCATCCAGATCGCCGTGATCCGTTCCTCGGCAGCGCCCTCCGGCGCGACATAGGCGATGCGGCCCGTGACCAGTTCCTCTGGCTTCGGCAGTGCGCGGCGGTCGATCTTGCCGTTGAGGTTCAGCGGCATGGTATCGAGCGGCACCAGGAAATGCGGCATCACCGCCTGGGGCAGGTCGAGCGCAAGCCGCTCCCGAAGCGCTGCGGGAGCGAGCGGGCTCTTCATGGTGTAGTAGCAGGCAAGCGCGATCTCGCCGTCCTCGCGCTTGTGCGCGACCGCGACGGCGGCATCGACCTCGCCGTTAGTCATCGCTGCACGTTCGATCTCGGCCAGCTCGATCCGCACGCCATTGACCTTGACCTGCCCGTCGAGCCGCCCGCAGACTTCGATCGACCCGTCGGCCAGCACGCGGCCAAGGTCGCCGGTGCGGTAGAAAATGCCCGCGCCGCCCCAGTCGGGATCGGACAGGAAATAGTCGGCGGTCAGTGCAGGATCGTCGAGGTAGCCGAGTGGAGCGAAGGGCGGTGCGATATGAATCTCGCCGATCGCCCCCGGTGCCGCGAGCCGACCGTCCTTCACGATCAGCAACTGCGTGCCGGGCAGCGGCGCGCCGACTGGTACCGCCCGCGCTGCGTCGACCGGCCCGGTGATCTCGAAGCAGCATTTGGCGAGCGTCGTCTCGGATGGGCCGTAGAGGTTGCGCAGCCGTAGATCGGAGCCGAGCAGCGCACGGGTGCGCTCGACATCGGCGCCCCGCAGGATTTCCCCGGCAAACAGCAGGTGGCGCAGTCGCGGCAGTGCCACCGGTCTTTCCTCCAGGGCATTCAGCGCAAGCCGGAAGATGCTCGGCACGACATGGGCAATTTCGATCGCCTCTTCGGCCAGCCATTGGGCGAGCAGCCCGCCATCGCGCCGCGCTTCGGGCGGCACGATGCAGACCGTCCCGCCCACCGACAGCGGCAGGAAGACATCACGCAGCGAGACGTCGAAGGTCGGCAACGCGAGGTTGCTCACCCGGACACCCGGTCCGGCGTCCAGTTCGGCCGCTTCCCAGTCGATGAAGTGGCGCAGGCCGGCGTGGCTCGACAGGATCGGCTTGGGTTCACCGGTCGATCCCGAGGTGAACATCACATAGGCCGGATCGTTGGCATCGGGCCGTTCGCCCCGCGCCGGGCCATCCTCCAGCCCCTCGAACACGCCGTCCGCCTCCAGTACGAGCAACTGCTCCGGCGGTGCGGCGATGGCATCGACCAGCCGGTCGCGTAGCGCCTCGGTGGTCACGACGGCGGCGGGGCCGATCCGGGCGGCCAGCAAGGCCAGTCGTCGCGCGGGGGCATCGATATCGAGTGGGACGAAGACCGCCGCCAGTTTCCACACCGCCAGCATCGTCGTGACATGCTCAATCCCGCCCGGCTGGAACGAGACGACCCGGTCGCCGCGCCCGACCCCCATCGCCCCGAGTGCGCGCGACAGCGCTTCGGCGCGGGCGTCGAGCGCGTGATAGGAAAGCGCCTCGCCGCCCTGTTCGGCCGCGACTGCCTCGGGTCGCGCGGCAACTTGGGTCTCGAACAGGTCAAGCACGGTACCGCGCGTCGTTACCGCCCGCGCTGCTTCGGGCTTGATGCCCAGGTCGATCTGCGCCAGCGGCCGGTCAGGATCGTCGAGCAGCGCCGCGGTGAGCGCGCGCCACTGCGCCTCGATCCGCGCGAACTCGGCGGCGTCGATGGCATTGGCGTTGAAGGTGAACTTGATTTCCAGCGTCTCGCCCGGCTGGACGACAAGGCTATAGTCGAAATGCATCTGCTCGACCGAGCGGACATTGCCGACCGTGAGCCCGGCGACCGGCGCTTCCGCGAACGGGTAGTTCTCGAACACCAGCACGTGGTCGAACAAGGTTCGGCGCTTGCCATCGAGCCGCTGCATCTCGGCGAGCGAGAGGTAATGGAACGGCTCGGCTTCATTGGCGTCGTGCTGCAGCCGCCGCGCGAGGGTGCCGAAACTGTCGTCAGCCAGGATCCGCGCCCGCACCGGCAGCGGCTGCAGGAACAGCCCGACCATCCGCTCGACATCGGCCAGCCCAGACGGCCGCCCCGAGGCGATCGCGCCGAACACCACATCGGCACTGCCATTATAGCCGGCGAGCAGCGTGGCCCATTGCGCTTGCACTACGGTGTTGAGCGTCACCTCCAGCCGTGCGGCGAGCGCGGACAGGGCATGCGTCGTCTCACGGTCGAGCGCGAAGACATGCTCGGTCATCGCATAGGCCGCGCCTTCCGGTGCGGCATGCAAGCCCGGGATCGAGGAAGGCGCCGGCACGTCGGCCAGCCGGTTCGTCCAGAAGCGGCGACCGGCGGGCTCGTCTTGCCTGGCCAGCCAGTCGATGTGGCGTGCAAAGGGAGGGGCTGGTGGCAGCGTCGGCGCCCGCGCCTCGCCCAGTGCCTGATACAGTTCCATCAATTCTTCCTGGGCGATGCCGATCGACCAGCCGTCCAAGATGATGTGATGGCTCGTCCAGATCACGTCGGTGTCGTGCGCACCCAGCCGCACCAATGTGATCCGCATCAGCGGATCGCGTGTGAGATCGAAACCGCGCGCGCGCTCGGCGGCGGCCAGGGCCTCGGTGGCGCGTGCCTTCTTGGCCTTGGCGAGGCCGGCCATGTCTTTCACCGCGATCGGCACCGGCCGATCCCTCAGCACGACCTGGCAGGGCGCATCGCCCGGCAGGGCCATGATCGCGGTGCGCAGCGCCTGGTGCCGGGCGACCAATTGTTGCCACGCCTCGGCGAAGCGCGGGAGGTCGAGCGTGCCGGTCACGCGATAGGTGAATTGCTGGAGATAGGATTGCCGGTCGCCGGCCATTGCGTGGAAGACCATGCCCTCCTGCAGCGGCGAAAGCGCGAGCACCGCTTCGACAGAGGCTTCGTCAGTGCCGAGCTCTTCCAGCAATGCCCTGGCGGGCCTGGCGCCGGTCGGGCCGATCAGTGCCGCCCGCATCGCCTCGGCCAGCCGCTGGATCGTGGCGCGCGCGTGCTGGCGTTCGCCATAGCCGATCTGCACCGACAGCCTGCCGCCGACGATTGCGGATTCGACATCGATCAGCTCGGGCCGGTGCAACGCGCCGCCGGCTAACGGCCCCGTGGGTTCATCGGCCAGCCGGAAGCCGCCGCCCAGCGCCGCATCGAACTGGCCGAGATAGTTGAAGCCGATCTCGGGCACTGGCCCTGCCTTGAGCGCGCCCGAGGCGAGATAGCGCAGCAAGCCATAGCCCACGCCTTTACGGGGGATGGCGCGCAGCGTCGCGGCGATCCGCGCAGACGCTTCCGCCAGCGTGGCAGCATCGCCGATTTCAAACACCGCCGGAAAGATCGAGGTGAACCAGCCGATCGTGCGGCTGAGATCCAGGCCCGGCGCGATCTCCTCCCGGCCATGGCCCTCCAGCCGGACGCGGATTTTATCGAGCGCGAAACACGTCCGGCACGCGATCGCCAGGGCACCGATCAGCTGTGGTGCGATCCCCGCCTCGTCGGCGGCGGTATCGAACAGGTGCCGCGTCGCGGCTTTATCGAGCTCGAACGACACGGACCGGGCGTCCGCTATCGCACTGGTGGCGTCGTCATAGTCGCAGGGCAGGGCGGGCACCTCCGCCGCGTCGACGGATTGCCAATAGGCAATCTCTGCGAGCAGTTCGGCGCTACGCGCAGCGCGTTGCTGCGCTTCGGGCCAGGCCAGCCAGGGTCCGGAGGCGGGCAGCGCCGGCGTCTCGCCCGCCCGCGCCGCCACATAGGCGGCGAGCAGGTCTTCCAGCAGGATGCGCCACGAAACACCGTCGATCACGAGATGATGGCAGAGCACCAGCACGCGCTCGCCCTCCGGAAGGCGGTACAGGATCACGCGGAGCAGCGGGGGCTTCGCGATGTCGAATCCTCGCTGTGCCGCGCTGGCATGAGCGGTCAGCGCCGCGCTGCTGCCGAGCTCGACGATCTCGATCGGCACGGCGACCGCTGGCGCGACGCGCTGCACCCCGAGCACGGGATCGACCGTCAGCCGCAAGGCGTCATGGTGCGCTACGACCGTGGCGACTGCGCGCTCCAGCGCTTCGGCATCGACCTGCTCGGCAGCGAGCAGGGCGGCATTGTTGAAATGCCCGGGTGCGTCGCCATGCGTTTCCAGGAACCAGCACTGGATCGCCGTCAGCGGGGCGGAATCGTCCCCGAAAACTGGGGATGCGGCGGCGGTTTCATCGCCGAGCCGCGATGCAAGGGCGGCGACGGTCTTTGCGCTGAGCAACTGCGCCAGGCTGATCTCGATCCCGATCCGGTGAAGCCGGCCGACGATCTGCAGCGCCTTGATCGAGTCGCCTCCAAGGGCGAAATAATTCTGGTCCACGCCGACCTGCGGCAGGGCGAGCACCTCGGCCCAGACCGCCGCGATCGCAGCCTCGGTCCCGGTGCGCGGCGCGGTGACGTTCTCGCTCGCCGGCAGGCGCGCTGCCTCGGGAGCCGGGAGAGCGGTGCGATCGAGCTTCCCATTGGCGGTCTGTGGCAGCTTGGGCAGCGCTACGAACTGTGTGGGGATCGCATAAGCGGGCAGGTTGCGCGCCAGGTGGTCGCGCAACATCGCGGCCGTCAGCCCCGGTGCTCCGACGACATAGGCGACGAGCTGTTTCCCCGTATCGGCATCGTCGCGCTCGAGCACGACGGCTTTCTCGACCTGCGGATGTTCCAGCAGCCAATATTGCACGCCCGCCAGCTCGATACGGTGGCCGCGAATCTGCACCTGATGGTCGTTCCGCCCGATATATTCGATCACGCCATCGGCCTGCAGCCGACCGATATCGCCCGTGCGGTAGCGCCGTCGCCCATCCATGGTAACGAACCGTGCGGCGGTCAGGTCGGGTTGGTTGAGATAGCCGGCACAGACCCCGCTCCCGCCAACCCACATCTCGCCTGGCACGCCCACCGGCTGCTGCAGGCCGGTGGCACCGAGCACATCGATGGTGGTCTCAGGCAGTGGGCGGCCGATCAGGCTCCGGCCGCTGGCAAGATCCGAGTCGCGCAGTCGGTGAAAACTGACATGGACGGTCGTCTCGGTGATGCCGTACATGTTGATCAGCGCGATTCCGTCGAGCGGATACATCGCGGTCCACGGCCGCAGATAGGCGGGTTCGAGCCGGTCGCCGCCGAAGATCACGACATGGAGATGATCGGCAAGGTCGTGGAGCGGCTGCGCCGCCTCCGCTTCGATCAGGCTATAAAACGCGGCGGGGGTCTGGTTCAGGATAGTGACGCGGTGGCGGCGGACCAGCCCGAGCAGCGCGGCGGGGTCGCGGGCCTGGTCGGCATCGGCGATCACGACGCTGCCACCGTTTGCCAGCGCAGCCCAGACCTCCCAGATCGAGAAATCGAAGGCGAAACTGTGCGCGCAGATCAGCACGTCCGCGGGCCCGAAGGCGAACGGGTTGCGGTCGCTGACCAGCAGCCGCACTGCGTTGCGATGCGTGACCTGACAGCCCTTGGGTCGCCCGGTCGAGCCCGAGGTATAGATGATATAGGCGACGTCGTCCGGCTGTCGCGCCCGCTCGGGGCTGCCCGAGCCGGTCGTTCCGACGTCCAGCGCCAGGCCGCGATGCGCGGGCGGCAGCAAGGTGCTGGTCGACGGATCGGTCAATACCATGGCGCAGGCACTGTCCGTCACGATATGGTCGAGCAGCGCTTCGGGATGCGCTGTATCGATTGGCACGAACACACAGCCGGCCTTCAGGATCGCCAGCTCGGCGATGACGGCACGCTCGGATCGCGGGAGCAGCACGCCGATACACGCGCCTGCCGGCACCCGTTCGGCCAGCGCGCTGGCCAGCTCGTCTGACAGCCGGTCGATCTCGCCATAGGAAAGGGCGGTCTCGCCGGACAGGACCGCCGGCCTGTCCCTGTGCTGGGTGACGCTGGCGTCGAACAGGTCGACCAGCGTGGCGTCGCGCGGATAATCGGCGGCCGTGTCGTTGACCCGGGCGATGAGCGCGCGCTCGCCGTCGCTCAGCAGGTCGATCTGCCCGATCGGCCGGTCGGGATCGCCCGGGATATGTTCCAGCATCCGCACGAAGGCGGCGGACCAGTGCTCGATCGTAGCGCGGTCGAACAGCGCGGTGGCGAAGCCGAAGCGCAGCGTCATCGCGCCTTCAAGCTCGGTTACTTCGATAGCGAGATCGAACATCGCTGCGCTAAGTGGCACATCGTGGCCCGTGAAGGTCAGTCGTTCGATGTCGAACGCTCGCGCGGTCGCGTTCTCGTAGGACAGCATCGTGTCGAACACCGCATTGCGGCCAGGCGACGGCGCGGCGGCAAGCGCGGCGACCGCCTCGAACGGATAGTCGCCATGGTCATAGGCGGCGAGGCAGGTCTTCGCGATCGCGGCGAGATGCTGGGAGAAGGGCAGCGCGCCATCCGGCCGGCTCCTGAACGCCACGGTGTTCACGAACATGCCGACCGCCCGTGCGACTGCGGCGTCCTCGCGGCCCGAGGTCGCGCCGCCGATCACCACGTCCTGCTGGTCGGTCAGCCGGTGAAGGAACCCGCTCCAGGCCGCGAGCAGCACCATGTAGAGCGAGGTTCCGCTCTGCCGCCCCACTGCCTTGAGGCGTGTGGTCAGCGCGGCCGGCACCTGCACGAACACGGCGTCACCGCGAAAATCCCGCTCGATCGGGCGCGGCCGGTCGGTCGGCAGCTCGAGGCTCGGCACGTCGGCCAGCTCGGCCTTCCAGAAAGCCGCATTCTCAAGGCCCCGTTCGCCCGAAGCGCCGGCGTCGACCGCGCGCCGCGCGGTCCGGAGATCATAGTCGATGGCGGGTAGCGCCTCCCCCGCGTAAAGGGCCATCAGTTCCGCCGCGACGATGTCGAACGACAGGCCGTCGACCGCGATATGATGCGCGTCGGCGACGAGCAGGTGGCGCTCGGGTGCGATCGTCGCCACCGCCACGCGCATCAGCGGCGCCACGCCCAGATCGAACGGCCGCACGAAGCGGTCGATAAAGGCGTCGACCTCGTCCGGGCCGATCGTTGCGCGCTCGATCGCGAAGCGCGGCTCGGCGATGCGCTTGGCGAGCGGTTCGCCATCGATCGTCACAAAGGCCGTGCGCAGTCCTTCGTGGCGCATGATGATGGTGCGGAACGCCTCCTCCAATCGCTCCACGTCGAGCGGCCCGTCGATGAAAAAGGCCTGGGGCAGGTGGTAAGGCGTGTCGCCGCCCTCATGCTGCGCCAGCACGAACATCCGGCGCTCGGGCGAACTGAGCGGGGTGAATTGCGGCTGAGGATAGTCCTCGATCGACCAGTCGAACCCGTTGGCGCGGATTTCCTCGATCGATCCGGTGATCGCGTCGAACACGGCGGCGATGTCCGCCGCGCTGTGCTCGGTCGAGAAGAAGGAAATGCGCCGCTCCCAAGTATAGATCCCGCGCACCATCATCGAGAGATAGAGCAGCTCCAGTTCGATCGGCTCGCGGTCCTGCGCGCCGATCGGCACGATCCGCCATTGCGAGGAGAAATGCTTGGCGCGCAACGGCACCCGCTCGCGCTCGAACCAGCGATTGAGCCGGTCGCAGAACGCTGTGGTGTGCGCCGTGACCCTGTCCTGCAGCGCCGGCCCGGCGGCTTTCATATGCGCCAGCGCCGCATGGGTGGTGACCATCGTCGCCGGATTGCGGCAGAAGGTCCCGCCGAAATAGATCATCTCCGATTGCGGGCCGGATCGGTCGCCATAATCCCAGTCGCCACCATCGATATAGTCGAGATAGCGCGCCTTGCCGGCGATCACGCCGATCGGCATGCCGCCGCCGACGATCTTGCCGTACAGCGCCATGTCGGCATCGACGTCGAACCATTGCCGCGCCCCGCCCGGCCCGGCGCGGAAGCCGTTGATCATCTCGTCGAAGATCAGGGCAGTGCCCGTTTCGCGGGTCAGCCGGTACAATGCCTTGAGGAAGCCCTGGGGCTGGAGATCCGGATTGCGGCTTTGCACCGGCTCGACGAGCACCGCGGCCAGGCTGTCGCCATGTGTCCGGATATAATCGAGCGAGGCCGGGGAATCATATGGCAGGACGATCAGATCCTCGATCATCCCGGCGGGCGTGCCGATCCCGATCGGCACGGTGTCGCCCTCTTCCTCGGTGGCGAGCACGCCGTCGAAAATGCCGTGATAGCTGTTCTTGAACAACACGACGGTAGTGCGACCGGTCGCGGCGCGGGCAAGCCGCAGCGCAACCATCACCACCTCCGATCCGGTATTGCTGAACGCCACGCGCTCGGTGCCGGTCAGTTCGGTCAGCAGCTGCGCGGCCTTGCCGGTCCAGGGGGATTGGGTGCCGAGTTCGATGCCGGCATCCATCTGCGTCTTCAGCGCGTCATGGATGAAATCCGGGCGATGCCCGAAGAAATGGACGCCCATGCCCATCGCGACGTCGATATACTCGTTGCCGTCCACGTCGGTGACGCGCGAGCCCTTCGATGCGGCGGAGACGATCGGATATTTCGCCTCCTTCATCTGGCCCCAGAAGGACAAAGTGTGCTTCCAGTCGGCCAGCACCGCGCGGCTTTCGCGGGTCAGCGCCTTGGAGCCGCCGGTCCGCGCGACATGTCGCCGTACGAGCTCCTCGACATAGGCCTGTTGCGCCGGGGAGAGTTTCGCGCCCGCGAGGTTGATCCCGCGGATCGCGGCGACGGGCACTGGCTTGGGCGCCGGCGGCCGCGCTGGCCTGGCCGGCTCCGGCACGGTGACCGCGAACTCGACTGGCGGGATTCGCGGCGCAGGCGCTGCGGCGACGGCCGGCGGCGCGGCGCCGGTGGCGGACAGCTGCAAGCGGCTGAGTTCGGTCAGGCTGCGCAGGTTCTGCGCTGACATCTCGGCCATCGCCTGGAGCTGCTGCTGAAACAGCGCGGTCGCGTCGCCCGTGACGGCGACGGCGGGCGCGGCCGTCGGTGCCGGCGCAGCCACCGATACGAAAGCGGGAACTGCCGGCGGCGCGATGTCAGGCATGGTCGAGCCGGGGCTGCGCTTCGCGTGCTTGGCGAGATAGGTTTGGATATCGCCAAGCGTGCCCAGTTCCTTGAACAGCTGGCTCATCCGCAGCTCGACGCCGTAACCCCGCTCGACCGCCTGGCCGAGCTTGAGCAGCATCAGCGAATCCAGCCCCATGTCAGTCAGATGCTGGTCCGGGCTTATTTCCGCCGGATCCAGCCGGGTGATCGATGCCAGCATCCCCACCAGCGTAGCGATGACCTGCTCGCGGCTGTCCATTCTGTCCCCCCTGGTTGGCGCTGTCGCCACGGCGACTTCCGGTTGTTCCTGCCCTGTGGACCAGGCGGCCGGCCGCAAGGGGCCAACCTCCAGCCAGTACGGCTTGCGCTGGAACGGATAGTGCGGTGCATCGACCCGCTGGCCGGCCGGGCCGGTGATGGCAGGCCACTCGACCTCGACGCCGTCGCACCACAAGGTGCCGGCCGCGGTCATGATCTGGCGCGCGTCGTCCGCGCCGCGCCGGAGCGAACTCACCGCCAGCCCGCTCCCCGCCCGGCGCGCGAGCACCGACAATGTGTCGCCCGGCCCGATCTCCAGGAACCGGTCATAGCCGTCCTCGCGCATCGCCTCGATCGCCGCGTCGAAGCGCACCGGCGCCTCGATCTGGCGACACCAGTAATCGGCCGCCAGCCGCTCTTGCGCCGGGAGGCGCGCTCCGGTCACGGTCGAGTAGAAAGGCAAGCCGGCCGCACGGGGCTCGGCGGCGCTGCAGGCGACCCGGAAGGCCGGCAGCATCGGCTTCATCAGCGGCGAGTGGAAAGCATGCGAGACGTCGAGCTTCACCGTGTCGATCGACCGCGCCGACAGCGCCGCCAGCACCGCGTCGAGCGGCGCATCCTCGCCCGACAAGGTCACCGATTCAGCCCCGTTGATCGCGGCAATCGCCACGCGCCCCGTATGGACCGCGAGAAGCGGCGTCACGATATCGGCGGAGGCGAACACCGCGGCCATCGCGCCGCCGGCCGGAAGTGCCTGCATCAGCCGGCCGCGTTCCAGCACCAGCGCCAGCGCGTCTTCCAGCTCCAGCACGCCTGCCGCGACCGCGGCCGCGAATTCACCGATGCTGTGGCCCGCCACGGCATCCGGCCGCACGCCCCAGCTGGCCCAGAGTTCGGTCAGCGCCCACTGCAGCGCGAAGGTCGCCGGCTGCGCCACGCCCGTCCCCGACAGCGCTGCGCCATCCTCCAGCAGCGCGGGCAATGGCTTGCCGAGTGTTTCGCCGACCAGCGTCGCGCACCGGTCGAACGCTGCCCGGAACACCGGCTCGCTCGCATAGAGTGCGCGGCCCATCCCGGCATATTGCGCTCCCTGCCCGGTGAACAGGAAAGCGAGTCCCGAGGTGCGGTTCGGCCGGGGTCGCGCCTCGGGCCGCTGCAGCCCGGCCGCCAGCTCCTCGACGCTCGCGCCGATGGCGACCAGTCGCTCGCGCAGCGGGGTGCGCCGCGCTGCGGTTGCGCAAAGGTCCGCCAGCCTCGTGCCGTCCCGGCCGACCAGGAGCGCGCGCCATTCCGCCGCAGCGGCGGCGAGGGCGGCCGGCGTCGCTGTCGAAAGGGGCAGAACATGGATCGGTCGCTCAGCCGGTACGGTCTCGACCGGCGGCGGCGCGGTGACGATGACGTGCGCATTGGTTCCGCTCAGGCCGAACGAACTGATGCCGGCAGCTTGGGGGCGCCCGTCCGCCCGCCATGGCGACGGCGCATCCACTACCGAGATCGAGGCGGCGGCCCAGTCGATATGGCGGTTCGGCGTCGTGAAATGCAGGCTCGGCGGCAGGGTCTCGTGCCGTATCGCCAGGATCACCTTGATCACGCCGGCGATCCCCGCGGCCGCCTCGGTATGGCCGATATTGGTCTTGACCGAACCGAGCTTGAGGTCGCTCCCAGCCGCGCGCTTGCCGAACACTGCATCGAGCGCGCCGAACTCGATCGGGTCGCCCAGCGGCGTGCCCGTGCCGTGCGCCTCGATATAGTCGATCGCCTCGGGCTTGAGCCGGGCATCGTCCAGCGCCGCGCGGATCACGGCCTGCTGCGCCAGCCCGTTGGGTGCGGTCAGCCCGTTGCTGCGCCCGTCGTGATTCACTGCCGATCCGGCAAGGATCGCCTGGACAGGATCGCCGTCGCGCAGCGCGTCGTCCAGCCGCTTGAGCACGACCAGGCCGCAGCCCTCGCCGCGGCCATAGCCGGTCGCGGCATCGTCGAAGGCGCGGCTCCGCCCGTCCGCCGCCAGCGCGCGCACCTTGCACAGGGCGACGGTGCTGTCGGGCGAGAGCAACAGGCTCACTCCGCCCGTGATCGCCGCGTCGCAGTCACGCCGCCGCAGCGCCTTGATCGCTGCGTCCAGCGCCACGAGTGAGGAGGAGCAGGCGGTATCCAGCGTCACGCAGGGTCCGCGCAGGTCATAGAAATAGGACAGCCGCCCGGCGGCGGTGCTGAACATCACGCCGCTGCCCGAATAGGCGGTGATCCGCTCGGGATCGCCCGAATGGACGTGCGCCTGGATATAATCATAATTCGACAGGCCGATGAAGATGCCCGTCTTGCTGCCCGCCAGGCGGCGCGCATCGATCCGCGCATCCTCCAGCGCTTCCCAGCTCACCTCGAGCAGCATGCGTTGCTGTGGGTCGAGCGACTCCGCCTCCGCCGGCGTGATGCTGAAAAAGGCCGGATCGAATCCGCGTACATCGCCCAGCAACGCTGCGTCGCGCACATAAAGGCGCCCCGCGGCCTCGGGATCCGCGCTCCACCAGGTATCGAGATCGAACCGGTCCGCCGGTATCTCGGCCACCGCATCGCCGCCCTGGGCGAGGAGGTTCCAGAAGCGCTCCGGATCGGTTGCGCCGCCGGGAAAGCGGCAGCCCATACCGATCACGGCGATCGGCCCCTGGGCGCTCAGCGCGGCATTCTGGTCGAGCAGCGTCCTGATCTGCGCGGACGCTCGTCTCAGGGCTTCGATATACGGGGCTTCACCTGCAGGTTCCATGGTGATGCGTGCGGCTCCCGCTCGATGCGGAGGATCAAATCGAAGTCATGGTCGGCGTGGACACGATAGGCGTATTACGCGGACGCGATTCTCCAATCGCCACCGGTGTCGGCGACGGTAACGGCAGCGACGCTGCCGGGCGGCAGGAAGATCAAGCCGCCGGCCGGGGATCGCTTGGCGCCCCGGCCCGCGGCCGGGCGGTCAGCCCGAGGTCTTCGGCGTCGATGCCTTCGGGGGCGATTGCGGGATATGCTCAGCGACTTCGGACAGCAAATTGCCGCCAGTGGTCGCCATCTTGTATGAATTCCAGCGCAGCCCGATCGCGGTCAGCGCGGCGACGAGCGGCATCGACGGTGCCAGTATGGCGACGGCGAGCCCGGTGCCCAGGAAGGTTGCGACACCCGCACCGATATTGCCGGCGATCAGATTGCTCGCACCGGGCATCAACACTTCTCCGGCGACCATTGCCGTGTGTCCAAGCGTATCGTTTTGTGCCATTTGTTGTCCTTTCCGGGGAACCAACTTGCGCTGTATTTCGGCCGGCATCCTCTTTGGCGCCGTTCGATAACAATATCACGGGCTTAGGGTCGGCAATAGCGGGTGTTATAACCGGGGCGGCTATATTGGTCGCGCCGCCGCAAGAACTTTACTACCCCGGAAATCCTTGGCTTTTCGCTTGGGATCAGGCCGAAAATCGGCGATGCATCAGGGGGGCGGCGGCAGGTTTTGCAACCAAAGCGGCGCTATATCCAGGCATGGGGTGCCACGCCCAGATCCGCCAGAATTGGGTTGCTCCAGGGTCGTCGGCATCTCGAATCGGTTCCTCCGGCTGGCCCAGCAAGGCCCCGAACTCGATCAGCGTCGGGGATCGCATCAGCCCTTCGCCGCGCGCCTTCAGATAGGCCTCCTTGCGTGTCCAGGCGGCATGGAACAGGGCGAGCTTCTCCGCGCCCTCGCGCGCATCGAAGACGGCGCGCTCGGTCGGGCCGAGCACCAGGCCCGCCACCCCGTCCAGGTCCGCCATGGGGCGGATCTGCTCTACGTCCACCCCGATCGGGCCGGAACGGGTGACCGCGCACAGCGCGACCCCGGCCGAGTTTGAGACATTGAAGTGCAGGCCGCTGCGCTCTTGGGATAGGCCGAGTGCGGGCTTGCCATGCGCGCCGCTCCGCAGGACGACGTCCGCCGGCGACAGGCCGAGATAGCCGCCGAGAATCCGCCGCAAC
>Ga0255338_1001481_pt1 | contig 44066 bp, 42 predicted proteins | sample MeOH1_35cm_T4_19_FD_203715 | JGI IMG/M metagenome (GOLD analysis project Ga0255338, IMG submission 203715) | Sandy soil microbial communities from University of British Columbia, Vancouver, Canada - MeOH1_35cm_T4_195 | ecosystem: Engineered > Artificial ecosystem > Sand microcosm > Unclassified ... | reverse complement strand
CGCTCATGGGAACCTGCTTTTCCTGGAGTATGAAGTGAGTAATGCGGCGCTCACGACGGCGATTTGCGGCCGCGAGTCCAGTAGAATCGCAATTTTAACGGATACAGGCTTCCGGCTTCCAGTTTCCGGTGTCCCGCGTCATGAAGTGTTGCCCCCAGCCCTTACCGATGAAGATAATTTTGGCAGCCTCCCGCCGTCCCGCCAGCGCCATCCAGGTGGTCAGCGCCGGACTGTCGCGACGCGTTTACCCGATAGCTGACCTTTACCCCAAGTAACCGATAAGCCATGTTTCCCCGCCCCAAGCAGCTTTCGCTTGAACTTGGCAGTCCGCCGCCGTCGACCTTCGAGAATTTTTTCGTGGCCGCAAACCGCGAGCCCGTGCAACGCCTGCACGACCTCGCCGCCGCGGTGGCCCAGGAGCGCGCCGCCGACCGCCTGATCTACCTGTGGGGCGAGGTGGGCTCGGGCCGCACCCATTTGCTGCACGCGGTCTGCGACAGCGGCTACCAGGCCGGCATCAGCTGCCGCTACCTGAGCCCGCATCATGCCTTGTCGGATTTCATCTTCGACCCGAGCTGCCAGCTCTACACCGTGGACGATGTGGAGCTGCTCGACGAAGCGCGCCAGATCGCCGTGTTCTCGCTCTACAACGAGGTCCGGGCCCACGTGCGCACCGCCATCGTGGTGGCCGGCAGCCAGGCGCCGCTGGCCATGCCGGTGCGCGAGGACCTGCGCACCCGGCTGGGCTGGGGCCTGGTCTACCAGCTCGCGCCGCTGTCGGACGAAGACAAGATGACGGCGCTGGTGCAGGCTGCGCGCGAACGCGGCCTGCAGCTTTCGCCGGAAATCCCGCACTGGCTGGTCACGCGCAAATACCGCGACATGCCCAGCCTGATGGCGCTGCTGGACGCGCTGGACACCTATTCGCTGGAGCGCAAGCGCGCCGTCACCCTGCCCCTGCTGCGGGAAATGTTTGCCGAGTTGCGGGAGTGAGCGCGGGCTGCCGGCACGGCGCGCACGGCACTTGGCATGTCCCGTGCTTGTATTCGTTGCCAGCCGGTCACGTTAAAGAAACGGCCACAGTCACGTTAATGTAAAATCGCCGCCCATGAATCTGGCATTGTTCGACCTCGACCACACCTTGCTCCCGACCGACAGCGACCACGAATGGGGCCGCTTCCTGGTGCGCCTGGGCGCTGTCGACGAGGAATCCTACCGCCGCAGGAACGATGAGTTCTACGGCCACTACAAGGCTGGCACCCTGGATATCCAGGCTTTCCTGCGTTTCGCGCTGGCGCCGCTGGCGGCCAACCCGCGCGACCGGCTCGAAGCGTGGCGGGGTCAGTTCATGCGGGAAGTGATCGATCCGGTGATGACGCCGCAGGCGCGGGCGCTGGTCTACAAGCATCTCGACGCCGGCGACCTGTGCGCGGTAGTCACCGCCACCAACAGCTTCGTCACCGCCCCGATCGCGGCGGCCTTTGGCATCAAGCACCTGGTCGCCACCGAGCCGGCCACCGCCAATGGCAAGCCCGACGGCGCCTTCACCGGCGAAGTCGCAGGCACTCCATGCTTCCGCGAGGGCAAGATCGCCCGCGTCGAAGCCTGGCTCAAGAGCATGGGCACCCAATGGGATGCCTTCGAAAACACCACCTTCTACAGCGATTCGGCCAACGACCTGCCGCTACTGGAAAAGGTCAGCGAACCGATCGCCGCCAACCCGGACGATCGCCTGCGTCACCACGCCGCCGCGGCCGGCTGGCGCATCATGGATCTGTTCTGACGTGATCAAGAAGCTAATCAACCGGCTGCTCGGCAAGCCGGGCACCCAGCAGCGCCCCGCCAAACGCCGCGGCGGACGCGCCCATACGCCGAATATCGTTGCGCATGCCGAACACCAGATCGACCAGTCGCTGATCTCGCGCAACGCCATCAAGGTCACCTCCACGCTGCAGCAGGCGGGCTACCAGGCCTTTATCGTCGGCGGCGCGGTGCGCGACCTGTTGCTGGGCATCAAGCCCAAGGACTTCGACGTCGCCACCAACGCCACGCCCGACCAGGTGCAGGCGCTGTTCCGCCGCTCGCGCATCATTGGCCGGCGCTTCCAGATCGTGCACGTGACCTTCTACGGCGGGCGCGATCAGGAGATCATCGAGGTCTCGACCTTCCGCGCTCTGGTGGACGCGGTCGCCAGCGAGACCCTGCCCGAAGGGCGCCGTCTCAAGCGCGCGGAGCTCGATAGCAAGACCCACGCTATCGACGCCTCCGGACGCGTGCTGCGCGACAACGTATGGGGCTCGCAGGCGGAAGACGCGGAACGCCGCGACTTCACCATCAATGCGATGTACTACGATCCGGCCGAGCAGACGGTGTATGACTACCACCACGGCATGGAAGACATCCGCGCGCGCACGCTGCGCATGATCGGCGACCCGGTCACGCGCTACCGCGAAGATCCCATCCGCATGCTGCGCGTGGTGCGTTTCGCCGCCAAGACCGGTTTCACCATCGACGAGGAAACCCGCCAGCCGATCGCCGACCTCGCCTCGCTGATCCATAACGTGCCCAGCGCGCGCCTGTTCGACGAGATGCTCAAGCTGCTGATGTCGGGCCACGCATGGGCCTCGCTGCAGGAGTTGCGCAAGGCCGGCCTGCACCGCGGCCTGCTGCCGCTGCTGGACGTCGCGCTGGAGCAGCCGATGGGCCAGCGCTTCGTGCAGCTGGCACTGGATAACACCGACCAGCGCGTGCAGGTCGGCAAGCCGGTGTCGCCGGGCTTCCTGTTCGCCGCGCTGCTGTGGCACCACGTGCTGCAGCGCTGGACCACGCTGCGCGAGGAAGGCGAGCACGCCATCGCCGCGCTCAATATCGCGATGGACGATGTGCTGGAGCGCCAGACCGGCCAGCTCGCCATCCAGCGCCGCTTTGTCACCGACATGCGGGACATCTGGGGCATGCAGCCCCGCTTCGAGAAGCGCGTGGGCCGCATGCCGTTCCGCCTGATCGAATCGCCACGCTTCCGCGCCGGGTTCGACTTCCTCTACCTGCGCTGCCAGTCCGGCGAGCAGCCAACCGAGCTGGCGCAGTGGTGGCAGGATTTCCAGGACGCCGATAGCCATGGCCGCGAGGACCTGATCGATGCCGTGCGCCCGGTGCGCGGTGGCGGCAGGCAAGGCGGCGGCGGCAGCGAGGGCGGCGAGCCGGCCGACGATGGCGAAGGCGGCGCTCCGGCGCGCAAGAAGCGCCGCAGGCGCAGTCCGCGGAAATCGGATACAGTTTCTTCGCGGAGTGATTTGGACGCGAGCCCGGATTCCGGCTCCACTGCAGACCGGAAAGCCGGCAAGGTACGCGTCCAGCCGGAGGAATCGTAATGACACTTGCCTTTATCGGCATCGGAGCCAACCTGGGCGACGCCCGGCAAGCCCTGAAAGATGCCATCGTATGCCTGGCGCAGCAGGTCGGCATCACGGTGATGGCGAGATCATCGCTCTATCGCACGGCTCCGGTCGATGCGACGGGCGGCGACTATTACAACGCGGTGGTCAAGGTGGAAACCTCGTTCACCGCTGCGCAGCTGCTGCGTATCTGCCACCACATCGAGGATCAGTTCGGGCGCGAACGGCCATTCCGCAACGCGCCGCGCACCCTCGACCTGGACCTGCTGGTGTTCGGCGACGAAATCCACCAGGACGAAAAGCTCGTGGTGCCGCATCCGCGCGTGGCCGAACGCGCCTTCACGCTGGTGCCCCTGCTCGAACTGGATGCCGGCCTGGTCATCCCGGGACTTGGCCCCGCGGCGGATTACCTGGCCGCGGTCAGCGGGCAGCGTGTCGAGAAAGTCTCGTTCTGCCAATGCACGCGGCAGCGGGATGCGCGCGACGCTTCCTGATGCCATGACCGGCCCAGGCCAGCCGCCCCCGCTTCATCCGCCCTCTTAGCCTGGCATCAGCCGACCGGACCCGCCCATGCTCGAACACCTGCGCCGCATTGTGGTGGAAGGCCCCATCGGGGCCGGCAAGACCGCGCTCGCGCAACGCCTGGCGCAAACCCTGCGCACCGGCGAGCTGCTCGACGCGGCACGCGAAAACCCCTTCCTCGAACGCTATTACCGCGAGCCCGCGCGTTACGCGCTGCCGCTGCAGCTTTCGCTGATGAACCAGCGCGCGCAGCAGCTCCAAACCTGGCAGGCGGCATTGCTGGCGGGACAGCGCATGGTGGCGGATTTCCTCTACACCAGGAGCCGTCTCTACGCCGGCCTGACCTTGCCCGAGGACGAACTGGCGCTGTACGACGCCCTTGCCGCGCGCCTGCCGGCCCAGGGCCAGCGCGTGGACCTGGTCATCGTGCTGCAGGCCTCGCCCGCCCTGCTGCGCGAGCGGATCGCGCGCCGCAACGCGCCCGGCGAGTCCAGCATCGACGAAGCCTACCTGGAGCGCCTGTCCGACGCCTACGGCGAGCTGTTCCATCGCTACGACGAAGCGCCGGTGATGATCGTCGACACGGCCCACTTCAGCCCGGTAGACAACGACGCCGATTTCCGTACACTACTGTCGCGCATCGAAAACATGCGTGGCCGCAAGGCCTTTCTCAATCTCGCTGCGCCCTGACAGGTTCCCGCCTGCCAGCCTTAACCATAACGACAACAGTCGCTGCCGCGAAGCCAGCGCCCGTCCAGATCGGGCCGCATACCTCGCTGCGAAGCAAACTGAAGGGGGCAAAAGCCTTGCCGCAAGGATGCAGATGCGCTGATGCACTGAGCTTGGATGCACTGCGGCATTGCGGCCGGCCCGACTCCCGTCTCTCTACCGGCCCAACGTCATGAGTTACCTCCTCGACCCCTCTCGCAAGACCGTCACCATCCCCAGGCTGCAAGCCATGCGCGCCGCCGGCGAAAAAATCGCCATGCTGACCGCGTACGACTCCAGCTTCGCCGCGCTGCTCGACTACTGCGGGGTCGAGGTGCTGCTGGTCGGCGACTCCCTCGGCAATGTCATGCAAGGCCAGCAGACCACGCTGCCCGTGACGCTGGAGCACGTGGTCTATCACACCGAATGCGTGGCGCGCGGCAACCAGAGCGCCCTGCTGGTGGCGGACCTGCCGTTCGGCACCTACCCCACCCCGGAAGCCACCTACGCCAGTGCCGTGGCGCTGATGCGGGCCGGCGCGCACATGGTCAAGCTGGAGGGCGGCGACTGGCTCGTGCCCACCGTCAAGTTCCTGGTCGAGCGCAGCATCCCGGTGTGCGCCCACATCGGCCTGACGCCGCAATCGGTGCACGCGCTGGGCGGCTTCAAGGTACAAGGCAAGACCGACGAGAGCGCCGCGCAGCTCAAGCGCGATGCGCTCGCGCTGCAGGCAGCGGGCGCCCAGCTGATCGTGATGGAAGCGGTGCCGGCAACGGTGGCTGGCGTAGTCACCGGCTTGCTGACCATCCCGACCATCGGCATCGGCGCCGGCGCGGATTGCTCGGGCCAGGTGCTGGTACTGCAGGACATGATCAACGTCTACCCAGGGCGCAAGGCCAAGTTCGTACGCAATTTCATGGATGGCGCCAGCTCGATCGAGGCTGCGGTACGTGCCTATGTGGCGGCCGTGAAGGACGGCAGCTTCCCCGCCGTCGAGCACACCTTCTCGGCCTGACCGGCCGGCTCCGGACATGGAGATCGGTGCCGCCACCGCTACGGCCTTCCATCTGCTGGCCAGCGGCGACGGCGCCTTGTGGTTCATCGTCTGGACCTCGCTGGTGGTGGCCGTGCTGGGGCTGGCGCTCGCCACCGTGCCCGCCATCGGCGCGGCCTACCTGATCGCCACCCACGATTTTCCCGGCCGCCGGGTAGTCGTGGTGGTGGCGCAGGCCTTCCTTTCCTTCCCGACCGTGCTGGTCGGGCTGATCCTGTATCTGCTGTTCACCCGCCAGGGACCGCTGGGCGATTTTTCATTGTTGTTCACCCGTAGCGGCATGGTCTTCGGGCAGGCGGTGATCGGCTTCCCGGTGGTGCTGGCCTTTGCCCTGTCCACCCTGCAGGGGGCGGACGCGCGCCTGCGTGAAACGGCGTGGGTGCTGGGCGCTGGCCGCTGGCGGACCTTCTTCACGGTGCTGCGCGAACTGCGCTTTGGCCTGATGGCAGCGCTGGTGGCCGGATTTGGGCGGGTCATTGCCGAAGTCGGCTCCGCGCTGATGATCGGCGGCAATATCGAAGGCGCTACCCGAACCATCACCACCGCCATCGCGCTGGAAACCAGCAAGGGCGAATTTGCCCAGGGCATCGCGCTGGGCATCGTACTGGTGGCGCTGGCACTGCTGGTGAATGTGATGCTGGCGTGGCTGCAAGGCGCGGGAGGATTTCGCCGATGAGCACGCTGCCCGCACGCCAGACTCCCGACGGACGCGCGCTGCCTCCCGCGCAATTGCCCCCGGTGCTGACCGTGCGCGGCCTGCGGCGGCAGGTCGGCGCGCGGCGTCTGTTCGACATCGGTGAACTGGCCTTTCCCCGCGCCGCCGCCGTGGTGCTGACCGGTGTCAACGGCGCCGGCAAGACCACGCTGCTGCGCATGGTGGCGGGACTGGAGCGCGCGCCCGGTGCCACGGTGTCCTGGACCGATGCGAACGGCCAGCCGCACGAGGCGGCGCTCGATCCGCTGCCGGCGGCGCTGCGGCAGCGCATCGCCTATCTCCACCAGCATCCCTACCTGTTTCGCACCTCGGTACGGGAGAATATTGCCTACGGCCTGAAAACCCGCGGCCTGAACGCCGACGAGATCCGGCGGCGCGTGGGGGCCGCGCTGGGCTGGGCCGGCATTGCGCATGTGCAGGACACCGCGCCCGAACGCCTGTCCGGCGGCGAGGTACAGCGCGTGGCGCTGGCACGGGCCAAAGTGCTCGAGCCCGACTTGCTGCTGCTGGATGAACCCACCGCAAGCCTGGACGGCCACGCGCGCGAACAGGTGATCGCACTGGTGCGCGAACTGGCCGCCGAGGGTCGCACCGTGGTGATGATCTGCCACGACCGCGACCTGATCAACCTGCCAGGCGTGGTGCGCTGGAAGCTCACCGACGGACGCCTGGATACGCGCCATCGCTGAGCGGCCGGGTCAGTCCTCCGGGCGCACTATCGCCGGCAATACCGCTGGCAATACCCCGCGCAGCGAGTTGGCCAGCGCCAGCGCTTCGGCGCGGCGCAGCATGGCCCGCGTGATCACCGCCTCGCTCACCGGTCCGCCCAGGTAGCGCGCACCGTCGGCCAGCACCGCCGCGCGCATCACGCCGGGCAGGATGTCCGCGGTCAACGGCGGCGTCAGCCACGCCCCGTCCACTTTGACGAACACCGAACTGCGGCCACCCTCAAGCAGTTCGTCGCGGACGTTGAAGAACAGGCTGTCGAAGGCACCTGCGCGCTCAGCGGACTGCCAGCCCCCATCGTAGACGGCGCGCGCGCTGGTCTTGTGGCGGCGCAGCGGATCAGCGCATGCCAACGCCTGCGGCGCCAGCGTGACCAGCACCGGGACGGCGCCCAGTGGCGCCAGCCGGCCGTGGGCGATGGCGAAACCGCCGGCCTTGTCCAGCGCCAGGCGCAAGCGCCAGGTACCGGCGCCGAGATCCGTCACGGCACCCTGCACGGCCGCCAGCGCGCGATCCCTCTCGAAGCGAAAGCCCAGGCAACCGGCGGAAGCGGCCAGCCGTGCCAGATGATGGGCCAGGCGCTGGCATTGCCCATCCTCCACCCGCATGGTCTCGAACAAGGTAAAGCCCGGATCGTGCGCGGTCAGGAAGCGGGCCTTCCAGCCACATTCGGCATATTCTCCCGCGGCGTCGCTGTCGTGCACGATGCCGCCGCCGACGCCCATCTCGCCCGCGCGCAGGCCATCCGCGCCCGTCGCGCCCAGCACCAGCGTGCGGATCGCCACCGACAGCGCGAAGGCGCCGGGCCACCCATCGGCCTGTTCGCCGCCGGGCGCATCGATCCAGCCCAGGGAGCCCGTATAGAGGCCGCGCGGTGCCTGCTCCAGTTCACCGATGATCTGCATGGTGCGCCGCTTGGGCGCACCGGTGATGGAGCCGCAGGGAAACAGCGCGCGCAGCAGGTCGGCCAGGCTGGTGCCGGGACGCGCGGCGGCGGTGACGGTGGAGGTCATCTGCAGCACCTGGCCGAACGGCTGCACCGCGAAGCGGTCCGGCACGGCCACCGTGCCGGGCACGGCGACGCGGCCGAGATCGTTGCGCAGCAGGTCGACGATCATCACGTTCTCGGCGCGGTTCTTCGGGTCCGCCGCCAGCGCTGCGGCGGCCTCGGCATCGCGCGCGCTGTCGCCGGTACGCGGGGCGGTGCCTTTCATCGGGCACGCCAGCAACCGGCCTTGCCCGTCATGCCGGACAAACAGCTCGGGCGACAGCGACAACACCCAGCCATCGCCCGGCAGCCGCGCCAGCGCGGCATAGGGCACCGGCTGAGCGGCGCGCAGCGCCGCATACAGCGCCAGCGGGTCGCCGAAAGCGGCAAAGCGCAGCCGCTGCGTGAAATTGACCTGGTAGGTATCGCCAGCCTCGATCCACTGGTGGATCCGGGCAATGGCCGCGTGGAAAGCCGCTTCCGGCGTGTCGGCTGTGACGTCCATCACGCCGGCCGGTTCGCCCGAGGACGGCGCCAGCCACCGCGCGACCTCCCGCGTGTCCAGCCGCCGCATCTGCCGGAACCACAGCAGGCGCAGCGCGCCGTCATGGAAAGGCAACGCGCGGTCGACATGGACCGGCACGCCGACCAGCGGGCCGCCGAATTCGTAAGGGGCGAACAGCGTGGCATGCCAGCCCTGGCGCCAGCCTTCTGCCAGCATGGCGTCGAGCGTGCCGAGCGCAGCGGCATCGGGCAGCGCGTCTTCACGGGCGAAGCCGGTGTACAGGCGCGAAGATGCCTCGCCGGGGGCGGCGGTGGCGTCGTCGAGCAGGACGAAGGGCTCGGCGGCGCCGACCGGGCCGGATTCGGGCGTTTGCGGGAAGGGAGAGGAGGAAGACAAGCGGGTCAGGGAGACAGCCACGGTAAATCACCAGCGTAAATTGAGGTCGCCATAAAGCGGGCGACATCGCATTATCGCGCGCCCGCCCTCTCCCCGGCCTCTCTCCCACAAGTGAGAGGGGAGCAAACCTGAGGCACTGAACGAAGCCGGCAGGATGCGCCAAAACCGTTCGGAATGACGACGGCTGTCGCTCCCTCTCCCCTCAGGGGGAGAGGGTTGGGGAGAGGGGTGGCTTAGCCAGGAGCCAATCGAATCGAAGCCAACGGTTTTATCGCCCCAAAACAAAAAAGCCGGCCACGCATCAACGCGTGGCCGGCCGCATGCCGTCGCCGGATCAGCTGAAGAAGCTCTTCACCTTATCCAGCCAGGATTGCTCCTGCGGGCTGTGGCGCGAGCCGCCTTCGTGCACCGAGCGGTCGAACTGGCGCAGGATGTCCTTCTGCGCCTCGGTCAGCTTGACCGGCGTCTCCACGTTCACATGCACGTAGAGGTCGCCCGGATAGCCCGAACGCACGCCCTTGATGCCCTTGCCGCGCAGGCGGAACGTCTTGCCGGGCTGGGTGCCTTCGGGCACCGGGAAGCTGGCCTTGCCGCCAGCGTGGGCACTTCCAGGTCGCCGCCCAGCGCCGCGGTGGCGAAGGAAATCGGCATCTGGCAGTGCAGGTCGTCGCCGTCGCGCTCGAACACCGAGTGTTGCTTGATGTGGACTTCCACATACAAATCGCCCGGGGGCCCACCGTTGATGCCCGGCTCGCCGTTGCCCGTGGAGCGGATGCGCATGCCCTCATCGATGCCAGCCGGGATCTTCACTTCCAGCGTCTTCTGCGACTTCAGCTTGCCCTGGCCGTGGCACTTGGTGCAAGGCTTGGGAATATGCTTGCCGGTACCGTGGCACTTGGGGCAAGTCTGCTGCATCGAGAAGAAACCCTGCGACACGCGTACCTGGCCCGCGCCATGGCAGGTCGGGCAGGTTTCGACGTTGGTGCCGGGTTCGGCGCCATTGCCATGGCAATGCTCGCACTCGTCCCAGTGCGGTACGCGGATCTGCGCGTCGTGGCCGTGGGCAGCCTGCTCCAGCGAGATCTCCATGCTGTAGCGCAGGTCGGCGCCGCGGTACACCTGCGGCCCGCCGCCCCGGCGTCCGCCGGCCTGGCCCTGCTGGCCGAAGATATCGCCGAAGATATCGCCGAAAGCTTCGGCGAAACCGCCATAGGCCTGGCCGCCACCACCGAAACCGCCCGCCATGTTGGGGTCGACGCCGGCATGGCCGTACTGGTCGTAGGCTGCCTTTTTCTCGGGATCGGAGAGCATCTCGTAGGCCAATTTGACCTCTTTGAATTTCTCTTCGGAATCCTTGCTGTCCGGATTGCGGTCCGGGTGGTGCTTCATCGCCAGCTTGCGATACGCCTTCTTGATGTCGTCGTCGCTGGCGTTCTTGCCCACCCCGAGCACTTCGTAAAAGTCACGTTTTGCCATGGTGGCTGCTTACCTGATTGGCCCGGAAGCGCGTGCAAAACCCGCCCGAGCAAAATAGCAAAAAAGCCGAGCGAGGCATTCGACGGCGGTAACCCGCTTGGTCCAATGTCCGTCGCCCGGCGTCGGGATGGGGGCTGGCGCAGCTTGTGTGCCGCGCCCCCGCCCCGCTCTTCCATTACTTCTTGTCGTTGACTTCCTTGAATTCGGCGTCCACGACGTTGTCGTCCTGCGGCTGGGCATGTTGCTGCTGGCCCGCGCCGGCAGCACCGGCACCGGCCGTACCCGCCGCACCGGCGTCGCCGGCCTTGGCTTGCATGTCGGCGTAGACACGCTCGCCCAGCTTCTGGCTGGCGTCGGACAGCGCGCTGACCTTGGCATCGATCTCGGCCTTGTCGCCACCGCGTGCGGCGTCTTCCAGTTCCTTGATCGCGGCTTCGATCTTTTCCTTCTCGCCCGCTTCCAGCTTGTCGCCGTATTCGGTGACAGCCTTCTTGGTCGAGTGGATCAGCGCATCGGCCTGGTTGCGGGCGTCAGCCAGCTCGCGGGCCTTCTTGTCTTCCTCGGCGTTGGCTTCGGCGTCCTTCCATGCGCTGGATCTCGTCTTCCGACAGGCCCGAGTTCGCCTTGATGGTGATGCGGTTTTCCTTGCCGGTCGCCTTGTCCTTGGCGCCCACGTGCAGGATGCCGTTGGCGTCGATGTCGAACGAGACTTCGATCTGCGGCAGGCCGCGCGGTGCCGGGGCAATGCCTTCGAGGTTGAACTCGCCCAGCAGCTTGTTGCCGGTCGCCATCTCGCGCTCGCCCTGGAACACCTTGATGGTCACGGCCGGCTGGTTGTCGTCGGCGGTCGAGAACACCTGCGCATGCTTGGTCGGGATGGTGGTGTTCTTGGTGATCATCTTGGTCATCACGCCGCCCAGGGTCTCGATGCCCAGCGACAGCGGCGTCACGTCCAGCAGCAGCACGTCCTTGCGGTCGCCCGACAGCACCGAGCCCTGGATCGCGGCGCCCACGGCCACGGCTTCGTCAGGGTTCACGTCCTTGCGCGCTTCCTTGCCGAAGAACTCCTTGACCTGCTCCTGCACCTTGGGCATGCGGGTCATGCCGCCGACCAGGATCACGTCGTCGATCTCGCTGACCTTGACGCCGGCGTCCTTGATCGCGATGCGGCACGGCTCGATGGTGCGGGTGATCAGCTCTTCCACCAGCGCTTCGAGCTTGGCGCGCGTCATCTTCAGGTTCAAGTGCTTCGGGCCCGAGGCGTCCGCCGTGATGTACGGCAGGTTGATCTCGGTCTGCTGCGAGCTCGACAGTTCGATCTTGGCCTTTTCCGCGGCTTCCTTCAGGCGCTGCAGCGCGAGCACGTCCTTGGACAGGTCGACGCCCTGGTCCTTCTTGAACTCGCTGATGATGTAGTCGATGATGCGCTGGTCGAAGTCTTCGCCGCCCAGGAAGGTGTCGCCGTTGGTCGACAGCACTTCGAACTGCTTCTCGCCGTCCACGTCCGCGATCTCGATGATCGAGATGTCGAAGGTGCCGCCGCCGAGGTCATACACGGCGATCTTGCGGTCGCCCTTCTCGTTCTTGTCGAGGCCGAACGCCAGCGCGGCCGCGGTCGGCTCGTTGATGATGCGCTTGACGTCGAGGCCGGCGATGCGGCCGGCGTCCTTGGTGGCCTGGCGCTGCGAGTCGTTGAAGTAGGCCGGCACGGTGATCACGGCTTCGGTCACCGGCTCGCCGAGGTAGTCCTCGGCCGTCTTCTTCATCTTGCGCAGCACTTCGGCGGACACCTGCGGCGGCGCCAGCTTCTGGTCGCGCACCGACACCCATGCGTCGCCGTTGTCAGCCTTGACAATGGAGTACGGCATCAGGCCGATGTCCTTCTGCACTTCCTTTTCTTCGAACTTGCGGCCGATCAGGCGCTTCACCGCGTACAGGGTGTTGCGCGGATTGGTCACCGCCTGGCGCTTGGCCGGCGCGCCCACCAGGATCTCGCCATCTTCCATGTAGGCGATGATCGACGGGGTGGTGCGGGTGCCTTCGGCGTTTTCGATCACCTTGGGCGTATTGCCTTCCATGATCGCGACACAGCTATTGGTGGTACCGAGGTCGATACCGATGATCTTACCCATTTATTCTCTCCTCTTGAGCCCCGCTATCCGCGGGCGCTGCAATTCGTCCTGGAGTCGGAAATGTGGCCGTCCGGGGCCATTTCAAGGGCCGGACGCGCAATTCCGAGTAATTTTCTCGGTTTTTCCGGGCGCATCGCGGCAGGACGGCGGCCGGCCGGCGGGGCGGCCCGCGCGCCGGCGCGCGGCGGCGGGAGCCGGCCCGGTGTTTATGCCTTATTTATCACTTTCGGCAGCCCGCCCGCGCTGCCACAGCACGTCGCCGCCGCCGGCCGCGCGGTTCAGCACGCGCGCCAGCACGAACAGCAGGTCGGAGAGCCGGTTCAGGTACTGGCGCGGCGCCTCGTTGAGCGCCTCCTGCCCGCCCAGCGCCACCAGCGCCCGCTCGGCGCGCCGGCACACCGTGCGGCAGACGTGCGCCACCGCCGCGGCGCGGCTGCCGCCGGGCAGGATGAACTCGGCCAGGCGCGGCAGGCCGGCGTTGTAGTGCGCCAGCCAGTCGTCCAGTTGCAGCACCTGTTCCGGCTTGACCAGCACGTAGCCGGGGATGGACAGCTCGCCGCCGAGGTCGAACAGGTCGTGCTGGATGTGCAGCAGCGCCGCGCGCACCTCGTCGGGCAGCGTTTCGGCCAGCAGCACGCCGAGATGGGAATTGAGCTCGTCGACGTCGCCGATGGCGGCGATGCGCAGGCTGTCCTTGCCGGTGCGGCTGCCGTCGCCGAGGCCGGTGGTGCCGCCGTCCCCGGTGCGGGTGGCGATCTTGGTCAGGCGGTTGCCCATGCGGGTCTCCTGCGGTGGCAATCCCGCATTATGGCGCCCATCGGCGCCGCGGCGGCGGCGGTCGCGCGCATGCCGGGCGCCGGCGCCCGATGTGCTGTGGCGGACAGGCGCGGCGTAGAATAGCGGGATTCGCCCGCGACGCCAGCGGGCACCAGTGCCGGCACCGACGCGCGCCGCCCGCTCCCGGGCAGCGCCGCGCGGCAGCCTGCCGCCGCAGTCCCGCCGGAGACACCATGAACCATCCCACCCCCCACGCGGCGCTGGCGCGCCAGCCGCTGCCGGCCGCCGTGCGCGAGGCCCTGCAGGCCCGTTTCGGCGAGCGCTTCTCCACCTCCGCCGGCGTGTGCGAGCACCACGGGCGCGACGAGTCGCCGTTCCCGCCGGCCGCGCCGGACGGCGTGGTGTTCGCCCACAGCACCGAGGAAGTGGCCGAGGTGGCGCGCCTGTGCAACGCGCACCGCGTGCCGCTGATCCCCTACGGCGCCGGCTCCTCGCTCGAGGGCCACCTGCTGGCGGTGGCCGGCGGCATCAGCCTCGACCTGTCGCAGATGAACCGCGTGCTGTCGGTGCAGGCCGAGGACCTGAACGTGACCGTGCAGCCGGGCGTGACCCGCAAGCAGCTCAACCAGGAAATCAAGGACAGCGGCCTGTTCTTCCCGATCGATCCGGGCGCCGACGCCTCGCTGGGCGGCATGTGCGCCACGCGCGCCTCCGGGACCAACGCGGTGCGCTACGGCACCATGCGCGAGAACGTGCTGGCGCTGACCGTGGTCATGGCCGACGGCCGCATCGTCAAGACCGGCACGCACGCGCGCAAGTCGTCCGCCGGCTACGACCTGACCCGCCTGATGATCGGCAGCGAAGGCACGCTGGGCATCATCACCGAGGTCACGGTGCGGCTCTACCCGCAGCCCGAGGCCATCTCCGCCGCCATCTGCGCGTTCCCCAGCATGGGCAGCGCGGTGCGGGCGGTGATCGACACCATCCAGCTCGGCGTGCCGGTGGCGCGCGTGGAGTTCGTCGACGCGCTGGCCATCCGCGCCATCAACCGGCACGACAACCTGTCCATGCCGGAGATGCCGCACCTGTTCTTCGAGTTCCACGGCACCGAAGCCGGCGTCAGGGAGCAGGCCGAGACCGTGCAGCAGATCGCCGCCGAGCACGGCGGCCAGGGCTTCGAGTGGGCCACCCGGCCGGAAGACCGCAGCCGCCTGTGGAACGCGCGCCATACCGCCTACTTCGCCATGCTCCAGCTCAAACCGGGCTGCCGCGCCGTCACCACCGACGTGTGCGTGCCGATCTCGCGGCTGGCCGAGTGCGTGAGCGAGACCGAGCGCGACCTCGCCGCCTCCACGCTGCCCTGCCCGATCGTCGGCCACGTCGGCGACGGCAACTTCCACGTGGCGATCCTGACCGACCCGGCCAGGCCCGAGGAGCTGGCCGAGGCCGAGACCATCAACCGGCGCATCGTCGAGCGCGCGCTGGCCCTGGGCGGCACCTGCACCGGCGAGCACGGCGTGGGCCTGCACAAGATGGACTTCCTGGTCAGCGAGCACGGCGAGGATGCGCTGGACCTGATGCGCGCCATCAAGAACGCGCTCGATCCCAACCACATCCTCAACCCGGGCAAGATCTTCCGCGCGACGCGCTAGGGGCCGCGCATGGCCGCCGTGTTCAACCGCGTCCCGCCGCTGCATCTGCTGATCGCGTTCGAGGCCGCCGCCCGCCTGGGCAGCTTCGCGCGCGCGGCGGAGGAGCTGTCGGTCACGCCCAGCGCCGTGTCGCACCGCATCAAGAACCTCGAGGAGCTGTGGGGCGAGGACCTGTTCGTGCGCTCCAACGCCGCGCTGCGGCTGACCGCCGCCGGCACGCGCTACCTGCGCAACGTGCAGGACGCGCTCAAGTCCCTCAACGAGCTGGCGCGGCCCGAGTACAACAAGCAGCGCACGCGCCTGCGCGTGGCGATCCCGCCCACCTTCGGCCGCCAGCACCTGGTGCCGCGCCTGCCCGAGTTCACCGCGCTGTACCCGCACATCGACACCGAGCTGCACCTGGCCATCCCGTTCCTCGACGTGAAGGCCGAGGACACCGACGTGGAGATCCGCTACGGCACCGGCCGCTACCCGGACCTGAAGACCACCAGGCTGCTGGTCGAGCCGGTGTTCCCGGCCTGCGGGCGCGAATACTACGAGCACATCGACGGCCGCTCGGTCACGCGGCCCGAGCACCTGCACAACCTGGTGCTGCTGCGCAGCCCGCTGGAGCCGTGGAAGCCGTGGTTCGAGACCGCCGGGCTGGACTGGCCCGAGCCGCAGACCGGCCCGCAGTTCAACGACATCGGCCTGATGCTGGAGGCAATCGCCTCCAACCAGGGCGTGGCGCTGGTGCGCCAGCGCATGGCCCGCCACTGGCTGGCGCTGGGCCAGATGGTGCGCCTGCTCGACATCGAATCGGTCTCGCCGCACGGCTACTACATCGTCGAGCGCGAGCAGGCGCCGCTCAAGCCCGAGGCGCGCTATTTCGTCGACTGGCTGCTGGGGCTGGAGTGGTAGCGGCGTAGCCGGCCATGCCGGGGCGTGGCGCCGGGATGTGGCGCCGGAGAGCCGCTGGCGGTGGCCACCGACATGGCCGCCGACATGGCAGCCGGCGCCCGCTGCCGGTGCTAAGCTGGAATCGCGCGGCGCCCGCGCGCGGGTCCGGCCGTGCCCTGCCATGTTCCGGTCCGCCGCCGGCATGAGCGATTTTGATCGGCCTGCCATGCGGAATTCACGTCGCCGCCATGCTGCGCGGCGGCGCGGCTGCGCTATAGTCCTTGCTCCCCACCCGCTCGCGCCGCGCCCCGCGCCGCGCCCGCGGCCACTACAGGAGTTGTCATGAACGCCCCGCACGAAGTCTCCCTGGTCACCGACGACAGCCGCCGCGCGGCGCTGCTCGAAGGCCTGGCGAAAATCCTGCCCGATGCGGCCCTGTTGTGGAAGCCCGAGGACACCGCGCCCTACGAATGCGATGGCCTGGCCGCCTACCGCCAGTTGCCGGTGGCCGTGGTGCTACCCGACAGCGAAGAACAGGTCTGCGCCATCCTGCGCCTGTGCCATGCGCTGCAGGTGCCGGTGGTGCCGCGCGGCGCGGGCACCAGCCTGTCCGGCGGCGCCATGCCGATCGCCACCGGGCTGGTGCTGTCGCTGGCCAAGTTCAAGCGCATCGTCGGCGTGGATGCGCGCGCGCGCACGGCGGTGGTCCAGCCGGGCGTGCGCAACCTGGCCATCTCCGAGGCCGCCGCGCCCCACGGCCTCTATTACGCGCCCGACCCGTCCTCGCAGATCGCCTGCACCATCGGCGGCAACGTCAGCGAGAACTCGGGCGGCGTGCACTGCCTCAAGTACGGCCTCACGGTGCACAACGTGCTGCGCGTGCGCGCGGTCACGATGGCCGGCGAGGTGGTGGAGTTCGGCTCCGAGGCACCCGACGCGCCCGGGCTGGACCTGCTGGCCGCGATGATCGGCTCGGAGGGCATGCTGGCGGTCGTCACCGAAGTGACCGTCAAGCTGATCCCCAAGCCGCAACTGGCGCAGGTCATCATGGCCAGCTTCGACGACGTGGCCAAGGGCGGCAACGCGGTGGCCGACGTGATCGGCGCGGGCATCATCCCGGCCGGGCTGGAGATGATGGACAAGCCCGCCACCGCGGCCGTGGAAGAATTCGTGCGCGCCGGCTACGACCTCGACGCCGCCGCCATCCTGCTGTGCGAGTCCGACGGCACCACCGAGGAAGTGGCCGAGGAGATCGAGCGCATGAGCGAGGTGCTGCGCGCCTCGGGCGCCACGCGCATCGCCGTGTCGCAGAGCGAGTCGGAGCGGCTGCGCTTCTGGAGCGGGCGCAAGAACGCCTTCCCCGCGGCCGGCCGCATCTCGCCGGACTACTACTGCATGGACGGCACCATCCCGCGCAAGCACATCGGCACGCTGCTCACGCGCATCGAGGAAATGGAGCGCAAGTACGGGCTGCGCTGCATGAACGTGTTCCATGCCGGCGACGGCAACATGCACCCGCTGATCCTGTTCGACGGCGCCGACCAGGACCAGTGGCACCGCGCCGAGCTGTTCGGCTCGGACATCCTCGAGAGCTGCGTGGAGCTGGGCGGCACCGTCACCGGCGAGCACGGCGTGGGCGTGGAGAAGCTCAACTCGATGTGCGTGCAGTTCTCGCCCGAGGAGCGCGAGATGTTCTTCGCCGTCAAGGCGGCCTTCGACCCGGCGCGCCTGCTCAACCCGGACAAGGCCATCCCCACGCTGGCACGCTGCGCCGAATACGGCCGCATGCACGTCAAGCGCGGCCTGCTGCCGCATCCCGACCTGCCGCGCTTCTGAACATGGCGGGCCACAAAGCCGCCGCGCGCGGCCAGCAGCGACTCACCGCGCAGGTGCGCCAGCGCCTGGGCAAGCCCGAGTCGGGCTGGCGCGAGCGCTGGTACACCATCATCTTCGAGGCCGACACGCACGCCGGGCGGCTGTTCGACATCGCGCTGCTGCTGTGCATCGTGGCCAGCGTGCTGGTGGTGGTGTTCGACAGCCTGCCGGCGGTCAGCCAGCGCCTGGGCACCGCGTTCACGGCGGCGGAGTGGCTGTTCACACTGGTGTTCACGGCCGAGTACGTGATGCGCATCCTGGTGGTGCGCCGCCCGCTGCGCTATGTGTTCAGCTTCTTCGGCGTGGTGGACTTCCTGTCGATCATCCCGACCTGGCTGGCCTTCTTCGTGCCGGAGCTGGCCTTCCTGATCGACGTGCGCCTGCTGCGGCTGCTGCGCGTGTTCCGGATCCTCAAGCTGACGGTGTACTTCGAGGAGGCGCAGATCCTGTACCGCGCGCTGGCCAACAGCCGGCGCAAGATCTTCGTGTTCCTGGCCACGGTGTTCATCATCACCGTGATCCTGGGCACCGTGATGTACGTGGTGGAAGGCCCGCAGCACGGCTTCACCAGCATCCCGGTGAGCATGTACTGGGCGGTGGTGACGCTGACCACGACCGGCTTCGGCGACATGGTGCCGAAGACGCCGCTGGGGCAGTTCATCACCTCGCTGACCATCCTGCTGGGCTACGGCATCATCGCCTTCCCGACCGGCATCGTCGGCGCCGAGCTGGCCGCCAGCATCCTGAAGCGGCCGCTGACCACGCGCACCTGCACGCACTGCCTGAGCGAGGGGCACGACCCCGACGCGGCCTACTGCAAGCACTGCGGCAGCGCGCTGCCGCCGTACCGGGAGGACCACGACGAGCGCGACGAGCGCGACAGGCAAGACGAAAACGCGGGCGGCGGCAAACCCGCGCCCGGCGCCAGGACACCGCCAGGCTGACCCGCCCTCGCCCACAAAACCCACACAACCAGAACCAGCCAGCACCCATGCCAGCCGACCAGCAAGCCACCCTCGACGCCTTCCGCGACACCATCCGGCGCGCCACGGACGCACGCACGCCGCTGCGCCTGCGCGGCGGCGGCAGCAAGGATTTCTACGGCCAGCAATTGCAGGGCGAGGTGCTCGACACGCGCGGCTACAGCGGCATCGTCGACTACGACCCGCCGGAGCTGGTGATCACCGCGCGCTGCGGCACGCCGCTGGCCGAGATCGAGGCGGCGCTGGCCGAGCGCCGCCAGATGCTGGCCTTCGAGCCGCCGCATTTCGGCGCCGGCGCCACGCTCGGCGGCGCGGTCGCGGCGGGCCTGTCCGGTCCGCGCCGGCAGGCCGTGGGCGCGCTGCGCGACTTCGTGCTCGGCGTGCAGGTGATGGACGGCCGCGGCGACATCCTCGGCTTCGGCGGCCAGGTCATGAAGAACGTGGCGGGCTACGACGTCTCGCGCCTGATGGCCGGCTCGCTGGGCACGCTGGGGTTGATCCTGGAAGTCTCGCTCAAGGTGCTGCCGGTGCCGTTCGACGAGGCCACGCTGCGCTTCGCGCTGGGCGAGGCCGAGGCGCTCGAGCGCCTCAACCAGTGGGGCGGCCAGCCGCTGCCGGTGGCCGCCTCGGCCTGGCACGACGGCACGCTGCACCTGCGCCTGTCGGGCGCGGCCGCCGCGGTGCGCGCCGCGCGCGAGCGCCTGGGCGGCGAGGCCGTGGCGCCGGACCAGGCCGGCGCGCTGTGGCAGGCGCTGCGCGAGCAGCAGCACCCGTTCTTCGCCCCGGTGCAGGCGGGCCGCGCGCTGTGGCGCGTCGCCGTGCCCACCACCGCCGCGCCGCTGGCGCTGCCGGGCGGCCAGTTGATCGAATGGGGCGGCGGCCAGCGCTGGTGGCTGGGCGGCGCCGACAGCGCCGCCGATGCCGCCGCCGTGCGCGCGGCCGCCGCCGCCGCGGGCGGCCACGCCACGCTGTTCCGCAACGGCGACAAGGCCGCCGGCGTGTTCACGCCGCTGGCCGCGCCGCTGGAGGCGATCCACCAGCGCCTCAAGGCCAGCTTCGACCCCGCCGGCATCTTCAACCCGCGGCGCATGTACGCCGGCTTCTGAGCCGCGCGCCAGGCAACCCATTCCCCAGCATCCCGAGCAAAGGCACCGGAGAGTCCCCCACCATGCAAACCACCCTGGCCGAGTTCCTGCGCGGCACGCCCGAAGGCGAAGAGGCCAAGTCCATCGTCGGCAAGTGCGTGCACTGCGGCTTCTGCACCGCCACCTGCCCCACCTACCAGTTGCTCGGCGACGAGCTGGACGGCCCGCGCGGGCGCATCTACCTGATGAAGCAGGTGTTCGAAGGCCAGCCCGTCACCGAAAGCACGCGCCTGCACCTGGACCGCTGCCTGACCTGCCGCAACTGCGAATCGACCTGCCCCTCGGGCGTGCGCTACGGCCGCCTGGTGGACATCGGCCGCAAGGTGGTGGACGAGCGCCTGGCGGCCCAGGGCGTGCAGCGCCCGGCCGGCGAGCGCTTCGCGCGCTGGGCCCTGCGCGAAGGCATCACGCGCCCGGCGCTGTTCGGCCCGGCCATGCGCCTGGGCCAGCGCGTGCGCCCGCTGCTGCCGCAGGCGCTGCGCAACAAGGTGCCGAAACCGACCGCCGCAGGCGCGTGGCCGCGCAACGCCCACGCGCGCAAGATGGTGCTGCTCGACGGCTGCGTGCAGCCTTCGATGTCGCCCAACATCAACGCCGCCACCGCGCGCGTGTTCGACCGCCTCGGCGTGCAGCTGCTGGTGGCGCGCGAGGCCGGCTGCTGCGGCGCGGTGCGCCACCACACCGGCGACCACGACGGCGGCCTCGACAATGCGCGCCGCAACATCGACGCCTGGTGGCCGCTGGTGGAAGCCGGCGCCGAGGCCATCGTGATGACCTCCTCGGGCTGCGGCGTGATGGTCAAGGAATACGGCCACCTGCTGCGCAACGACGCGCGCTACGCCGAGCGCGCGCACCGCATCTCGGCGCTCACGCGCGACCTGTGCGAGCTGCTGCCGGACTTCGCCGACAACCTGCAGGACATGGCCAGCGCCGCGCCGCGCGCCGGCGACGGCCAGCGCGTGGCCTACCACCCGCCCTGCACCCTGCAGCACGGCCAGCAGATCCGCGGCCGCGTGGAGGCGCTGCTGACCGCGCTGGGCGTGGAGGTCAAGCTCTGCGCCGACAGCCACCTGTGCTGCGGCTCGGCCGGTACCTACTCGGTGCTGCAGCCGGCGCTGTCCCAGCGCCTGCGCGACGACAAGCTCGCCAACCTGCAGGCCTCGAAGCCGGACGCCATCGTGTCGGCCAACATCGGCTGCATCACGCACCTGCAGAGCGGCACCGACACGCCGGTGCAGCACTGGATCGAACTGGTGGACCGGCTGCTGGGGTGAGCGGCCGCGGCTAGCCCGGCCGCTCGAGCTGGAACAGATCGGTGGAGCGCGCATACCAGCCGCTGCCGTGCATGCGGCTGATCAGGTCCAGCGCCGGCGCGTCGATGTAGCCCCGCGCGGGATCGAGCAGCGCGTCGTCCCGCACGTGCATCGACAACACCCTGCCGATGACCACGAACTGGCCGGGGCCGGTCATGATGCTGGTGTGGCTGACGCACTCGAGCGCCACCGGGCAGCCGTCGATCCGCGGCGGACGCACGACCCTCGACGCGAGCGGCGCCAGGCCGGCAAGCGCGATCTCGTCCTCGCCCGGCGCGTAGTCGGCGGCCGTCATGTTCATCGGCCCGGCAAGCGCCGCCGGCACGAGGTTCACCACGAACTCCCCCGTGTCGAGGATGTTCGCCGCCGTGTCCTTGGTGCCGCGGCTCTGGTGCCGGAGCAGTCCCAGCGCGACCGTGGGCGGCTCATGCCCCATCACGTTGAAGAAGCTGTAGGGCGCGGCATTGACGACGCCCTCCTTCGAGACGGTCGTGACCCATGCGATGGGCCGCGGGGTGACCGCCGAGGTCAGCAGGTTGTACACCGTGCGCGCCGGCAACGATCCGAAGTCCAGATCCACCTCACGCCTCCTCGTCGCCCGCGCCGGAAATACAGGTGAGCGCCGCCTTCGGGCGGGTATCCACGGCGAGGCGGAAGACGTCCGGGCGGGCATAGTGCCCGGCGACGTCGAAGTCGAACTTGCCGCGGATGATCTGCCGCGGATCGACGGTGGCGTACAGCACGGCTTCCCGGTTGAACTCGGGGCCGGCCAGGACCTGGCCGAGCGGATCGACGATGGCGCTGCCGCCGCGCAGCAGGACCGTCTCCGGGGCATCGCCGAGCGCGCACTCCATGTCCTCGGGATAGGCGCCGCGGCGCAGGTACTGGCAGGCGCTCAGCACGTAGCAGCGGCCCTCGAGCGCGATATGCCGCATGCTCGGCAGCCAGGTGTCGCGGTCGTCGGCGGTCGGCGCGCAATACAGCGCGACGCCCTTGCCGTACATATACATGCGCAGCATCGGCATGTAGTTTTCCCAGCAGATGACGGCGCCGATGCGGCCGTAGGGCGTGTCGACGACGGGCATCGTCGAGCCGTCGCCGAACCCCCACACCAGCCGCTCGCCGGCGGTCGGCATCAGCTTCCGGTGCTTGGCGACCAGCCCGCTGCTGCCGTGGAAGAACAGCGCGGTGCAGTACAGCGTGCCGCCGTCCGCCTCGATGCATCCGATCACGACGAACGCGTCGCTGTGCGCGACCGCCTCCGCGATCAGCGCCACTTCCTTGCCGTCGAGCGCGATGGCCTGTTCGTGGTAGGCCGCGTAGGCGTCGCGGCCCGCGGGCGTGCGCATGCCCACCGGCGCGCCAAAGCTGTTTCCTTTCGGATAGCCGCCCAGGAAGGCTTCGGGAAAGACGATGACCTTGGCGTCCTGCCCGATGGCCTCGCGCACCAGGCGCGCGGCTTTCTCCGCGCAGGCCATGCTGTCGGTGGGAATCGATTCGGCCTGGACGACGGCCACTTTGAATGGGTTCATGATGATTGCCGGTGTGTGGTTCAGTGTTCGAGATCCGGGTCGATGGCGGTGGCGCGGAGGTTGGGAAGCAGGGCCGCGCCGATCACGCCGACGACGCCGGTGATGACGACCGGATACATCAGGCCGCCGAAGACGTTGCCGGTCGACTGGGACAGGAAGGTGGCGACGAACGGCAGGATGCCGCCGAAGATCCCGGCGCCGATGTGATACGGGAACGACAGCGCCGTGTAGCGGATGCGCGCCGGAAACAGCTCGACCAGATAGGCCGCCACCGGGCCGTAGACCATCGCCACCATCGCGGTCATCAGCACGAGGATGAACACGATCATGGCGCTGTCGATCTGCGCGGGGTCCGCGCTGGCCGGATAGCCCGCCGCGGCAAGCGCCCTGGCATAGGCCGCCTTGTCGAAGCCGGGAATCAGCGGGGATGCGCCGATGCCGAGCGCCACCTCCTGGCCGGCGACGGCCGGCGCGAACGTGAAGCTGACGCCGCGCGCGACCAGGTATTTCTTCACCTGGACGCACAGCTTGCGGTGGTCGGGGTGGGTGCCGATCAGCGCGGCCTGGAGGCTGAAGTCGCACTGGCCGTGTGCGTTGTCGACGTGCAGCTGCACGGGAGCCGCCTCGGTGGCGTGGACCAGCGCGGGATTCCCGGCCCGCATCAGCGCGCCGAACATCGCGTGATAGGACAGCGCGGCGAGCAGCAGGCCGGCGACCATGATCCACTTGCGCCCGATCCGGTCGGACAGCCAGCTCATCAGCACGAAGCTGGGCGCGCCGATCAGGAAGCCCAGCGCGACGAGCCGGTATGCGCTCTCCTGGTCGATCAGCACGGCCTGCTGCAGGAAGATCATCACGTAGAACTGGCCCGTGAAATAGGTGGCGCCCTGGCCCGCGGTCACGCCCAGCAGCGCGAGCACGACGAGCTTCAGGTTGCGCCACTGGCCGAAGGTCTCCTTGAACGGATTGGGCGAGAGGCGGCGCTCGCGCTTCATGCGCGCGAACACCGGCGACTCGTGGAGCCTGGCGCGCACGTACACCGAGATCACCAGCATGACCAGCGACAGCAGGAACGGCACGCGCCAGCCCCAGGCGCGGAACGCCTCGGTGCTCATCGACGCCTGCGTCGCCATGATGACGAGCAGCGAGAGGATCAGGCCGGCCGACGACGTGATCTGGATCCAGCCGGTCAGCAGGCCCCGCCGCTTCGGCACGCAGTGCTCGGAGACGTAGATGACCGCGCCGCCGTATTCCCCGCCGACCGCCAGGCCCTGCACCACGCGCAGCGCCAGAAGCAGGATCCACGACAGGTGCCCGGCGCTCTCGTAGGACGGCAGCAGCCCGATCAGCACGGTCGAGCCGCCCATCATGACCACGGTCATCAGGAACGTGTACTTGCGCCCGAGCTTGTCGCCGAGGTAGCCGAAGAAGATCGAGCCGAGCGGCCGGATGACGAAGCCGACCGCCAGCGCGCCGAGCGCGGCCAGCAGCGATACGGTCGGATTGTCGGCCGGGAACAGCACGCGGCTCATGAAGACGGCGAGCGAGCCATAGATGAAAAAGTCGTACCACTCGAAGAGCGTGCCCAGCGTCGAGGCGGCGACGATCTGCCGCTCCTCCTTGCGCGTCAGCTCCGCTGACGAATCGTGGCTGATGATGGCTTCTGCTGACATCTGTCTGGCTCCGTTTCTCGATTTCCTGAAAATCTGTCGAACACTTTCGACACATCGGTACGTTAGCAATTGCCGTGCCATCGCAGCTGGCAATATCAACGCTTATTAGTATATTTACGCACAAATATCGGCACTAAAAGCGAATTTATCAGGATCCATCTTGGTGCGCAAGCCACCAAATGGTGCAAAATTCCGGCGATCTGTCGAAGGATATGGACACATCACAAGGTGGACTTGTCGATGGATTTCGACACTCGGCTACACTGCGGTATCTCTCGACCCGATGTGGAGTCCGCCGCGGTGGAAGCTGAACTCGCCCAACTGGGCATCACGAAATCGTTGTTCAACCTTTACATGGCCGCCGCCGAGCTCGGCGAGGCGACCATCGCCGAGGTGGCGGCGCGGGCCGGCATGGTCCGCACGACCGCGTACCATGCGCTGCAGCGGCTCGAGGAAGAGGGCCTGGTGACGATCGCTGACCGCGACGGCAAGCGCATCGTGGTGGCGGAAGATCCGCGCAAGCTGCTCGAGCGCGGCAAGGCGCGGCTGCAGGCGATCGAGGCGCTGGTGCCGCAGATGCGATCGGTCTACAACCGCATCAAGGGCAAGCCGCAGATCCGCTTCTTCGAAGGGGAGGAAGGCATCCGCACGGTCCTGTGGGAATCGCTGACGCTGACGGGCGCGCCCAGGGTGCTGCGCGGCTACCTGTCGATGCACGAGCTGGAGCAGACGCCCGGCCTGGGCGAGGTGGAGCGCTTCCTGAACGAGCGCGTGCAGCGCGGCATCGAGCTCAAGGTCATCCGCTCGCGCCAGCGCGACATCCAGCCGATCTGGCCCACGAGCCGCGCCGAGCGCCGCGAGCTGCGCTACGCGCCGCCGGAGATGGAGATATCGATGACCACCTTCATCTTCGACAACCGCGTGTCGCTGATCTCGTCGCGCCACGAGAACTACGGGCTGATCATCGAGAGCGAGGAGTTCGCCACCATGCAGCGCGGCCTCTTCGATACCGTCTGGAGCGTGAGCGAGGCCTCGCGGCCGCAGGACTCCATCTAAGCCCGCGGCCCGCCGCGCGGCGGGCCGGCTATGACCACCCGGGCGCTTGCGGCCTTGCCGGCGCGGCCCGCCGGCAAGGCCGCGCCGGGTTACCATGCGGCTGCCCCAGATCCGCACGCTCCGGCGTGCCCTTCGCCATGCTCCAGACCTTCGCCATCCTCCTCGTCTTCCAGTCCGTCGGGGAAGCCCTCAGCTATGCCCTGAGCCTGCCCGTGCCCGGCCCGGTGATCGGCATGATTCTGCTGTTCTGCTGGCTCGCCATCGACGACCGCATCCTGCCGGTGATCCAGGGCACCACCTCCGAGCTGCTCAAGCACCTGTCGCTGCTGTTCGTGCCGGCCGGCGTCGGCATCATGGTGCATGCGCACCGCATCGGCGGCGAGTGGCTGCCGATCGTGGTGGCGCTGGTGCTGTCGACCTGGCTGGCCATCGCCACCACCGCGCTGGTGGCGCGCGCGCTGATGCGCCGCGCGCACGGCGGCAACGGAGAGCGCGCATGATGACGCCGCGCCTCAACGAGATCTGGGTCTACCTGGCGGCCAGCCCGCTGCTGGGCCTGACCGCCACGCTGCTGGCCTACGTGTTCGCGTTCCGCATCTACGAGCGCGCGCGCTTCTCGCCGCTGGCCAACCCGGTGATGATCGCGGTGGCGATCCTGGTCACGCTGCTGACCGTGACCGGCACGCCGTACAAGACCTACTTCGACGGCGCGCAGTTCGTGCACTTCCTGCTCGGGCCGGCCACGGTGGCGCTGGCGGTGCCGCTCTACCTGCAGCTGCCCAAGCTGCGCCGCCACGTGCTGCCGCTGCTGGGCGGGCTGCTGGCGGGCTCGCTGGTGGCGGTGGTCTCGGCGGTGGGCATCGCCTGGCTGCTGGGCGCGTCGCCGGAGACGATCCGCTCGCTCGCGCCCAAGTCGGTCACCATCCCGATCGCGATGGGCGTGGCCGAGAAGATCGGCGGGCTGCCCTCGCTCACCGCGGTGCTGGTGATGCTGACCGGCATCATCGGCGCGGTCAGCGCGACGCGGCTGCTGAACCTGCTGCGCATCACCGACTACACCGTGCGCGGCTTCGCCACCGGGCTGGCGGCGCACGGCATCGGCACCGCGCGCGCGTTCCAGGTCAACCAGGAAGCGGGCGCCTTCGCCGCGCTCGGCATGGGCCTGAACGGCGTGCTGACGGCGGTGATGGTGCCGGTGCTGGCGGCATGGATGCCGCGCTGAGCGCGGTCGCGCACAGCGCGGCGGCAGCCGCACAAATCGCTGCTGACAGCACGTTGTCAGGAGCCCCCGCGCATGATCGGCCTCTCCAACCCGACCGCAAGGAGGTCATCATGAGTGGACTGATCAACTGGCTTGAAATCCCCGTCGCCGACATGCCGCGCGCCATCCGTTTCTACGAGCAGGTATTCCAGACCCGCCTCAAGCGCGAAATGATGGAGCAGATGGACATGGCGATATTCGACAACATGGAGCCCGGCGGCGCGCTGGTGGCGGGCGAGTCCTTCCGGCCCTCGGCCGACGGCTGCGTGCCCTACCTGCACGCGCCGGGGCTGGTGGCGCTGCTGGCGCGCGCGCAGGCCGCGGGCGGCAAGACCGTGTTCGGCCCGCTGCAGCTGCCTGGCGACATCGGCCACATCGCGCATATCATCGATACCGAAGGCAACCGCATCGGCCTGCACCAGCCGCTGGCCGGCTGAACAGGCCGGCCGGAAGCGCCGCCAACAGGCGCACCATTGCCAACCTTTCCGCCCGAGACATGAACCGAGTCCGATGAGCCGCCGCGCCGACCGCCTTTTCCAGATCGTCCAGGTGCTGCGCGGGCGCCGCCTGACCACGGCGGCGCTGCTGGCGCAGCGGCTCGGCGTGTCCGAGCGCACGGTGTACCGGGACATCCAGGCGCTGTCGCTGTCGGGCGTGCCGGTCGAGGGCGAGGCGGGCATCGGCTACCGGCTGCGCGCGGACTACGACGTTCCCCCGCTGATGTTCACCGCCCTGGAAGTCGAGGCACTGGTGGCCGGGCTGCGCCTGCTCAAGGCCTGGGGCGGCGGCGCGCTGGCCGCCGCGGCCGATCCCGCGCTGGAGAAGCTGGTGGCCGCGCTGCCGCCGGCGCGGCGCCTCGCGGCGCAGCAAAGCCGCGTGTTCGCGCCCGAGTTCGTCAACCATCCCCAGGTGCGCGACGCCTTCGACGTGGTGCACGGCGCCATGAACGCCCAGCGCCTGCTGCGCCTGGACTACACCGACGCGCAGCAGCGCGCCACCGACCGCGTGGTGCAGCCGCTCGGCCTGTTCTTCTGGGGCAACAACTGGCTGCTGGCGGCGTGGTGCACCACGCGCACCGACTACCGCAGCTTCCGCCTGGACCGCTGCCGCAGCATCATCATGCTCGACGACCGCTTCCACGAGACGCCGGACCGCTCGCTCAACGGCTTCCTGCGCGCGGTGCAGGCCAGCGGCGCGGGCGGCGACAACCCCGCGCGCGCGTAGCGTCGATGGCGCCGGCGATGCGGCTTACGCCGGCTCGGCCAGCAGCGTCTCGATGTCGGCCTTGATGTCCTCGGGCTTGGTGGTCGGCGCGTAGCGCTTGAACACCGTGCCGTCGCGGCGCAGCAGGAACTTGGTGAAATTCCACTTGATCGCCTCGATGCCGAGCACGCCGGGCTTCTCCGAGGTCAGCCAGCGGTACAGCGGATGCGCGTTGGCGCCGTTGACGTCGATCTTGGCGAACATCGGGAAGGTGACGTGGAAGCGCGCCTCGCAGAACTGACCGATCTGCGCGGCGTCGCCGGGCTCCTGCTTGCCGAACTGGTTGCACGGGAAACCCAGCACTTCCAGGCCGCCCGCGCCGTATTGCTCCTGCAGCGCCTGCAGGCCCGCGTACTGCGGCGTGAAGCCGCATTCGCTGGCGGTGTTGACGACCAGCAGCACCTTGCCGGCGAAGCGCGACAGCGGCACCGCATCGCCGGCAAGCGAACTGGCTTCGAACTGGTAGACGTTGCTCATGGCGGCACTCCTTGGTTGGCCCGCGCGGCGCGCCGGCTTCAGATGACGTTGAGGTGCTCGGTGCCGGCGCCGAGATCGCTCTCGCGGTCGCGCGAACCATGCAGCTTGATCATCAGGCGCAGGTCGTTGAGCGAGTCGGCGTTCTTCAGCGCGTCTTCATAGCTGATCTTGCCGGACTCGTAGAGGTCGAACAGCGCCTGGTCGAACGACACCATGCCCTGCTCGCGCGATTTCTTGATGACTTCCTTGAGCGCGTGGATCTCGCCCTTGAAGATCAGGTCGGCCACCAGCGGCGTGCCGATCATGATCTCCACCGCCGGCACGCGGCCCTTCTGGCCCTTGCGCGGCAGCAGCCGCTGCGAAATCATCGCCTTGAGGTTGAGCGACAGGTCGATCAGCAGTTGCTGGCGCTTTTCCTCGGGGAAGAAGTTGACGATGCGGTCGATGGCCTGGTTGGCGTTGTTGGCGTGCAGCGTGGCCAGGCACAGGTGGCCGGTCTCGGCGTACTGCATCGCGTATTCCATGGTCTCGCGGTCGCGGATTTCGCCGATCAGGATCACGTCGGGCGCCTGGCGCAGCGTGTTCTTCAGCGCGATGTGCCAGGACTCGGTGTCGATGCCCACCTCGCGCTGCGTGACGATGCAGTTCTGGTGCGCGTGCACGTATTCGATCGGGTCCTCGATGGTGATGATGTGCCCGTAGGAATGCGCGTTGCGGTGGTCGAGCATGGCCGCCAGCGAGGTGGACTTGCCCGAGCCGGTGGCGCCGGTGACGATCACCAGGCCGCGCTTGGCCATCACGATGTCGTGCAGCGTCGGCGGCAGGTCGAGCTCGTCGACCGACGGGATGCGCGTGTTGATGGTCCGCACCACCATGCCGGCCTTGCCCTGCTGGATGAAGGCGGAGACGCGGAAGCGCCCGGCGCCCTGCACCGAGATCGCGAAGTTGCATTCGTGGCTGTGGTCGAACTCCGCGATCTGGCGCTCGTTCATGATGGAATGCACCAGGTCGAGCGCCTGCGCCGGAATCAGCGGCTGCTGCGAGACCGGCGTGATCTTGCCGTCGACCTTGATCGCGGGCGGGAATTCGGCGGTGATGAACAGGTCCGAGCCGCGGTTGTTCACCATCAGCTCGAGCAGGTCGTTGATGTACTTGGCGGCGGATTCGCGGTCCAGCATGGCAGTTACCTGTTTCGGGTACGGCGGTCGGGTGTGGGATCGGCGGCGCGGCCGCGCCTCAGCCCGTGAAGGAGTCGGGGTTCTTGGCGATGGCGCGCGCGTCGGTGTAGCCGATCAGCCCGCGCTTGATCAGGTCCGACAGGCACTGGTCCAGCGTCTGCATGCCCATGCCGCTGCTGGTCTGCATCATCGAGTACATCTGCGCGATCTTGTTCTCGCGGATCAGGTGGCGGATGGCCGGCGTGGCGATCATGATCTCATGCGCCGCGGTGCGGCCGTTGCCGTCGCGCGTCTTGAGCAGCGTCTGCGAGATCACCGCCTCGAGCGATTCGGACAGCATGGTGCGCACCATGTCCTTTTCCTCGGGCGGGAACACGTCGACGATCCGGTCGATGGTCTTGGCCGCCGAGCTGGTGTGCAGCGTGGCGAACACCAGGTGGCCGGTTTCCGCGGCGGTCAGCGCCAGGCGGATGGTTTCCAGGTCGCGCAGCTCGCCCACCAGCACCACGTCCGGGTCCTCGCGCAGCGCCGAGCGCAGCGCGTTGGCGAACGAATGCGTGTGCGGCCCCAGCTCGCGCTGGTTGATCAGGCTCTTCTTCGAGGTGTGCACGAACTCGATCGGGTCTTCCACGGTCAGGATGTGGCCCATGTCGTGGTCGTTGCGGTGGTCCACCATCGCCGCCAGCGTGGTCGACTTGCCCGAGCCGGTGGGCCCCGTCACCAGCACCAGGCCGCGCGGCTTCATGCACAGGTCGGCGAACACCGCCGGCGCGCGCAGGTCTTCCAGCGTCAGCACCTTGGAGGGAATGGTCCGGAACACCGCGGCCGCGCCGCGCTGCGTGTTGAATGCGTTGACGCGGAAGCGCGAAAGCCCGGCGATCTCGAACGAGAAGTCGATCTCCAGGCGTTCTTCATACTGTTTGCGCTGGGTGTCGCTCATGATGTCGTACACCATGGCGTGGACGTCCTTGTGCGCCATCGCGGCCACGTTGATGCGGCGCATGTCGCCGTGGATGCGGACCATCGGCGGCATGTCCGCGGACAGATGAAGATCGGACGCCTTGTTCTTGACGGCGAAAGCCAATAGCTGCGCGATGTCCATCTATAATGACCCCACCCTTTTTTGTCGTACTTTGTTGTACTTCTTGATATGTTCGCCGGATTATGTCTGTAATCGCCGCCAACTTGCAAGCCGTGCACCGGCGCATCGCGGCAGCCGCACAACAGGCCGGACGGGTGGCCGCCGACGTCACCCTGCTGGCGGTTTCCAAGACCTTCCCGGCGGATGCCGTGCGGGCCGCCTTCGACGCCGGCCAGCGCGCCTTCGGCGAAAACTACGTGCAGGAAGGCGCCGACAAGATCGGGCAACTGGCCGACCTGCGCGATGCCATCAGCTGGCATTTCATCGGCCCCCTGCAAAGCAACAAGACGCGCGTGGTGGCCGAGCGCTTCGACTGGGTCCACGCGGTGGACCGCCTGCGCATCGCCGAGCGGCTGTCGGCTCAGCGCCCGGCGGGACTGCCGCCGCTGCAGGTCTGCCTCCAGGTCAATATCAGCGGCGAAGCCAGCAAGAGCGGCGTGACCCCGGCGGAAGTGCCCGCGCTGGCGCGCGCCGTGGCGGCGCTGCCCGGGCTGCGGCTGCGCGGGCTGATGGCGATTCCCGAGCCGGCCGCCGACGCCGCCGCGCAGCGCCGGCCGTTCGCGGCCATGCGCGCGCTGCTCGAAACCCTGCGCGCGCAGGGCCTGGACGTGGACACGCTGTCGATGGGCATGTCCGCGGACATGGAGGCCGCCATCGCCGAAGGCGCCACCCTGGTGCGCATCGGCACCGCGATCTTCGGCGGCCGCGACCACGGCCGCGCGCCCCAGGCCAGCGCCACGCACGGCTGATTGCCACCCGCCCGCCGGCGGCCCCTTTCCGAATTCCAGCCAGAGACAAAGACAAGCGATGCTCGACACCCTCACCTTCGGCTTCCTCGGCGGCGGCAACATGGCCACCGCCCTGATCGGCGGCCTGATCGCCCGCGGCGTGCCCGCCACCTCGATCCGCGTGGTCGACCCGTTCGAGGACGCCCGGGCGCGCCTGCGGCGCGACCACGGCGTGCATGCCGCCGCCGCGCCCGACGCCGCCTTCGGCGCCAGCGACGTGCTGGTGCTGGCGGTCAAGCCGCAGCAGTTCCGCGACGCCGCCGCGTCGCTGGCGCCGTATCTCGCCGACAACCTGATCGTCAGCGTGGCCGCCGGCATCCGCCTGTCCGACATGCAGCGCTGGTTCGGCGGCCACGCGCGCCTGGTGCGCGCCATGCCCAACACCCCGGCGCTGGCCGGCATCGGCATGACGGGCCTGGCCGCCGCGCCCGGCCTCGGCGAGCGCGACCGCGCGATCGCCGGCGCGCTGGCCGAAGCGGTCGGCAAGTGCGAATGGGTGGAAGGCGACGCGCAGATCGACGCCGTCACCGCGATCTCCGGCAGCGGCCCGGCCTATGTCTTCTACTTTGTCGAGGCGATGGAAAAGGCCGCCGCCGAACTCGGCCTGAGCGCCGCGCAGGGACGCGCGCTGGCGGTGGAGACCTTCCGCGGCGCCGCCGCGCTGGCCGCGCAGTCGGCGGAGCCGGTCAGCGTGCTGCGCGAGCGCGTGACGTCGAAGGGCGGCACCACTTACGCGGCGCTGACGTCGATGCAGGCCTCGGGCATCGGTGACGCTTTCGTGAAAGCCATGCACGCGGCCGCCGCGCGCGCGGCGGAAATGGGCGCGGAATTCGGCAAGGACTGAGCCGGGAAAGCAAAGCGCAGGAAAACGCGGCGCAAACCCGCGATTCCGGGGCACCAGCCGAAGCCGGCGGATGGGCCAGCACCGCGCGGGCGGGCCCAGGCAAGGTGTCCTCCCCAGGAATCAGCGCAGCGCGTAGGCCGCCGCCGTCCCCGCGAACACGAACGCGCCGAGCCAGTTGTTGTGGCGGAACGCGGCGAAGCATTGCATGCGGTCGCGGCCGCGGATCAGCGTGTAGTGATAGGCCACGCAGACGGCCGCGGCCGCCAGCCCGGCCCAGTAGGGCCAGCCCAGTCCGAGCCGGGCGCCGGCCCACGCCATCAGGCCGAGGAAGGCGGCGTAGCACAGCATGATGGCCGCCACGTCGAAGCGGCCGAAGGTGATGGCCGAGGTCTTCATGCCGATCAGCAGGTCGTCGTCGCGGTCGACCATCGCGTAGGCGGTGTCGTAGGCCACCGCCCAGAACACGTTGGCCAGCAGCATGATCCACGCCACCGCGGGCACCTCGCCGCGCACGGCGGCGAAGGCCATCGGGATGCCGAAGCCGAAGGCGATGCCGAGATAGGCCTGCGGAATGGCGAAGAAGCGCTTGAAGAACGGATAGGTGGCCGCGATGATGGCCGCCGCCACCGCCAGCCATTTGGTCAGCGCGTTGAGCGGCAGGATCAGCACGAAGGCCAGCAGCGCCAGCACCGCCGCCACCGCGATGGCTTCCCACGCGGCGATCTTGCCGGCCGTGAGCGGGCGTTCCTTCGTGCGCTTGACGTGCTTGTCGAAGTCGCGGTCGGCCCAGTCGTTCATGGCGCAGCCGGCCGAGCGCATCAGGAAGGTGCCGGCGAAGAAGATCCAGAACAGGCCCCACGCGGGCGGCCCGCCGGCGGCCATCCACAGCGCCCACAGCGTGGGCCACAGCAGCAGCAGCGTGCCGATGGGCTTGTCGATGCGCACCAGGCGCGCGTACAGGGCGAGGCGTTCGAGCATGGCAGGGGTCCGCGATGCGGAGGGCGGACGGAAAAGCTGGGACGTTGAACGAAAAACGCGCCGCGGCCCGGTCGAGGCGCGGCGCGGCGCGGCACGTGAGGCGGCTGATGGTCAGGCGGTCAGGCGGCGCGGGGAACGCGCCCGGATGACAGGCGCGTGACACGCGATTGACGCCCGCCGGCAGTCGGCGGAGGGGCGGCCGGCCTTCCGGCACCCCCGTCAGCGGCGCCGGCCGGCGCCGACCGGCAACTCAGGCCAGCATCGAGCGCAGCATCCACGCGGTCTTTTCGTGCGTCTGCATGCGCTGGGTCAGCAGGTCGGCCGAGGGTTCGTCGCCGGCGGCGTCGATCACCGGGAACAGCGAGCGCGCGGTGCGCACCACGGCTTCCTGGCCTTCGACCAGCTTGCGGATCATCTCGGTGGCTTCGGGCACGCCCTCTTCCTCGGCGATCGACGACAGGCGGGCGTATTCCTTGTAGGTGCCCGGCGCCGGGTAGCCCAGCGCGCGGATGCGCTCGGCGATGGAGTCCACCGCCAGCGCCAGCTCGTTGTACTGGGTCTCGAACATCAGGTGCAGCGTGTTGAACATCGGACCCGTGACGTTCCAGTGGAAGTTGTGGGTCTTGAGATAGAGCGTGTAGGTATCCGCCAGCAGCTTCGAGAGACCTTCTGCGATCTTCTTGCGTTCTTTGTCGGAAATACCGATGTTGACGCTCATCTCATTTTTCTTTGCCATGATAGGTACGCTCCAGATCTGGGGGTGGCCACGAAAACTGCCGCGCGACTCGGACGCGGCACAACCCGCACATTATGGCATCACCCACCGAAGACGGACAAACCGCCGGTGAAAGTCCGCGCGGCATCCAGGAACATCGCGGCGGCGCCCAGCGCGATCACCGCCATGCCGATTTCCTTGCGCCACAGCTTGCGCTGCAGGCGCGCCGCATCGGCATGGCCGGCGCGGTCGTGCGCGTCGTGCCGCAGTTGCTGCAACTCGCTGACGAACAGGTCGATCATGGCCATGATGGTTCTCCTTGCGTTGCCGTCCGGCCGGCGCCCCCCGGGGCGCCGACACGGGCCGGGGTGTGACTTCGGTTACTTCAGGTTGAGCGCGCGCTTGACGCCCTCGCCGTAGGCCGGGTCGGCCTTGGTGAAGTGCTCGATCTGCACGCGCACGATGTCTTCGGGCACGCCCTGCATGGCCGCCGCGATGTTCGCGTACAGGCGCTGGCGCTGCGCCTCGTCGAACAGGCGGAACAGCGCGCCGGGCTGGCTGTAATAGTCGCCGTCGACGCGGTGGTCCCAGTGGTCGGCGGCCTGCCCGTCCAGCGCCAGCGGCGGTTCCGCGGCGCGCTCGCTGGCGGCGTAGGCGCCGAGGCGGTTGGGCTCGTAGTTCAGCTTGCCGCCCTGGTTGCCGTCCACCCGCATCGCGCCGTCGCGGTGGTAGCTGTTGGGCACCGGCACCTTGGGCGCGTTCACCGGGATCTGGTTGTGGTTCACGCCCAGGCGGTAGCGCTGCGTGTCGCCATACGAGAACAGCCGGCCCTGCAGCATCTTGTCGGGCGAGAAGCCGATGCCGGGCACCACGTTGGCCGGATTCATCGCCACCTGCTCGACCTCGGCGAAGTAGTTGTCCGGGTTGCGGTTGAGCTCCAGCACGCCCACGTCGATCAGCGGGTAGTCCTTGTGCGGCCACACCTTGGTGAGGTCGAACGGGTTGATGTGGTACCTGGCCGCCTCGGCCTCGGGCATGATCTGCACGCGCACGTTCCAGCGCGGGAAGTTGCCTTTCTCGATGTTCTCGAACAGGTCGCGCTGGGCGCTCTCGCGGTCGCCTGCCACCACCTTGGCGGCTTCCTCGTTGGTCCAGTTGGCGATGCCCTGCGCCGACTTGAAGTGGAACTTGACCCAGAAGCGCTCGTTGGCCGCGTTGATGAGCGAATACGTGTGCGAGCCGAAGCCGTGGATCTGGCGGTAGTTCTGCGGCAGGCCGCGGTCGCTCATCAGGATGGTGACCTGGTGCAGCGATTCGGGATGGCGCGACCAGAAATCCCACACGGCGACGGCGTCGCGCAGGTTGGTGCGCGGGTTGCGCTTCTGGGTGTGGATGAAGTCGGGGAACTTGAGCGGGTCGCGCACGAAGAATACCGGCGTGTTGTTGCCGACCACGTCCCAGTTGCCTTCGTCGGTGTAGAACTTGATCGAGAAGCCGCGCACGTCGCGCTCGGCATCGGCCGCGCCGCGCTCGCCGGCCACGGTGGAGAAGCGCATGAAGATCGGCGTCTGCTTGCCGACCTGGCCGAACACCGAGGCCTTGCTGTACTTGCTGATGTCATGCGTGACGGTGAAGGTGCCGTGGGCGCCGGAGCCCTTGGCGTGCACGCGCCGCTCGGGAATCACCTCGCGGTCGAAGTGAGCGAGCTTTTCGAGGAACCACACGTCCTGCAGCAGCATGGGGCCGCGCGGGCCGGCGGTCTGGGAATTCTGGTTGTCGGCGACCGGCGCGCCCGCGCCGGTGGTGAGAATGTCCTTGTCCTTGCTCATCATGACCTCTTTTTGTGGGTGATCGGGAAGTTCTGGCTGGGGGAACCGGTTTGGCAAGCCGCCGGGTAATTTCAGTACACCCGGGCGTAACAGGCAAGGCAATCGGCCACCGCGCCCGCCAGCGTGCGCAGGAGGTTGCCCCGGTCGGTGGATTCGATGCTGTTCATCTGTGGCTCCCCTGGATGATCGGCACGCAATGTGTCGATGGAGGCAGTCTACGGACAATCTATTGAATTTGAAATTCAATAATTTCTAACTATGAAATAGACGTCACCTATGTCCTCCGGGCGGAGCCGCGGAATCGGCGAAAAATCAGCAAAAAATCGGCGGAAAACGGGGGACGGGAGAGCGCGGCGGAACGGGCGGGAAGCCCGTCCCGGCAGAGACAACGCAGAGCCCCGCTCAGGCGGCCTCGGCCAGTTCCTTGGCGGCCAGCTTGCTCACGCCGGGCAGGTCGCACGCGGCCACCGCGCGGCGCAGCGCTTCCATCGCCGGCAGGCGGGTGAAGCTCTTGCGCCAGGCCAGCACCACGCGCCGGTCGGGCACCGGGTCGGTGAACGGCACGTAGGCCAGCAGGTCGTTCTTGTTCGGCTTGAGATCGGGCACCGAGGTGCGCGGCAGCACCGTGATGCCGACGCCGCTGGCCACCATGTGGCGGATGGTTTCCAGCGAGGAGCCCTCGAAGGTCTTCTGGATGCCGTCGGCGGCCTGCGAGAAGCGCGACAGTTCCGGGCACACGCCCAGCACCTGGTCGCGGAAGCAATGGCCGCTGCCCAGCAGCAGCATGGTCTGCTGCTTGAGCTCGTCGGGATCGACGTGGCTGGCCTTCTCGAGCTGGTGGCCGCGCGGCACCGCCACCACGAAGGGCTCGTCGTAGAGCGGCTGCACCGTGAGGCCGGAGTCGGCGAACGGCTCGGCCATGATGGCGCAGTCGATCTCGCCCTGCTTGAGCAGCTCGATCAGCTTGACCGTGTAGTTCTCCTGCAGCATCAGCGGCATCTGCGGCACGGTCTGGATCATCTCCTTGACCAGCGAGGGCAGCAGGTAGGGCCCGATGGTGTAGATCACCCCCAGGCGCAGCGGCCCGGCCAGCGGGTCCTTGCCCTGCTTGGCGATCTCGCGGATGGCCATCGTCTGCTCCAGCACGCGCTGGGCCTGCGCCACGATCTGCTCGCCGATCGGCGTCACCGACACCTCGGAGGTGCCGCGCTCGAAAATCTGCACATTGAGCTCGTCTTCCAGCTTCTTGATGGCAACCGACAGGGTCGGCTGCGACACGAAGCAGGCTTCGGCGGCCCGGCCGAAATGGCGCTCGCGCGCCACGGCGACGATGTACTTGAGTTCGGTGAGCGTCATGACTTATCAATTCCCGTTATGCGATAGATTTTACCTTCGAATCACGGTTCTGTCAGAGGTCGCCGTCGATGCGGCGCATGCGGTGCTTCATGGCTGTCTCACTGCCGTCATATGTGACCATTGAGCGTCTTCGGTGCCGCCGGACGCCCCGGTCCCCGGGGTCAGGCCTTGAGGAAATGCTCGCGCCCGCCGAGCCAGCGCAGCAGGTGCGCGTCCACCGCCTCGGGGTAATGCGCCAGCATCAGCTCGGCGGCTTCCTGGGCGTAGTCGACCAGCCAGGCGTCGGTTTCCAGGTCGGCGAAGCGCAGCATCGCCTCGCCGGACTGGCGCGCGCCGAGGAATTCGCCGGGGCCGCGGATCTGCAGGTCGCGCCGGGCGATCTCGAAGCCGTCGGTGGTCTCGCGCATGGTGGCCAGGCGCTCCTTCGCGGTGGGCGACAGCGGCGCCTGGTACATCAGCAGGCAGACCGACTCGGCGCTGCCGCGCCCGACCCGGCCGCGCAGCTGGTGCAGCTGGGCCAGGCCGAAGCGCTCGGCATGCTCGATCACCATCAGCGAGGCGTTGGGCACGTCCACGCCGACCTCGATCACCGTGGTGGCGACCAGCACCTGCAGGCGGTTGGCGATGAAGTCGCCCATCACCGCGGCCTTCTCGGCCGGCGGCAGGCGGCCGTGCACGAGGCCCACCTTGAGCTCGGGCAGCGCCGCCACCAGGGTTTCGTAGGTTTCCACCGCGGTCTGCAGCTGCAGCGCCTCGCTTTCCTCGATCAGCGGGCAGACCCAGTAGATCTGGCGGCCGTCGGCGGCGGCGTGGTGCACGCGCTCGATCACCTCGTCGCGGCGCGCGTCGTTGACCAGGCGCGTGACCACCGGGCTGCGCCCGGGCGGCAGCTCGTCAATCACGGAGACGTCGAGATCGGCGTAGTAGGTCATGGCCAGCGTGCGCGGGATCGGCGTGGCCGACATCATCAACTGGTGCGGCACGGTCTCGGCGCGCGCGGGCGGCGCGGCCTCGCCGGCGTCCGCCTCGGCCTTGCCGCGCAGCGCCAGGCGCTGGGCCACGCCGAAGCGGTGCTGCTCGTCCACCACCGACAGGCCCAGCCGCGCGAACTTCACGCTGTCCTGGATCAGCGCGTGGGTGCCGATGACCAGCCGGGCCTCGCCCGACTCCACCCGCGCCGCGGCCTCGCGCTTGGCACGCGCCTTGAGGCTGCCGGCCAGCCACACCACCGTCACGCCGAGCGGCTCCAGCCACGCCGAGAGCTTGCGGAAGTGCTGCTCGGCCAGGATCTCGGTGGGCGCCATCAGCGCGGCCTGGTAGCCGGCGTCGATGGCCTGGCAGGCGGCCAGCGCGGCGACGATGGTCTTGCCGCTGCCGACGTCGCCCTGCAGCAGGCGGTGCATCGGGTGCGGCGCGCCCATGTCGGCGGCGATCTCCTCCACCACGCGCTGCTGCGCGCCGGTGAGCCGGAACGGCAGCGCGTCGAGGAAGGCGCCGAGCAGGCCGCCGGCGCGGCGCGGCATGGGCGGCGCGCTCTTGTCGCGGCGCGCGGCCTGCGAGCGCTTGAGCGAAAGCTGCTGGGCCAGCAGCTCGTCGAACTTGATGCGCTGCCAGGCCGGGTGCGAGCGCTCGCTCAGCGCGTGCTCGTCCACCTCCTGCGGCGGCGCGTGCAGCAGGCGCAGGCATTCCGGCAGCGGCCGCAGCCTGAGCGGCGCCAGCGGGCCCTGCAGCACCGGCTGCGGCAGCGTCTCGGGCAGCGGCGTGCGCCCCAGCGCGCCGCCGATGGCCTTGCGCAGGTAGGCCTGCGGGATGCCGGCGGTGCTCGGGTAGACCGGCGTGAGGCGGTCCGGCAGCGCCTCGCCGGGCGCCACCGCGCGCACCGTGGGATGGACCATCTCGGCGCCGAAGAAACCGCCGCGCACCTCGCCGCGCACGCGCAGGCTGGCGCCTTCGGCCATCTGCTGGGCCTGGTTGCCGTAGAAATTGAGGAAGCGCAGCGTCAGCTCGCCGCTGTCGTCGGCGATCTTCACCACCATCTGGCGGCGCGGGCGGAACGTGACCTCGTTGGACGTGACCACGCCCTCGACCTGCGCCGTCAGGCCCAGCCCGGCGCGCCGGATCGCCTCGGCGATCGGCAGCAGCGTGGTCTCGTCCTCGTAGCGCATCGGCAGGTGCAGCACGAGGTCGACGTCGCGCCGCAGGCCGAGCTTGTGCAGGCGCGCCATCGCCGAGGACGGCTTGCCGGCCGCGCCCTTGGCCGCCCCGGCCTTGCCCGGCCGCCCCGGCTTGCCCGCGGCGGGCGCGGGGCTGTCGGTGGTTTCCTGGGTCGGGTCGGGAGCGGTTCCTGGCATCGGGCGGGCTTGGGGGTGGCGAAAGGAAGGCGGCGGCAGGCCGGTCCGGGTTGGCGCCGGCGGCGTCGGGCGCGCAAGGCGCCGCAACCGGCCGGCAAATAGGCGATATCATGCGCGCCCGGGCGGCGCTGCCGCCCCAAGCCTTACAATATCGGATTCGCCGATTGTACCTATGCCGGCCGCGCCACTGCGCGGCCCGCCGCCGTTTTTGCCCGCTTTTGCCCCCATGACGCTGACGTTGTCCGATTTCGATTTCCCGCTGCCGCCCGAACTGATCGCGCAGACCGCCCTGCCCGACCGCGGCGCCAGCCGGCTGCTGGTGGTGGAAACCGACACGCAGACCGGCGCCACGCGCATGGCGGACCGCGGTTTCGCCGACGTGGTGGACTACCTGCGCCCGTCGGACCTGCTGGTGTTCAACGACACGCGCGTGATCAAGGCGCGCTTCTTCGGCCACAAGGGCAGCGGCGGCAAGGTCGAGGTGCTGGTCGAGCGCGTGCTGGACACGCATACCGTGCTGGCCCAGGTGCGCGCGTCCAAGACCCCGCCCGAGGGCAGCCGGCTGCGCCTCGCGGATGCCTTCGACGTCACCGTGGGCCCGCGCGTGGACCAGTTCTTCACGCTGCGCTTCCCCGCGCCGGCGCTGGACCTGATCGAGCAGCACGGCCGCCTGCCGCTGCCGCCCTACATCACCCACGACCCGGACGCCTACGACGAGACGCGCTACCAGACCGTCTACGCGCGCGCGCCCGGCGCGGTGGCCGCGCCCACCGCCGGCCTGCATTTCGACGAAGCGCTGTTCGCGCGGCTCGACGCGCTCGGCGTGCGGCGCGGCTTCCTGACCCTGCACGTGGGCGCCGGCACCTTCCAGCCGGTGCGCACCGAGAACCTGGCCGAGCACAAGATGCACGCCGAGTGGTACGAGATCTCCGCAGACCTGGCCCGGGCCGTGCGCGAGACCCGCGCCGCCGGCGGGCGCGTGATCGCGGTCGGCACCACCTCGCTGCGCGCGCTGGAATCGGCCGGCGCGGCCGACGGCACGCTGGCCGCGGGCCGGGGCGATACCGACATCTTCATCACGCCCGGCTACCGTTTCCGCGTGGTCGACGCGCTCATCACCAACTTCCACCTGCCCAAGTCGACGCTGCTGATGCTGGTCTCGGCGCTGGCCGGCGTGGAGCCCATCCGCGCCGCCTACCGCCACGCGGTGGCGCAGCGCTACCGCTTCTTCAGCTACGGCGACGCCATGCTCCTGACCCGCCAGCCGCAGCCCTGAGCGCGCCGCGCCAGCCCGACCCCGCATCCAGGATATTCGCCATGCTCGACTTCGAACTGCTCACCACCGACGGCAACGCCCGCCGCGGCCGCGTCACCCTCAACCACGGCGTGGTCGAGACCCCGATCTTCATGCCGGTCGGCACCTACGGCTCGGTCAAGGCGATGTCGCCGCTCGAACTCAACGAAATCGGCTCGCAGATCATCCTCGGCAATACCTTCCACCTGTGGCTGCGCCCGGGGCTGGAGGTGGTGGAGAGCCACGGCGGCCTGCACCGCTTCATGGGCTGGGACAAGCCGATCCTGACCGATTCGGGCGGCTTCCAGGTGTTTTCGCTGGGCGCGCTGCGCAAGATCACCGAGGACGGCGTGACCTTCGCCTCGCCGGTCAACGGCGACAAGCTGTTCCTCTCGCCCGAGATCTCGATGCAGATCCAGCGCACGCTGAACTCCGACATCGTGATGCAGTTCGACGAATGCACGCCCTACGAGATCGAGGGCCGCCCGGCCACGCACGAGGAGGCGGCCGCGTCGATGCGCATGAGCCTGCGCTGGGCCCGGCGCTCGATCGACGAGTTCAACCGCCTGGCCAACCCCAACGCGCTGTTCGGCATCGTCCAGGGCGGCATGTTCGAGGATCTGCGCGACGAGTCGCTGGCGGGCCTGTCCGAGCTCGACTTCCACGGCTACGCCATCGGCGGGCTGTCGGTGGGCGAGCCCAAGGAAGACATGATGCGGGTGCTCGAGCACGTGGCGCCGCGCCTGCCCGCGCACAAGCCGCATTACCTGATGGGCGTGGGCACGCCCGAGGACCTGGTGGCCGGCGTGGCCGCCGGCGTGGACATGTTCGACTGCGTGATGCCGACCCGCAACGCGCGCAACGGCTGGCTGTTCACGCGCTTCGGCGACGTCAAGATCAAGAACGCCGTGCACCGCAACGACACGCGCCCCCTGGACGAGAGCTGCGGCTGCTATACCTGCCGCAACTTCTCGCGCGCCTACCTGCACCACCTGCACCGCGTCGGCGAAATCCTCGGCGCGCGCCTGAACACCATCCACAATCTGCACTACTACCTGCAGCTGATGGCCGAGATGCGCGAGGCCATCGGGCAACACCGCTTCACGGCGTTCCGCGCGCGCTTCGCCGCGGACCGTGCGCGCGGGGTGCAATAGACGCCACTTTCCACGCCGGCCGGCGCGCCGGCGCGGCCGCCGGAACTTTCCGCCACGCGCCGGTCGAACAGCCGGGTCCGGCGCGCCCCGGGGCGGCGCGCAAGCGGCCCCGAACAAACCCGTAAATCCCCGCAAATGCCCGGATCGGACATGGAAGGCGATTGCAAGCGGGTGGTAGAATGATCGACTAACTGACTGACTTTGTGACGGAGAAGCGACGTGCTGATTTCTAACGCATTTGCCCAGACCGCCGGCATCACCGGCGGCGCGGCGGGTGGCCTGATGAGTTTCCTGCCCATCATCCTGATGTTCGCGGTATTGTGGTTCATCATGATCCGCCCGCAGATGAAGCGCCAGAAGGAATCGAAGGCAATGCTGGAAGCGCTGGCCAAGAACGACGAAGTCGTCACCGCCGGCGGCATCCTGGGCCGCGTGACCAAGGTGAACGAGCAGTACGTGACCCTCGAGATCGCAGCCGGCACCGAAATCACGGTGCAGAAGAACGCCGTGACCACGGTGCTGCCCAAGGGCTCGCTGAAGGCCCTCTGAGCATGGCGCCGCGGGTGGCGCGCCGCATGCGCGACGTCCCGCGGTCCGCTGCAGCCGCTGCTCTTGCTGCCGCTTTTACTGTTTTTTCGCCGGCTTTTTCGCCCTTCCCGGCACGCCATTAGCGCGCGTGCCCCTGCAGCCGCCTGATCCAGCCCGGGTTGTCCGTGGATGCCAGGCGGCTGTTTGCCAACCGGTGCGGGTGCCCGACCTCCCGCCGACCACACCGTCCGACGGTATGCCCGGCCCCGCCAACCGCAGAACGACTGGCCAAAGATGAATCGTTATCCGCTTTGGAAATACCTCGTGATCCTGGTGGCGCTGGCCATCGGCATCATCTACACGCTGCCGAACTTCTTCGGCGAGGCGCCCGCCGTGCAGGTCTCCTCGGCCAAGGCCACGGTCAAGGTCGACCTGGCCACGCAGAAGCAGGTCGAGCAGGTGCTGGCGCAGAACAGCCTGCAGCCCGACGGCATGTTCTTCGACGTCAACGGCCAGACCGGCTCGGTCAAGGCGCGCTTTCGCACCACCGACGAGCAGCTCAAGGCCAAGGACGTGCTGACGCGCGCGCTCAACCCCGACCCCAATGACGCCACCTACGTGGTCGCGCTCAACCTGCTGTCGGGCTCGCCGCGCTGGCTGACCGCGCTGCACGCGCTGCCGATGTACCTGGGCCTGGACCTGCGCGGCGGCGTGCACTTCCTGCTGCAGGTGGACATGAAGGGCGCGGTCGACAAGAAGCTCGACAGCCTGGCCGGCGACGCGCGCACGCTGCTGCGCGACAAGAGCATCCGCCACGGCGGCATCGACCGCGACGGCGAGCGCCTGACGGTGCGCTTCAACAACGCCGAGGACGCTGGCAAGGCGCGCGGCATCCTCGCCGACAGCCTGCGCGAGCTGGCCTTCGAGGCCGACGGCAACAACCTCACCGGCGTGTTCACCGACGCCGCCCGCCGGGCGGTGCAGGACGCGGCGGTCAAGCAGAACATCACCACGCTGCACAATCGCGTGAACGAGCTCGGCGTGGCCGAGCCGGTGATCCAGCAGCAGGGCTCGGACCGCATCGTGGTCCAGTTGCCGGGCGTGCAAGACACCGCCAAGGCCAAGGACATCATCGGCCGCACCGCCACGCTGGAGGCGCGCCTGGCCGATCCGGAAGCGCCGCGCAACCCACGCCCGGGCGACCCGATCCCGTTCGGCAGCGAACTGTTCACGCAGGGCAACGGCGCGCCGGTGGTGCTCAAGAAGCAGGTCATCTTCACCGGCGACCGCATCGAAAGCGCCTCGGCCGGCTTCGACCAGAACCAGCGCCCCTCGGTCAACATCAAGCTCGACGCCCAGGGCGGGCGCGTGCTGCGCGACGTCTCGCGCGAGAACATCGGCAAGCCA
>Ga0255338_1001479_pt1 | contig 44175 bp, 38 predicted proteins | sample MeOH1_35cm_T4_19_FD_203715 | JGI IMG/M metagenome (GOLD analysis project Ga0255338, IMG submission 203715) | Sandy soil microbial communities from University of British Columbia, Vancouver, Canada - MeOH1_35cm_T4_195 | ecosystem: Engineered > Artificial ecosystem > Sand microcosm > Unclassified ... | reverse complement strand
CGCGATCACCTTCGGCGTCTTCTGACGCCAAGGCTCAGGCCGCCGCCTCGTCCGATCCCGGCGTGTAGTTGAGGATCGGCGCGAGCCAGCGTTCGCATTCGGCAAGCGTCATGCCCTTGCGCGCAGCGTAATCCTTCACCTGATCGCGCTCGATGCGGCCGACGCCGAAATATTCGGCCTGCGGATGGCTGAAATAGAGGCCGCTTACCGCTGCGCCCGGCCACATGGCGAAGCTCTCGGTGAGCTTGATGCCCGCCGCCTTTTCCGCATCGAGAAGATCGAAAAGCGTGCGCTTCTCGGTGTGATCGGGCTGCGCGGGATAGCCCGGCGCAGGACGGATGCCCTGATACTTTTCGGCGATCATTTCCTCGTTGGAAAGCTGCTCGTCCGCCGCATAGCCCCAGAACTCGCGGCGCACGCGGGCGTGGAGATGCTCGGCAAAGGCTTCGGCAAGACGGTCCGCCAGTGCCTTGGAAAGGATCGCCTTGTAGTCGTCGTTCTTTTCCTCGAAGCGCTTCGCCACCTCGTCCTCGCCATGACCTGACGTCACGGCGAAGCCGCCGATATAGTCGGCAATACCGGTCTCCTTGGGCGCAATGAAATCGGCAAGCGCCATGTTGGCGCGGTCTGACGTGCCCCGCGCCATCTGCTGGCGCAGCGAGTGGAGAACCGTCAGGCGCTCCTTGCGGCTATCGTCGGTGTAAAGCTCGATATCGTCGGTGCCGATCTGGTTCGCGGGCCAGAAACCGATGACGGCAGATGCCTTCAGCCACTTCTCGGAGACCATCTGGGCGAGCATTTCCTGCGCGTCGTCGAACAGAGCCTGCGCCGCCTCGCCCATCTTGTCGTCCTTGAGGATCTGCGGGTAATGGCCCGTCAGTTCCCATGTGGCAAAAAAAGGCGTCCAGTCGATGAAGGGCACGAGCTTTTCGAGCGGATAGTCTTCAAGCACCTTGGTTCCGAGGAAGCTCGGCTTCTTCGGGCTATAGCCCTCCCAGTCGATCTTCAGCTTATGCGCGCGCGCGGCGTCCAAGGTCTGGCGGTCGCGCGAGCTGCGGGCATTGGCATGGGCCGCCGCCATCTTCGCGTATTCGTCGCGGATATCGGCGATGTATTTATCTTTCGACGTTTCAGAAATCAGGTTCGAGACGACGCCCACGGCGCGGCTCGCATCCGTCACGTAGATCGCCTGTCCGCGTCTATAGTTCGGGTGGACCTTGACGGCAGTATGTATGCGGCTCGTCGTAGCTCCGCCGATCATCAGCGGAATGTCGAAGCCTTCGCGCTCCATCTCGGCGGCGACATGGCACATTTCGTCGAGGCTCGGCGTAATGAGACCGGAAAGGCCAATGACGTCGACCTTTTCTGCGCGCGCGACCTCAAGGATCTTTTGCGCGGGCACCATGACGCCGAGGTCGATCACCTCGAAATTATTGCACTGAAGAACGACGCCGACGATGTTCTTGCCGATGTCGTGCACGTCGCCCTTCACCGTGGCCATGAGAATCTTGGCCGCGGCTTCCTTCTGCGTCGCGCCGGTTAGGCGCTTTTCCTCTTCCATGAAGGGCATCAGATAGGCGACGGCCTGCTTCATCACGCGGGCGGATTTCACGACCTGCGGCAGGAACATCTTGCCCGAACCGAAGAGATCGCCGACGACATTCATGCCGTCCATGAGCGGGCCTTCGATGACATCGAGCGGGCGCACGGCTTCCTTGCGCGCCGCTTCCGTGTCTTCCTCGATGAAAGCATTGATGCCTTTCACCAGCGCATGCGTCAGGCGTTCCTTCACCGGAAGTTCGCGCCAGGAAAGGTCTTCTTCCTTCTTCTTGCCCGCTTCGCCCTTATAGCGCTCGGCAATTTCCAGAAGGCGCTCGGTCGCGTCGGGACGGCGATTGAGGATCACATCCTCGACGCGGGTACGCAGTTCCGGCTCGATCTCGTCATAGATCGCGAGCTGGCCCGCATTGACGATACCCATATCCATGCCCGCCTGAATGGCGTGGTAGAGGAAAACGGAGTGCATCGCCTCGCGCACGGGCTCGTTGCCGCGGAAGGAGAAGGAAATGTTCGAGACGCCGCCCGAAACATGGGCATGAGGTAGGCACTGCTTGATGCGCTTCGTCGCATCGATGAATTCGATGCCGTAGTTGTTGTGCTCCTCGATGCCGGTCGCAACGGCAAAGATGTTCGGATCGAAGATGATGTCTTCCGGCGGAAAGCCGACCTTGTCGACCAGCAGATTGTAGGACCGCTCGCAAATCGCGAATTTACGCTCCGCCGTGTCGGCCTGCCCGTCCTCATCGAAAGCCATGACAACGGTTGCCGCGCCATAGCGACGAATCTTGCGGGCATGTTCAAGGAAAGCGTCCTCGCCTTCCTTGAGGCTGATCGAATTAACGATCGCCTTGCCCTGTACGCATTTGAGGCCCGCCTCGATGATCGACCATTTCGAGCTGTCGATCATGACCGGCACGCGCGCAATGTCGGGCTCGGCGGCGATGAGATTCAGAAAAGTGACCATGGCCTGCTCGCTGTCGAGCATGCCCTCATCCATATTGATGTCGATGATCTGGGCGCCATTGTCGACCTGCTGACGAGCAACGGCCAGCGCCTCGTCGAAGCGGCCTTCGACGATCAGCTTTTTGAATTTCGCCGATCCGGTGACGTTGGTCCGTTCGCCGACATTGATGAAATTGGCAGAGGCGTTGGTCATTTCACTTCTTTTCTGAGCAGGCTTACGGCGCGGTAAAGGCTTCGAGACCGGAGAGGCGCAGACGGGGCTCGACGGCGGGCGGCGTGCGCGGTTTCACGCCCTTCACCGCCTCGGCAATGGCATGGATATGCGCGGGCGTCGTGCCGCAGCAGCCACCGACAATGTTGACGAGACCCGAGGTCGCGAACTCGCCCACGAGATGCGACATGTGCTCGGGGCTCTCGTCATATTCGCCCATTTCGTTCGGCAGGCCGGCATTGGGATGCGCACTGACGCGCACATCGGACACGCGGGCCAGCGTGTCGATATGGGCGCGCATCTCCTTCGCACCCAGCGCACAGTTGAGTCCGATGGAAAGCGGCTTCACATGGGAAACCGAATTCCAGAAGGCCTCCGGCGTCTGGCCAGAGAGAAGACGGCCCGACATGTCGGTGATCGTGCCCGAGATCATCACGGGCAGTTCGAAGCCAACTTCCTCGAAAACCTCATCGACCGCAAAGAGCGCCGCCTTGGCGTTCAGCGTGTCGAAAATCGTTTCGACAAGGATCGTGTCGGCACCGCCTTCAATGAGGCCGCGCGTCGCTTCCTTGTAGGCGTCGCGAAGCTGATCGAAGCTGATGTTGCGGAAGCCGGGATCGCTGACCTTGGGCGAGATCGAGGCGGTGCGGTTCGTCGGCCCGAGCACGCCCGCGACATAGCAGACGCGCCCCGGCGTCTCGCTCTCGGCGATGTCGGCGGCCTGACGCGCGATGCGGGCGCTTTCGACATTCATCTCGTAGGCGACCGACTCCAGATGGTAGTCGGCCTGCGCGATGGTGGTCGCGCTGAACGTATTCGTCTCGGCGAAGTCCGCGCCCGCCCGGTAATAGGCGAGATGGATGTCGCGCAGAATGTCGGGACGCACGAGCGAGATAAGCTCGTTGTCGCCCTTAAGGTCCACCGTGTGATCCTTGAAGCGTTCGCCGCGGAAGTCCGCTTCCGTCAGCTTGTAGCCCTGGATCATGGTGCCCATGGCGCCGTCGAGCACGAGCACGCGCTCGTTGATCTCTTGTTTCAGGCGGGCGATGCGTTCGTCTCTGGTCATGGCGGCGGTCCTTTCTCTCACGCGACGGGAGCGGCCACGCGCTCGGGCCGAAGCCCGATCACATGACAGATCGCGAAGGTGAGATCGGCCTGGTTCAGCGTGTAAAAATGAAAGCGGTCGAAGCCATAGGCGCGCAGGCGGTTCACCTGCTCCGCCGCGACATAGGCCGCGATGAGCTTGCGCGTCTCGAGATCGTCGTCGAGACCAATATAATAGTCGTCGAGCCATTTCGGAATGCTGGCGCCACAGCGTTCGGCCATGCGCTTCGTGCCCTTGAAATTGGTCGTGGGCATGATGCCGGGCACAATCGGGACCTCGATGCCCGCGCGCCGCACCGCTTCGAGAAAGCGCGCATGGCGCTCCGTGTCGAAGGCGAATTGCGTGATGGCGCGCGTTGCGCCCGCATCGACCTTGCGCTTCAGAAGTTCGATATCCGCCTCGAAGGACGGCGATTCCGGGTGGCCTTCGGGATAGGCGCTGACGCTGACCTCGAAGCCGGCGATCTGCTTGATGCCCGCGACGAGTTCCGGTGTCGACTGATAGCCCTGCGGATGCGGCTTGTAGGCCGCGCCAAGTTCGGGCATGTCGCCGCGAAGCGCCACGATATGGCGCACACCCGCCTCCCAATAGGAGCGGATGACGTCGTTCACTTCATCGCGGCTTGCGCCGACGCAGGTGAGGTGAGCCGCTGGCGTCAGCGTCGTTTCCTGCACGATGCGCTTCACCGTCGCATGGGTGCGTTCGCGCGTGGAGCCGCCTGCACCATAAGTCACGGACACGAATTCCGGGCGCAACGGCTCAAGGCGGCGAATGGCGCGCCACAGGTTCTCTTCCATCTCCGGCGTCCGGGGCGGAAAGAATTCGAAGGAGACGCTGCTCCGCGCCGCCTCTGCCTTTGTGTTCTGTCCGCTCATGCCTTTACCCCCGCCAATTGACCGCCCGTCGCGTTGCGCGCGCGGCCCACGCCAGTTTTGAGTTTGTCGGCCGCGTAGATCACGACCGTGAGTTTCGCTTCCTCGCCGCCTTCGGGCGGCATGTCGCGCACTTCCTTCACTTCGAGGCCGGCCTGAACAAGCCAGCCTCGAACCTCTTCCTCGGTGAAGCCGAGGCGGCGATGCGCCTGCTCCTCGCGGAGGAAGTCGAGTTCATGAGGCGCGAAATCCGCGATCAGCAAGCGCCCGCCGGGCTTCAGCACGCGGGCGGCCTCTGCGACGGCCGCCGCCGGATCGTCGAGATAATGGAGCACCTGATGCAACGTCACCAGATCGGCAGTCTCGTCCTGTAGCGGCAGATCGTAGAGATCGCCCTGCCGCACCGAGCAATGATCGACGCCCGCCTGTTCGAGGTGCGTGCGCGCCAGCCCGAGCATTTCGGGGCTTAGGTCGATGCCGATGCCGGTTTCAGCCCCGGCGCCGATGAGTTCGAGAATCCGGCCCGTGCCCGTCCCCAGGTCGACCAGTGTTCCCGTCCGATGGACCGAGGCAAGTTCGAGCAGCGCCTCCTCGACCTTCGCTTCCGGCACATGGAGAGAACGGATCCGGTTCCACTGCTCGGCATTGGCGCTGAAAAAGGCCCCGGCTCGCTCCGCGCGAAGCGTGCGGACAGCTTCCAGCCGCTCCATGTCCCGCGCCACCGTCGGATCACCTGCGGGCACGAGGCCGGTGAGGAGCGCCGCGAGGCGTGCGCCCTGCCCCTCGCGTGCCCGGCGATAGAAGACCCAGCTTCCCTCGCGGAAACGATCCAGCAGGCCCGCCTCGCACATCAGCTTCAGGTGACGGCTGACCCTGGGCTGGCTCTGGCGGAGGATCTGGGTGAGCTCGGTGACGGTAAGTTCGCTCTTGGCCAGGATGGCGAGCAGGCGCAGCCGGGTTGGCTCTCCCGCCGCTCTCAAACCTGTCAGAAGCTCTTCCATATCGCACCACCGTCGATAAACTTGAAGTTTATATAAACATATCTTTATGTCTTCTCAACATCAAACGTACCGCTTCGCACCGCAACATTTCGGCAACACAGATGGGCCAACTATGTTGTGGTAACGGGGGGTTAGCTGGTTAACGAAGATTCACTGTGATATTTAAAGTGCCACATGAGAATGTCTGCCTATGCCGCACACCTGAGGCGACGGCGTTCATGAGGTGTTAAGCGGTATGCTTAATATTTTAATCGGACATTGGAACCGGGCTGCGGCAACAGAGATTTAACCGAAGCCTGCAAGCGTCCTGGCGCCGAGGCTTTAAGCCCGGTGAATGCAGGGCTGTTGCAAGCGAGCGGGTAGCTCGTGCCGAAAAAAGAGAAGTGGGGATATGATGACGGTACTCGCGAGGATGGCGAACGCAGGCACCAAGACGGCATGCATCATGTTGGCTTTCGCGCTCGCTGGCTGCGCAACGCGTCCCGATGCTTCGAACCCGGCAGCGGTGAAGGCTTACGAAGAGACCAACGACCCGATCGAGCCACTGAACCGCTACTTCTTCGAGGTCAATCGCTTCCTCGACATCATCATCCTCAAGCCTGTGGCAACCTGGTATCAGGGCGTGGTGCCGGATCCGGCGCGCGACAGCGTTCGCCACTTCATGGACAATCTGGACTCGCCGGTCATCCTCGCCAACGACTCGCTTCAAGGCGAATGGGACCGCGCGGGTACGACCGCCTCGCGCTTCGGCATCAACACCACCATCGGCGTTCTCGGCCTCTTCGATCCCGCGACCGGCATGGGCTATCCGAAGCATGACGAAGACTTCGGCCAGACGCTCGCGACCTGGAACACGCCGGAAGGCCCCTATCTCTTCCTGCCGATCCTTGGGCCCAAGCCGCCCCGCGACCTGGCCGGCTATGCGGTTGACCAGTTCTTCGACCCGCTCACCTATATCTACTGGAATGGTCCGTACACCGTTCCCGTCGCGCGCTTCGTCGTGAACGGCGTCGACGTCCGGTCGCGCAACCTCAAGACGCTCGATCAGATCGAACGCACGTCGGTCGACTACTATGCCACGATCCGCAGCCTCTACCGCCAGACGCGCGCCAACGAGATTGCCAACGGCAATGTGTCGAACGAGAAGCTTCCCGACATCGAGAACCTAAATTTCGACACAAACGAACCGCAGTCTGTCGCTCCTGCTAAATAGGAGCGATGCCGCCGTTCGGTATCGGCGTTGACGCCACAATTTAGCTTCGCGTTTCGTCTGCAGGAGACCAGGCCATGAGCCCCCTTAACTTCATGCGATCCGCAGTCGCACCGGTTGCGTTCTGCGTCGCGCTTCTTACGTCCGTCGTCGGATCGCTGCCGGCGCAAGCTGCAAATGCCGACCCCGCCGCCGAGGCTTGGGTATCGAATGTTTCGCAGCAGGCCATCAAGATCATCAGCGACAAGAGCCTCGACCGCACCGGTCGGGAAGCGCAGTTCGCCGCTCTTCTCGATACCAATGCCGACATGCAGCGCATCGCCGCCTTCTGCCTCGGCCAGTTCCTGCGTACACCGTCGCCCGACCAGAAGAGCGAATACATCAAGCTCTTCGACAACTTCGTGGTGAAGGTCTATGTGACCCGCCTGTCGGACTATCATGACGAAAAGCTCGTCATCACCGGTTCGCAGCTCAAGGGCGACACTCAGGCGCTGGTGCAGAGCCAGATCAACTTCACCAATGGTCGCGAGCCGGTGAAGGTCACATGGTGGCTGCTGAAGAAGGATGGCGGCTACAAGCTCTTCGACGTCAATGTCGTCGGCGTCTGGCTTGCCCAGGAGCAGCGCTCCGCCTTCACATCCGTCATCAACAATCACAATGGCGACTTCGGCGCGCTTCTCGATCACCTGAAGCAGCAGATCGCCGATGCCGAAAACGGCAAGCTTCCCACGACGGCGGCGACCACGGCGCAGTAAGCGCCCAAGCGGTTCAAAGCAAAACGGCGCAGGAAGAAATTCCTGCGCCGTTTTAATTTGTTGAGACCGAAAGGATCAGCGGCTGAAGCGCTTGTACTTGATCCGGTGCGGGATCTCCGCCTGCGGCCCGAGACGACGCTTCTTGTCCTCCTCATATTCCTGATAATTGCCCTCGAACCATTCGACATGGCTGTCGCCTTCGAAGGCGAGCATATGCGTGGCAATACGGTCAAGGAACCAGCGATCGTGGCTGATGACGATGGCGCAGCCCGCGAAGGCGACCAGCGCATCTTCAAGCGCGCGCAATGTGTCGACGTCGAGATCGTTGGTCGGTTCGTCGAGGAGCAGAAGATTCGCACCCGACTTCAGCATCTTGGCGAGGTGAACGCGGTTGCGCTCACCGCCCGAAAGAACGCCGACCTTCTTCTGCTGATCGCTACCCTTGAAGTTGAACGCGCCGACATAGGCGCGGCTCGGCATCGTGATCTTGCCGAGTTCGATGATGTCGGTACCGCCGGAGATTTCCTCCCAGACGTTCTTGTTCGGGTCGAGATCGTCTCGGCTCTGATCGACATAACCCATTACGACCGTTTCGCCGACCTTCAACGTGCCGCTGTCGGGCTTGTCCTGCCCGGTGAGCATGCGGAACAACGTCGTCTTGCCGGCGCCGTTCGGGCCGATGACGCCGACGATGCCGCCGGGCGGAAGCTGGAACGAGAGATCGTCGATCAGGAGCCTGTCGCCGAAGGCCTTGGTGAGGTGATCGGCCTCGACCACGACGCCGCCGAGACGTGGCCCCGCCGGAATAACGATCTGGGCCTTGCCGTCCGTCTGGCGCCCGGCTTCGGCGAGCAGGTCATCATAGGCGCGGATACGTGCCTTGCTCTTGGCCTGACGCGCCTTGGGGCTCTGCCGGATCCATTCGAGTTCTCGGGCGAGCGTGCGCTGCGTCGCCTCGTCCTGCCGGCCTTCCTGTTCGAGCCGCTTCTGCTTCTGGTCGAGCCAGGACGAGTAATTGCCTTCATAGGGAATGCCCGAACCGCGATCGAGTTCGAGAATCCAGCCCGTCACATTGTCGAGGAAGTAGCGGTCATGGGTGACGAGGACGACGGTGCCCTTGTATTCCTTCAGATAGTTCTGAAGCCAGGAGACCGACTCTGCGTCGAGATGGTTGGTCGGTTCGTCGAGCAGCAGCAGATCGGGGCCTTCGAGCAGCAGCTTGCAGAGCGCCACGCGGCGCTTCTCGCCGCCCGAGAGCTTGGATACGTCCGCATCGCCTTCGGGGCAGCGCAGCGCGTCCATGGCCATTTCGACCTGGCTGTCGAGATCCCAGAGGTTCTGCGCGTCGATGATGTCCTGAAGCTTGGACATCTCATCGGCCGTCTCGTCGGAATAATTGACGGCGATCTCGTTGTAGCGGTCGAGCAGCGCCTTCTTTTCCTTCACACCGTCCATGACGTTACCGAACACGTCCTTGGCGGGATCGAGCTGCGGCTCCTGCGCGAGATAGCCGACGCGCGCGCTTTCAGCCGCCCAGGCCTCGCCGGTGAAATCCTTGTCGACGCCCGCCATGATCCTGAGCAGCGTCGATTTACCCGCACCGTTAAGACCGACCACGCCGATCTTCACGCCCGGCAGAAAGGACAGACGAATGTCTTTCAGGACCTGCTTACCGCCCGGATAGGTCTTGGACAGGCGGTCCATGACATAGACATATTGATAGGCCATAGAGTCAATGATTCCAATGAGTTACAAAAGCCAAATGTAACAACGATGTAACCGATTTCATGAGCTAGGGAAACAGCCCTTTTTGCTCTAAGGCATCGCCAAGAACCGAGCAAAAATTGCTGTAGCGGTTACTGATCAATGGACGAAATATTCAGTTAGCTGTGCCCGCGTTCGGAACCTACCACATCAGCATTTGGTGGGGTGTTGAAGAAGTCTATAACGTATGGGGATGAAATTTTGGGAGTTAGAATATCATTGGAGGCTTATGGTGTGGTCTCAGGAGTATCGTCGAAAAAGAGGCGATCCATTACTTCAGGCGATGAAACATATATCGGTATCGACGGCAATAATCCCCCCCTTAATTGTGTGTGAACATATAAGATTTCGGTGGATTCGATTAGCGCAAGCACTAGTCCGGTTGGTTCTGGAAACCCGAAAATTTCTTTACCAACCTCTGCGTCATATTCGCGTCCGTTGTGGCTAAATGTGATTTTTAAAAGCCTAGATTCGTTATTGACGAGCGGAAAGATAGTTCGTTCCGCACATTTGCGGTAGATGTGCTCCGCTTGGTCTTTTGTTTTTGCTATAGGAATAAAAAAATTCGACATCACTTCGCTTTCTTGTTGGTGCTTCTCAGCAAGTCAGCTGGATCAATGTCGAGCACTTCCGACAACCTACCTATAATTTTAAGACTCGCGTAGTGAACGCCCTTCTCAAGCTGGCTTAAATAGCTCCGGCTCATTTCCGCTTCATACGCGAGATCGTCCTGCGAAAGCCCCTTGGCGTTCCGCGCACGGCGCAAATTGGCGGCAAATGTTTCTCGCAAATCCATGCGAGAAACAAAGCAGCTTGTTCAAAATACACACCTCGATATACTAAACAAAGCGTTTTGATATAGGGGGATGAGTTGAAAATCAGAAATTGTATGGCGCTTCTATTCGGACTCGCATTTGTTCTGGCTTCCTGCGGCGACCCGGATACGCCGGAACAGCGAATTGCGAAAATCAAGGAGTCATGCGAGCGCGAATACAAAGGTCAGGATGCACTTGCGTGCCAGATTCGACTGACTGCGGAGGCTCTAGCCGAACAAGAGCGGGCACGCGCCGATAGGGCTGAGCGAGGAGCGGAATAGCGGTTTTTGGTTTATCGGCGTTACATTAAAAGTAGCGAAAATGTAACGGACGCCGTGAACTGGCATGAACTCAGACAAACACTATTTCGCCTTTGGATACGCATAACGCAGAGGAATTGCGCGTATCAGGCGAAATAGCATTCAAGCTCGTTTCCGATTTTGGGAACGAGAATCGATGACATAGACATATTGATAAGAAGCCATGCGTCGCCGCTCTCGATTTCGGAGAAAGATGTGGCTTCTTCTAGCCGATCAGGGGGTGGCGGGCAATGACGGGGCGGCAATGCCCCTGCCCCTCGGGCCATCTGTTTTCGCGGCATAGCGCACCCATATTGATGATAGGCCGAACCGGGTGGCGCTTGTATGATCCGCGCGGGCGGAGCAGGCGCGGGCATTGCGCGGAGTGAAGGCACGAAGATGACAGCGCCAATGAGCTTTCAGATCGGGGACGAGCGCCGCTACGTTCTGGCGGCCTCTATCCTCACGGGCGTCGCCCTTCTCGGCGTCCTCCAGCTCGGTCTGCTCGCGGCCTTCCTGGCGGCGGTCCTCGTCTATGAGCTCGTCCATGTCGTCGCCGGACGTCTGCGCGTCGGCCGACTCACGCATCGAGGGGCCAAGTTCATAGCTCTCGCCGCCCTCTCCGTCGCCTTTATCCTGTTGCTCACCACCGGCATCATGGGGTTGACGTCACTCTTCACCGACAGTTCCGACAACGTGATCGTGTTGTTGCGCCGCATGGCGGAAATCGTGCAGGCGGCGAAAAGCTACATTCCCGTCTGGGCACATGACTACCTTCCCGCCAATTCCGGCGAGTGGCAGACGCAGGCATCGCAATGGCTGCGCGAGAATGCAGGCGCGCTGCAGAGCCTCGGCGAAAATTTCGGACGACTGCTCGTTCACATTATTGTCGGTGCCGTCATCGGCGGACTGGCCGCAATGGGCGAGGCGACGCCCGAGCCGTCGACCATGCCGCCGCTGCGTGGCGCTCTGCTCGTCAGAGCGCAGCTTCTCGGCGAGGCATTCCGCCGCGTCGTCTTCGCGCAGGTCCGCATATCCGCGCTCAACACTGTCCTGACGGGTATCTATCTGGTTTTTGTCCTGCCCATGTTCGGCATCAACCTGCCGCTGGTGAAGACCATGATCGCGGTGACATTCATCGCCGGTCTTCTTCCCGTCATCGGCAACCTCATCTCGAATACTGTCATCGTCATCGTGAGCCTTGGCATTTCGGCCTATGCAGCCGCAGGCTCGCTCGTGTTTCTCGTCGCGATGCACAAGCTCGAATATTTCGTCAATGCGCGCATCATCGGTTCGCGGATCAGCTCGCGCGCATGGGAACTTCTCGTCGTCATGCTCGTCATGGAATCCGCGTTCGGCGTGGCCGGCGTCATCGCCGCGCCGATTTACTACGCCTATTTGAAGGACGAGCTCTCCGCGCGCGGGTTGATCTGACCGCTATAGGCGCGCGAGACGCCAGGCGGCGAACCAGCCGATCGCGGCAACGGGTACGAAACAGGCAAAGAGCCAGAAGCTGCCCGACGCTGCGGTCGCCGCGTCGATCCCCTGCCCGAACCCCAGAAAATTCGCGATCGCGCCGGCCCCCGCCGATCCCGCCGCGCCACCTACAAGCTGCATGGTCGGCACGGCGGAGGACGCGACGGCGCGCTCCTCCGTCGGCACGCTGGCGAGAAGCCGACGCGTCATGAAGGCAAAGCAGAGACCGAAGCCACCGCCCAGAAGGATCGCGCAACCGATCACCGCCGCAAGCGATCCGCGCGGCATGGCGAAAGCAAGGCCCGCGACGCCGGCGACGATCAGGCTCGCTCCGAGCCTGATGTAAAACGAGTGCCATCCGCTCCGAAGCCCCGCCACAAGGAGCGAGGCCACCGTCCAGGTGAAAGCTTCCACCCCGATGACATAGCCCGCGACGAGCGGCGAACTTCCATGCAGCGCCTGCATGATCGCGGAACCATAGACGCCGAAGCTGATGGTTCCGGCCGAGAGCATGAAGATCATCGTATAGGCGGCAGCGGCTGTGCTCGAAGGGATTCCCGTCTGGCGGGGCAACAGCGGAACCTTCGAACGTCCGTCGAGCCGCACGAAGAAGACCAGTAGAACCAGCCCGGCAAGGCCGAGCGCAACGGCACGCGCCGCATCGGCAACGAGCCCCGCTGCCGCAATGCAGAGAATGCCGAACGTCAGCACCGCCAGCTGGCTGAGCGGCAGCCGGTCGCGCAGCAACGCGGCGCCTCCCTTGTCGAGAAGGCGCATCGCGGCGATTGCGAAGGCGAGCCCCTGAGCCGCAAAGAGCCAGAACGACCAACGCCAGAGTCCGGCCTCGGCAAAGATGCCGCCGATAAGCGGACTGAGCAGAGTAGCGATACCCCACACGCCAGATACAGCGGCGAGAACGCGCGCAAGCATATGCTCCGGGAACATGGTGCCGACCGCGACATAGCAGAGGCCGACGATCCAGCCAGCGCCGACGCCCTGCAGCAGGCGGCCGACAAGGAAGCTGCCGATTTCCGGCGAGGCGGCGCTGATGACACAGCCGGCGGCATAGGCCAATGCCGCGATGACCATGGCGCGGCGTACGCCGAAGCGCAGCGAGAACTGGCCCGCGCTCGTCCCCGCGATGATCGACCCAAGCATGAAGCCTGCAATCGCCCACCCGAAATAGGCATAGCCGCCGATGTCGCGCGCCACGCTCGGCATGATCGTGGAGGTCATCAGCGCGTCGGCGGCATTGAGCCAGATGCCGAGGCAGAGAAGCGCGAAACGCGGAAAACGTCCGCCCCCAAGCACTTCCTTCCAACCCGTTGCCCGCGCCGCCGTCGAAGTCATCTGACCGCTCTATCCTCTGCCAAGTTGGCCGGAGATAGGCGCTCATCGAGCATTTGGCAATCGTTCAATCGCCGTTTCGCGTTCAATCGAGTTGAAAAGCTCACGACATTTCGAGCCTGCCCGCGCACGAGGCAGGTTGCGCCGCAAAAAGTCGCATCCCGCCGTTTGTTCAGCGACGTGCTGCCAACAATTTCATTTGAAGAATGTATCGACCAGTCGAAGCGCTGCAGGCCCACCGACCACAAGGAAGATCGTCGGCATGATGAAGAGGATCATGGGCAGCGTCATCAATGTCGGCAGCTTGTTAGCGCGCTCTTCCATTTCGAGGAGAGAGGTGTTGCGCAATTCGGAGGCAACCAGCCGCAGGGCGTTGACCAGCGGCGTACCGTAGCGAAGCGTCTGCGTTAGCGTACTCACGACAGACCGCACACTGGGCACTTCCAATCGCTCCGCAAGATTGGCGAGGGCCTGATCCTGGCTTGGCAGAATTTCGAGATCGGCAGAGGTAAGATAAAGCTCTTCGGCAAGATCGGGATTGGTGTGCTCCAGCTCCGCTGCCGCCCGCTTGATACTGTCTTCGAGCGCAAGTCCGACCTCGACGCAGATGACGAGCAATTCAAGCGCTTCCGGCAGCCCCCTCGCCGCCGTCGCCGCGCGACGCGATGCGAGCTTCTGGATAACGTAGTGCGGCAAGAGCCAGCCGGCCACGCCGAAGGCTGCCGCTAGGAGATAATGAAGGAATGCATTGCCGCCGATGGCCGGGAGATACGCAAACAGAAGATAGGCGAGCGATGCGAGCAGAACGACGGCGAACGCCCGCGCAGCCGTATAGGCCGGGACTGCATACTCCGCCGGTATCTTCCAGTGCGAAAAAAAGCGCATCAATTCATGCTGCTCGCGCGCCGTCAGGCCGGCGGGCAAGCCATGCGGCACCAGCGCCCTTCGGATCGCGGCATCGTTGCTTGGCTCCGCAGCATCGGCATGCGTCTTCGGCTCGACAAGGCCCACACGGCGATCGATGGTCTGGCGACGCATATGCATCGAGTAAATGAGCATGATAAGGCCCGCCCAAATGAGCGAGAGAGCCGCACCGAGCAGGATAATTCCCGTCTGACTCGAGACAAGGGGCCCCATCGTCAATTCTTCCTTACGTCACTCAGTTAAATCCGTGTGGCCCTTTGCATCATCCAGCGCATCGAAAAATAGGCAGCCGCCAGAAATCCGATCGCGAGTCCGATGATGACGTTGCCTCGCGGGTCCGTACTCAACGGCGCGAGATACTGAGGGCTCAACACCAGCAAGCCGCCGATGACGACAAAAGGAAGCGCGCCCAGCACCATCGCCGAGGTGCGCACCTCGGCCGTCGTCGCCTTGGCCTTCAACCGGGTCGCCTTCCGCTTGCGCACGATGTCGGACAGAATTTCAAGCGTCACGGCAATGTTGCCGCCCGTCGAATAATGCAGCCCCACTGCCACCGCGAAAAAGCGAAAGTCGGGAAGTCCTATGCGGTCCGCCGCAGCCGCCAGCGCCTCCTCAAAACGGACGCCGATTTTTTCTTCCGCGGCCAGGGTTGCGAACACCTGGTTCACCGGCGGCGGTGCTTCATTGCCAACGGCACGGATCGCAACATTGATCGGCAAACCCGCCCTGACAATGCGCGTGACCATATCGACGGCCTCAGGGAACAGATCCGTGAACGTATCCTCGACGTGCCTCTGCTGATTCTTCAGAAACTGCCTGGGTCCAAGATAGAAAGCCCCAACGAGCCCGGGCGCGACGATGTAGATCGGCAGGTGCAACAGGCCTGAAAGGAATAGCCACGCAACAGCGGCCGAAATGACGCCGACGGCGATCAGGACGCCGCCGACCGCCGTCATTCCCCACTTGTGAGGGAGGCCTACCGAGAAAAATCCGCGGATGCGGGCGCCGATCACGATGGGCAGAGAAAGCTCCGCCTCATCATCCTCTTTTCGCAGCCAAGGCGGCCGCGCCGGGGCGAGAAGCTTCGCCCTGTTCCGGATAGTTCGACGCATTTCTCTTCTGATGGCGAAGACGCCGAAAAACGACGCCGCCCCAAGAAGCAGCAGCATCGCCATTCCAATATATGGTATCAGCGTCCTCACTTGCGCTCCGCTTGCTTTGTCGGCGTCATGGCATCGAGGAATTCCTGGCCGAAGCCGTAATACTCGATGCGCGGAAGGAAGCGCGGTCGACCGCCTTCGCTCTTGAACTCGCCATTGAGCGATCCGTCGGGGTTTTGTCCGATATAGCGATAGCTGAACAATGTGCCGAGCAAGATCGTTTCGTGCTCGATGCCTGCCACCTCGACAACCTCGGTAACACGCCTCACACCATCACGCATGCGCTCGGTATGAATGATGAGATCGAGTGCACTTGCAATCTGCATACGGATCGACTGCATGGGAACATTCACATTCGCCATCAGGATCATGTTCTCGATTCTCGCCAGCGCGTCGCGAGCCGAGTTCGCGTGAATGGTCGACATGGAACCATTATGGCCGGTGTTCATCGCCTGCATCATGTCGAACGCCTCGACGCCGCGCACCTCGCCGAGAATGATGCGGTCTGGTCTCATTCGAAGCGCGTTGCGCACGAGATCGCGTTGCGTCACCTCGCCTCGTCCTTCGACATTGGCGGGGCGCGTCTCCAGCTGGATGACGTGCGGCTGCTGGAGCTGAAGCTCTGCAGCGTCTTCGATGGTCACAATGCGTTCGCCATGATCGATCATGAGCGAGAGAGCATTGAGAAACGTGGTCTTGCCCGACCCCGTGCCGCCGGAAACAATAATGTTGAGCCGGCATCGGGCCGCGATCTCGAGCACCCGCGCCATCTCGCGTGAAACCGTTCCAAGCTCCGTAAAGCGCCAGAAATTCATGACGCTTCTGGAGAATTTGCGGATCGAGATACAAGGGCCCTTGAGACTCAAGGGCGGAATGATCGCATTCACGCGACTTCCATCCGGCAGACGCGCATCGAGCATGGGGCTGGATTCGTCGACACGCCTGCCCACGGACGATGCGATCCGTTGCGCCACATGCATCACATGCGCGTCGTTGCGAAAGTGAACGGGCGTTATCTCCAACTTTCCCTTTCGTTCGACATAAACCATATTCGGTCCGTTTATCATCACGTCGGACACGGTGTCGTCATTGAGAAGAGGCTCGATCGGACCGAGACCCACCATATCGTCCACGATGAGCTCGGCCAGCGAGCGCTGCTCCTCCTGATTGATGAGCAACTGATGCTGCGCCGCGACCGCCGAAATAAGATCCTCGACGCGCTTGCGCAGCATGTCAGGCGACAGCCGAACAGCCAGCGCGGGCTCGATCATGGTCAGGACCCGATCCTCAACGAACTCAATGACCTTGATATTCGTCTTCGCTCGCGCATCCGTGTCCGGTCGCGCTGCAGCGGGTTTCAACGGCGACGGCGAGAGCGATGGCAATGACGGCTCCGTCGACGCCCCCTCTATGGGCCCTTCCCCAGTGGGCTTTTTCCCGAATGTGAATGGACCAATCATCCAAATATCCCTCGGAAAAATCCTCGTCTGGCCTCACTGGTCCCTTCGCCCGAAATCGTCTGGAGCGCAGGCCTGAGTTCCTGCAGGAACGACCGGCACTTCATGACTTCTGTGGCGCCAAGCACGGAAGCGCGTCCGACTTCGTGCTTGTAGGAAACAACGGCGTCCGGCGCCGTGCCTACAGCATGGAGAAACTCGTCGAGCGGCAGGGCGTAATCGGCCCCTTTCTTGTTGAGAATATGAAAGGTCGTCCGATTTACCGAGTCCTCGCCGATCGCCGTGCGCCAGCGTGCCACATCGCGCGCCGCGGTCAGGGAGCAATCGCTGACGAGGAAACAGGTGCTCGGTTGCCGCATGAGCCTGGGAAGACGGGCCGCGGCATATGCCGGAAGATCGACGAAGACATAGCGGTAAGTTCGCAGCAAATTGGTCAGCAGGGAGAGAACCGCATCTTCCTCAATATGGGTTGAACCATCGAGCGGCTCCAGCGAGGCGAGAAGGTCGAGCCGGTCCGAGATATGGGTGACACCGCGCTCCAGAAAGAGATCGTCGATGCGCTCCGGATGGGCAAGCACCTCACCCAGCGCGCGTTGAGGCTCGACGCCAAGCTGAAGCGCTATATCGCCGGCCTCAAGGTCGAGATCGACGAGGACGGTTCGCCGCTTGCGCTCGTTCGCCAGGTACAGCGCCATTTGCGTTCCGATGGTCGTCACGCCGGCCCCGCCCCGCGTGCCCAGCATGATCACCAGCTTTCCGATGCCGATGCCAGGGCTGGTCTGTTCGACGGAGCCATTCAGCAGCGCGTTGCAGGTATACCCGACAACATCGCCAACGATGGGCTTGAAAAAATATTCCGCAACGCCCGCATTCTTCAGGCTGCGATAGAGAACCACGTCATTGGTTTCTCCGACCACGATCACGCCAACCTGCGGGTCGCAGAGCGCGGCAAGCTCATGAACGCGGTCGATCGGATCTTCGACACCCGAGATATCGACGATCAGCATCCGCGGCGATCTCATTTTGGCAAGATCCTTGATCGCGCCGAGAATGCCGCCCTTACCGATAAATGGGTTCTGGATTCCGATTACATTCAGACGTGTCCGAAACACATTCTCGCTATAGCTGTCGCTCAAATAGAGCATAGCAACAGGCGCGGCCTGATTTGGCCCGATCTCATCTGTCACATTCGGACGGCCCTGCATTACTGCTCTCCCGATGAGGAAGAGCTGGACTGCCCGCCGCCCGACGAGGAAGATCCGCCGAAAATCGAGACTGGCGAGGTTCCCTTGTAATCGGACTCCGTCTTGACCTTACCCTCCTCATAGCGCTTGACTGCCTGAGCCTCGCGCTCTGCATTCGCGGGCCCGAGCGGGCGTCCTTGCGTCAGGTCGCTCTTCTGCTGAACCATATTCTCGATGTTGTTTTTGTTTACGCAGCCTCCGCCGAATGTTGGTGCGTTGGCGTGATCACTGACTATGCCAGTTGTCAATCGCCCGCTGCAGGGGTCCGAAGCCACCTCTGCTGCTGCCTGCCCGTGCGGAACCATCATTGCCGAAAGGACGATTGACGCCGCGGCCATGGAGACGATTCGAAACTTACGTCTGCTTTGCGTCATCTGTTCATTCCACAATAAATCCCGCCGCCCCATTGAGATGTGGCTGATTGGGAGAGGCTGGCGTGGGTGTGCCCGCCTTGACGGCGGTCAAACGGCCCAACAAAAGTTGCTCCAGATCGCTCGCATAAACGATGCCGTCTGTCGGCAATCCCAATGCATCAGGGCTGGATACGGGCTGGACGATATAGGGCGTGACGATGATCACCAGTTCGCTCTCATGCCGCTGGAAGCTCGTCGAACGAAAGAGCGCCCCGAGCACCGGAATGTCGGCAAGCCAGGGAAAATCGCGCACCTCGTTCTGAACATTGTTCTGAAAGAGCCCGGCAATCGCGAAGCTCTGCCCGCTCGCAAGCTCTACCGTCGTTTCCGCGCGCCTTACCGTCACGGCGGGGATCGTGATGTCATTGAGCGTCACAGCGCCGTTAGTCGACAGCTCGCTGACTTCCGGACGCACTTTCACACTGATCCGGTTTCCGTTGAGAACAGTCGGCGTGAAGTCGACGCTTACGCCGAAGCGCTTCCATTCGATCGTTATCGAAGTTGAACCTAGAGTTCCTTGAGATACCGGCACGGGAAATTCGCCACCTGCAAGAAAGTTCGCCGGCTCACCTGAAGTCGTCGTGAGGTTGGGTTCTGCAAGAATGCTCACGAGCCCTTCATCCCTCAACGCATCGATGAGCGCAGCCACATTCCAATTGCCGTTCTTGTAGCCAACACCGAGCGAATCCAGGTTGTTGGAAGAAGTATCACGGGTAAAGGTGCCGAAGGTCGAAGCCGGCGCGCGACCTGTGAGAAGACCGATGGCAAGTTTGCCGTTGTTATAGAGCGCGTCCCAGTTGAAGCCGAACTCCTTCTGAGCATCGCGCGACACCTCCGCCACGCGCACACGCAGATTAACCTGCGTCGAACTGGTGACGCCGGCATCGAGAATGGCCTTCTCGTTAGGCGCGAGATATTGCGATGAAATGGACTTCATCCGGTTCGCGTCGAGCGGGGATACCACGCTGCCGTTCACAACGAAGCCTCTCGGCGTGCTCGTGACGTCCACTGCCGCGTCGGGAATATTGCGCTTGAGGTCGGAGGCGAGATCGCCAGTCTGATGCTTCACCAGAACCGAATAGGCCGTCGCCTTCCCGCCTCCGTCGAAGACATAAACCGAGGTGGCGCCAGCACGCTTGCCGAGCACGACCACCGTCCGAGGATCGGGCACCTGAATATCCGCGATGTCAGGATTGGCCACGAACACCGTTGCCGCCGGCGCATTGAGATGGATGATTTTCGCTTTGTCGGTCTCGACAACGACCGATCCTTGCGTCGCAGACGCCTCGGCGCGCACCCCGCCAGTCTGCGACACCAGTCCCAGAGTCACAATGACGATGAACAGGGCGGTCGTGAGAACCTGCGTCATCTGCCGGGCGATTTGCGACACGGGAAGACTCATGCGCTTCACTTCTCTGGTTCGCATCAACAACAGCATCTCAATCAGCCCCCACCCTTTGAACCGCGTATGACCCGCACCGCCCCGCCGGCCTGCGCCACGGGAGAACCGCGCGGGGCGCGGAATGCCGATGACACTTCGTCGGACCAGACAGGCCCCGTCCCCTCAAGCATCGCATCAGACACCACATACGAACCCTCGAGTGAGCGCAGCGTGAGCGTGACGCGTCCGATCTGCGTCGCTGCCAGGAGGCGCTTCGCGTCGTTCTCGCTCACTTCGAGCGTTACGGTTCTCGGTATCTTGTTGGCCGCAGCAGGTGCCATGGGCGTCAAGGACGCGGCCTGTGTTCCAACGGGCGCAGGTCCAATAAACCACTGATCCACTGCAACAACACGAATATCCCGAAGAACAGTGCCATCCACCGCAGCGGCCGGCCCTCCCTGCTCGCCCACGCTCTCCGACAGCAGGACATCGACATGATCGCCGGGACGCACCAGCCCGGCTACGATCTGCGACGGATCGACTGAAAGGGCGATCGCATACATTCCCGGCATAAGCGCGCCAGCCAGAAAATTGCGCTCGCTGGCGAGAACCAGCGCATTGCGCTCAAGTGGTTCGCCGGCGGCAAACGTCCGGCGTGCGACCGCGCCGATATAGGCCTCCGAAGGTTCCTGTCCGCGCGCAATATTCGTCGGCGCGATGTCAGTGGAAGGCATCTCCTTCCACGCAAACTGATCGGAGCGCAGAGACTCGCCCTGCGGAATGTCGACAGTTGCCACGAGTATTGCGGAGCGTTGCGCTGCGGGACTTTCAGCCATGGGCCTCTCGGCAGGCAGCCGCGCCCATATGACCGCAAGCGCAATTCCCGCCAGCAGCGCCACGAAACCCAGGATGAGCAGGATGTTCCGCAAAGTCATCAAATAACCTCGACCAGGAAGTGAAAGGCCAGCCCGCCGAAGATGGCGATCGCATATGGCATCGGCTCACCCGCCAGAATCCTCTTGGCTTCCGTCCGCATTAAATTGGAAATGGGCGCCCCCTTCGTCATGCCCGCATCGCCCCCCATGCGCGCAAGCTGGCTGCGCGCCAAAAGAGGCTTCGCAGCAAGGTAAAAGCAGCTCAGCACACCGCCGGCGAGCGCGATGCTCAACAGCAGGGGCACTACGTCCTCAGGCGGCACAAGCAAGGTGGAGGCGACAATCAGCTTTGCATCGCCACCGCCGATAAAGCCCCAATATGAAAGAGCTGCACCGCCGAGATACACTGCAGTCGCCGCGAGTAGCCCGTACCAGACGTTCCAGCCCTCGCCGAAGAGATGCATTGCGATTCCTGCCGCGCCTACGATCAGCACGAGAGCATTCGGGATTATTCTGTCCTGCAGATCCCGCGCTATGCCGACGATCACCGCTGAAAACGCGATTCCCCAAAGCGCAAACACTGGTGCGGTCACGGCTTCCTCACTTCCGCCCAACTAAGGCGGGGGAACAGATTCCGCCTCAATTGCCGATCGAAACGAAGGACATCCCCCCAACCCTCTCTCGCGGCGGCTTAAGACGGCGCCTGCACTTCACCGGCAATGTAGTTGAACAGCGCGTTCAGGTTGGTGCCCAGAAGCCCCGCGCCGACGATGATCGCCAGCGCCACCAGAGACGCGATCAGGCCATACTCGACGGCCGTGACGCCGCTTTCCGATTTGATGGAAAGAGCCGTCGCAATTTTTTTCGACGTATTTTTGAGAATGGACATCGCGAACGATCCTCATTGAGTTTTCCCGGACAGCCGCCGGTTTCCGTTTCGGCCCCAATGTCCAATCGCTACTCCTTCATCACCGTAACGACGTCCATTAGGTCCTATCTACAACGCTCCGAACGATGCGAGAGGTCAATACCGTTTTCAATAAGCGCGAAAATGAATTGCCCACATTGAGACACATTTTGATGCACATGCTGTAAATTGCGCGTTTCACCGAATGAATGCCAAGTCGATATTTATCCGTCTACATCTCTTTTTCATACGGCGCATTCGGCGATATAAAACAGCTTTGATCTGGCGCATTATTTATGGCGCTCTATTTGCGTAGAATAACTCGACAGTCCGATGCTCTCGTTGCGCTCGTAAAGTGCGAGACCGAGACGTGGAGCCCGAAAGTGTCCCAAGATGCCGCTTCGCCTCGTTAGATTTTTGAAGAATAGCCAGGGCGGCGTCGCCATCTATGTCGGCCTGACACTTCTGGTCACAATCGGCCTTGTCACCCTCGGCACCGACGCCACCTTTCTTCTTCTGAAACATCGGCAGATGCAGTCGGCAGCCGACGGCGCTGCACTATCAGGCGCGAGAGCGCTCGCAACCGGCTATCCAGCGGATTACGCGATGCAGGCACGGGCTGTTGCGAGCGCCGCAGGCTTCACCAACGGCGTCGATGGCGTCGTGGTCACCGTCAGCTCTCCGCCCGCGGTCAGCAAGATCAACGCCGGCGCCGAGGGGGCCGTCGAGGTGATCGTCAGCCAACCTCAAACGAGAATCCTGCTGGGCCTGTTCCGATCCGGGATTTTTCCAGTAGGCGCAATGGCGGTCGCTGCGAATACGTCTGCTTACGAATATTGTTTCCTCGCTCTTGGCACAACTGGCTCGCCCGCATCTTTCGTGGCCAACAACGCGGTCGTTGCCAATCCCGATTGCGGCGTTGCCGTTAATTCCAACGGCTCTCCCGCATTGACCCTGGGCGAGAACGCAATCATCAACGGGCCTGTAAGCGTCGTCGGGCAATGGTCTCTTTCAAATAACGCGCAGCTGGCAGGCACTCCCAACGTCCAGCACGCGTCGCCGGTCGCCAACCCATATGAGGACCTGACGATTGGAACCGTGCCGGCTTGTACCAGCACAAGCGGCACCGTGAATGGCACCAAGACGCTCACGCCCGGTCATTATTGCAGCGGCTTCAATTTCAAGAACAGCTCGACCGTCACCCTCAGCGCCGGGACCTATTACGTCGACAACAGTTTCGTCACCGGCAATGGCGTGACGATCAAGGGCACCGCCGGCGTAACCATCATCATCCGCGGCAATTACGCCATCAGCCTTGGCAACGGCAACGTGATCAACCTGACAGCCCCTACGTCCGGCACGTTCTCGGGTGTCGCCTTCTACGGTCCAACGGCGACAGCGACGCAGACCTTTTCAAACAACGTCAATGTCAACGTCCTGGGCGTATTCTATTTCCCGGAGGGCACCATCAACTTCAACAACAACGCGGCGACGACGACATCCAGGTGCACATTAATCCTCGCAAAATATATCAACATCAGCAATAACGCGACGCTGAACAACGATTGCGTGGGAACCGGCGTCTTGCCAATCGGCGGCGGCGCTAGCAAATTGGTCGAGTAGGAGATCCCGCGATCATGTGGAAAATAAATCCGTTCAGCACGCACAATAATGCAGGCACGGCCGCAATCGAATTCGCCCTCATTGCGCCCGTCTTGCTGATTCTGCTGGCAGGCCTCGTCGAAATCGGATTCGCCGTTCGGGAGGCCATGATGGTGCAGGAGGCCGCGGAGGCGGGCGCGAGTTACGCCGTGCAGTCGGGGTGGGATTCTACCGGCATTTTGAATGCGGTAACAACCGCCACCGGCGCAAGCAATATCGACGCTTCACCGGCACCGCAACTGTTCTGCGGATGCCCCAGCGAAAGTGGCGTTACCCACGTCCTGTGTACGGCCACATGCACCGATGGCGGCGGCCCCGGCCAATATGTGCGTGTCGACGCGTCAATCCCGCACGCGACGATACTTTCCTATCTCGGGCTGCCGATACCATCCACACTGACGGCCCATGCCGTCGTGAGAATTCAATGAACGAGCCGTTTCGAAAAAGCGACAGAGGCACCGCAGCAATCGAATTCGCCCTGGTGCTTCCGGTCTTGCTTCTGTTCACGCTTGGGATTATCGACGTCGGCCGTCTGCTCTGGACCCAGACCACGCTCGACCGCGCGGTACTGGCCGCCGCGCGTTGCGCCGCGATCAACGCCACCACATGCGGCACGACAGCGCATATCCAGAGCTACGCTGTTACGCAGGCCTATGGCCTCTCGATCACCAGCAGCGCCTTCACGGTGACGTCAGGGACAGGCCACATTTGCGTGAGCGCCAGTAGAACCTATCGCCTGATCATACCCTGGGTAGGCGATACGCTGAACCTGTCCGCCAATGCCTGCTATCCGACGAGCTGAAGTCGCCCTCGCCTATTTGACGACGCGCTCTCGCGCCGCCGCATAGAATTGCAGGTTCTTCTCGGTCGTCTGCTGGTCCAGATCGACGCGATTGAGCGCGCGGGCCGCATCGTCATCGCCCTTCAACCCATAGATCAGCGCCAGATTCTGACGAATACGCGGCGTCGCACTGGGCGCGCGCGCAATCGGCGTCAACAACCGGATCGCTTCATCATATTGCCCCGTCATCGCGAGCGAGAGCGCGAGGTTGCTCGTCGCCCCCATATCATGCGGCGTCAGTGCAAGCGCGGCGCGATATGCCTCCTGCGCCTTGTCATGCTGCGTCAGCATGTCGAGCGCCACACCGCGCCCAACCAGCGCACGCGCGTTCTTCGGCGCTAGTGCAACTGCCTTGTCCGCATATTCAAGGGCCTTGACGGGATTCGAAAGCATGAGTTGTGCGCGCTCAAGGCCGATCTGCGCGTCGAGATATGCTGGCGCAGACGGCTCGATCTTGCCGAGAGTGTCGATCCCGTCATAGATCGCGCCCATTTCGAGCTGGGTCGCCCCCAACTCCGCCACGACCGCCGTATCGTCTGGCTTCGAGGCGAGAACACGTTTGTAGAGATCAATAGCAGAGGCGTAATCCCCCACGTCCCGCGCCGCGCGTGCGAGTCTCAGCGGCGCCCCGCCCTGGTCGACGGCGCTCTGCGCATCTCTTTTCGCAAGCGCCGCGCCCTTGCCCTGAATGTCGATATCGGCGCAGCCGGCAAGCAATGACGCCGCGGCGACACAAGCAAAGGCCGCCTTTCTGAAACCGTCATTTTTCCGTGAACGTACCATCATGGCGCACATCCTTCCCGAAGGCTGCTGAAAGCCTAGTTCAGCTCACCTCTCCGCGCCAGCCGCCAGCTTCTGAATTCAAGCAGCATGCAACGCGAATTGCTTCATATTGCAACGCCTTGCGCATCGCTTTTGCAACGAGCATCCGTCTCATATCGGAATACATTCTGGCTGCGACTGAGTAGTCGCCCCTCGCACCGGAATGATGGCTGAATTAACGTTTGGATATGCGCCTGAATAGAATTTTCAGTTTTCTGCGTTGACGGCAACCCGCTGCCAAAGCCCGCTTTCCGATTGGTGCCATACCCGGCATGCCCGTAATGAACGTTCACCCCGAAGAGTCTGAAGCGCGCCTGGGAAGCGCGCTAAGGAGCTTTTGGCGACCGATTGCTTTTTTTGGCCTCTTCAGCGTCGCAATTCTCGCGATAGACAATTTCATCACTCATAACGAGCGGAATGCGCTGAAGCGGTATGCCAGCGAGGACCTCGCCGTCGTTGCACACCTGAACAGCGACGCGATCTCGCGCTTGGTCGCCGACCGACTTGGCGACGCGCGAATGCTGGCCAGCCAACTGACCGAGAGCGAGGAAATAGAGACGTGGATTGCCGACGGCGCTCCCCCGGACGCACGCGGCGAGGAGTTTCTCGATTATCTGACCACCATGAGCGTCTATCGAAAATACTCGAGGATATCTCTAACCGATACCGCAGGCAGGACACTGCTTAGCACCGATGGCAGCAAGCCCGGGGCCGACCCCTTTATCGACAGGATCGAGGGCGAGGCTTTGCGCACGCGCGTACCGCAGATATCGAGTATCCGTTTATCGGCGGAACGTTCGGGCTTCGCCGAGATGATCATATGCGCACCCATCCTCTCGCCGGGAAAGAGAGGACAGGTCACGGCACTCCTTCTGCTTACCCTCGACCCTCAGCGCGATATCTTCCCTCTGATCAGCCGCTGGCCCGGGAAGAGCGCTACAGCGGAAACCAACATCGTGATGCGCATGGGAGATTCCGTACGGTTTCTCACCGTACCGCGCCATGGCGGGGATGCCTCGTCTCAGGAACAGGCGAAGCCCCTAGAGTTGCCCATCACAGCAGACACGCCTTCAGCGGCGGCCGCACGAGGCTACAGGGGCACAATGGAGGGGACGGATTATCGGGGCGCCGAGGTGCTTGCGGCAATCACCGATATCCCCAATACGTCCTGGCAGCTGGTGACCAAGGCCGATGTCAACGAGTTCTACGAGCCCTTTCGGCGACTACGCATGATCGGATTCAGCGGCGCCGTTCTGCTCATCGTCATTACGGGCGTTACGCTTCTGGCAATTCTGCGCCGGGAGCAAGCGAACCTAATCGTTCGGCAATTGAAGGCAGAACTACGAGAGAAAGAGATTGCACAGCGCTTCGCCTATCTCAGCAAGAACACGGATGAAATCATACTGCTCGTCGATGAAGCCGGACGCATCGCCGAGGCCAATGACCGCGCGTTTGCCGCCTATGGGTATTCGTCGGAAGAGCTGATCGGCCGATCGATGCGCGACCTGCATCCAACCGGAGTGAATACCGGCTACCTCCAGCCGAGCCATATGAAGAACGCCAACAAGACCGCGACCACAATTCAAAACGTCCAGATGCGCAAGGACGGCAGCCTGTTTCCAGCAGAAATAAACGCACGCTGGATCGAGAAGGAAGGCACACCATGGTTGCAGCTCGTCATCCGTGACACCACGGAAAGAGGGGAGCGAATCGCGGCCCTGACGCAACTGGCCGCGATCGTCGACTCCTCAGGTGGTGCGATCGTCGGCGAGGATCTGAACGGAAACATAAGAGCGTGGAATCCCGCAGCGGAAAAGCTGTTCGGCTACTCATCTGATGAGATCATCGGCCATTCCGCGAATATTCTTCTGCCATCGGATCGTCCTGACGAAATAGCGCAATTGATCGGCAAGGTACGCGCGGGCGAGGAGGTCAATGGCTACGAAACCGTACGACGCCGCAAGGATGGAAACCTTATCAACGTCTCGCTCATATACTCTCCTATCCGTAATTCGGAGGGCACCCTTGTCGGCATTTCAGCAATCGTCCTCGACATCACGGAGCGTGTGAATGCGGTGCGGCGGGCCGAATATGTCTCGCGTGCTCTTCGGACACTCAGCCGGGCGAACGAGACGCTCATCCGTGCCACCAGCGAGCAGGAACTCTTTGAGCGCATGTGTCAGGTCATCACCGATTCGGGCGGATACCGGATGGCGTGGATCGGATTGCCGCAGAACGACCCGGAGAAATCAGTGCGTGCCGTCACGTCGAGCGGCGTCGATAAGGGCTACGTGAATGCTGCCAAGGTCAGTTGGTCGGACACGGAGCGCGGGCGAGGTCCGACGGGAACGGCAATCAGAACCGCCACCCCACAGATCAACCAGAACTTCGCAAGCAATCCCAACCTCGCCCCCTGGCGCGAGGCTGCGCTGCAACGCGGCTATGGCTCAAGCATCGCGCTCCCCCTGAAAGTCTCCGACGGCAGCGTATACGGCGCATTGACGATCTATGCGCCTGAGCCCGACGCCTTCGGTGCCGACGAAGTCGAGCTGCTCGAAGAACTGGCCGACGACATCGGATTTGGCATCGGGACGATCAAAAACCGGCTCGCACGCGAAGAGCTTACCGCCAACATGGCGGAGGCGATGGAGAGCACCATTGCTGCGGTAGCCAACACCGTAGAAATGCGCGACCTTTACACAGCCGGCCACCAGCGCCGCGTCACCGAGATCGCCGAGGCGATAGCGCGGAAGCTGGGCCTCTCCGACGACAGAATCCGTGGGTTGCGCCTCGCAGGCATCGTGCACGATCTCGGGAAAATCAACGTACCATCGGAAATTCTGAACAAGCCCGCGAGACTCTCCGACGTGGAATACGAACTCATGAAGACGCATCCCCAAACGGGATACGACATTCTGAAACATGTGAAGTTTCCATGGCCCATAGCACAGATCATCCTTCAGCATCATGAGCGCATGGATGGTTCGGGATATCCCAAGGGCCTCAAGGGAGACGAAATCATTCTTGAGGCGCGCATCATCGCGGTGGCGGATGTGATCGACTCCATGATGTCGCACCGGCCCTATCGCCCGGCTCTGGGCCTCGAAGCGGCGCTGGCCGAAATCAGACAGGGAAGCGGAAGGATATACGATCCGGCTGTCGTCGATGCCTGTGTGCAGGTGATGAAGACGGACGCCGCGAGGTTCGCCGCGCCGGAACCTACGCCCGGTCTCTCTCATTGATAAAAGCGCCCGGTGCGAGCGAGGCGACGAACAATATGGGCCTCGCTGTCGTCGCGCCGGACATGGCGGCTGTGGGGACAAGTTCTAAGTGAATCATAAATCCGCAGAAACCCTTGGGTTCGTAACGAGCTGCAGATTCGTTTCACAGGTTCAAAGTGACTCAAACCGCGCGCCATACAGGCTGAAATGATTCACTTTCCGTAAGTGCTTGATTTCATTTGCCGGGCTTCGACGAATTTCAGCACGCCAGCCAGCTCGGAATTGTCCTGCCTTGCACCACCTGCAGACGTGGTCGGAGGTGACCGCCGGAGGCATGAGCCGCAAAGTGCCGAACTGCGATATGCGAGGCCTGCATCTACTTTCCGGCGACGATCCATAGGTTTGCGAGTTCGGAGAGTTTGGGGTCATTGACGTATTGCAAGGCTTTGGTTGCGGCGGCGGTGTCGCCCTTGGCAACGAGGGCGTGGCCGAGATGAATCCAGGCGAGGTCGGCCTCCACGAATGAAGAGCCGAGCGCCTCCTTGTAGAGGGCGATCGCCTTGTCGATTTTGACGTAGGAAGCATAGGCTTCGCCGAGTGCAGCCTTTGCTTTGGGTGTGTTCGCGGCTCTTGTTCTTGCCCCCTAGCGGCGGTGACTTCCGCAATCGTCGCGCGTTCTTCCTCTTCCGACATGCCGTTGGGGTGTTCGGAATTCGTGCGCCCATGCGCAACGATCTCGTCGCCACATCTGGAAAAGGCAGAGACCAGCTCAGGGCAATGATCGTAGCAGGCGCTATTGAGCAACACGGTGAGCGGCAACCCGAAGCTCTCGAAAAGTTCGATCAGCCGCCGCGAGAAGCCGGCCACCTCTCATTGACTCACGCAAAACGACCATTTTTATAAGCCCTGCTCCAGAACCACGCGGTTCGCTCTCTATTTGAGCCGTCAACTGATCATATAGCCATCATTCCCCCCGCAATCTCTGTGGTCATCGACGTCCCGTTCCTTCCGGCTCATGGAGATTTTTTCAAGAGCCATCTAGACTTCCTGCGTAAACGGACTGCCGCGTATCCCAACATCCTATGCAAGAATTCCATCGCTCCAGCGTTCAATAAACGAAGAGAGTGATCATGGTGTCGCCGGAACTTTCCGCTCCCGCCTCGCGCATCAAGACGCAAGCGGTGCCCCAGGTCGGCGCGGAGTCATCGTTCTTGTCGACCGTGCGCCCCACTCCGCACGATCGGCGTCTCGCGTTCACGATCATGATGGTTTCCGTTCTGGCATTCTTCATCACAGCTCCATTTGCCAAGACGCCACTCACACCGTTGCCGGCCTTCCTTCCGATCTACCAGACCGCCGTCATCATCAGCGACGTCATTACATCCATCCTGCTCCTGGGCCAGTATGACATTCTCCGCTCACGCAGGCTGTTCGTGATCGCCGCCGCATACTTTTTCAATGCGGCTATGGCGGCCTTTCATGCACTGAGCTTTCCTGGCCTGTTTGCGCCTGCCGGCCTCCTGGGCTCCGGCCCTCAAACCACGGCGTGGCTCTACTTCTTCTGGCACGGCACCTTTCCGCTGTTCATCATTGCCTATGCAGTCCTGACCGGTCAGACGGAGACCCAGCGCGAACGCCACATCCCTCTTGTGTGGACGGCGACGGCGGCCTGGCTCGCGGCGCTCGCAATCGCCTCCATGCTCCTGCTGCTCGCCACTTCCGGGGCTCGCCTGCTGCCGGAGATCATGACGGGCGATATGGATGCCGATAAAAAGATCCTCGTCGCCTTCGCCGTCTGGGCATTGAGCCTCGTCGCGCTTGCGCTGCTTTGGCAGCGCACGCAGCACACGCTGCTCGACATGTGGCTTATGGTCATCATGTGCATCTGGATATTCGACGTCGCGCTGGCCGCCGTCCTGAACCACGGCCGCTATGACGTCGGCTGGTACATGGGACGCGTATACGGACTTGTGACTGCAAGCGTCGTGCTCGTCGCGCTGCTGATCGAGAACGGCAAGCTCTATGCTCGTCTCGCCACGGCGAGCGCACGGGAGAGGGCCTATCTGAGCAACCTGCACGATCCTGTCATCACGATAGATGCGCGAGGCATCGTCCTCGGCGCCAACCCGGCTCTGGAACGTGTGCTTGGGTATGCTCCCGAAGAGATCGTCGGACGCAACATTTCAATGCTCATGCCGGAACCGGAACGGAGCGAGCACGATGAATACCTCAGTCGTTACCTGAGAACCAGGGAGGCGCATATCATAGGCAAAGGCCGCGAACTTTCCGGGCGACATAAAAGCGGAGAACTCGTGCCGCTGCATCTGACTGCCAACGAAGTGACCCTCGATGGCGAGAAGCTGTTCGTCGGCACGTTGCATGACTTGCGCGACCGCAATCGCCTCATCGAGGAACTGACCCGTGCCCGCTCGGACGCTGAGCAGGCAAATCGCGCCAAGTCCGCGTTCCTCGCCACCATGAGCCACGAAATCCGGACACCCATGAACGGCGTCATGGGCATGATCGAAGTCCTCGGTCATAGCCGCCTGTCCGAGCATCAGGCCGATCTGGTGCGAACCATACGCGAGTCGGCAGGGACGCTGCTCGTCATCATCGACGACATCCTGGACTTCTCGAAGATCGAAGCGGGACGGCTGGAATTCGAGCTGCAGCCGCTCTCCATCGGAGATCTGGTCGAAGGCCTGTGCAATTCCATGGTCTCGGTCGCCTCCGGCAAGGATGTGGATCTGGACGTCTTCGTCTCACCCGATGTCCCCGACTACGTGCTCTCGGACGACGTGCGCTTGCGGCAGGTGATCTACAACCTCGTGGGTAATGCAATAAAGTTTTCCGCCGGACGCCCGGAGAAGCGGGGACATGTTTATGTTCGCGTCGACGTTCGGAATTCATCGCCTCTCCGCCTGGCATTCCGGATTGAGGACAATGGCATTGGTATTCCGGCCGAAGCGCTCAAGGATCTCTTCACACCCTTTACGCAGGCGGAGATATCCACGACCCGCCTGTTCGGAGGAACCGGCCTTGGACTGGCGATATGCAAGCGTCTCGCGGATCTCATGAATGGCGAAATCGAGGTGACAAGTACGCCGGGCGTCGGTTCGGCCTTCACCGTATGCTTGCCATTCGAGCTGGCACCGGAAGCGCGCCGGCGGTCGCGGCCCGATATCGCGGGATGCAACTGCATCCTGATCGATGACGGCGCCATCAATACTGACGATCTGCGCGCCTATCTCGATTGCGCCGGGGTCAACCTGCAGATCGTTTCCAGCGTCGAGGAGGCCAGGCAGGCTGCCCTCCATCGCGGCACAGTCGTCGTCGTGCAAGGAGCCACATGCGAGGACTTTTCGGAGGACTCCCTGCACAGGGCGTTTGCCGGCGCTCCCGACGCCCGGCATCTGGTCATCATGCGCCACCCGCAGCAGCATGTGCGCGTTCAACCGCCGGATATCGTCATAATCGACGGCGACGCTCTCAGGCGGGATGTCCTCCTGCGCGCGATTGCCGTCGCCGCCGGCTTCGCCTCGCCGGAAATGGTGCAGGATAGCCCGCAACAGTCGTTCCCGGAGCAAGCGGAGCCGCCGAGCGTCGCCGATGCCCGCATAGCCGGCACGCTGATCCTCATCGCAGAGGACGATGAGACAAACCAGAAGGTCATCCTTCGGCAACTGGCGCTGCTCGGCTATGCGGCGGAAGTCGCCGCCAACGGCAAGGAGGCGCTTCGTCTCTGGCGCGACGGAAAATATGCGCTGCTTCTCACTGATCTTCACATGCCCGAAATGGACGGATACACGCTCGCCTCAACGATACGCCTCGAGGAGGAGAGCGGAGACCGCATGCCCATCCTCGCGCTGACGGCCAATGCGCTGCATGGCGAGGCCAATCGGGCGCGGATGGCGGGCATGGACGAGTATCTGACGAAGCCGGTGAAGCTCGATCTTCTCAAGTCGGCATTGGACAGGTGGATGCCTGCACCGCCGGCAGTTGCACCGGAGCCCTCCACAAGCGCTCCCGCCGACAGCGTCGATGGCGTTCTGGATATCGAGGTTCTGAAATCGCTGATCGGCAGCGAAGAGTCGGTCGTCCGAGAATTCCTCGAACACTTCCTGCTGGCTGCGCGCGCCGCGGCGGGCGAGATCAGAGACGCCTGCAATCGCGACGACTACAGGAAGGTCGGCGCGGTCGCACACAGACTGAAGTCGTCATCGCGTTCGGTCGGCGCCGTTTCTCTGGGCGACCTCTGCGCCGAACTCGAAAACGCGGGAAAGGCGGAACACGGCAACACGGTCGAACAATGCAAGGCGCGGGTCGAAACGGCCATCGCAGCCGTCGGGGTTCGCATCTCCGAGCTGCTGGCGGAGAAGCACATATGAGTACGCCCGGGAGACGGCCATGCAGATTGTATTGATCGACGACGAAGCCTTCGCCCTCAGGCTCCTCGAACGCCAGCTGGCCAATCTCGGCTTCGCAGAGGTGCACTCGCATACCAGAGCGCAGGACGCGCTCGACATGCTGGGCGACAATGCCTCCAAGGTCGGCATCGTCTTTTGCGATCTGCAGATGCCGGAGATGGATGGCGTGGAACTCGTTCGCCATCTGGCGCGTATCGAATATGCCGGCCGGTTGATACTCATCAGCGGAGAAAACAGGCAGATACTGAAGACGGTGACCGAACTCGCCCGTGCACACAGGCTCGATGTGGCAGGCGCTCTGCAAAAGCCGGTCACGCAGGAACAGATTCGCGACGTGCTCGGAAAGCGGCCCTCGGAAAAGATCGCCGCGGAAGCGGATGCGACAAGGAGCTATGGCGCGGATGAACTCGCACACGCCATCGAGCGCGGGCAGATGATCGACTACTATCAGCCCAAGGTCGACATCGGCAGCGGCGCGGTCGTCGGCGTGGAAGCGCTCGTGCGGTGGCAACACCCGGAGGACGGCATTGTCGCGCCTGCCCGCTTCATAGAGGTCGCGGAGCAGCACGACCTCATCGACGATCTTACGCGGATCATGCTGACCTGCGCCTTGCGCCGGGCGCGCGCATGGAGGGAAGTCGGTCTCGGCCTCTCCGTCGCCGTCAACGTCTCCATGGACAACTTGTGCAGGCTCGATTTTCCAGACTGGCTCGTCGCCATTGCCGGTCATGAAGGGGTGCCGCTTTCCACTCTGGTCCTTGAGGTGACCGAAGGAAAGCTGATGAAGAATCCGCTGGCGGCGCTCGACGTCCTGACACGTCTTCGACTGAAGCATGTCGGCTTGTCGATCGACGATTTCGGCACTGGCTACTCATCGCTCGCCCAGCTTCGGGACGTTCCCTTCACGGAGCTGAAGATCGACCGGAGTTTCGTCCATGGCGTGGCGCATGACAGCTCCCTCCAGACGATCGTCGAGGCGAGCCTCGACATTGCGCGACAACTCGAGATGAAGACCGTCGCGGAGGGCGTCGAAGATCGCGCCGACTGGGATTTCCTGCGCGACCGGGCATGCGACGCCGCCCAGGGCTACTTCGTCGCCAGGCCCCTTCCGGCCGACGAGATCTTCGCCTGGGCCGGAAACTGGGAAACGCGCTACCGGGATATCGGCAGGATGCCGACATAAACGGCATATCGCCGTTTGCGACATGGCGGCGGAAGCGGCTGGTGGGCCCGGCAGGACTCGAACCTGCGACCAAACCGTTATGAGCGGTCCGCTCTAACCAACTGAGCTACAGGCCCCCAGATATCGCTTCGGCCGGAAGGCCGAGGGTGGGACCATATAGCAGATATTTCCTCCCGACTGAACGCCGCAATTTTGCCGGTTTCCGCCGGGAAGCTTCCCTTTGCAACCAACCGGGAGGACCCGATGCCCGCCAGAATGCCGCTCAACCGCTTCGCCGCCGCGCTTGCAGGCGCGATAGCCCTCGGCGCCCTCATGGGCGCTGCCGGGCCGGCCCGCGCCGAGGAAGCGCCGCGCCGGACACTCACGATTACGGGAACGGGCGAGATCACCACCCATCCCGACATCGCGACGGTCGAAACGGGTGTCCTGACCGAAGGCAAGACGGCGGCGGAAGCGCTGGCCGCCAATACGAAGGCGATGAACGAGGTCTTCAAGGGCCTCGAGGCGATGAAGATCGCGCGCGACGATATCCGCACCTCGGAATTTTCCGTGTCGCCCGTCTACAGCCAGCCCCCCACGCGGCCCGACGGCGCGATCGAAGCGCCCGTCATTCGCGGCTATCAGGTCCGCAATCAGGTGACGGTGACCGTGAGGAAGCTCGCGGAACTCGGCGCGACGCTCGACAAGCTCGTCTCGCTCGGCTCGAACCAGCTCGGCGGCATCAGCTTCGGCATCGACAAGCCGGAACCGCTGCTCGATCAGGCCCGCGCCGACGCGGTGAAGGACGCATTACGCAAGGCAAAGATCTATGCGGGCGCGGCAGGCGTCGCCCTCGGCAAGATCGTGACCATCTCGGAAAGCGGCGGCTACGCGCCCCAGCCGGTCTTCGCGATGAAGGCGATGGCGATGCGTGACAGCGCGCCCGTGCCCGTTGCGGCGGGCACGCAGAAGATCACGTCCGACGTTTCGCTCGTGATCGAGATCGAATAGAAATCAGGCCGGTTCGAGGATGCGGTTCTTCGCGTCCATCAGCAGCACTGTGGGGCGGTGGCGTTTCGCCTCCGCCTCTTCCATCTGCGCATAGGAAATGACGATCACGAGATCGCCCGCCTGCGCCAGCCGCGCGGCCGCGCCGTTGATCCCGATGATGCCGGAGCCCGCCGCGCCCTCGATCGCATAGGTCGTGAAGCGCGCGCCGGTGTTGATGTTCAGCACATCCACCTGCTCGTTGACGAGAATGCCCGAGGCCTCCAGCAGATCGCGGTCGATGGTGATCGAACCCTCGTAATTGAGGTCGCACTGGGTCACCGTCGCGCGGTGGATCTTGGCCTTCATCATGGTGAGGATCATGGGCGCACTCCCGTCACACGGGCCCCGAGGGCCCTTCTTTTGGCGCGGGTTTTAACGAAAACGGCAGGGGAAGTCCATGCGGCGCGGAAGCGCTGGTTCCTCGCCGCTTTGTGATTGGACTTGGCCGTCCACCCATGCACCCTGACCGAACGGAAGAGCCAGCGGGAGCGGAACATGACGGTCGAGAGCATCAGGGATTATTACGGAAAGGTGCTGGGCGGTTCGGCGGACCTCAAGACCGATGCCTGCTGCGACGCGAGCGACGTGCCGCCGCATATCCGCGCGGCGCTCTCCGAAATCCATGACGACATTCTCTCGCGCTATTACGGCTGCGGCCTCGTCGTGCCCGGCGCGATCAAGGGCGCGCGCGTACTGGACCTCGGCTGCGGCGTAGGCCGCGACTGTTTCGTGCTGAGCCGCCTCGTCGGCGAGGAAGGCTCGGTCGTCGGTGTCGACATGACGGCGGAACAGCTCGCCCATGCCCGCGCCCATATCGACGGGCAGACGCGGGCCTATGGCTATGCCAGGCCCAACGTCGCCTTCATCGACGGCTATATCGAGGAGCTGGGCGCGCTCGGCCTCGAACCGGAAAGCTTCGACGTCATCGTCTCGAACTGCGTCATCAATCTTTCGCCGGACAAGCGCGCCGTGCTCGAAGGCGCGTGGAAACTGCTGAAGCCGGGCGGCGAACTCTATTTCGCGGACGTCTATGCCGACCGGCGGCTCCCCGCTTCACTCCGCGACGATCCGGTGCTGCTCGGCGAATGCCTCGCGGGCGCGCTCTACTGGAACGATTTCCTCAACCTCGCCAGGGCCACGGGCTTTGCCGATCCGCGCCTCGTCGCCGACCGTCCGCTCGCCGTCAACGACGCGAACATGCGCGCCGCGCTCGGCCCGGCCCGCTTCTTCTCCGCGACCTACCGGCTTTTCAAGCTCGACGGGCTGGAACCATCTTGCGAGGACCACGGACAGGCGGTGATCTACAAGGGCGGCATCCCGGAATGCGAGGATGTCTTCATCCTCGACAAGCACCATGCCATCGAGAAAGGCCGCGTCTTCCCGGTCTGCGGAAATACTTTCCGCATGCTGAACGAAACCCGCTTCGCGCCCCATTTCGATTTCATCGGCGATTTCTCGCGCCACTTCGGGATTTTCGCAGGCTGCGGAACGAATATTCCCTTCGATGAGGCGGCGGGCGCAGAGTCAATCGGCGGCGGGTGCTGCTGAGCGTACGCCCCGAATGTCACCCCGGGCTACGTCCCGGGGTCCAGAGCCGCACACTCGGCATTTGTCGCCCCTGGATCCCGGCACAAGGCCGGGATGACACCGGGGACCGGCAAACACCCTCATCCCCGCGAGGCGCGGCCTCCGGGGTTTGGCACGCAACTCGCGAACCTTCCCGAAAGAAGGATGCGCGGGGCCTCTGCTCCACCGCCCGCGTTCAACGCGTGACGCGTGGCACGTGTTGGAGCGGCGAAGCCCGCCCCGCGCACGGCGATTTTAGGGGTGCCAACCCGCACCAGCGACATCCGGCTTTTATCGGCCAGAGCGCTCCGCGAACCATAGTGTTCGCCTACCCATTCATCCCTCCCGGGGCGCGGGGCTGGTTGTCCCCGCGACGCAGGACGCCGCATTCCCTCTCCACGTATTCGGCCAGTCCGGATACGCCCTTCGTGGAGCGGGTCAGGATTAATATGGGTGCGGAGGATTGGGTGGGGATAAGTTTTTGTGGAGCTGCTCATGGCCCGAAACGGTCATTGCCTGATGCGCCAACAAGATGGAGCAACTAAATACCCTCAACGTTGTCCAGAGCCTCCAGCTTAGCGCGGAAGGCATTTCTGTATGCTTCGGGCACATGGCTCAGGCGCTGCAGAAAATAAGCCGGGCCAGCCACTCCACTCATTGGCCACACTTCCAACGGAACTCGCAAGATGGTCCTCTTGGCGAGCACAGCGCTACTCGCCGTGATTTCCAGCAGGCCTTTGGCGTCGGGTTGGTCTGTCACAACAAGAACTGGAAGGTGGAAATGTGCGCCTTGCCGCAGTTCCTCACAACGCCATGACACATGGGTTTTTTCATCACCTGCATCGGGTTCGTCGAGATTGTGAAATATGTCGACACGCGGCAGAGCCAGTTGGTCCTTAAAGTTGAACCCGGGATAGGAAAGATTCGAAAGGCCCGCGTGGGGCTTGGGTGGACTGGGTGCTTCAAGCACCCTCTCGAGGCGTCCTGATACCAGGTCAGTGGGCAGAAATCTAAATGGGGCGCTGACCTCTGCCTCAACCAGCACTTTTTCCGCCGCCCGATCGCCTTCGTTTCGAACGTCAACGTCGATGTTTCGGGCAAAACCAAGTTCGGAAAATATCTCATGAAGGATGTCAGCAATCCGTTGGGACATTTCCACGAACTGCTGGTATTCGTTTTCGTACCCATCTAACTGCGAGTTACTGAGCCCCGGGGCTACATACAGTGGCGAGCGGAAATCGAACGATCCAGGTGAATAAAGTCCGTGCCGCTTAATCAGGGTTTCGCGTGGTGTCTGAGGCTCGCATTCCGCAATTGCTTCTGCAAACGCCTTTACACACGCTTCGTCAGTGCCGGCAGGTCTATCCTTGATGACGAGCCGGTTTTGTATATCGGTGTCGGCTACCATCAAAGTTAGAATTGGTTGGGCCCCAATCTCGCGTTTGAGGTTGGCAATCTCTACGTCGCGCTCGTCGGGGCCCTCCTGTCGCCGCCATTCGGGCAATGGACGCACATAGGGCAGCCCCGCCTGGCGGGCCAAACGTATTGGCTTGCTATCATCGGCCAACAGGACAACGCTCGGCGCGCTTCGGGCAATGGCGACAACCTCTGCGACTATACGATTGTCGCTGTCTTCGAGTTCGAACTGATCTGCGTCCAAGTCAGATTTGCGAAACAGCGGACCGAACTCAACAGTGACCTTAGGGTCTGCCTCACGAAGCACCACGACCCCGTCTTCGCTATCCTCAATACGACGTGAGAGTTGGCTGAATTCAATGGCTCGCCGACGCAGGCGGCCGCCCTTATTCTTGTGCTCGTCCATTTCTTCGCCGACCTTGGTGGGTACTATCACCCGAACCAATTCCGCGGCTGGCGCGAGCATCTTCCAAGGGATGCGCTCGAGAGCGACAAATTCGATAAGCAGGTTGGTATCGACGCAATAGACCACGGAATTAGGGGGCGTTGTGCTCATATCAGACGGCCCTGGCTAATGCTGCGGGCCGTGAAGGGGAGCCCGCCAAAATCAAAACGAACGATTTAGTTCGATCTTCAGAGTAAATCGATGTCCGCTTCCAACGCAAAGCGGAGCAAGCTCTCTGCATCGCTACAATATGGTGGTTGAGTGGACCATGGCGGAATGAAAACCCCTCGCACCGTCCTCTCCCCAGAGAGAGCCGGAAAGCCGTCCCCTTGTAATCCCCGCTCCGCACCCCATATAGTCTCCAACGATGGTCATCGCGGCGATGTTGCGCGCTTCAGGCGCTGCGGCGGAGCAGGATCGGCAGAGATGCCGGTAGCCGGTTTTCCGGTGCGGTGACTTCATCCTGAAGGCGACCACGGATGTAATGGCGCCCTGCCCTTGCGGGCTCGGGATGGTTGGGAAAGGCCGGGCAAACCCGGCCTTTTTTCATTTCTGAGCCCGGAAGGAACCGAATATGGCTGCACGCAACAAGTCTTCGCTTTTCAAGGCCGCTCCGCCCGCGCCTGTCCGCGCCACCAAGGCGGACGCGACGACCGAGGCCGCGCGGCTACTGATCGCCAGCGAGGCACGCGCCCGCGACACCAAGACGGCGCGGCTGAGGGAACTGAGGCTTGCCAAGGAGCAGGCCGACGCGGAGGCAAAGGCGGCAGCGCCCGCGCCGAAGAAGAAGGCCGCAAAAAAGGCCGTCTGAAGACCGGGCTTCATCGTCCTGTCGTGAAACGGTGCGAGGCTTTCAGCCAATCGGGGCACCTTGAGCCCCACATATTCGATCCTTGCGCGGCCGCGGATGTACCGGCCCGCGCGGGGGATCAATGGAAAGGTCGGGCTTCGCCCGGCCTTTTTTCATGTGCCTTCCCCCCCGGCCGCCCGCCGCCCCCTGAAATCCATAAAAATACTTTTCTGTTGTAATGAGACAAATATCTCATTAATGTGCCGCGCATCCGCTGACCCCAAGGGAGGATCCGATCATGGCGATGACACGCGAAGAGATGGACAGGAAGATCGACGAGCATTTCGGCTTCGAGGCGCGCGACGATATCGACGGCGTGCTGGCGACGCTGGCGCCTGACGTCGAGCACGACATTGTCGGCTGGCCCACGGGCCCCGCGCATGACCGCGCGGGCGCGCGCGGCTTTTACGAGGCCCTCTTCGCCGATCTTTCGGACGGACAGGTGCAGAACCTCAAGCGCTATTATGGCGACGGCTTCATGGTCGATGAGTCGCTCTGGAGCGGCAAGGCCGTGGGGACGCCCTTCGGCCTCGAAGGCAAGGGACGCCCGCTGGAGTTCCGCCTGCTGCATGTTTTCGAATTCACGGACAAGGGCGATATCCAGCGCGAAAATGTCTGGCTCGATCTCGCCGCCATCATGCGACAGTTGCCGCAGGGCTGATCCGTGGCACCGATGGAAAGCAACGGCCGCCCCAACCAGAAGCGGCGCACACGCAAGGATCTGCTTCAGGCGGCGGCGCGCCTGCTGAAGCAGGGGCGCAAGCCGAGCCTCGAAGAGATCGCCGAGGAAGCGCTTGTCTCGCGGGCGACCGCCTATCGCTATTTCCCGAATGTCGAAACGCTTCTGCTGGAGGCGCCGCTCGACGTCGCCATTCCCGATGCTGAGGAATTGTTCCACGGCAGCCCGGCGGGCGATGCCGTCTCGCGCGTCGATCGCGTCGACGATGCCTTTCACCGCATGATCCTCGAAAACGAGGGCCCGCTGCGGCTCTTCCTCGCCAACTCGCTGATGACGCGGGCGAACGGCGCGACGGACGACCTGCCCGCCCGTCAGAACAGGCGCACGCCGCTGATCGAGGCGGCGCTTGCGCCCTCGCGCAAGGAGTTCCGCCCCACATCGCTCGAAACGCTCACCAACGCGCTGGCGCTCATCGTCGGCACGGAGGCGATGATCGTCTTCAAGGACGTGCTGCAGCTCGACGATGCGGAAGCGCGCAAGGTGAAGCGATGGGCGATCCGCGCATTGGTCGAGGCAGCAAAGAAGCCGAAGAGCTGAGGCCGCGCCTTAGTCCTGCGTCGCGGGGCCCCTCACAAAGCCGATGAGGAGCAGGGTCCATGCGAGAATGAGCGTGAGGCCCGGAACGACATGGGCGAGCGTCACGAAGGTTTCCTGCCATGAAGCGCCGCCTGTCGCGCCGGCCTGTGCGGCCGCGATGGGCAGGATGCCCTTGGTTCCCCACCAGGAATTGGCCACTTCGGACGCCATCATGAGCCAAGCAAGCCACGCATAGGCAGCCATGACCGCCACCGAGCGCGGACCGACGCTGTGCCGGAACTTCAGCAGCAGGCCCGCGAGAACGATGAGCAGGATGCCGTTCACCTCGAATTCCGTGTGCGCCGTAAGCGCGAGCCTCGGAAATGGCGTCTGCGGCACGACGAGCCCCCAGACAAGCCCGACGAGAACCAGCGTGAGGCCGCTTATGAGAATCACGCGGCCGCCCCGTTGAAGATCCATGATTGCCTCCCCCTTGTGTCCGGCCCCCGCCGGCTAGAAGGGATGCTAGCCCCTGACCAGCTATGTTCCAACCGCTTCGGGAGCGAGCGCGGCAGCCAAACAAAAAGCCCGGACCTTGCGGCCCGGGCTTTTCACTGCCACTCGATGGGAGCGGAAATCAATTATCGAGGAAAGAGCGCAGCTTGCGGCTCCGCGACGGGTGCTTCAGCTTGCGGAGCGCCTTCGCCTCGATCTGACGGATGCGTTCGCGCGTAACCGAGAACTGCTGGCCGACTTCTTCCAGCGTGTGGTCGGTGTTCATGCCGATGCCGAAGCGCATGCGCAGCACGCGCTCCTCGCGCGGCGTGAGGCTGGCCAGAACGCGCGTCGTCGTCTCGCGCAGGTTCGACTGGATCGCCGCATCGATCGGCAGGATCGCGTTCTTGTCCTCGATGAAGTCGCCCAGATGGCTGTCTTCCTCGTCGCCGATGGGCGTTTCGAGCGAGATCGGTTCCTTGGCGATCTTCAGGACCTTGCGGACCTTCTCGAGCGGCATGCCGAGCTTTTCGGCCAGCTCTTCCGGCGTCGGCTCGCGGCCGATCTCGTGGAGCATCTGGCGCGAGGTGCGCACGAGCTTGTTGATCGTTTCGATCATATGGACCGGGATGCGGATGGTGCGCGCCTGGTCGGCGATCGAACGCGTGATCGCCTGACGGATCCACCACGTCGCATAGGTCGAGAACTTGTAGCCGCGGCGATATTCGAACTTATCGACCGCCTTCATCAGGCCGATATTGCCTTCCTGAATGAGGTCGAGGAACTGCAACCCGCGGTTTGTGTATTTCTTCGCGATGGAGATGACGAGACGAAGGTTCGCCTCCACCATTTCCTTCTTCGCGATGCGCGCCTCGCGCTCGCCCTTCTGCACGGTCGAGACGATGCGGCGATATTCGCCGATATCGAGGCCGGTCTCGGTGGCGAGCTGGTGGATCTGGCCGCGCAGATCCTTCACCTGATCGCGCTCGTCCTTCGCGAAGCTCGCCCAGCCCTTGCCCTTCAGGCGGCTGACGCGGCGGAGCCAGTTCGGATCGAGTTCTTCATTGTAATACTGCTTCAGGAATTCCTCGCGCGGGATGCCGTGGCTTTCGGCAAAACGCAGCAGGCGGCCTTCCATCGCCATCAGGCGCTTGTTGATCGCGTAGAGCTGCTCGACAAGGCTTTCGATGCGGTTGTTGTTGAGCGAGAGGCTCTTCACTTCCACGATGAGGTCGGCGGTGAGCTTCTGATACTTCTTGTCGGAGGCGACGGCGAAATCCTCGCCCTTGAGCGCGGCCTCGACCTTCTGGTCTTGCAGCTTGCGGAGCTTCTTGTAGTCGTTGGCGATGCGGTCGAAGCTTTCGAGAACCTTGGGCTTCAGTTCCGCTTCCATCGCGGCCAGCGACATGGAGTTCTCGCTGTCCTCGCCCTCGTCGTCGACCTCTTCCTCTTCCGGCTCGATGCGCGGCGGTGCTTCGCCGTTCAGAGCTGCCTGGGAATGGTCGATCTTCTTCGCGTCGGGACCGGCATAGGTGGCGTCGAGGTCGATGATGTCGCGAAGGAGAATCTTCCCTTCGTTCAATTCGTCGCGCCAGATGATGATGGCCTGGAAGGTCAGCGGGCTTTCGCAGAGGCCCGCGATCATGGTTTCGCGGCCGGCCTCGATGCGTTTGGCGATGGCGATTTCGCCTTCGCGCGACAGAAGCTCCACCGAGCCCATTTCGCGCAGATACATGCGCACGGGGTCGTCGGTGCGGTCGAGCGAGGTGGTGGTCGTGGTGGTGGTCGCGACGGCCTTGCCAGTGGAGGATTCTTCTTCATCCTCATCGGCTTCGACTTCAGCCTCGCCGCCTTCGGTGTTTTCCTCGGCTTCGTCGTTCTCGACAACGTTGATGCCCATTTCGGAAAGCATCGACAGCGTGTCTTCGATCTGCTCGGAGGAGAATTCTTCCGACGGCAGAACCTTGTTCAGCTCGTCATAGGTCACAAAGCCGCGCACCTTCGCGGCCTTGATCATCTTCTTGACCGCGGCGTCGGACATATCGAGAAGGGGGCCGTCCTGAACGACCTCGGGTGCCGCTTCCGGGGCTTCCGCCTGCTCTGCCGTCTTGCTCGCCATTCAGCAACTCTCCGCCTGAAACCTGAACGGACCCCAGAAGGGCCCAGGTATTGATGTGTGTCGCAGCCAATCGCCAGAAAGGGCGATGGCGCCAAATTCGTGAAAACCCGTCAGGCCGCGTCCGACTTTACCGGCCACGCGCGCGCCTCGCGGGTCATTACATACCGACTTTGTCTTGATGACCGCTCCGGCTTCCCCCTGAAGCTCGACTGTCACCGGCTGCTTTTCGTGTCCGCAGCCCGCCCCGATATCCTACTCCGTCTTGCCTTCGACAAGTTCCGAACGCTCGAGCTGGGCATGGATAGCCTGCAACCGCGTCCAGTTCTCCTCGTTCATATCCTCTGCCAGAGCGCGCTCCGCAGCCCTGAGTTCAGCCTCAAGGGTAATCGTCCGGTGGTGCCGTTCCAAAGTGTGCAGAAAACCGGTTTCAGCTTCCTCACGCGACGAGCCCGGCCAGGCGAAACGTTCGCTTGCAAGCGCCGCCCCGCCTTCCAGACGATGTGCTATATCCGCCAAATCCCTAGAGACCAAATGGTTCTTCAGCGCCTCCCTGTCAAGGGGCGCATGAAGGGCTGCTATATCTATGATTTCATTGCGTAATCTGTCAAGCGCCGGAGTCCTGATCTCAACCCGCGCCAGCTCCTCGCAATAATCCTCCAGAAGCTCGGGATGGTTGAGCAGGACGAAGAGCAGCAACTGCTCCATTTTCAGCACGCCTGCGCCCTTGTCCTGAACCAGCGCCGAGCGGCGGAGTTCCGGCGTCACCGGCGTGAGCCGGGGGTCGCGGACGAAGCGCCCGCCCTTCCAACCGCCGCCCTGCTGGCCCCAAGCCTGCTGGCCCCCGCGGGTGCGGTCATTGGACTGGCGGCTGCCCCCCTGCCCCCGATCCCGGCCGAAAAGCTTGGCGATGCGGGCGCGGAGGTCTTGCGCGTAATAGGATTTCACCTTCGGGTCGGCGATCTGGCCTATCACCTCCTCGATGCGGGCTTCGAGCGCCGCGCGGCGCTCCGGCGTGTCCCACGCGCCCGCCGAGACTTCTTTCTCCCAGACCATGTCGGCAAGAGGCCGCGCGGCGGCCAGCACCTCGCGCATGGCGTCGCCGCCC
>Ga0255338_1001478_pt1 | contig 44188 bp, 35 predicted proteins | sample MeOH1_35cm_T4_19_FD_203715 | JGI IMG/M metagenome (GOLD analysis project Ga0255338, IMG submission 203715) | Sandy soil microbial communities from University of British Columbia, Vancouver, Canada - MeOH1_35cm_T4_195 | ecosystem: Engineered > Artificial ecosystem > Sand microcosm > Unclassified ... | reverse complement strand
TCAGGCGACCGTCGCCGCATCGCGATTGACGCGAAGGCGGCACTGCAGGTCCACCCTCGTGCCGCCACCGGGCCGCTGGTTCCAGTCGATGGTGCCGCGCAGCTCGTTGCGCACCAGCGTCGCGACGATCTGGGTCCCCAGGCCGGTGCCCGCACCGTGGTCCTCCGGCACCCCCACACCGTCGTCGGACACCACCACCCGCAGGTGCTCCCCCGACCGCTGGACCTCGATCAGGACCGTCCCGGACGCCTGGCCCGCGAGACCGTGCTCCACGGCGTTGGTCACCAGCTCGGTCAGCACCAGCGCCAGGGCGGTGGCGTCCTCGGCGAGCACCAGCCCGAACGACCCGTCGAGGCGGGTGCTGACGTGCCCACCCGCCTGGGTCGCCACGTCCGCGGCCAGCCGCAGGCTGCGCCCGATGAGATCGTCGAACTCCACCGTCTCGTCGAGCGTCTGCGACAGGGTCTCGTGGACCAGCGCGATGGTGGCCACCCGCCGCTCCGCCTCGGCCAGGGCGGCGCGCGCCTCGCTGCTCGTCGTGCGGCGCGACTGCAGCCTCAGCAGCGCGGCGACCGTCTGGAGGTTGTTCTTCACACGGTGGTGGATCTCGCGGATGGTCGCGTCCTTGGTGATCAGCTCGCGCTCGCGCCGCCGCACCTCGGAGACGTCCCGGCACAGCACCACTGCCCCGGTGCGCTGCCCCTCCTCGGTCAACGGCACGGCCCGCAGCGCCAGCGCCACCCCGTGCATCTCGACGTCGACGCGCCAGGCGGCCTTGCCGAGCAGCACCAACGGCAGCGACTCGTCGACCGACTCGTCGACCAGCTCCGTCACGACCTCGATGAGCGAGCGCCCGACGAGGTCTCCCATCGCGCCCAGCCGGTGGAACCCGGACAGCGCGTTCGGCGACGCGTAGAGCACCTCGCCCTCGGCGTTCAACCGGATCAGGCCGTCGCCCACGCGGGGCGCGCCGCGCTGCCGGCCCGACGGCGAGTCGGCCGTCGGGAACTCGCCGCGCGCCACCATCCCCAACAGCTCGTCGGCGGCCTCGACGTAGTTCAGCTCGAGGCGGCTGGGCGTGCGCGTGCCACCCAGGTTGGTCTGCCGCGCCAGCACGGCGATCGCCCGGTCCTTGCGGACCACCGGAACCGCCTCCTCGCGCACGGCGTAGTCGCCGAACCAGCGGGGCTCGCGCGAACGCTGGATCCGCAACGACTCCAGCGCTGCGACCAGTTGCGCGCGCTGCCCCTGGGGGACGTGCGAGCCCACCACGTCGTCGTAGTGGACGGTCGCGGCCGTCGACGGCCGCACCTGCGCGACGGCGACGAAGTCGCCGTCCACCGTCGGCAGCCACAGCACCAGGTCGGCGAACGCCAGGTCGGAGAGCATCTGCCAGTCGCCGACCAGCAGGTGCAGCCACTCCAGGTCGGCGGGCTCGAGCGAGCCGTGCCGCTCGGCGAGGTTGCTCAGCGTGGACACCCGCCCAGCGTAGGCGCGCTCCCACCGCATCGGCCGATCCCCGCGGCGACGCACTAGGCTCCCGGCACAGGGCCGACGAGGAGGACGGATGGCCGGGATGTCGTGGGGCGGCGCCCCGCGTCCTGCCGTGCCGACCCTCGAGGAGGTCGCCGCCCGGGCCGGGGTCTCCAGGTCCACCGCGTCGCGGGCGATCAACGGCGGGCTACGGGTCTCGCCCGAGGCGCTGGCCTCCGTGGAGCGGGCGGTGGCCGACCTGGGCTACTCCCCCAACCGCGCCGCCCGCTCGCTGGTGACCCGCCGCACGGACTCGATCGCCCTCGTGGTGCCGGAGCCCGACGAACGCGTGCTGTCCGACCCGTTCTTCGCCGGCACCTTGTCCGGCCTGTCGTCGGCGCTCCAGAGCACCGACATCCAGATGGTGCTGGTGATCGTGCGGCCCGGCGACACCGAGCGCGCCCTGCGGTACCTGCGCGCCGGGCACGTCGACGGCGCGATCGTGGTCTCGCACCACCGGGCGGACAACATCGACCGCGAGCTGGCGGCGTCGCACCTGCCGACCGTCTTCGTCGGGCGGCCGCTGTCGCCCGCGGGCGACGGACCCCCGCCGGCGTACGTGGACAGCGACAACGTCGCCGGCGCACGTCTGGCCACCGAGCACCTGATCGGTCTGGGCCGGCGGCGCATCGGCACCATCGCCGGGACCCAGGACATGGCGGTCGGCGTGGACCGCCTCGCCGGCTGGCGCGCGGCGCTGGTGGCGGCCGGCCTGCCGACGGACGCGGTGGCGTGCGGTGACTTCTCCGCCGAGTCCGGCAGCGCCGGCGCCCGGCGCCTCCTCGCCGACTTCCCGGACCTGGACGCGGTGTTCGTCGCGTCCGACCTGATGGCCACCGGAGCGCTCCCGACGCTGGCCGAGCTGGGCCGGACGGTCCCCGACGACGTCGCCGTGGTGGCGTACGACAACTCACCCGTCGCGGCCAGCACCAGGCCGCCGCTGACCAGCGTCGCGCAGCCCGTGGTCGCCATGGCCCGAGCCGCCGGCCTGCGGCTGCTCGACGAGCTCCAGGGCGCTCCGGCCGGTCCGCCGCTGATCTTCGCGCCGCAGCTCGTGGTCCGCGCCTCGGCCTGAATCGTCTCGGTCCCACGCGCCTGCCGTGCATCCGGCGATGGCGATGGCACGCTGACGTCCATGGCGGACACCTCCCCGCTCGCAACGGCGCGGGCGCAGCTGGCGACGGCGATCGACATCCTCGGCTACGACGACGGCATGCACGCGATGCTCATGACACCACGGCGAGAGATCCACGTCGCCGTCCCGGTGCGGCGCGACGACGGTGCGGTGGAGATCCGCCACGGCTACCGCGTGCAGCACAACATCTCCCGCGGACCGGGCAAGGGCGGACTGCGGTACGCCCCGGCGGTCGACATCGACGAGGTGCGCGCGCTGGCCATGCTCATGACGTGGAAGTGCGCCGTCGTCGACCTTCCGTACGGCGGGGCGAAGGGTGGCGTGGCGGTGGACCCGCGGGCGTACTCGACGGCCGAGCTCGAGCGCCTGACCCGGCGCTACACCAGCGAGATCATGCCGATGATCGGCCCGGAGCGGGACATCATGGCGCCCGACGTAGGCACCGACGAACGCACCATGGCCTGGGTGATGGACACGTACTCCGTCAACCAGGGCTACACGATCCCGGCGGTGGCCACCGGCAAGCCGCTCGCCGTCGGCGGCTCACTCGGCCGGGCGACCGCCACGAGCCGCGGCGTGCACCACGTGGCGGCGGCGACGCTCGCCGACGCCGGCGTCGGCCTCGCGGACGTCAGCGCCGCCGTGCAGGGCTTCGGCAAGGTGGGCTCGCACCTGACGCGCTTCCTGGCGGAGTCGGGCACCCGGGTGGTCGCGGTGTCCGACGAGCACGGCGGCGTGCGCGCCGACGACGGGCTGGACATCCCCGCGCTCGTCGAGCACGTCGCGGCCACCGGCAGCGTCGTCGGCTTCCGCGGCGGCGAGCCGATCGACAACGCGGCGCTGCTCGCCCTGGACGTGGACGTGCTGGTGCCGGCGGCGGTCGAGGGCGTGATCGACGAAGCCGTGGCCCGCACCGTCAAGGCGCGCTGGGTGGTGGAGGCGGCCAACGGCCCCACCACCACGGCCGGCGACCGAGTGCTGGCCGAACGCGGCGTCGTGGTGGTCCCGGACATCCTCGCCAACGCCGGCGGCGTCGTGGTGTCGTACTTCGAGTGGGTGCAGGCCAACCAGGCGTACTGGTGGACCGAGGCCGAGATCGAGGAGCGGCTGGCGCACCGGATGCGCGAGTCGTATCGCGCCGTCGCGGACTACGCGCGCGCCGAGGGCCTGCCGCTGCGCGACGCCGCTCTGGTGATCGGGGTCCGCCGCGTCGCGCAGGCGCACACCATCCGGGGCCTCTACCCCTGACGGGCCCCGCCCGCGGGGAACCCGCCGGCGTCCTCGGCCTCCGCCTGGTCCAGCGGCCACAGCAGCGCCTCGCCGCCGTCCTGCCCCACCAGGCGCATCCCGCCGTCGTCCACCGCGAGCGCCATCGGACCCCCGAGCAGCGCCAGAAGGGCGCGCTCGGTCTCCATCGCCTGCGGCGGGCCGTCCGTCAACGTGGCGACCACCGGGCCGAGGGTCAGTCGGTCGTCCTCGTCGAGCGCCCAGGTGGCGCGGACGCGGTTGACGCCGGCCATGCCGTAGACCACGCCGTCGCCGTCGAAGGTCAGCGTGACGGGCCCCCGCGTGCCGGCCGCCGGCGGACGGCCGTCGAGGAGGACGAGACGCCATGTGCCGGTCGGGTCCGCCATGCCCAGATCCTGCCGGTCGCGCAGCTCGCCGGCCACCCGGGAGGCGCTACCCCTTGACGGCCTCCGGCGGGTCGCCTCAGACGGTGGCGGAGTGCCGGTCGGCCGCCGGGCACGCCGCGAGGTCGTCGGCCACGCCGAGCGCCCACGCCCGGACCGCGGCCAGGTCGCGGTGGTCGCCCTCCCGGGCCCGCGCACCCGCGATCGCCGCGCGCTCGGCGAACGACAGCGCCTGGCGGTCCAGCCGTCCCCGGAAGGACCGGTGGCCACGCGCGCCGATCTGCAGCCGCAGCGCCAGCAGCTCCTGCGGCGAGTTCGCCGCCGCGGCCGGCTGCGTCGCCAGCCCGGAGGAGAACAGCCACACCGGCACGGCGCGCAGCTCCTCGGCCAGCCGCTCGGCGAGCTCGCGCGCCGCGGGCATCCAGTGCGCCAGGTAGACGGCCGAGCCGAGCACCACGGCGTCGTAGCCCTCGAGCGACTCGACGTCCTCCGGCGCGGCCTGGTCGACGAGGTTCCCGCGGGACCCGAGGGCCTCTGCGATGACCTGCCCGATCTCCCACGTCGCACCGTGGCGGGAGGCGACGACCACCAGGACCTTCATCAACCCTCCCCCTGGGCTCGGGACCACATGCGCGGATGTCATCGTGCAACGGCACGCCGACCGGGCCGTGGGCCAGAGGTCCCGCGACCGCGCCGGAGGCGTGGAACGCGCCCGGGCGGTCCGTGCCCAGCGGTCGCCGACCGGTGGGTGTTTGGTCCTAGGGGACGATGTGCCTGGCGCGCTCCCGCAGCTTCTCCAGCAGCTCCCGCAGGACGGCGAGCTCGTCGGCGTCGAGGGAGTCGCCCACCACCCGGTCGATCGACAGCACGTGCCGCGCGCCCACCAGCCGCTGCAGGCGCAGCCCCTCGTCCGTCAGCCGTACCGCCACCCCCCGCGCGTCGCCGGCCACCGGCCCGCGCACGACGAGCCCGGCGCGCTCGAGCCGCTCCACCATGCGCGAGAGGCTGGGCTGGCTGAGCAGGCTCCGTTCGTGCAGGTCGCGGATCCGCGCCGTACGCCCGGGGCTCGACGCCAGCGTGTAGAGCACGTCGTACTCGCCGAGCGTCAGCTCCTGCCACACCTCGTCGTGCTGGAACCGGCGCAACAGCTCCACCTGGGCGCGGAACAACGACTCCCAGGTCCGGGAAGCCTCGCGCGGCGTCGCCCGCCGCGGTGACCCGTCGCTCACGTGCGCCTCCTCGAGCCTGCCCCGCCGCGCCCCGTCGTCGCCGCCGGCCACGCGGCAAGTCCACCACACGCCGGTCCACCGGCACCCACCCGGGACGTAGGCCGGTGGCAGGTGGGGCGCGGCAGCGGCACAGTGTGTCCGTGGTGGATGTGCTGGTCACGTTGCTGCGCGCCGTGAACGTCGGGGGCCGCGCGGTGCGTTCCGCGGACCTGCGGGGCGCGGCGACGGAGCTCGGTCATTCGCGCGTCGCCACCTACGCCGCGAGCGGCAACGCGGTGCTGGTCCCGGCCCCGGACGCGGACCCGGCGACGATCGCGCCGCGGCTGTCCCGCGCGCTCGGCCGGCGGGTGGGCCTCTCCGTCCCGGTGCTCACCCGCACCGCCGACGAGTGGGACCGCCTGGTCGCGGACGTACCGTGCCCCGAGCACGCGGCCGACGACCCCTCCCGCCTGACCGTGGTGGTGTGGGACGGCCCCCCGGACCCGGACGTCACGGCCGCCTTCGACCCGTCCCGCTACGGCGAGGAGGAGGTCTCGTGGCACGGCAGCGAGGCGTACGTCTACTACCCGCACGGCATCGGGCGGTCGCGGCTGACGCTCGACGTGCTGTCGCGTGAGGCCGGGCGCGTCGGCACCGCGCGCAACTGGCGCACCGTGCTCGCGCTCCAGGCTCTGGCGGCCGAGCGCCGCTCCTGACGCGGGCTAGCCTGCCTGCCATGGCGACGTTGTTCACGCGCATCATCGACGGCGAGATCCCCGGGCGCTTCGTCTGGGCGGACGACCGGGTGGTGTCGTTCACCTCCATCGCGCCGATCGCGGACGGCCACGCCCTCGTCGTCCCGCGCGCCGAGGTGGACCAGTTCACGGCGGCGCCCGACGACCTCCTCGCCCACCTGGTCGCGGTGGCGAAGGTGATAGGTCTGGCCCAGCAGGCGGCGTGGGCGGCGCCTCGCGCGGCGTTGCTCGTCGCCGGCTTCGAGGTGCCTCACCTGCACCTGCACGTGCTCCCGGCGTGGGGCGAGGCGAACCTCTCGTTCGCCAACGCGCGACCGGACACCCCGGCCGAGCAGCTGGACGCCGCCGCCGAACGCCTGCGCGGCGCACTGCGCGACGCCGGGCACGCCGGCCACGTCCCGGCGAGCCTGGGCTCGCCGGCGCTGTGAGTCAGTCGCCCGCGTAGACCTCGGGCACCGCCGGGGGCTCGTCGCCCCCGGACCGGCCCAGCGGCTGGGTGCGGGTGCGCGGCAACGCTCCCGGCTGCTCGCGCACCACCCATGCGGCCAGCCCCTCGCGCACCTCGCAGCGCAGGTTCCACAGGGTCCCGGAATCGGCGGCGCTCACCAGCACCCGCAACCGCAGCGGACCCCCCGTCGCGTCCGTGACGTCGAGCCGCGAAGTCCGCCCGTCCCAGGAGGACGAGGCGGCGAGGATCCGCGCCAGCTCGGCACGCGCCTCCGGCACCGGCACCGACCAGTCGACGTCGAGCTCGACGGTGCCGAGCAGCTCGTCGGCCTTGTGGCTCCAGTTCTCGTACGGCGCGGTGGTGAACCGCGTGGACGGCAGGATCACCCGTCGCTCGTCCCACAGCCGCACCACGACGTAGGTCAGCGTGATCTCCTCGACCCGACCCGGGCCGTCCGGCCCCACCACCACCTGGTCGCCGATGCGGACGGCGTCGCTGAAGGCGATCTGGATCCCGGCGAAGACGTTGCCGAGCGAGCTCTGGGCCGCCAGGCCGGCGACGACCGACAGCAACCCGGCGGACGCGAACACGCCGGCGCCGATGGCGCGCACCTCCGGGAACGTCAGCAGCGCGGCCCCGACGGCCCACACCACCACCAGGGCGACGGCGATGCGGCGCAGCATCTGGGCCTGCGTGCGCACCCGGCGGTACTGCCGCCCGTCGGGCTCGCCGCTCATGGCGCGTCGCACGGCCGCGTCCTCCAGCACGCGCGCCAGGCCGATCCCGAGCCAGGCGACGGCCGCGATCAGTGCGATCGCCAGGGTGCGCCAGGCGCCCTGGCGCCAGGGCGCGCCCCCGGTGCTCGCCGCCAGCGCCAGCCAGCCGAACACGAGCACGAGGACCGCCGCCACGGCGCGGTGGCAGCGGCGGTGCAGGTCTGCCACGAGCTGGGAGCGCCGGCCCACCCGCCGGGCCACGGCGCCGAGCGCCCAGACGACGACGAGGGCGAGGGCGACGGCCGCCGCGACGACGACCAGCGGGACGACGACGCGCTCGACGGCGACGGTGGCGACGGTCACGCCGACAGCGTAGGCGGACGACGTGGCGACGCCCCGCCCCCAGGCGGGGACGGGGCGTCGACCGGGGAGCCGTCTCGCCGGCACGAGGCGTGGCGGACACCGTGACCCTGACGGGCGGCCCGGCTCTCGCCGGACCTCAAGATACGAGTCGCACCGCACGGCTCGATGTCACAGTTGTAGCACGGGATCGTCACGGCCGCACCCGCGACGGGGATCCGAATCTCATGGGTTCTTCATGCTGTGCTCCGGTGTCGCGGAGCCTCCTCCGAGAAGAGTCAAGCGGCGGCAATGCGCCGCCGCCAGGGCGTAGAGGGTCGACGCGAGGACCCGAATCGATGACGAGGCCGTCACGATCGGGCCACTCCGGCCACGTGCCGCCCCGCGCCGCCCTAGCCTGCGCGCATGTCGACCTCTGGTTCGGACGCCGCCCGGCTGCGCCGCCGGCACGTCGCACTTCTCCTCGCCGCCTCCGCCGTGCTGCTGGCGTCGGGGTGCTCGGCGTCGGGAGGGGCGGCCGGCGACACGGGCGGCGTCGGAGCCGCACCGGAGACGGCGGCCGCGGCGGACCAGGCGGGCGCCGGCACCGGGCAGGAGGCAGCCGCCGCGACGGCGGGTGCCGACCGCATGGTGGTCAAGGACGGTCAGCTGGATCTGACGGCGGACGACCCGCTGGCCGTCGCCGCACAGGTCGCCACCATCGTCGGGGGCGAGGGCGGCCGCGTGGACCAGCGCGAGCTCCAGGCGGGTTTCGAAGGTGCGCCCGGCTCGGCGCTGCTCACCGTGCGGGTGCCTGCCGAGTCGCTCGACCGGACCGTGGCCGCCGTGGGCGCGCTCGGGGAGGTGGCGCACTACCGCGAGTCGACGCGTGACGTCACCGATGCCGTGGTGGACCTGGACGCCCGGATCGAGGCGGGCGAGACCTCGGTCGGCCGCGTCGAGCAGTTCCTGGCACAGGCGCGGGACACCTCCGAGCTCCTGGCGACCGAACGCGAGCTGTCCCAGCGCCAGGCGGACCTGGAGTCGCTCAAGGCGCAGCGCGCGGCGCTGGCGGACCAGGTGTCCATGTCGACGCTGTCCGTGTCGATCTCGGCACGCGGGGGTGTCGTCGTCGAACGGCCGGGGCCACGCACCTTCGGCGACGGTCTGGCGCGCGGGTGGGACGCCCTGTGGGCCGCACTGCGGGGCTTCGCGGTGCTGGTCGGCGTGCTGCTGCCATGGGCCGCCCTGGCCGGCCTGATCACCGCCGCGCTCGCCGTACCCTTGCGCATGGTGCGGGCTCGCCGCACGCCGCCGGCACCACCGGCACCGCCGCAGGACCCCCTGCCGCCGGCGCCGCTCGGCGACCCGGCGCCGGTCGGCACGCGCCGGTGACGGATGCTCAAAGGTCCCATGAGTACCGGGCCCGCCGACCGTAGGCTCGACATCGCGTTTCGTGCCGTTCAACGGGACGGCACAGCCGGCAACCGGCGCCTTCCGGCCGCTCTCCGCCGCCTCGGCGCCGCGTCGACGAAGGAGCTGCCGTGAGTGCCATCACGACCACCCCGCTGGCCGCCGTCAACCTGCCCGAGGAGGTTCGGGCGGCCCTCGGTGCGAGCCCGCGCCTGATCTTCCCCGAGTCGCGCTCCGACCTGTACGCGCTCGCGCTCGGCCCGGCCGGCGGGCCGGAGTTCTCCGTCGAGTACGACGTGGACGGGACGAGCGTCCAGGAGGCGACGGTCACCCGGTGCCGCAACGGCATGGCGGTGAACTTCCCCGAGGACTACATGCGCCGCCGAGACCCCGACTGCATGCGGATCGCGGACGACCGGCCGACGGACAAGCGCCGCTACGGCGACGTCTACGGCGAGCCGTTCGCACCGGTGCGGCAGAAGACGCTCGACTGGCTGGGCACGCAGGAGCTCGTCGTGCTGCCCTTCAAGGCCGGCGGGCCCACCTACGGCTACCCGTCGCTGGCGATCGTCCCCGCGAACTCCGCCTTCTTCGCGTTGATCCTCACCGACCTGCAGGGGTGGGTGACCTTCGACGAGGTGGGGCCGTTCACGCCGCGGGCCGTCGTCTACGTCGCCCCGCCGTTCCGGCACACCCAGTTCAAGGGCCGCCAGGTGGTGGTGCACAACCGCAGCGAGGACCTCCACGAGGTGTTCGCCTACAACCTCTACCCCGGCCCGAGCGCAAAGAAGGGCGTGTTCTCCGTCCTGCTCGACATCGGCGACCAGGAGGGCTGGGTCACCACCCACGCGTCCAGCGTCTCGGTGACCACGCCGTACGAGAACGAGACCGTCATCATGCACGAGGGCGCGTCCGGCGGCGGCAAGTCCGAGATGACGCAGGAGATCCGCCGCGAGGAGGACGGCCGCATCCTCGTCGGCGTCAACGTCAACACCAACGAGCCGTACCACATCACCCTCGGCGAGACGAGCGCCCTGGCGCCCGTCACCGACGACATGACCCTGTGCCACCCGTCGATCCAGCACGGCAACGGCCGGCTGGTGGTCGCCGATGCCGAGGCCGGCTGGTTCGTCCGCGTCGACGGCATGAAGAGCTACGGCGAGGACCCCATCTTCGAGCGCGCCGTGATCCACCCGGCCGAGCCGCTGGTGTTCCTGTCCGTGGACGGCGTCGCGGACTCGACGATCCTGCCCTGGGAGCACACGCTCGACTCGAACGGCAAGCGGTGCCCCAACCCGCGCGTGGTGATCCCCCGGACGTTCATCCCCCACGTGATCGGCGAGCCCAGGGAGGTCGACGTGCGCACGTTCGGCGTCCGGATGCCCGCCTCGACGCGGGAGAAGCCGAACTACGGCGTCATGGGGATGCTGCACATCGTCCCGCCCTCGCTGGGCTGGGTGTGGCGGCTGATCGCCCCGCGGGGCGACAAGAACCCGTCGATCGGCGCCAGCGCGTCCGAGGAGGCGGCGATCGCCCACGGCGGCCTGGTGGCCGAGGGCGTCGGGTCGTACTGGCCCTTCTCCACCAACACGAAGGTCGGCTCCGCCAACCTGCTGCTGAGCCAGATCGTCGAGAACGACCGGATGCGCTACGTGCTCATCCCCAACCAGCACATCGGCGCCTACAAGGTGGGTTTCGCGGCCGAGTGGCTCTCGCGGGAGTACCTCGCGCGGCGCGGCGGCGGGCGCATCCGGCGCGACGAGCTGGTCCCGGCGCGCTGCGCGCTCTTCGGCTACCGGCCCAAGGAGATCAAGATCGACGGCCAGCAGATCCGGCCGACGCTCCTGCAGCCGGAGTTCCAGTCACAGGTGGGCGTCGAGGCGTACGACGCGGGGACGGCGATCCTCAGCGGCTTCTTCAAGCACGAGCTGTCGCAGTTCCTCACCGACGAGCTGGACCCACTGGGCCGGCAGATCATCCAGGCCGTGCTCGACGACGCCCCGGTCGAGGCCTTCGAGGAGCTCACCCCGCTGTACATCTGACCCGCGCCTGCCGAGGCCACAGTGATGCCTGCCCGAATTGCGGACCAGCCGTCCTGAACGGTGGACATCGCTGGGTCGTAGGTCACACCACGGATGGCCGACCCCCTCCTAGCGTGGTGGGGACAAGCAAGGTCGCTGACACCTCAGGATCGGATCGTGAGCACTCACATCGCGTCACTCTCCAGCCTCTTCACCGCCGGCGGCGAACCGCACGGCGGGGAGGCCAGCCTCGTTCTTCCGGACCTGTCGGTCGTCCAGATCGCCGGCGGCATCTCCGGACGACTCCTCCTCGTCGTCGGCCTCGTCCTGTGCGTCCTGGGGCTCGGCTTCGGCGTCATGGTGTTCACGCAGCTGCGCCGGCTGCCCGTGCACCTGTCGATGCGCGAGATCAGCGAGCTGATCTACGCGACATGCAAGGCCTACCTGTTGAAGCAGGGCAAGTTCCTGCTGACGCTGTGGGTCTTCATCGCCGCGGTGATCGTCGTCTACTACAAGGCGCTGGTCGGGTTCGGCTGGGGCAAGGTCGCGATCATCGTCGCGTTCAGCCTCCTCGGCATGGCCGGGTCGTACGGCGTCGCGTGGTTCGGCATCCGTGTCAACACGTTCGCCAACTCGCGCACGGCGTTCGCCGCGCTGGACGGCAAGCCGTTGCCGGTGCACCGCATCCCGATGAAGTCCGGCATGAGCGTCGGCATGGTGCTGATCAGCGTCGAGCTGCTCATGATGCTGGTCATCCTGCTGTTCCTGCCCGCGGACATCGCGGGGTCGTGCTTCATCGGCTTCGCGATCGGCGAGTCGCTCGGCGCCTCGGTGCTGCGCATCGCCGGCGGCATCTTCACCAAGATCGCGGACATCGGTTCCGACCTGATGAAGATCGTCTTCAAGATCAAGGAGGACGACGCCCGCAACCCCGGCGTCATCGCCGACTGCACGGGCGACAACGCGGGCGACTCGGTCGGCCCGTCCGCCGACGGTTTCGAGACCTACGGCGTCACCGGTGTCGCGCTGGTGACCTTCATCCTGCTGGGCGTCGCGCAGCCGGACATCCAGGCGACGCTGCTCATCTGGATCTTCGCGGTCCGCGCCGTGATGCTCGTCGCGTCCGCGGTGTCCTACCTGATCAACGACGCGGTGACGCGCTCTCGCTACCGCTCCGCGACCCGGATGAACTTCGAGACGCCGCTGACCTCGCTGGTGTGGCTGACGTCGATCGTCAGCATCGTCCTCACCTATGCCACCACCTGGCTGGTGCTGGGCCACCTGAGCGGCGACGCCGCGGGCATCTGGTGGAAGCTCGCGACGATCATCTCCTGCGGCACCCTGGCCGGCGCGATCATCCCCGAGCTGGTCAAGGTGTTCACCTCGACCAAGAGCAAGCACGTCCGCGAGGTCGTCAAGTCCTCGCGTGAGGGCGGGCCGTCGCTCAACATCCTGTCCGGCCTGGTGGCCGGCAACTTCTCCGCCTACTGGCTCGGCCTGACGATCGTCGCGCTCATGGGCGGGGCGTTCCTCATCAGCGAGCAGGGCCTCGGTGCGCTCATGATCGCGCCGGCGGTCTTCGCCTTCGGCCTGGTCGCGTTCGGCTTCCTCGGCATGGGGCCGGTCACCATCGCGGTCGACTCCTACGGTCCGGTGACGGACAACGCGCAGAGCGTCTACGAGCTGTCCCTGATCGAAGAGGTCGAGGGCATCGACGACGAGCTGAAGAAGGACTTCGGCATCGAGCCCAAGTGGGAGGCCGCCAAGCAGATGCTCGAGGAGAACGACGGCGCCGGGAACACCTTCAAGGCCACCGCCAAGCCGGTGCTGATCGGCACGGCCGTCGTCGGCGCCACCACGATGATCTTCTCGATCATCATGGCGCTCACCTCGGGCCTGACGACCGACGTCGAGAACCTGTCGCTGCTGCACCCGCCGTTCCTGCTCGGCCTCGTGGCCGGCGGTGCGGTGATCTACTGGTTCACCGGCGCCTCGATCCAGGCGGTGACCACCGGCTCCTACCGTGCGGTCGAGTTCATCAAGGACCACATCAAGCTCGACGGCGTCACGAGGGCCAGCGAGGCGGACTCGCGCCGGGTCGTGGAGATCTGCACCCAGTACGCCCAGCAGGGCATGCTCAACATCTTCCTGGCGATCTTCTTCGGCACGCTGTCGTTCGCCTTCCTGGAGCCGTACTTCTTCATCGGCTACCTGATCTCGATCGCGATCTTCGGCCTCTACCAGGCGATCTTCATGGCCAATGCCGGTGGCGCCTGGGACAACGCCAAGAAGGTGGTCGAGGTCGACCTGCACGCCAAGGGCACGGCCCTGCACGACGCGACGATCGTCGGCGACACCGTGGGCGACCCGTACAAGGACACGTCGTCCGTGGCGCTCAACCCGGTCATCAAGTTCACCACGCTGTTCGGCCTGCTGGCCGTGGAGCTGGCGGTCAGCCTGACCGGCGACGGCAAGGGGACGCTCGTCAAGGTGCTCTCCGCCGTGTTCGTCGCGGTGTCGGCGTACTTCGTGTGGCGCTCGTTCTACGGCATGCGGATCCGGTCCTCGCTGGAGGAAACTGCTCAGGAGTCCTCGGCGCCCGCCGGCGACCAGTTCCACACGGCCGCTGACGTCCCCGTGGCGGCCGGCACGGTCTCGCAGGCGGGCGCGTCCGACGAGGCGCAGGCCGATCTCGAGGCGGGTGCGACGCGGTGAACGCTCAGCGGGTGGCGATCAAGCATGACGCGGCTCTGGTAGACGGCGACGGACACGTCGTCGGGCACGATGCCGGGTCGACGCTGGTCCGCCGATTGCTGCGGGTGTTTCCCGGGGCCGAGCTCATCGGCCCCGGGCCCCGCCGGTGCGCGGGGTTCGACCTGATCCCCCTGGAGTTCGTGGACCCGGTCACCACGGTGGTCATCAACATGGACGTGCTGGACTCCGTCGAGGTGTGGCGCACGCTGCGCCCCGCCGGTGCGACGCCCAAGCTGATGAACTTCGTGTGGTGGCCCACCACCACCTATCCCGACCCGGTGGAGCAGGCGGCGCTCGCGCTCTCCTGCGCGCTGTTCCCGACGTTCGCCAACTCAGAGCGCACGGCCACCGAGGTGCGCGAGGTGGTGTCCCGGAACACCGTGTCGGTACTCGCCGAGAAGGCGAAGATCGCGTGGGTCAACCTGGGGTTCCGGTTGGACCACGTCCGGCCGCACCAGGAGCCGGCGGTCCCGTTGGTGCTGTACCCGGCGATCTACGTCTCCGAGCGCAAGCAGCCACGGCTGTTCCTCGAGGTGGTCGAGCGCGTGCACGAGCGCGTCCCGATCCGCGTCGAGGCGCGTCTGCACGAGTCGCACCTGGTGTCCGAGCTCGCGATGCGGATGTCGCACCGCGACTGGATGTGGGTGGGCCCGCTGACCGCGACCCGGGACTCGTACTGGGACGCCCTCTCCCGCACCACGGCGTTCCTCGCGACTGCCACGGAGGAGTCGTACGGCCTGGAGTACGTCGAGGCGCTCGCCGCCGGCGCGATCGGGATCTTCCCCGACCTGCCGTGGGCCCATGCCCTGCTCCCCTCGTCGTACCCGTACTTCTACCGGACGCCGGGCGACGCCGAGGAGCTGCTGCTCCGGGCGGTCACCGACCCGGAGACGTGCCGCAAGGACGTCGACGAGGCGGCGGGCGGCAGCCTCGCCCGCTGGCTGCGCGACCGCCACTCCGACGACCTGTTCGACAAGGCGATCGCGTCCCGCGTGCACGACTGGTTCGGGGTGTAGCCCGCGGCGGTTCCCGCCACTCACCGAGGGATCCCGGCGCAGCCGGTTCCCACGGACCACGAGCCACGACCGTGAGGCCCGCCCACCCGGCGGGCCTCACGCATGTCCGCCACCACAACGCGGGCGCGCGCCTCCGCCCACCGGCGCCTCCGCGCCTCCGCGAGTGCGCCCCCAGTTCGTCGAGCGCGCCCGCAACTTCGGGTGCGCTCGACGAGCTGCGGTCAGCGCTCGTCGTCGAGGGCACGTCCGCGTCGATTGACAGCGATATGTCGTCGATATCTCGTTGGAACGTCCGATCGAGGGCAACACCTGACGGACGGCGCGCACATGGGCGCGCCGCGACGGTTCCCGCGCGGAACCCCAACAACCTGGAGACTCCTCATGCACACGCACCATCCCCACTTCCCCGGCGCCACTCACGACCCGTTCGACGCCGGCAACCGCCGCCGGTACCGCGACTCCCTCGAAGCGCCCGACCCATTCGATGGCCCCGGCCCGCGCCGACCGCGCAATGGGGGTCGCCCGCGCTTCGGCCCGCCGGACGGCTCGGCGGTCGACCCCGGGCACGCCGGTCTCGGCCAGCAGGGCGCCGGACGCGGGCCCGGCGGCGGACCTTTCGGGCCGGGCTTCGGGCCGGGCTTCGGGCCGGGCTTCGGGCCGGGCTTCGAACAGGGCTCCGGGCGCGGAGGGCGCGGCTTCGGAGCGAACGGAGCCCCCGGGTTCGCCCGCGGCGGACACCGGCGCCGCGCCGGACGCGGCGACATCCGCGCGGCAGTACTGCTGCTCCTCGCAGAGCGGCCACGCCACGGCTACGAGCTGATTCGCGAGATCGCCGAACGCACCGACGGCGCCTGGCAGCCGAGCCCCGGCGCGATCTACCCGGCGCTCGCGCTGCTGGAGGACGAGGGCTTCGTCACCCTGGCCGCGGAGGGTGGACGGCGGCTGGCAAGCCTCACGGAGGCCGGCCGCACCTACGCGACCGAGCACGCCGCCGAGCTGGGCGATCCGTTCGCCGACGCGACCGTGCGCACCCCACGGCCCACCCGCGCGCTGCGCGGGGCCGTGCAGAGCCTCGGGGCGGCGACCTGGCAGGTCGCCGCGGCAGGCAACGACGCGCAGGCCGCGGCCGCGCTCGCCATCGTCGAGCGCGCGACGAAGGACCTCTACCTGCTGCTCGCGGGCGAGACGCCGTCCACGGCCCCGGCGACGGACCGCAGCACGGAGTCCTGACTCCGCCGACCGCTACCGAAATCCGCCGAGTGCGCCCGCAGCTTCGGGCGCACTCGGCGCGTTTCGAGCGCACTCGGCGGACAGTGGGCGTGAGTGAGAGGGACGCCTCGGGTCCGACGGGCGGAGAGTGGTGGGCGGGTCGGGTCGCGGCGTCGGGACGTCAGTCGGTGGTGGTGAGCCAGGCGATCTCGCGGCGAAGCAGCTCGACGCGGCCACGGCTGTCGAAGGACCGGGCGTCGTGCCCGAGGGTGTCGACGACCACCTTGGAGGCGCCTGGCCCCTGCCAGGCCACCGGGTGGGCGGCGCCCTCGTGGCGCACCACCACCAGCGGCCGGATGCCGGGCGCCGTCTCCAGGTCGAAGTAGGTCTCGTCGTACGCGGTGAACGGCATGAGACCGGCGATGACCGGGTGCTCGTCGTCGACCGGCTCGAACGTCGCCTCGCCGATCGCCGGGTGCCAGGACCGCCCGTCCACCCAATGCCCGCCGACGGCCGCCGCCCACGCGGGCGGGTTGCCGAACGCGGCACCCGCCTGGTGGAGCGCCAGCACCGGCACACCTGCGGTGAGCAGCCCGGCGAGCCTCGCCTGGAAGCCGGCCCACGTCCCGTCCGCGTCGTCCACCGGTCCCCCGCTGACCTTGACGACGAAGAGCGCGAGGTCTGCCGGGTCCACCTCGTCGAGCACGCCCGGCATGGTGCTCCGCAGCACGGGGTCAAGCCCGGCGGCCGCGAGCTCGAGCGCGACCAGGTGCCCCACGGCCGCGTCGTCGTGCCAGGGGTCCGTGTAGGGGGAATGGCCCACGAGGATCAGCGCGGTCGTCGTCATCTCTCTCCTTCGTCGTCCGTGGCAGGCCGTCCGCCGGGGAGCAGCCCGGCGTCGTTGGCACCGTAGGGCACCAGCCTGCCGGCGTGGAGCGGCGTGCAGGCGCTCGGCAGGCGGGTGCCGGAGGACGTGTCCGTCATCGGTTTCGACAACTGGGACGTCATGGTGCACGCGACGCGCCCGCAGCACCCGTGCCAGCTCGTCATCCGCGACTCGACCGGCCCGCACCGACCCACCGCCTGACGGTCCCGCGCGCCGGAGCGGCGCGTTGCGGCACCAGGCTCGCGGGCGAGCGCTACGCCGTCTCGGCCCGGCGCTGCAAGGGGTCGAGCACGTCGAGCTCGTCCCCCGGCCGCGCCGGCGGGTGGCCGCCGGCCGCAGCCTCGTGGCCGGGCAGCAGCACCTCGGCGGCGTGGTCCGCGAGCGCGAAGCCCGCCGACCCGTACAGGTGGAACACCGCGTCCGCGCCGTGGCGCTCCAGCTCGGCGACGTCGTCGTCGTACCGCGCCACCGCGGCGACCTTGCCCGTGAAGCCCGCGGCGTGCAGCCGCGACAGCGCGATGAGGTTCGCGTTGTGGAAGGGCATCGCCAGGACCGCCACCCTGACCCGGCCGGCCCGCTGCACGCGGCTCCAGAACTCCAGGTCGGTCGCGTCGGCGCGGACCACGTGGTACCCCTCGTCCTCCAGGGCCGCCACGCGCGTCTCGTCGTGCTCCACGCCCACCACCGTCAGGCCGTACTCGTCGCGCAGCCGGGCGTAGGTGGCGGCCCCCACCCGGCCCAGGCCCAGCACCAGCGCGTCCGCCTCGCCGACGTCGACGTGCCGGTCCAGGGGGTGCAGCCGGTCGGCGTCGCGCGGCGGCAGCAGGCGCGACAGCCGGGTCGCGAGCTCGACGCCGCGGCGGTTGACGACGGCGGACACGCCGAAGCTGAACGCCACGGCGAGCGACACCACCACCACCCACTGCTCGTCGAGCAGCCCGGTCCGGGCGCCGACGGCCGCGACGATGATGCCGAACTCCGAGTAGTTCGACAGCACCAGCCCGGCGAGGAACGACGTGCGCCGCCGCAGCCGCATCAGCCACAGCAGGACCGAGTATGCGGCGACCTGGAACGGCAGCACCAGCAGCAGCAGCGCGCCCAGCCCCAGCTCGAGCCAGTGCGGCGTGCCGTGCAGGCCGATCTGCACGAAGAACGCGACCAGCATGAGGTCCTTGAATGTCATGAGGGACCGCGACAGCTCCCCCGCCTGGGGGTGGGAGGCCAGCAGCACGCCGACGACGAGGGCGCCGACGTCACCGTCGATGCCGACCACCTCGAACGCGCCGAACCCGAGCACCACCGCGACGCACACGCCGAACAGCGCCTGGAGCTCGCCGTGGCCCACGCGGTCCCAGATCCGGTGCAGCACCCACTTGCCCGGCAGCAGCAGCAGGAGCAGGAAGGCCCAGGGGCTGGGCGGCTCACCGCTCGACAGCGACAGGAACACCACGGCGACGACGTCCTGCATGACGAGCACACCCACGGCGATGCGGCCGTACAGCGAGGTGGTGTCGGACCGGTCGTCGAGCACCTTGACGACGAACACCGTGGAGGAGAACGACAGCGCGAAGCCGACGAGCGCCAGGGCCCGGACGGGCTCGTCGGCGACGAACCCGAACCCGACGACGGCGAGCAACCCGAGGAAACCGAGCGCGACGGCGACGCTGAACACCAGGTGGGCGGCGGTGGTCAGCCAGATCTCCCGGCGCAGCAGCGTGCGCACGTCCAGCTTCAGGCCGATGGCGAACAGCAGCAGCACCACGCCGAAGTCGGCGATCGGCTCGAGGTAGGGCAGCTGCGGAGCGCCGCCGGCGCCGAGCGCGAAGCCCGCCGCGAGGAAGCCGACGAGCGGCGGCAGCCGCAGCAGCACGGCCAGCAGGCCGCCCAGCAGTGCGACTCCCAGGTACAGGGCTGCTGCCGCCATGGGGCTCCTGACGCGTCGTCGCGGGTTGCAGGCCCATTCTGCCGGGTACCGGCGGCCCGACCTACGCCGGCCCGGGCGCGACGTTCCGGCCGGCCGGGCGGCGCGGCCGCTCGTGGGACGCCCCGAGGTCCGCACGTGCCACGGCGACCAGCCGGCGCGCCGCCGTGGGCAGCACCGCGCCGTCCTTGGTGACCAGGCGCAGCCGCCGCGACAGGTCGAGGCCGACGACGCCGACGCGCACCAGAGCGCCGCGGGCGACGTCGTCGGCCACCGCGAGCGCGGACAGCACCGCCACCGCTCCCCCGTGCGCCACCGCAGCCTTGACCGCCGCCGTCGATCCGAGCGCCGGCAGGTGCTCCGGCAGGTGCGCTCCGGCGCGGGCGAGCGCCTCCTCGAGGATCTCGCGCGTGCCGGAGCCGACCTCGCGCACGACGAGGCCACCCGACAGGAGGGCAGCGACGTCGACGGACCGCCGGCGCGCCCAGGGGTGCCCGGGAGCGACCACCGCGACCAGCTCGTCGCGGGCCAGCGTGCGATGGCGCAGACCGCGCCGCACGTCCGGGCCTTCGACGAAGCCCAGGTCGGCGCCGCCCGTCAGCACCAGGTCCATGACGTCGCGGGAGTTGCGCACGACGAGCTCGACGTCGACCGAGCCGCCGCCGCGCGGCGCGGACCCCAGCGCCGCGAGCCAGCGCGGCGCCAGGTACTCCGCGATCGTCATGCTCGCGGCGACGCGCAGCCGCTCCCGTGCGGTGGTGCGCAGGGCGGCGACCGACTCCTCGAAGCGGTCGGACGCACCGACCGCCTCGCGCGCCCACGCGGCGACGACGCGGCCGTTCTCGGTCAGCTGGCTGCCGCGCGGCGCGCGCAGCAACAGGTCGAGGCCGAGGCGGCGCTCGAGGGCTCGCAGGCCGGAGGACGCCGTGGGCTGCGTGATGCCCAGGGCGCGGGCCGCGGCGCTGATCGAGCCGTGCTCGTCGGCCGCCACCAGCAGCTCGAGCAGGGCCAGCGGTGTGCGGTCGCCGCGCGCTCGCTGCTCAGCCATAGGGACACTCTATGGTTACCACGGCAGGTCGGCCTACCGGCGCCGTGCCGGGGCGACCAGGGTGGGACGGTGCCCACCAGCGACCCCGCCACCCTGACGACCACCGGCCCGGTGACCACCGGCCGGACCCGCGTCCCACGAGCCGCCGGTGCGCGGCGCCTGGCCCCCGGCGTCGGGCTGGCGGCGGTCGCGACGGTCGCCGTGCTGGCCGTGGCGCGGTTCGTGCCCACGGTCTCGCCGCTGGTGCTCGCCCTGACGCTGGGAGCCGTGGTGGGCACGGTCGCCGGCTCGCGAGCCCGCCGCCGACCTGCGTCCGCCGACCGCTGGGCACGGCTGGGCCCCGGCACCGGCCTGGTCGCCCGCCGCGTGCTGCGCATCGGCGTGGTGCTGCTGGGCCTGCGCCTGTCGGTGCCGGACGTGCTGGCGCTGGGGTGGCGGGGCCTGACCGTCGTGGTCGTGACGCTCGCTGCCACGTTCGCCGGGACCCGCGCCGCCGGACGCCGCCTCGGAGTCGGGAGCGATGCGTCCCTGCTGGTGGCCACCGGCTTCGCGGTCTGCGGGGCGGCCGCGATCTCCGCGATGGCCGGCGTGCTGGAACGGGACCGTGGGACCGACGACCGCAGGTTGCGCGACGACGTCGCCGCCGCGCTGGCCCTGGTCACCGCCTACGGCACGTTGGCGATCCTGGTGCTCCCGCCGCTGGCACGCGCCCTGGGGCTGTCCGGCGAGCGCACCGGCCTGTGGATCGGCGCCAGCGTGCAGGAGGTGGCCCAGGTGGTCGCCGCGGCCGGTGCGGTCTCGGCCGCGGCGCTGGCGACCGCCACCGTCGCCAAGCTGGCACGCGTGGCGCTCCTCGCCCCGCTCGTCGCGGGGGTGGGCGCCGTGCGGGCCCGCCGTTCCGGGACGGCCGGCTCGGCCCCCGGCCGACGCCCCGCGCCCGTGCCGCTGTTCGTCGCGGGCTTCCTCGCCGCGGTCGTCGTGCGCTCGCTCGGCCTGCTGCCGGCCGGGACGCTCCACGCCGCCGACACGGTCACCACCGTGTTGTTCACCGCCGCGATGTTCGCGCTGGGCCTCGGTGTCGACGTGCCGCACCTGCTGCGCACCGCTCGGCGCACCCTGGCGCTCGGCGCGGTGTCGGCGGCGATCGCCACGGGCGTGGCGCTCGCCGCCGTGCTGGCACTGACCTGATCGGTTACCGGGAGAAGAGCTTGCTGAAGAAGCCGCCGTCCGACGACGCCGACACGTCGGTCTGGTGACCGGTGCACCACTGGGCGGCCGGAACCTGCCGGCGCACCGAGTCGATGTGGGAGCCGCAGCCGGCCCAGGTGGTCTTGCCGCACACGGAGCACTTGACGGGGTAGCACATGGGGATCTCCTCGAGAGCTGGGGGGTGGGGGTCAGGCGAGCATGAGGAAGAGCTTCTCCAGCTCCTCCGTGGTCAGGCCCTGCGCCAGGTCGGCCTCGGTCTGGGAGTCGGTGACGCAGTCCTTCATCGCCGTCGAGACGATGGCGAACCCGGCCTTGTCGAGCGCGCTGGTCACCGCGGCGAGCTGGGTGACGACGTCGCGGCACGAGCCGCCGTTCTCGACGGCGGCGATGACGGCGTTGAGCTGGCCGCCGGCGCGCCGCAGGCGGTTGACGATCTTGCGCCGGGCCTCGGCGTCGGTGGTGGTCATGGGGAGCTCCCTTCCAGGGCTGGGGGTCGGGGTGGGACTCGTCGGGCGGGGTGCGGTCAGGCGGACGCGCCGGCGGGTTCGGGTGCGCCGGCCGCCGAGCGCGACCGCAGGCCGATCACGGCGGTGAGCGTGTCCATCCCGCCGGACAGCGACGCGGAGTCGAAGCCGTGCGCCGCGAGCACGCGGTGGGCGAGGTACGAGCGCGAGCCGGAGGCGCACATCACCCGCACCGGCCGTCCGGCCGCGGCCGCCCGCACCTCATCGAGCCGCTCGCGCAGCTGCGTGTGCGGCACGTTGAGCGCACCGGTCAGGTGGCCCTGGGCGAACTCGCCCGGGGTCCGGGTGTCCAGCACCAGCGCGGTGCCCATCACCTGCTCCACGTCCTGCGCGTACCAGAGCCGCAGGGTGTCGTCGACCACGTTGGCGCCGAGGTAGCCGACCATCGAGATCGGGTCCTTCGCGCTCCCGTAGGGCGGTGCGTACGCCAGGTCGAGGTCCACAAGGTCGTCGACGCCCATCCCGGCGCGGATCGCCGTGGCCAGCACGTCGATGCGCTTGTCGACGCCGTCCTCGCCGGCCGCCTGAGCGCCGAGCAGCCGGCCGTCGGGCGCGATGTGGACCACCAGGTGCACGGTGCCGGCGCCCGGGAAGTAGCCGGCGTGGCTGCCGGGGTGCAGGTGCAGCGTCCGGTACGGCAGCCCGGCCGCGTCGAGCGCGGCCCGGTTCGCGCCGGTCAGCGCCACCGTCACGTCCCCGACGCGCACGATCGCGGTACCGGCCGCGGGCGGCATCGGGCGCGCGGTCTCCGGCCGGAAGATGTCGTCCGCCACCAGGCGCCCGGCGCGGTTCGCCGGGCCGGCCAGCGGCACGGGACGCACGGCGCCGGTGACGGCGTCGACCGAGGCGACCGCGTCCCCCACCGCCCAGATGCCGGGTTGCGAGGTGCGCCCGTGCTCGTCGACGACGATCGCGCCGCGCACGCACGCGACCCCGGCCCGCTCGAACAGCTCGGTGTCCGGCCGCACGCCGACGGCGAGCACGACGAGGTCGGCGTCCACCCTGGTGCCGTCGTCGAGCACGACGACGTCGCGCTCCGGGCCGTGCTCGACCCGCACCGCGGCGACGCCGGTGCGCACGGTGATGCCCAGGCGCAGCAGCGCGTTGGTCGCGTACCAGGCCAGCTCCTCCTCCACCGGAGGCAGCACGTGCGGCGCGAGCTCCACGAGCGTGGTGCGCAGGCCCGCCGCGGCGAGGGCCTCGGCCGCCTCCACACCGATGAACCCGGCCCCCAGCACCACCGCGTCTGTGGCCCCCTCCACCACGCGCTCGCGCAGCGCGAGGGCGTCGTCGACGGTGCGCAGCGTCGACACGCGCGGAGAGTCCAGGCCCGGGATGGGCGGGCGCACGGCCCGCGCACCCGGGGAGAGCACCAGCGCGTCGTAGCCCAGCTCCTCGACGCCGGCAGGCGTGCGCACCGTGACGGTGCGGGCCTCCGGATCCAGGCCGACCACCTCGTGGCCGGTCCGCACGTCCAGCGCCAGCGCGCCGCGCAGCGACTCCGGGGTCTGCACCAGCAGGCGCTCGGGGTCGGTGATCTCGCCGCCGACGAAGTAGGGCAGGCCGCAGTTGGCGAACGACACGTGCGGCCCACGCTCGAGCACCACGATCTCGGCGGACTCGTCGAGCCGGCGGGCACGCGCCGCGGCGCTCATCCCCCCGGCGACGCCGCCGACGACGACGAGCCTCATCGGCCGGCCGCCGCGGGCTCGTCGGTCTCGCGCGCGGCGGACTGCTTCTCGACCTGCGCGCGCACCTCGTCCATGTCCAGGGCGCGCACCCCGGCGATCACCTGGTCCAGCGCCGGCGCGGGAAGGGCGCCCGGCTGCGCGAACACGATGATCCCGCCGCGGAACGCCATGAGCGTGGGGATCGACGTGATGCCGAAGACCCCCGCCAGCTGCTGCTGGGCCTCGGTGTCCACCTTGCCGAACACGATGTCGGGGTGCTGCTGCGAGGCGGCCTCGAACACGGGGGCGAACATGCGGCACGGGCCGCACCAGGCAGCCCAGAAGTCGAGCAGCACGATGTCGTTCTCCGCCACGGCGGCCGGCAGGTTGTCCAGGGTGATCTCGCGTGTGGTCACGACGAGCAATATACCCCCAGGGGTTTCCAGCGGCCAAACCGACCGGCGGAGGGGCCCGACGAAACGTCGCGGAGCGCGGGAACCCGTGGGTCGGCCGCGCGGCCGCGGTTCGTGACCATCGTCCCCTATACCGGTCGGGGTATCATTGATACGGTCCGGGGTATCTGGACCCATGAAGGGCCCGGCCGTGACGAGGAGTCCACCATGCCCGCCCGCATCGTCGTCCTCGGCGGTAGCTTCGCCGGGATGACCGCAGCACTGTCCCTCCGCTCCCAGCTCGGCGCGGAGGCCGAGGTCACCGTCGTGGCCGCCCACGACGTCTTCGTGTTCAACCCGTCGTTGATCTGGCTGCCCTTCGGGAAGCGGTCCCGCGACCAGATCACCTTCCCGCTCGCCCCGACCTTCGCGAAGCACGGGGTGCGGTTCGTCCACGCCGCCGCCACCTACATCGACCCGCAGGCGCACCGCGTCGAGACCACCGAGGGCGACCTCGAGTACGACTACCTGGTCATCGCCACCGGCTACCGCAACGACCTCGACGCCGTCCCGGGCCTGCACGAGGCGCCGACGATCACCAACCTGCCCGCTGCCGAGCGGACCGCCGCGGCGTGGCGCGAGTTCCTCGCCGACCCCGGCGACGTCGTGATCGGCGCCACCCAGCGGGCCTCGTGTTTCGGCGCCGCCTACGAGTTCCTGTTCAACACCTCCTACCAGCTGCGCAAGGCCGGCCTGCACGGCAAGGTCAAGCTGACCTACGTGACTGCCGAGCCCTACGCGGGCCATTTCGGGATCGACGGCATGCCCGGCGCCAAGGGGCTCATGGGGATGTTCGCCCGTAAGGAGGGCATCGAGGTGGTCACGGGCGCGTCCATGGACGAGATCCGGCCGGACGCCGTGGTGCTCGCCGGCGGGCGCGAGCTCCCGTACCGCTTCGCCATGCTGGTGCCGCCCTTCCGCGGGCAGGACTTCCTCGCCAAGACCCCTGACCTGGTGGACGCCGGCAACTACGTCCCCGTGCACCCCACGTACCAGTCGAAGGGGTACGACGACATCTACGCGGTGGGCATCGCCGCGGCGGTGCCGGTGCCCTGGACCACGCCCGTCCCGGTCGGCATCCCGAAGACCGGATTCCCCAGCGAGCAGCAGGCCCACGTCGCGGCGCACAACATCGCCGCCCAGGTGCGGGGCCACGCGCCCGACCGCCGCAAGACGTTCGACCGGATCCCCGCCCTGTGCATCATGGACGCCGGCAACAACGGCGTGGCCATGGTGGCCGACCACATGCTGCCGCCGCGCAAGGCGGCCGTGATGATCCCCGGGCCCCAGAACCACGCGGCGAAGGTCGCCTTCGAGAAGTACTCCCTGGCCAAGATGCGCGCCGGCGCGGTGCGGCTGCCGTAGCGGGGCCAGGGTCACGGCCCGGGCCGCGCAGGTGGACGCGGGGCCCGGGCCGGCCTCGTCCTGCGCACGACCGGAGGCCTCCGCCGCACCCGGCGTCGTCCATCATGGTGGGCGCAGGGTGAGAGGACGGTGGTGCACGTGGCCAGGCGCGTGCTGGTGGTCGACGACGAGGCCGGCATCCGCCGCGTGCTGCGCGGCTTCCTCGAGGCCGAGGGCTTCGACGTCACCGAGGCGGCCACCGGCCGGGCGGCGCTCGACGAGGTGCGCTCCGGGCACCCCGACCTCGTGCTGCTCGACGTGATGCTGCCCGACCTCGACGGGTTCGAGGTGCTCCGCCGCATCAGGGCGACGTCGCAGGTGGGCGTGATCATGCTCACCGCGCGTGCCGAGGAGGTCGACACCCTCGTCGGGCTCGCCGTGGGCGCGGACGACTACGTGACCAAGCCGTTCAGCCCACGCGCAGTGGTCGCCCGCGCCAAGGCGGTGCTGCGGCGCGCGCGCGACGACGCCGAGCCCGATCTGCTCCGGTTCGAGGGGCTCACCGTGGACATCGCGGCCCGCGAGGTGACCGTCGCGGGCCGCACCGTCACGCCGTCGGCGCTCGAGTTCGACCTGCTCGCGGCCTTGGCCGGCTCCCCCGGCCGGGTGTTCTCGCGCCGCCAGCTCCTGGAGCGCGTCTGGGGCGACGACTTCTACGGCGACGAGCGCGTCGTGGACGTCCACGTCCGCAGCCTGCGCCGGCTGCTCGGCGACGACGCGGCGGCGCCGCAGCACATCGGCACCGCCCGCGGCGTCGGCTACAAGTTCGTCGGGAGGCCCGCATGACCCGCCTGTCCACACGGCTGCTGGCCAGCCACACGCTCGTCGCGGTCACCGGGGCGGTGGTCGCCTACGCCGTCACCCGGCTGCTGACGCCGCACTTCTTCGACCTGGGGATGGGCCGGGCGATGGGGATGATGCACGGCGACGCCCAGCCGACGCGGGACCTGGTGAGCTCCGCCACCAACCGCGGCCTGGTGGTCGGGGTGCTCGCCTCCCTCGCCGTGGCGGTGGCCGCCGGAGCGTGGTCGTCGTGGCGCCTGCTGCGCCCGCTCGACGACCTGTCCGCGGCCGCGCACCGCATCGCCGCCGGGCGGTACGACCAGCCCGCGCCCGTCCCGCGCGAGGAGGAGCTGGCCCGCGTCGCGCGGGACGTCAACGCGCTCGCCGGGCGGATCGGCGACACCGAGGCCCGCCGGGTGCGGCTGCTCGGGGAGGTGGCGCACGAGATGCGCACGCCCCTGACGGTGCTCGAGGGCTACGTCGAAGGGCTCCAGGACGGCGTCTTCCCGCCCGAGCCGGAGCTGTACGACGAGCTGGCGGGCGAGCTGCGGCGGCTGCGTCGCCTGTCCGACGACCTGGGCGCGCTGTCCCGTGCCGAGGAGGGCCGGCTGGACCTGGCCGTCGCGCCGGTCGACCTGTCCGCCGTGGCGCTCGGTGCCGCGGAACGGCTCCGGCCGCAGCTCCAGGACGCCGGGATCCGGCTCGACACCTGGTCCGCCGGGCCGGTCGTCGTCGCCGGGGACGCCGATCGGCTCGCCCAGGTGGTGACCAACCTGGTGGGCAACGCGATCGCGGCGACGCCGCGCGGCGGACGGGTGGTGGTCGCCAGCCAGCCGGTGGACGGCGCGGCGGTGGTCGCGGTGAGCGACTCGGGCCTCGGCCTGGCCGCCGACGACCTCGACCGGGTGTTCGAGCGGTTCTACCGCGCGCCGTCCCCGGCGCCCCGCCGTGGCGGCAGCGGCATCGGCCTGACGATCGCGCGGGGCATCGCCCAGGCGCACGGGGGCAGCCTGGTCGCCGACTCGGCGGGGCCCGGCCTCGGCGCCACGTTCACGCTGCGGCTGCCGCTGGCCGGCTGACCGGCCGCGGCCCGGACAGCCGGTCGGCCGGGCCGCGGCCTCGGACCGCGATCAGCGGGTCGGCGCCGGGGTGGGCTCGTCGGACCACCACCGCGGCCCATAGCCGTCGCCGTCGCCGTAGCCGTAGCCGTAGCCGAACATCCGGTCGTGCATCCGCTCCATGCGGTCGGACCACCCCGGTCCGTACACCCGCTCCTGACCGAAGCCCCGGTCCAGCACCGTGCCGGGCCCGGTACGCGGCGCCCATGCGAGGGTGGCCGCGACGGACCCGACGAGCAGCAGCACGGCGACGACCAGGGCGCCCACCAGCAGCCCTCGGCTCGGTCCGGGCCGGTTCCAGGCGGGCGCGCCGCCCTGCGCGCTCACGGCTGGCCGCCGCGGGAGCGCAGCAGCGCCTCGCGCACCTGCTCGTGGGTGGCCACGTCGATCTCCCCGGCGGCCAGCCGCCGGTCGAGCAGGTCGAGCGGCGACTCACCCGTGGGCCCCGCGGGCGGCACCCACGGCAGCCCGGCCGGCGGCGGGACGTCGTGCCGCCGCGGCGACGCGAGCTGCACCACCAGCCAGACGATCACCCCGATGAGCAGCAGCCAGAACACGCCCATCCCCATCCAGACCCCGGGAAACATCCCGCCGAACCCGTGCATCGTGCGCTCTCCGTCCTACCCGGTCCGGGGCCTGTCCCCGAGCCGTCACCTCAGCATCCCCCGCCTCCGCGAAGCCCCGACCGCGGCGTTCGCGAAGATTCGATGAAGGTGGCCTCAGCGGTGGCTGTGCGCGTGCCCGCCACCTGCCGCCAGCCGGGCCGGGTCGGACCGCACCGCGACCACGGCAGCCACGGCGGTGGTCAGCGGGATGGCGAGCACCAGCCCGATCGAGCCGGACAGCGTGCGCACGATCTCCGCCGCGAACGCCCCGCCGGTCAACGTCCGGGAGACGGACACCTGGTACATCTGCAGCAGCAGGAGCACCGGCAGCGATGCCCCGACGTAGGCGAAGGCGATGGTGTAGATGGTCGAGGCGACGTGGTCGCGCCCGATCCGCATCCCGCCGGCGAACAGCCGCTGCCAGGACGCCCGCGGGTCGGCGGCGCGCAGCTCCCACACCGCGGAGACCTGGGTGATGGTGACGTCGTTGAGCACGCCCAGCCCGGCGAGCACCACGCCGGCGAGGAACACCCCGCGCAGCGTCGCCAAGCCGTGGTCGCCCAGCAGGCCCGCCAGGCGGTAGTCCTCCTCGGACGTCACCGGGCTCAGCTTGGCCGCGTACGCGCCGAGCACGCCCAGCCCGGCGATCAGCGCGAGCCCGACGAAGGTGCCCAGCAGCGCCGTCGAGGTGCGCAGCGACACCCCGTGCGTCAGGTAGCCGACGACGGCCATGATCGCCACCGACGCGCACACCGTGACCAGCAGCGCGTTCTCGCCCGCGATCAGCGCGGGCAGCACGTACACCCACAGCAGCACGGCGGCGGCCACCAGCCCGACGAGCGCCCGCAGCCCCCGCCACCCGGCGATGACAGCCGTGACCAGCACGAACCCCAGCGCCAGCGTCGCCAGCGGGACGGTGCGCTCCACGTCCGAGAAGGCCCAGGTCTCGGGCGCACCGTCCGCGGCCGGGTAGTGCTCGACGATGATCCCGGCGCCGGCGCGCACGTCGTCGTCCCGCAGGCCGAAGGTCGGGTAGACCGTGACGGTGGTGCCGCGCAACGGCCCCTCCGCCACCGCCGCCTGCACGCGCGTGCACGGCACCGAGGCGGGCACCGTGCCGTCCGCCTGGACGTTCTCCTGGCTGCCCTCGCAGGTGGTCGAGGTCTCGTCCGTCACCGTAGCGCGGTAGTAGTGCACGCCGGCGTCCACCAGCCCCGCGTCGCGCGCCGCCTGCTCCGGCGACGGCGGCCACGTCAGGACGATCCCCAGTGCCGCGGCCAGCGCGATCGGGAGGACGACGAGCAGCACCAGCAGGCCGGACCGCGAGCGCAGCGGGTCCGCTCGCCGTCGCGATCGCCGGTGGGACGGCTCCGGGCCGTCGGGTGCCGTCACCATGGACCCCATGCCTACCACGTGGCGGTGCCCCCGGATTCCGCGGCCCGGCGTCACGGCTCGAAGCGGTACCCGATCCCCGGCTCCGTGAGCAGGTAGCGCGGCCGCGCCGGCGTCGGCTCGAGCTTGCGCCGCAGCTGCGCCAGGTAGACGCGCAGGTAGTTGGTCTGCCCGTCGTACGCCGGTCCCCAGACGTCGCGCAGCAGCTGCTGCTGCGTCACCAGCTTGCCCGGGTTGCGCACCAGGATCTCCAGCAGGTGCCACTCCGTGGGTGTCAGCCGCACGGGCTGGCCGTCGCGGGTGACGCGGCGCGCGGCCAGGTCGACGGTGAAGTGTGGCGTGGCGACCACCGGCGCCGTGGGCTCGGGGGTGGCGCGGCGCAGGGCGGCGCGGATCCGGGCGAGCAGCTCGTCCATCCCGAACGGCTTGGTGACGTAGTCGTCGGCCCCGGCGTCGAGGGCGTCCACCTTGACCCACTCGCCGTCCCGCGCCGACAGCACGACGACCGGCACGCTCGTCCAGCCCCGCAGGCCCGCGACCACCTCGGTACCGTCGATGTCCGGCAGCCCGAGGTCCAGCACGACGAGGTCCGGGTGGGTCTCGGCGGCGCGGCGCAGCGCCGTCGCGCCGTCCGCCGCGGTGTCGACGTCGAAGTGGCGGGCCCGCAGGTTGATCGCCAGCGCGCGCAGCAGGCCGGGGTCGTCGTCGACGACGAGGATGCGGGTCACGTCTCCGCCAGCGGGAGCCGCAGGGTCATCGTCAGGCCGCCGCCGGGCGTCTGCGACGGGACCACGGGCACGTCCATCGCCGTGGCGAAGCCGCGGACGATCGCCAGGCCGAGCCCGGTGCCCGCACCGCCCCGGTCGTCGAGCCGCTGGAACGGCGCGAACATCGCCTCCCACAGCTCGGGGGGGACGCCCGTGCCGTGGTCGGCGACGCGCAGCTCGACGGCGCCGCCTCGGGCGCGTGCCGCCACCTCGACCGCCAGCCCGGCCGGGGAGTGCTTCACCGCGTTGTCGACGAGGTTCGCCACGACCCGTTCGAGCAGGGCGGGATCCACGCGCACCAGCGGCAGGTCGTCGGGGATGTCCATGCGCACCGCTCCCGCAGGCGTGCCGAGCAGCGCGAGCGCGGCGATCTCGTCGACCGCCACCGGGACCGGGTGCGCGCTGACCGCGCCCACCTGGATGCGGGTGGCGTCGAGGATGTCGGCGATCAGGGCGGCGAGCCGGTCCGCCGACTCCTCGATGGTCACCAGCAGCTCGTCGCGCGCATCCGGCTCCCACTCGACGTCCTGCTGGCGCAGGCTCGATACGGCTGCCTTGAGCCCGGACAGCGGCGTGCGCAGGTCGTGCCCCACCGCCGCCAGCAGCGCGGAGCGCACCTGGTCCGCCTCCGTCAGCTGGTCGGCCAGGCGCGCCAGGTGCTGCGTCTCCCAGGCGCGCGCGGCCGCGGCGGCCAGGCGCGCCAGCACCGTGCGGTCCTCGGCGAAGAGCGCCGGACCGCGCAGCACCAGCTCGAGGTCGCCGCTCGCCGGCACCCGGATGGGCTCGTCCTCGTCGGACGCCTCCCCGACGTGCGCGACCACCGACCCGGGCTCGCCGGTGCGGACGAGGGCCGCCGAATGCATGCCGAACGTCGCGCGGACCTCCTCCAGGGCGTCCCGCAGGGAGCGTGGGTCGCTCGGCGCGGCCGCCACCTGCGAGAGGAGCTCGCTCTCCCGCCGGCTGCGCTCGGCGCGGGCGCGGTCCCGCCCGGCGATCTCGACGACCACGGCGACGACCACCGCCGCGACCCCGAACACCGCGAGCTCGACGAGGGAGTTCCGGCCGTCGACGACGAGCGTGTGGTATGGCGGGGTGAGGAACCAGTTCGCCGCGAACAGCCCGCCCAGGGCCGCCAGGACGCCGGGCCAGATGCCGCCGACGGCGGCGACGAGCATCACGACGAGCAGGTAGAGCAGCAGCACGCTGCCGAGGCTCAGCTGCCCGCGCGTGGCGACGAGGGCGAGGGTCAGCATGGGCAGGCCGGCGAGGGCGAGCAGCAGCCCGGTGCGCCGACGGCGCCAGGACAGCCCGGCCGTCGGCCGCGGCAGCACCCGCGGCGCCGCCTGGCTGCGTCCCACCACGGGTGTCAGCGTGGCACGGCACCGGCACGGACGGGCGGCGACGCTGCCGGTGCGGCGTCGGGACCGCTGTCCGGACCGCCCAGCCGGTACGGCACGCTGGTGACCATCACGCCGGGCTGGAACAGCAGCCGCGTCTTCAGGCGCAGCGCGCTCTGGTTGTGCAGCAGCTGCTCCCACCAGTGCTCCACCACGTACTCGGGGACGTACACGGCGACGACGTCCCGCGGGCTGTGCCGCCGGATCTCGGCGATGTGGTCGGAGGCCGGGCGCGCCATGTCGCGGTACGGCGAGTCGAGCACCGTCAGGGGCACCGGCACGTCGCGGGCGTGCCAGTCGGCGATCAGCCGGTCCGTCTCGGCGGGATTGGTGCGGATGGTCAATGCCTCGAGCGTCGAGGGTCGCGACGCCCGGGCGAACGCGAGGGCGCGCAGGGCCGGCGTCGTCAGCCGGGACACCAGGACGATCGCGTGCACCCGGCTCGGCAGCGGCACTCCCCCGGTGCCGGGGGCCAGCGCGCGGTCCACGGCGGCGTAGTGCCGGTGGACCGCCTGCATCACCAGGTACAGCAGCGGCATCGCGATCACCACCAGGTACGCGCCGTGGGTGAACTTGGTCACCAGCACCACGGCGAGCACGACGAGCGTCAGCGCCGCCCCGAACGCGTTGACCACGCGGCCGCGCCGGATGCCGCGCTGCCGGGAGGCCGGCGCCACGCGCAGCTCCGTGCTCCAGTGCCGCACCATGCCGGCCTGGCTCAGGGTGAACGCGACGAACACCCCGAGGATGTACAGCTGGATCAGCCGGGTGGGGCTGGCGTCGAACGCGAGCAGCAGCCCGATCGCCGCGGCGGCCAGCACCAGGATCCCGTTGCTGAACACCAGCCGGTCCCCGCGCCGGGACAGCTGCCGCGGCAGGTAGCCGTCCTGCCCCAGGATCGACGCCAGGATGGGGAACCCGTTGAAGGCGGTGTTGGCCGCCAGCACCAGGATCAGCGCCGTGAAGCCCTGCACCGCGAAGAAGCCGACGCTGCCGGTGCCGAACACCGCCCCCGCGATCTGCGCGATCACCGTGCGCTGCTGGTAACCCTCCGGTGCCCCCAGCAGCCGGGCCGGGTCCTCCGCCACGTGCACGCGGCTGATCAGCGCCAACGCGGTCAGGCCGGCGAACATCGTCACCGTCAGGACCGCCATGATCGTCAGCGTGCCGGCCGCGTTGCGGCTCTTGGGCGGCCGGAAGTTCGGCACGCCGTTGCTCACCGCCTCCACGCCGGTCAGCGCGGTGCAGCCCGAGGCGAACGAGCGCAGCAGGATCGCCACCAGGGCGAGGCCGGTCAGCTGGTCCGCCGACGCGGCGACCCCGATCGACGCGGACTCGGCGACCGGTGCCACGCCGGTGGCCGCGCGCGCCAGGCCTACCGCGATCATGGCGAACACCGCCACGACGAACCCGTAGGTGGGGATGGCGAACGCCGTGCCCGACTCCTTGAGCCCCCGCAGGTTCGCCACCGTCAGCACTGCGACCACCGCCACCGACAGCGGGACGGTGTACGGCGCCAGCGACGGCACCGCCGAGACGAAGTTGGCGACGCCGGCCGCCACCGACACCGCGACGGTGAGCACGTAGTCGATCAGCAGCGCCGAGGCCGCGACGAGGGCGGCCCGCTGCCCGAGGTTGGCCCGGCTGACCGCGTAGGCGCCCCCGCCGCTCGGGTACGCGTAGCAGGTCTGGCGGTAGGAGGCCACGACCGTCACCAGCAGCAGCACCACCACGCCGGCCACCCAGGGCGACAGGTGCAGCAGCGCCAGCCCGCCCACCGACAGCACCAGGAGGATCTCCTCGGTGGCGTAGGCGTTGGAGGACAGCGGGTCGGAGCAGAACACCGGCAGCGCCAGCCGCTTCGGCAGCAACGTGTCCCCCAGCTGCCCGGACGCGAGCGGGCGCCCGACGAGCAGCCGCTTGGGGAGCGAGACGTAGTCCGACATGCCACGAGACCACACCCGCGCCGCCGGGACCCGCGGCCGTCTTGACGCGTTCCTGACGCCTGCGGCGCGGATCCTGACGCGGGCGAGATGCGCGGCGTCGCCCGGGGCAACCCGGCCTGGGCGGGCCTACAGCGCGATCGTGTCCAGGTACACCGTCCGCGGCACGCGCACGGTCTGGTCCTTGACGTTGGCGATCCCGGGCGCGTCGGCGTCCAGCAGCTCCGCCTCGTCCACCAGCACGCGCCAGCGGCCCGAGGCGCCCGGCGTCGCCAGCGGCAGGCCGTGCTCGTCGGGCAACGCCAGCGCGGCGCTCCACGTGACGCGGTAGGTGGCGCCCTGCACGCCCACCACGGGCAGCCGGCGGGTCGCGACGGTCTCCCACTGCAGGTCGGAGCCGCCGTCGGGCAGGCGCTGCAGCGACGCCGTGACGGTGCGGGTGGCGGAGACCAGCGCGTCGACCAGCGCCAACGCTCCGGTGGGGGTGTCCGCGTCGACCACCTCCGGGTCGCCGGCCTGCCGCACGGTCCGCAGGAACGACACCGTGCCGGTGACGGTCACCCGCACGTGGTCGGCGTCGGGCCGCGAGACGGTCGCGGTACGCGTCGGAAGCGGCTGCACCCACGAGGTCAGCGCCACCGGCGAGAGCTCGCAGCCCGGGATGGACGACGGCTGGTACCGCGCCACGGCGAGCCGGACGAACGGCCAGAGCTGCGGCGTGTCCTCCAGGGCGACGTCGACGAACCAGCGGCCGGTGCGCTCGTCGTACTCCGGCTGGTAGCCGAAGACGAGCGCAGGGGCGTCGTTCGCGTCGACGAGCGGCACGGGCACGGCACCGGTGACCGGGCGCGCCGTGCGCGGCACGACGACCCCGCTGAGCCCCTCGACCAGCACGTGTGCGGCCTCCAGCAGCGGCGGCCGCTCCCCCGCGGTGATCGCCGGGGAGGACGAGATCGGGTCGCGGCCCCACAGGCTGACGGTGCCCGCCGGAGCGCCCGTGCCCGTGCCGAGCACCACGCCCAGCAGCTCGCCGTCGCCCGACGAGTACCACGGCCGGGCCAGCCAGACGCGGACGCCCGAGCGGCGCACCCGGCGCAGCGCGAACGGCTGCTCCGGCTCCGTCTGTGTGGTCCACCGCAGCAGCGGGACGGCGTCCAGCACCTCTGCGCCGGCGGGCCGCGCCGACGAGGGCACGTCCACGGTCACCGGGGCACCGGCCAGCGCCGGGTCGTCGGGCGCGGGCAGGTCGCCGGGCGCGAACATCTCCGCGTACCGGGTGGTGCCGGTGGGCGTGTACGCGACCACGCGGTGGTGCGTGTCGGGGAACGTGGCGATCGCCTTGTGCAGCCCGATGTCGCCGTCCGCCAGGCTCGCGGACGTCGCCGAGAGCCCGAACGGCTGGAAGTCCACCAGCCACAGCAGGCCGAACCGCTCGGTGCCGCCCACCGGGGAGTCCGTCAGCACGCCGGAGCGGCTGACCCGCTGCGGCCCGGCGGAGGCGACGTCGTCCACCCACTCCTGCCAGTCGCCACGCACCACGAGCCGTTCCGTGCTGGCGCCGTGCAGGTCCACCAGCCCGACGAGCGGCGCGACGGTCAGGTCCCGCGGCCGGGGCAGCGGCCGCAGGCCCAGCAGGGCCGGCGGCACCACCGGGGCCGGGACGGCGTGCACCAGCCGCAGGTCGGTCGACGGCGTCAACCACCACGTCCAGCCCGCCGCCGCGGCGCGCGCCAGCACGGCCGCGGCCGCCACCTGCGCGGGCGTCGCGGTGCCGGGGTCCACGGCGGCAGCCGGCTGCGAGCGCCACAGCCCGAACACCGCGAGGTCCGCCGGCCGCAGCGACGACGACATCGCCACCCGCACCTGCTCACCCGGCGGCAGGGTCACCCGGACGGTGCGACCCTCGAGCGTGGCCCCGAGCGAGGGGCCGGCGGTCAGCAGCAGCCGCAGCGGCTGGAGCCGGGGCCAGCCGGGCTCCTCGACACCGAAGGGCAGCACCACGGCCTGCAGCGCGCGCGGCTCCGCGAGGGTGTGCTCGACGCCCGCGTCGTAGAAGACGAGCGCCACGCCCGCGGCGTGCGGGTCCGGCAGGTAGGGCAGCACCAGCTCCTCGACGGCGTGCACCACGTACTGGCCCTCGCCGAGCGGGGTGTCGCGGTTCGCCGTGATCTGCGCGAGCGTCACCGCCTGCGCCGGGTCGGCGCCCGGGCGTGACGCCAGCGAGACGTCGGGCTGGGTGCGGCCGGCGTTGGCGTCGCCGAGGTCCTGGATCACCTCGTCGAGCAGCGTGCCGCGCTCCGCGAGCGCGACGGGCAGCGCCGCCGCGTGGTCGGAGGGGTCCGCGGAGCCGATCGCGGCGTCGAACAGGCCGGCGGTCTCGGCGTCGAGCTGGGTGGTCTTCGGCGGCAGCACGTGCCGGGCCGTGGACTCGACGGCGTCGGGGTTCCCGGCGGGCAGGCCGGAGCGGATCACCAGGCGCGACAGCTGCTCACCGGTGGTCAGGGGCGCGGCGGCGACCAGCGTGGGCGGCGGCACGGGCGCCCACCGCAGGTACGGCCGCGGCACGGTGATCACGTCGGGGTCGTCCCCGCCGAGCACCGGCGCGAGCTCGGCCGGCGGCACGGTGAGCTGCGGGCGCACGCGCAGGCCGTCCGCGGCCGTCCCGAGCGCCCGCGTCGCCTTCGCCACCTGCTCGAACGCGGCGGACACCGGCGAGGCGACGCGGTCGGCCGCGCCGGTGGCGATGCGGTCCGCCAGGGCGGCGTCGACGGCGGTGTCGCCGGTCCGCACGGCGGCGGGCACGAACGCGTCGATCTTCTGCCGGCGCGTGCGCAGGCCCGACGCGGGGGTGCCGTCCCCGGGGGCGCGTCGGCCGCGTGCGACGGGCGGTTCCGAGGCCCACCCGGCCGTCCCGGACCCGTCATCCGGGTCCGGGAGCGCGGCGAGCACCTGCCGGCGCACCGCGGTCAGCAGCGACGCCCGATCGCGCGACCGGTAGGCGCGGCCCACCGCCGCCAGGTGCGCGGCGGCGGCCTGGACCGCCGCCCGCCCCGGCGCGCGCGGGCCCGCCGGCCGGGGCACGCTGTCCCCCGCCAGGTCCACGCCGACCAGCCGGAACGCGTACTGCCAGCCCCACCGCAGCCGCGGCAGGGTGCCGGCCGCCACCCGCGAGGTGACGCGGACCCCGCTCGCGGGCTCGTCGGACACCTGCTCCACGGGCTTCTCGGAGCCGTCCGACTGGTGCTCGATCACCAGGCCGGGCCGCGGCGCGGACAGGCTCCAGCCGTCCCAGCCGGCCACCACCTCGTGGGCGTAGTACGGGTTGGCCGGGTTGCCGGGCACGCGGTTGAGCGACGAGCCCTGGAGGAACCCCGTGTCCGGCTGGTCCACCAGCACGTCCCCGCCCGGGTCGGTGCGCACCGTGACCAGCCGCTCGTGCAGCGAGTGCCACGCCTTGGTCCGGTCGTCCCACACCTCCAGCCGCAGGCCGCGCACCACGTCGTCGTACGTCAGGGTCGGTCCGGCGACGCCAGGGCCGTCGTCGGGCGAGGCCATGGCCTCCGCCGCCTGGGCCCGCTCGCGCAGCGCGTCCACCCGGTCGGTGCGGGCGATCGCGAAGCCCGACGAGCGCAGGCTGCCCGGCGCGGACGACGAGTCGTCCCCGTTCACCTCGCTCGCGGCCAGCCGCGGAAGGCTGCGCAGGTGCTGGTCCAGCTTGAGCCCGGACGCGTCGGGGTCCAGGTCCAGCAGCACGTACGTCTCACGTCCCAGCGGCACGGCGCCGTGCACCCACGCGTTCGACGACACCGCCTCGAACGCCTGCCCGGAGACGGTCACCCGGGTGCGCGGCGGGGCCACACGCGTCACGTCGGCGCCCTGCGCGGGCACGAACCGCACCGCCACCCACGTAGCGTTCGCCAGCTGGGCCCGGTCGCCGGGCGCCAGGGCGAGGTCCACCGCCAGCCCCACGGCGCGCAGCAGCACCGGGGTGTCGCCCAGCGAGGCCGCGCGCTGGTGGAAGTCCGGCTGGTCGTTGGCGGGGCGCGGCGTGGCGGCACCCGGCGTCGGCGACTCCTGGTACGGGACCTGCTCCTCCGGCCGGTCGTAGTACCGGCGCGCGGCGTGCGCGTCCACCAGCGCCCGGGCCGCCGGGTCGCCGGACAGGTCCTGGCCCAGCTGGGCGTCGAGCATCGCCGTCGTGCGCTCGTCGGCGCCCTCGTCGTCGAACAGCACCTCCAGGCCGTTGCGGGACGGGCCCAGGGGCTGACCCTCGACGCGGCGGCCCTGGCCCAGGCTCGCCTGGACGTCCGCGAGGCGGCGCGCCAGCAGCCGGTCCGGGCGGGTGGCCCGCTCGGCGGCGAGGTTGCGCAGCAGCTGGATCGAGTCCGACGCGCGGGCCAGCCGGTCGAGCACCGGAGCGACCGCGGGATTGGTCAGCACGCCCGGGCGGCGGGTGGGCGCCGCAGTCAGGCTCGCCAGGTGCAGGTCCACGGCGTGGTCGGGCAGCCGGCTGGCGGGGAAGCTCGTCCAGGGCGCGTCGGCCACCGCGGGCGCCGGGTACCCGGCCACGCGGGTGTCGCCGGGGAACACCTTGCCCCAGGCGCCCGGCGTGGGCGCGGACACGGCGGTGAGCGGCAGCGGCTGCGCCACGGCGTCCGTCACCAGCTCCCAGGACCCGGACGTCAGCGTGTCCGACCACGCCTGCGCGGCGGGGAAGTCCGACAGGAGGCCGTCCGCCGCGCCGGGGTCGAGCTTCAGCGTGACGAACGCGGTGACGTGCGGGCCCTGCGGCGCGAGCGAGCGCGGCAGGGCGGTGGCGAGCACGCGGGTGGTCGGCATGGCGTCTCCTACACCGGGGCGAACGCTGCGCAGTACGCGCTCCAGTCGGCGTTGCTGCCGTCCGGGGCGGGCGGGTAGATCTCCCTGAGCACCGGGTCGCCCTTGGACCCGGCGAGCTGGCGTTCGACGACGATCTCCACCGAGGCGGAGAAGAACAGCACCTCGACCTCCACCACCAGCGAGGCCCGGCCGACCAGCTTGCCGGTCTCGAAGTGGTACGCCAGCGACAGCTCGAGCGTGATCGACGCCGAGATCAGGCCCAGCACGTCGACCTCGCCGCGGATGCGGAAGTACGCGGTCAGCAGGCCCTTGTCGGCCTCGAGCCTCAGGTAGACGCCCACCGAGATGCTCACGGAGCCGGACGCCACGCCGAGGTCCACCGACAGGCTGGCGCACGCCTCCAGCCCCATCTCCAGGACGACGAGGCCCTTGGGCGCCGCCCGCAGCTCCACCCAGCCCCCGCCGCCGATGCACATCACCGTGAGGCGGAACGGCGAGTCCTTGGAGCAGAAGTGGAATCCGACGCTGACCGCGTCGCCGAGGAACGGCACCCGCGCATCCGCGCCGAGCGCGATGTTCTCCAGCGAGAACACGCCCACCGAGACGTTCGGCAGGGCCAGGTCGAAGCCGGCCTTGACCCCCTCCGGGGAGACGTCGACGTAGGGCGGGTCGGAGAACGCGTCGAACGGGATCATCCGGCGCAGCGTGTCGATGAACGACAGCGGCCCCAGGAACTCGATCCCCGTGAACACCACGTCGACCTCGGGCTTGCCGCTCGACCCGACGCGGAACCCGATGCGCGAGAAGTTCAGCCCCATGAGCGGGGCGCCCGGCAGCAGGTTGAGCGCGAACTCCACCAGCTCGGCGCTGATGTCCACGCTGGGTGGCGCGCCGGTGCTCGCCTGCACCACGACGGCGAGCCGCAGCGGCCGCGGCTTCTTCAGCTCGAGCACCGGGTGGGGGTCGCCCTGCGGCCAGGACTTCAGGTCCGGCGCCCACTCCAGCCGGGCGGTGACGCCCTTGGCCGGGTCGAGCAGCCCGTCGACGAAGTTCACCAGCGCGTCGAGCACCTCTCCGGCGCGCGCGAGCGCGGCCAGCGCCTTGGCCGGCACCTCGAGCGCGGCGCGCACCGCCGCGGGCACCCGCGGCGCCCCGAGCGTGGCGAGCAGCGCGTCCGTGTGGTCGGCGGTCCGCCCCAGCAGTGTCACCAGCGCCTGGGCGTCGGCGAGCGGGTCGCCCGACGAGGGCAGGTCGGCGACCGCCTGGACCACCTGCTGCAGGTCGGTGACCAGCGGCGCACTCACCGCGTCGAGCTCGGCCTTGAGCGACTGCATCACGGCGGCGGCGCCGCCGTGCGCCGCCTGGTCGATCTCCGCCTGGAGCCGCGGGCCCAGCCGGTCCACCTGTTCCTTGAGCCGGTCCGCGGCGTCGACGATGGCACTGACGGTGTCCAGGGCGTCGGTGATGAAGCTGGGCGCCTTGTCCAGGTCGACGCCGAGCGCCTCCAGGAGGTCCACCAGGCTGAACAGTCCGAACAGCTTCGGGAGCGCGCCGTCGAGGAACGTCGCGGCGTCGAACTTGCCGTCCCGCAGCCCGCCGGGCGCGGACCCGTCCTCCCCCACCGCCCCCAGCGAGCGCGAGAGGCCGCGCACCACGAGGTTCGGGGCGATGAAGCCGCCCGACCGGTCGGAGCCGCCGGAGAAGTCCACGCGCGGCGGGGTGCCGGCCACCTGGAGGAACAGCTGGCTCGGGTTGCCCGCGCCGAACCCGCCGTCGCCGGCGGCGAGGAACGCCGGGGAGTACGTCAGGTCTGCGGCCGGCGCGGCGGGCGCGAGGTGACGCATGGCCGGCACCACGGCCCGGGCGGCTGTCAGCGAAGGGTCGGACGTGAACTCGTCGGGGTCGACCGCGCCGGTGAAGCGCAGCTGCGCCGTCTCCAGGGCGGTGTCCCCGCCGGCGGCCTGGGCCGCGAACGCGACGGTCTGACCGCCGCCGTCGATCGCGTCGTGCCCGGCGTAGGTCGCCTGGGCGCGCGCACCCAGCGTGCCCGTCGGGTTGAGCGCGGCGAGCGGGACGAAGGCCAGCGCGGCCGGGAACGTCGCGACGCCCCCGGCCCGGTCGGTGGTGACCAGGGTGAACCGGAAGTCCGCGCCGCCGCGCTGCGGCACGAAGGGCTTGGTCTCGTCGGCCGGCGGGGTGAGGTCCGGGGTGACCAGGGGCTCCACCGCGACGCGCGCCCACGGCGAGTGGTGCCCCCCGTAGGTGCGCACCGGCTGGCGGACGATGATGAAGAACCGCTGCCACAGGTAGGCCACGGCGTCGCCGCGGTCCTTGACCTTGCGCTCGGTCACCTTGACCAGCCAGCACTTGTGGCCGAAGGGGTAGAGGAACCCCGGGTAGGTCACGCGCACGTACTGGTCGCGGCCCATCGTCGCCTGGTGGCGGTAGGAGCCGACCACGCCGTAGTGGTCGGGCTGGTTCCTGATCTCGTCGTCGGCCCACTCCCCGGCCCAGTCCACCCATGCCCCGAGGCTCGACAGCTGGAGGGTGCGCACGTCGATGGGCCGCGGCGGCTTGGGAAGCCGGACGTCAGCGGTCTGCCGCACCAGCGCGCGCCGGTCCTTCGGGTTGAGCGACTGCGGCTCGAGGCCCGCTGGGTCCGCGTCGGCGGTCGCGTCGATCGCGTCGAGGTCGCGCGACCAGACCGCCCGGACGATCCGCTGCTCGGCGTCGGCGTCGTCGAGCCCCTGGAACGCGCCGTCCTCGTCCTCGACGCGCACGGTCAGGCGCGTGCGCCACAGCTGGACGCGGTCGTCGTCGCCGGGTGCCGCGACGGGGTCGACGGGGTGCGTGAAGGCGCCGGCCGCGCTCGGGCTGACCTGGACGCGGTAGGGCACCTCGAGCGAGGTCTCGGCGTCGGTCGGCGGTCGCGGCCCGCGCCGCGGCCGGGGACCGATGCCGATCGGGGGCCTCCCGACGGGTCCGACCACCGGCAGCCGTCCGGCGGGGCCGGCGATCAGCGGCGCGCGGGGGTCGCGTGCGGCCGGGCCGGCGCCCGCGAGCGCGGCGAGGCTGACGCCGCGTACCAGGCGTGCCGCGCGGGCGTGCCCCAGGGCGCGGGCGGCCGGGGTACCGGCCTCCTTCGGCGCGCCGCCCGCGAGCACCAGGTCCGTGAGGACGCCCCGCCCGACGAGGTCGCGCCAGCCGGGCACCAGCACCACGTCGGTCCACGCCGCTCCGGCGCCCGCCGAGGGCGGCGTCGCGGTGGGCGCCACGCGCAGGCGCAAGGTCGGCAGCGCGCCGAGCACGCCGGCGAGCGTGAACGCCACCTCCTGGCCCGCCGCGAGCGCGAACACCAGCCGGCTCGCGGCGGCCGCGCGGTGCTCCGCGCGGCCGGAGGCCTGGCCCGTCGACTCGTCGAACGCGTGCTCGCCGACGTGCTGCGGCGGGAGGGTGAGCACCAGGCTCGCGGTGTCGTCGTCGGCCACCAGCACCGGGCCGTCGGCGCCGTCCGCGAGGTGGCAGCCGGGGGCGCTGAGCTGGGCGACGAGCAGGTCCTCGGCACGCAGCAGCGGCGTGACCGGCGGCGGGTCTTCACGGCGACGCGGAGGTGGCATGGCGCGCTCCCGGCAGGCAGGCGGACTCCCCGACGGTAGGCGGGCGCCTGCCGGCGGGGCAGCGGGGAAAACCCGGGAATCGCGCCGGCCGCCGATGTATCTGCTCGCGCTGCGCGACCTCTTCCGATGTGGGACTTTGGTCCCTGCGCGTGCACCGGTGGGCCGCTGTCGCCTGCCCTGGCGTGGGAGGTGGGCATGGAACCGACCCTCCGGGCCGCCGTCGTCGCCGGGCCGCCCCTGGTGCGGCACGGGCTCGCGCTGCAGCTGCGGCTCGCGGGTGTCGTCATCGTCGGGGAGCCGGACCGCCTCGCCAGCCTGCAGCCCCTGGACCGCGTCGACGCGGTGCTGCTCGTCACCGACCCCCGCCACGACGTCGTAGGCGTGCGCGACCTGCTGGCGCGGTCGGTCGACGTCGTGGCCCTCGTCGACGACCCTGCGGAGGTCGGCTACCTGCCCGCCGCACCCTCCGTCGGGGTGCCCGGTGCCCCACGTGGTCCCCACCACGGCCGGCTGACCGTGCTGCCCTTCGCCGAGGTGGGGGACGTGCACACCCTGCTGGCCCGGCTGCGCGGCGAGAGCGACCGGCGTCCCGGCGCCCGGGCCGTCCTCACTCCCACCGAGCGCGCGGTCCACGCGCTGCTGGGCCAGGGCTACTCCAACACCGGGATCGCGCGGGTGCTGTCGCTGTCCCCCAAGACGGTCGAGGGATGCGTCTCGAGCGTGTTCGACAAGCTCGGGCTGCTGGACGGCGACCCCGGGCGGAACCGCCGCGTCGCGGCCGCGCTGACGTGGGTGGCCGCCGCGCCGTAGCGGCGGACGCTGCGACGTGACGGCTCGCCACCCGCCACCTCGGCTCGCGCGCACGTCCCTGCCACGGCCCCACCCCCCGAACGGGGTGGGCCGCAACCGCCCCGCGCACCGGTCCGACGAGCCGCAGGTCGTCGGCTCCACCCGTGCGGCGACCTGGGAGGGTAAGGGGGTCACCACGTGCGCCATCGACGCGTCCTCCCACCGGATCGTCGGGCGGCGCGTCCGCGAACTCGCAGGGAGGGACGATGCCGCCCGCAGGCCTCAGGCAGGGCGCCGGCGCTGCCGTCGCCGCCGCTGCCGTCGCCGCCGCTGTCCTCGTCGGAGCGGTCGCGGCGACGCCGGCGCCGGCGTCCGCGGCGCCGACCCCGTCGCCCGGGGTGATCTACCAGCTGGGCGACGAGCCATGCCTCAAGGGCCGCGGCAACTGCGCCATCTACGTCAAGTCAGCGCAGCTGCCCAGCGGACGGATCGTCACCTCGTTCGAGCAGGCCACGGTCGCCGCGAGCGGCAGCGCCGACGGGGAGACGCTGCCCGTCTACGCCAGCGACGACTCCGGAAGCACCTGGCGGCTGCTGTCGCAGGTCGCGGCCCCGGCGTACCTGTCCGACGATCCCGCCGTCGCGCCGTACACCAGCAACTGGACCAACCCGTTCCTCTACGTGCTGCCGCAGGACGTCGGCGAGCTGACGGCCGGGACGCTGCTCCTGGCGAGCGTCGTCTCGGGCGACGACCACTTCTACCGCGAGCACAAGGCCGCCGACCCGGCCTGGGTCCCGGACAACGACGGCGACCGCAGCGACATGGCGATCGCGCTGTTCGCCAGCCGCGACGAAGGTTCCACCTGGGACGTCGTCGGCATCGTCGCCACCGGCGGGTGGCAGGGTGGCAGCGCCGGCGCGGGGGGCACCAACGTGGCCGCGGCCAACACGCACCGCCAGGTCGACCCGCTGTGGGAGCCGTACCTCATGGTCCACGAGGGCGAGCTGGTCTGCTTCTACTCCGACGAGGACGAGTACACCGGGTTCGACCCGGTGACCGGGGTGGCGCAGCTCGCCACCGACAACGGCACCGCCGAGGACCCGAAGGGCCAGGTGCTGCTGCACCGGACCTGGGACGGAAGGTCGCCCCACTGGAGCGACCCCGTGGTCGACGTGCCCGGCGCGGCGCTGGACGCACCGGGGGGAGGCAGCCGGCTGATCGGTGGCGGACGCCCCGGCATGGCGACCGTCGTCCCGACGACGGACGGCCGGTGGCTGATGACGTACGAGTACTGGGGCGGGGGCGACGAGGTCCGGTACAAGCTCGCGGACGACCCGCTGCGCTTCTTCGCGACCGGCGACGAGACGGGCGAGGGCATCAGCGGCTTGCCGGTCGCCGAGGGGTCGTCACCGCTGGCCCGGGGCGGGAGCCCCGTCACGGTGGCGCTGCCGGACGGGCGCCTGCTCTTCAACGCCTCGGGGAGCGGCGACGTGTGGGTCAACGCCTCGGGACGCGGCGACGGCGTCTGGACCGAGCGGACGACCCCGGTCGGTGCCGCCTACAGCCGCACCCTGCAGCCCGTCGCCGGCACGAACCGCGTCGTGATCCTCGGCGACGCCGGGGCGTCGACGATCGTCCACGGCGAG